>Ga0157369_10009388_pt1 | contig 11185 bp, 12 predicted proteins | sample C25metaG_FD_113461 | JGI IMG/M metagenome (GOLD analysis project Ga0157369, IMG submission 113461) | Corn rhizosphere microbial communities from Kellogg Biological Station, Michigan, USA - C2-5 metaG | ecosystem: Host-associated > Plants > Roots > Rhizosphere > Soil | place: USA: Michigan... | reverse complement strand
TAGCCGCAGTTAGCGGGGCTGCTGCTGCCGTCTTCAGCCAGGCTGCCGCTGCTCTGAACGAAGGTGCGATTTCCGTGTGGTTGCGGAAGTGGATACGGGCCAATGAAGCAAAGATTAGCCAAGCTCTCCTTCAGCATGGGCACAGCGCATTCGCCCTTCAAGTAAACTATGCTGTTGCAAACTCTTTCGGCAATCAGATGTTCTTGTCGAGGGATATATATCTTCTTGGCACCGCGCCCACGACAAAGGAGATTGGTACCGTTCTCACCTCGGACGTGATGTTTGGGCCCAAAGCGGATGCAATTCCAAACAACGCGACGAAATTCAAATACGCTTATCTCGTAGGGGAACGTCGTTGACGGACGCTACCGCAGTGTTTGAGCAAATTGTGTGAGCTCGTTCGATGGCGAACAGGCAGTTCCAGGTATTGGAAGCAGGGTTGAGCCACTTTGCTTCACAACAGGTCATAGTGAAAGCCACAGTCCATGTGTGTCGCTTCTCATTTGATTGATCGCGGAGAGAGACCATGACCGACCAGCCCTCATCGTCTGACTTTATCCAGGCGAGCCGCGTTCTGAAGGTCAAGTCCCCGCTGGGTGGAGACCAGCTTCTCCCCGAACGCATGGTGATCCAGGAAGGCGTATCACAACTCTTCGAGATCAACCTCAGCGTCCGCGCCAAGAAGGAAGCAGTCAAGCCCGAGGAACTGATCGGCCGTCTGGTCGATGTTTCTGTGGAGGTGCAACAGGGCGATGGCGAAGAAGGAAGCGGAGTGCGCCGACCATTCAACGGTCTGGTGACGGAGCTGCATGAAGGCCCGCCGATCACGCGCGGCCTCCGCTCCTACGCCATGACCATCCGCCCGCAAATGTGGCTGCTATCGCGCCGCTCCGACTGCCGCATCTGGATGGACAAGACGGTGGTTGAGATTGCCGAGACGCTGTTCTCAGAACACGGCATTCCGGCACCCGACACATCCGGCATCATCGCACCGCCGCCACCGCAGCATTACAGCGTTCAATGGAACGAAACGGACCTCGATTACCTCCTGCGCCGCTTCGAGGAGGACGGGCTGTTCTACTGGTTCAGCCATGAGGATGGCTCCCACAAGCTGCATGTGGCCGATAGCGCCAATGGTTGGCTTGGACCATCTCCGTCCGCTCAAGGTGAAGGCGGGGTGAGGCTGGCGCAGGGCTCGTCGGATCGCAACCACATCAATGACTGGGCGCGCCGCTTCTCCTACGTGCCGGGCCAGCGGGCAGGGGCCGACTGGAACTTCGAGACACCTTCGATGGTGCCGGGAACGATGACGCCATCTCTGGTGCAGATGCCGGACGCAACAAAGCGCGAGCTTTACGAATATCCTTCCCGCATCAAGACGGTGGCAGAAGCCGAACGCGCCCAGAAGCTTCGAACCCAGGCGATCGAAGCCGACCACGACCGCGTTTTCGGCGCATCCACCTCCCGCATCCTCGAAGCCGGACGGCGCTTTACGCCTTATGAAGTAGCCCATCCCGAGCATGAGTATGAAGAGCATGTGATCATCAAGGCGACCCACACCATCGTCGATCGCTCCTATGAGACAAACGGCAACGAGCCCGAATACCGCAACAGCTTCGAAGCCATCCCGTCGCGCGTGCCGCTGACCCCGCACCGTACCACCAAGCGCCCACGGATCGAGGGCACACAGGTTGCTATCGTTGCAGGCCCGGAGGGAGAGGAAATCCACCCGGATCAATATGGCCGCATCAAGCTGTGGTTTCCGTGGGACCGCAAGGCGAAGAAGGATGGCACCGATACCTGCTGGGTGCGTGTTAGCCAGGCCTGGGGCGGCGGCACCTGGGGTGCACAGGTCATCCCGCGCATCGGCATGGAGGTGATGGTTGCCTTTGTCGATGGCGACCCTGATCGACCCCTGGTCACGGGCGTGGTCAACAATCCCGCCAACTCCGTGCCTTACGACCTGCCCGCCAACAAAACGCGCATGGTGCTGCGCTCCAACACGCACAAGGGCCAGGGTTTCAACGAAATCACCTTCGAGGACGAGGCGGGCAAGGAGAACCAGTTCTTCCATGCCCAGAAGGACCAGACGACGCGCGTGCTCAACGACCGCACCAAGCGCATCGACCGGCATGAGGTGGCGTCGGTGGGCGGCAACCGTGCGGTGGAAGTGGCTGGCAACCAGAAGCACGAGATCGGCGGATCGGTGAACACTGTCGTCGGCGGCACCGGGCCGATGGCTGTGATGGCTATGGCCGGTGTGCAGGCACTGTCTGGGCATACGGCGGGGTTACTCAGTCAGGCGGCGCAGATAGCGGGTGGAGGTGGGCCAGGTGTAGCGGCCTTTGCCACCACACTTGCTTCATCGGCACTTGGCTTTCTTGGCGCTGGTGGCCTGTCTTCGCGCGAGGGTGTCGTGTCCGGTCCAAGCCCAAGGGCCGATGCAGGTACCGCTCTCGCCGGATCAGGCACAGGTATTGGGACTGATGCTTCCAGTCTCTTCCCGCTGCCAGGCATCATGAACACGATCATCGGTGCGTTTCAGTCCACCTCCGTCGGCGTGGCAAAGGCAGAACAGATCGGCGTCAGCAAGGTCACCAATATCGGGCAGACCTATGTAACCAGTGTGGGGAAAGAACAGCGTACCACCGTCGGAAAGACAATACGTATGGAGGTCGGCGAGCTCTTCGACCTGTGGACGCATCAGAAGTTTCTCGGAAGGTCCGAGACATGGTTGATCAATGCAAGCGACAAAATCGTGCTCTCAGCGCCCGGCGGAAAGATCGAAATCAACAAGACTGGAATTGTCATTAAGGGGTTGAGAGTCGATATCAAGGGCAATCAGATCAATTTCTCGAAGGGTGGTCCGGGCAAGAGAACCAACAAGGGTTTTGCAGAGGAATGCCCGAAATCCGGTAAAACGGGAGGTGTCTAATGCAAGGTGCCCTAAGACGTTCCGCCAAGGACCTGCTGTGCCGGACACTTGCGGACAATCCGCAATCGCGGCTTTTCGCTCTTCTTGATCCCTCCCGTGATACACGCATGACTACGATTGCCGAAGGGCTGACGAGCCGCGCGGAATGTCTCTATATCGGAAGCGCACGCGACGAATTCGAAGACGACGCCCCGTGGCTGGCGCAATGCGATCCCATGGACGGTTTTTCCGATTTCCTCATTGACGAGGGGATTGGCCAGCGATGGTGCGTTTTCATCGTCAGCGATGCCTCATTCGATAAGCTATTCCGCCATTTGAGGCACCTCACGAAGATCAGGCAGGTGGGTGGAGACAGCCTGTTTTTCCGATATTTCGATCCTGAAGTCATAGGCTCCATCCTTCCATTTCTCACCAGCGATCAACGGCGCTATCTATTTGGTCCAGCATCTGCGCTGCTCTTGGAGATCGCGGCGGGGCCAGCCAGCGGCTTCGGCAGAATGGAGCTGGCCGATAATGGTGACATCAAAACAACTATTCTGCTCCCATCTGAAGATGGCAAGGGGGTTTCGACCCCGCATGAGGCGGTGATTGCCGATCCGGCAGTATCGCTTTCGGATCTCATGACATTCGACCTGAAGGGGGCAGGCGTCAGGCCAGTCCTGACACTCACCCAAGCTCAGCTCGAGGCTCCGATGCTTTTCAACCGGCCCAAGCTGGTGGCGTCCACAATCGACTATCTTGAGGAGGATTTCGGTGAAGCGATGAAGATCATGCCGCCCGTCCTGCTGGCGCAAAACATCAATCACGGTATCGATCTGGCGATTAGCTACAGGATACTCGACGTCAGCTGTATCTACCTGTTTGTCGACCTGATGATGCGCATCGCGCCTGGCTGGCATCGTCAGCCGCAGCTTGCTGAAGTCCTGGCTCGCGCTGAAATCTCGCCGGACGATCGGTTCGAAATTCTGCTTGGCCAGCGATACGAAGATGCGTGGGAACATGCCCGCCAGTTTGACGATCCCGACGAGTGGATCGAAAAGCGGCAGTCGGAGAAACAGTATGGCTGAAGAGTATAATTCCGCGTTGCGAGACCAGCTGTGGGGCTCGCTGCAGAAACAGGCCAAGGATATCGATCCTAAGCTTGCGCTTGACATTGCCGGCATATTCGATCCGACGCCTATATCTGATGGCGCAAGCGTTGCAGTGTCCCTCTGGCGTGGAGAATTTGTGGATGCGCTGCTTGGTGGCGCATCGATGGTGCCCTATCTCGGCGACGCCGCCGCCAAACCATTCAAGATCGCCCGGGCATATGGTGAGCCGGCGATGAAAGTGCTCGACGGGTTGAACACGTTGCGTAAGGCCAAGACAGCAGACATGATGAAGGTACTGAAGGCGGTCGAGCCAGGCGCAATTAAGGCAGCCCGCGAAAAAGCGGCAGCGGCAGTGAGAAAAGCACAGAAGGAAAAGCGCCTCGGCTGCAATACAGAGGCTTGCAAGCGCGTTCGACGCTCCAACATGCCGAAGAATGGTGGAACTTGGCACCCACCAAACGCAAGAGAGACCGGGACAGGAAAATGGACGTTCACGGACGACTATGGGAACACGAAATCCGTGCAATTCAACGACGGTTATCCGGACTTCGGGCCGAATACCTGGGGAGGTGCAGACAACAAATTCCATCTAGATCACGTCACCAATGATGTGAAAAAAGATACGGAGGCAGTTTTGGAACAATACAAAGATTCATTTCCTAACGGGGCGCCGCCGGCCGGGTATACTCTCCATCACATGGAAGATGGGTCGCTCGCTTTTGTGGATAGTGCAGTTCACAACAACGTGGCCCATTCCGGCTTCCGCTCTATCGAAAAAACAGATGTCTTCTGAGGTACCATGTTCGATCTGAAAGCGATAAATCCGGGTCTTTACGAGAACTGGTTAGCAGTCCAGGAAGCTTCTCCGGAGTTCTTTTCTCCGCCAGATCCGGCTGCGGTGCAGGAGCTGGAAGCACTGGCCGGAGGAAAGCTGCCTGATGACTATAAGAGTTTTCTTCTCAAATACGGAAGCGTCGGCGGATCCATGAACACCGGCGTGCGCTATTTCCATTGCCAGTATCCTGGCAGGGAAGTGATCGATGCCGATTTTGGCCTAATCTCAGGTGCGAAGCATACGATAGCGAGCACGAAAATCCTCTCTAGACCGCATCTTACCCTCGAAAACGTCGGCGCGCGTATTCCTGAGAACATGATCGCTACCAATATCGACAATTATTGCACGTTCCTGATCGACCTTAGGCCGGATAGCTTCGGGAGAATGTATTATATCTCGAACCTGAAAAAGAAAACCTTCGGGACGCCTGGATATGATTGGGATAATGTTGCCTTCGTTGGTGAAACATTTACGGAATTCATGGCGGGCGTTGGGACGAAGGAACAGCTTAAGGCTCGATATCCGAAAGTGAAGGTGCGATAAATCGGGGATGCGGTTTGCAACGACGAATTTGTCGAGAATTGAGAGACAGTTGGCTGACAGGGTTGTCAACCATTCGCCGAGGCTATGATGGATTTCGAGAGGATCGAGCCCTGGGCAGATGATGTGATTGCATCGTCCTTTGAAAACTGGCCAAAGGAACTTCGCATCCATGCGCTTGCCGAGCCTTTGGTCGAGATCCCGATGTCTGCCAATGATATCCGAACAGTTCTGTCACACAATCCGCAATATCGCCGATTTCTGAACCGCACTCAGCCAGAACCTCTATTTACGAAAAGCCTAGGAAAGAAAATTGAAGGTGACGCGTTTCCCAAGATCGGGCCGGTGAGTTGGAAGGAAATCTCCGCCTTTATTAACGTTCCCCTTGCTGCTTTCGACGAATTGCTGCCGATGATGTTGCGCAGCGTTACGGATCGAATGGCGTTTGTTCTGCACGCCTTTGTTGTCCGTCAGGTTCCAACGAACTTACACATATTTCCGTTTATCGATCTTGGTGCGGCGTATGAGGCGCGTTTTCGTATCGAAAATGGGAAACCGGTGCATGCAAAATGGATAAACCGTGACGGTCGGCCGGGTCCGCCGCCGGGTAGTGGCGAAAGGTTGTCATTATCGGCTGCTGAGATCGCCAGCAGCACGGGCATACACCACGGTCTTCTTGATCTTCTGCTAATGCAAGAGGACGGTCATGAACGGATTAAGGTCGTAGAAGTCAATCCTATTTTGGAAATAGGGGCCTCCGGGCGACTGTTTATAACTTGAAGGGAAATAGCCATGCCCGGAATGCCTGTCGCTCTCAAAGGCCATCAGCATATATGTCCGATGGTCGATCCAGGGCCAAAACCGCATATTGGTGGACCCGTGGTGTCGACACGGCAGAGCTTTGTTACGGTTGAAGGCGTCCCCATTTCTACAATTGGAGACGGCCTGCTCTGCACCGGCGTTCCTGCAACTTCCGACAAAATTACGCGTGGTTCATCAGTTGCCTCTATTGAGGGTAGGAGGATCGCGAGGATCGGCGATTCTTGCGCTCATGGCGGGAAACTGGTCGAAGGGATATCTTGGCTGACGTTTGAATAGAAGAGCATTTCTTCAGCTGGAAAACTTCGAGAGCTCATTGTCGTCCTTTAGAGAAGCTGAAGCAAGCGGCGATGGATTTTCCAACGCGTTTGTTCAGTTTGGAATCGGAGTTTCTTATACGAGTTAGGCCACACCGATGAGGCCAATGTTGGAGGGTCAGGAAATATTTGCTGAGTCGGACCAAAAATATCTTTCATTCCTAAAACATGAAAAACTGGTGTAATCCTACTGTAGCTGGTGATGTGGTATGAGTGGATTAAGCAGCTTAAAAGACGCAGTTAAAATCCTAAACGCCAATACATCACGAGCGGACTTTTTAGGCCCCGTCAGCGATGACGACCTATCGAAATCATCTGAGTTGATTGGCCTAGAGTTTCCACCGGGTTATGAAGCGTTTCTCAAACAACTCGGAGTAGGCGCATTTAGCGATGCCGAGTTTTACGGGATTATTGCAAACAAAGTTCCTGGAACTTCGGCACCAAGTGTGACGTGGCGAACATTAGACGACAGAGAAACTGCCGGGCTGCCGCACCATCTTGTACCTATAATGAGCAGTGGTTACGGCCCTTTGTTTTGCCTCGATGCGTCGAATAGGTCAGACGATGGAGAATACGCAGTAGTTTTGTGGGAGCCTTCTAACGACGAAAGCAACCCGCCTCAACTGATCGCTGATAGCTTCGGTGATTTTTTCTTGAATGAAATAAAGTCCCGCATTCGAACGTAAATGAAGTCGGCACAAGCCGGTCACTCGTATGCCCTACCAACATTTGCGCACAGCCTAAATGTTGGTACCGCATACGAGGGTGGGGATAGATCGTGTCTCGGGGTTCCGTCACAGGCCCAGAGTGAGAGGAAATTCACCCGCAACAATGTGGTCGCATCAAGCTGTGGTTCCCGTGGGACTGCAAGGCCAAGAAGTATGGCACGGGTAGTACCGGGTGCGTGTTAGCCAAGCCTGAGGCGGCGGCACTTGGGGTGCTCAGGTCATTCCGCGGATCGGCATGGAGGTGATGGTAGCCTTCGTCGACGGCGATCCGGATCGACCGCTGGTGACGGGGGTGGTCAACAACCCTGCCAACTCCGTGCCTTACGACTGCCCGCCAACAAAACGCGCATGGTGCTGCGCTCCAACACGCACAAGGGCCAGGGCTTCAACGAAATCACCTTCGAGGGGGCATAAACCCGGATACGAGTTCTGGAAACATCAAGAAAGTGCTCAAGGCCGTGGAATATCCCGTGAGCAGTTCATAAACGAATACAGTAACGCCGCACATTACAGGCCCGAATTGCCAAGCAGCAACCCGTCGCATAGGTGGAAGCACCTGATGACCTAAATTATGGAGAATAAGGCTTTGAATCTGCCAAAAATTTCGCAAGAAGAGAAACTTATCGCGAAGTATCTAGAGACAAGCCTGAGCAAACGTCCAAAGTTCTTTATCCACAGGGATGAGCCGACAGATCCTGTATATGTCGCTATTGGGCGGGTCGGTGATAGCCCTTCTCATCAACTTATGGCTTTAGCAACCAACGGCATTTCTAATTATCCACTTTATGCCTCCGACGGGAGTGTGTATCCTGATACCCGCCTTGAGCTTGTCGGTGCTTGCGAAACAGATCAAGCCGACGAATTCGAACAAATGATTTTCTTCTCTGCTCGGACAATAATTAAGCAAAAATGGTTTTGTGCGCCCGGCACTTTTTTAAGCAATGCGGTTTCCCGCTTTGGCAAATTCGGTGATATGCAACATCTCTACTTTACTACGCCCTTTGGATTCGATGGGTTCTCGACTGAACGCTTTGGTGAACGGAAAGTGTCATGGCTTTCTCCCGTTCCAGTTTCTTCAGCTGAAGTTCAGTTTGCGCGGGAGAATTCAACTGAAAAGTTAGAGGAGGCATTCGAGGAGAACGATGTCGATTGGTTCAACTTGAAAAGAGCATCAATATTTTGATGTGCGTAGGGAATATGAATGGTTGCCAGCGTAACGCGAGGGTATCCTCGCAAGAAGGTTGTCGATAAGCCCCAGGCTTTGGCGATTTCATTCACGGCGAGCGGTCCAGAGCCTCTTTTCCCGCAAGGAAATTCCAGCATTTGCGCATACTTTCCATGCTCCTTCATCGTTGAAAAAGGATATCATTATTTTCGCGGTTTCGTTGGCCGCTGGTGCTCTATGGTCGATGCCGCTCACGGCAGTGCCCGCTTTAGCGTTCTGTTCGAACACGGCTCCTTTTCCGGGAGTTCTGGAGGAGTGGCTATCTCACCGGCTCTGAAACGATTTCCTGGCCTGGATTTTCTGACCCCAATGTATTTCAGGTGGAGGCTGCTTGCAGCGATGGTCTTCAAATCAAATCGATCAATTGGCTGACCATTCTGTCCGATAAAATTGTCGAGCGCCTTGGCGGAAGGCAGGTACTGGAAGCTAAATTGGCAAGCTCGTGCCCGGTTTTTAACTTCAACGGCGGTGTGATAGTCCAGGCGGGAGACGAACCGCAACTGGGAGACAACAACCGCAGGATCGTCCTCGATGACTATCGTCGAGTTTCGCGAGCGCTGAAAATGGTGCGGTTTGAAGACTACAAGCTCGGATTGATTGCTTCGCCCGAGGCATATGACGACATGGAAGAGACGTTGAGTTGGATTAGGCGCTTCGATTGATCGACCGTAGTCCAATATGACGAAGCCATTGCCACTATCGTTTAGGGGTATTGTGCATTGCGACAACATTTCGATATGTGGATGCGCTTCATCCTGGCCGGCCTGTAAAATAACTTCGAAACGCAAGCGCCCAATGCGAAAGTAGCACATACATGCCCATCTTTTTAAAGGTGTTGTGCACACGTTCTCCCGCGGCAAAAGCGGAGTTAAAGGTTTGGAATTTGCAGCCTATTAGGGGATGGGACTGTGGTGTGGAGTGACCTCTAGCGTCATCTGTGCTGCGTTAGCGATTGCTCAGGCTGAGAGGGAAAGCACGCCGGCTCCGGTGACTGCTGCTTCACGGGCAAAGGAGCCAGCTTCGCTAGTGAGTGATCCGATGCGCTGGGCGCATAAAAATCCGTGGAAGGCCGGGTTGGTGGTGGTCGCCGGCGTCGCGACGGGTGGTGCAATGGATCGATTAGGAAACGCCGAGTTGGTCGCGCAGCGCGCGACGAAGTTCGTCGTCTCTATCTGCCGGGGTTTTCAAGACACAGGTAGAACAATATGCGCCACCTTCCACCTGATAAAATCGGCAGCAGCCACCGCGCTGCAGGAAAGTTTCGCGAACCTCCTGTTGATGTCGGTCGAATTCTGCCAGCTCGAAGTACTGGAGCTCGCGATTGGCCAACGGCGAGCCAGAAACTTTGAGAATGCGCATCGCCGCTGCCTTCGCCGTTTCGACGGTATCAAACCGGCGTCCCGTGTCCAGAAAGATGTAGGCGATCGCGTCGCCCGCTAAGCGCCAAAGTGCAGCACGTGAAAGCCCCGTCTTCGTATGGATCTGCTCGACAACGGGACGAAAATGCTTCTCAAGCTCGGTTTTGAACCTCTCGCCATCAATGTCATTGTCCAACTGACCGTACCAAAAGAGCGATTCGACGAACTGAACGTGGGCACGTCGAGCACGGTATATCTTTCCTTCATGCAGTTTTTCGGTCGTATAAAAACGAAGTCCAACCGATGCGGGCGCGAGGCCGGGAATGAGGCCAAAGCCGGTAAACAGCGGAACGGTTGCAGCGGCCAGGATGTAGCTGTAATCGTTCATCATCAGCGCCCCGGCTGTCTTGAGATCGACGCCTGCATATCGCGATTGTTCGAAAAGGACAAACTCCTCGATGGCTGTGTGGTCGGAGAAAAATGTTTGGGCGCTGATCCATTCGGCACTTTCCGGTCCGATCTCTGCGCGGATCTCAGGAAGATATGCCGCTTGCGCAGCAAGCGCGCGCTGAAGGAATGCTTCCCTCGTGTCGGGAGTCGACGACCATGTGGTGGCCTTTGACGGTACACAACGGTCTGCCATCAAGAAAATGTTTCCTTTCGTCCCAGCAACCAGAGAAAATAAGGTCCTCCGATCGGCGCGGCGAAGAGGTCAGGCAGCTTCTTGTAACAACAGAAAACGATCCGCACTCGCCTGAGCACTGAGACCATGACGCCGGATCCGCAGTAACGAAAACGCAGTACGCCCACGCCAGAGAAATCTTCGAGTCTGTTTTCCATCCGCTGCTGGTTGTGCTCCAGGATAAAACTTGTGTCTCAGTATCAAGTTCTCGATTTGGCAGCAATCTCCAATTCGCGAGAGTGGGCGACCGCATTCTCCTGTAGGCCCGGATTGAAGCGGGTTACCGTACTTTAGAAGTTAGTGGAACAAAACTTCACGTAATCGAGGTAAGAGCATGACGGAGAACGCAAATCTGTTCATAGACGCAATTGTTGTTGGACTGCCGGCCTCAGTTTTGACGCGTCGGAACCTGTTCGCAATTGTCCTAAACAAGTTCGCTCATATCCAAGCATGTCTTTGAAGATGATATAAAGATGATAAAAATACTCCTGTTTAAATGCTTTGGAACAGACCGGCGTTTAAGACGCTGAAGAACTTCAACGGTCTGCGGTGTTCCTGGCTCATCAATGCGGTTCTTGCATGGCCCAAATCGACGACGCGATCTCCGGTGACGCTATCCCGACCTCTGCTTTCGAGCGGCGGTTAATGGTTGTGC
>Ga0157369_10009387_pt1 | contig 11186 bp, 9 predicted proteins | sample C25metaG_FD_113461 | JGI IMG/M metagenome (GOLD analysis project Ga0157369, IMG submission 113461) | Corn rhizosphere microbial communities from Kellogg Biological Station, Michigan, USA - C2-5 metaG | ecosystem: Host-associated > Plants > Roots > Rhizosphere > Soil | place: USA: Michigan... | reverse complement strand
GTGATGGTCGGCGATCACCGCTACGACCTGGAGTGCGGACGGGCCGTGGGCTGCCACACCCTGCAGGTCAATCAGCCGGGCGATCCCTGGCCGGCGGCGCGTGACCAGCGCTTCGACACCTGCGCGGAGATACTGGCGGCGCTCTGACGCTGGAAATCTGCCCGTTAGGCGTAAATAGTCTGTTGTTTACCGGGTCGCTGGCTAAGATGCCGACTTCGGGTCCAGGTCGTGCCAGCCGTATGAGCCTCCACACGCTTTCGAGCGATCAGCCGTTCTCCGGCGATCTGCGCCAGTACGAGCGGCAGACGCTGGAAAGCCTTGCCACCGGGCTGCCCCTGACCCAGGTGCTGCACGCGCTGCTGCAGCGGGTGGAGGCCCTGGCCCAGGTCCGCCTGCATGCCTGCATTTTGTTGCTCAGCGAGGATGGTCGCTATCTGCAGGACGGCATCGCGCCGAGTCTGCCGGACGCCTACAGCCGCGATCTCGGTCGCCTGGAGATCGGCCCGCTGGCGGGCTCCTGTGGCACCGCCGCCTACCGCCGCGAAGCCGTCTATGTCGAGGATATCGCCTGCGATCCGCTATGGGCTGGCGCTCGCGACCTGGCGCTGCGCTATGGCCTGCGCGCCTGCTGGTCGATGCCGCTGCTGGCCCTGGATGGTCGGTTGCTGGGCACCTTCGCCAACTATTTCCTCGAGCCGCGACGCCCCCTGGCCGCCGAGCGCGACGCCTTCCGCCTGGTCACCGAGACCGCCGCCCTGGCCATCGAGCGCCATCAGGCGGATCTGCTGCTGCGCGAGAGTGAAGACCACTATCGGCACCTGGTGGAACTCAATCCCCAATACACCTGGACCTGCGATCCCGGTGGTCGGCGCATGGTTTTCTCGCCGCGCTGGCAGCAGCTGACCGGCCAGCCGGTACTGGAAGCCGAGAGCTTCTGGGCGCTGCTGCATCCGGACGACCGCCGGACGACCCGGCAGGCCTGGGACGCCGCGCGCAGCGCCGGTCAGGCCTACGACCGGGAGCACCGGGTACGGGTGGCGGATGGCAGCCACTGCTGGCTGCGCACCCGTGCCTATCCGCGGCGCGATGAAGCGGGCGCCGTGATCCGCTGGTATGGCACCAGCGAAGACATCGATGACCGCCGCGAGGCCGAGGAAGCCCTGCGCCGCGAACGCGCCACCCTGGAGCTCCAGGTGCGGGCACGAACCGCCGAACTGGAGGAGCGTAATCGCCAGCTGCGCGAAGAGATGCAGAATCGCGCCCAGGCCGAGGAGCTGCTGCGCCAGGCGCAGAAGATGGAAGCCGTGGGTCAGCTCACTGGCGGCATCGCCCATGACTTCAACAACCTGCTGGCCGGCATCCAGGCCAGCCTGGATCTCATGCGCCGCCGCCTGGCGCCGGAGGCGCTGAACGGGGTCTGCAGTCTGCTCGATACCGCCACCCAGTCGGTGGGCCGAGGCGCCAGTCTGACCCATCGGTTGCTGGCCTTTTCCCGCCGCCAGACGCTCAATCCCCAGGCGGTGGATGTCACCCGGCTGATCGGCGATTTCCAGGAGTTGCTGCGGCACAGCCTGGGGCCGCAGATCCGCTGCCAGCTCGAACTGGACGCCGAACTCTGGCTGGTCGATGCCGATCCGCACCAGCTGGAAAATGCCCTGCTCAACCTGGCCATCAACAGCCGCGATGCCATGCCGGCGGGGGGTAACCTGACCATCCGCGCACGCAACTGGGTGCAGTCCGACGCCGATCCGGCGCTGCCGGCGGGCGACTACCTGCTGATCGAGGTGGGCGACGATGGCGTGGGCATGACGCCAGCGGTGCTGGAACGGGTCTTCGAGCCCTTCTTCACCACCAAGCCGGTGGGCCAGGGCTCGGGCCTGGGGCTGTCCATGATCTATGGCTTCGTCCGCCAGTCCCGTGGCCAGGTCAGCGTGACCAGCGCGCCGGGGCAGGGCTGCCAGGTGAGGCTGCTGCTGCCGCGCCATCCGGCCCTGGCCGTCCAGGCGTCCCTTGCCATGGCCAGCGCCCCGACCGCCCGTGCGCTGCCCGATGTGCGGGTGCTGCTGGTGGAAGACGATGCGGTCATTCGCCAGTTGCTGGCGCAGCTGTGCGTCGACCTCGGCTGGCGCTATCGCGACGCCGTCGATGCCGAAGCGGCGCTGGCGGCGCTGCGCGAAGGCGAGGGCTTCGACCTGCTGATCACCGATGTCGGATTGCCGGGGTTGAACGGCCGCTTGCTGGCCGGGGCGGCCCGTACCCTCAGACCCCACCTGCCGATTCTCTTCATCACCGGTTATGCGGCGGGCAACGAACCGCCCGTGCCCCTGGTCGGCGAGCGCATGGCGCTGCTGGGCAAACCCTTCACCCTGGAGGCCCTGGTCGCCCAGGTGCAGGAGCTGCTGGACGCGCCTGCGGCCCTGGAGCGCTGAGGCTAGTCGTCGGCGCCGAACAGCGCCCGGCGTCCGGCGGGCGAGGTGAAGATGGCGTCGCCGTTGTGGCCGACGCCGGGGACCTCGACCAGCCGCTGGCGCAGCCCCGGATGACGGCCTTGCAGGTAACGGTAGTAATTCAGCCCGCGGGCCAGGCGATAGGGACCCTGGGCCTCGGCGGCGCAGCCCTTGTCCAGCGCCGGATGGTTGGGATTGGTGTCCTCGGCGCCCAGCAGATAGGTGAGGTCGAGTCCCGCATAGTGCTGCTCCAGGCTCGCCGCCGGGCGTCCTTCGGCATAGGCCGGCAGGCCCTGCATGCCGTATTTCCAGGTGTCGAAATCCGGGCAGCTGGCGGCGTCGGCGAAGGGCCCGGGCTGGCCCTGGGCATCCGGACGGCGGGCATCGAAATAGGCATAGGACGACGGATTGGCCACCACGTATTTCAGGCGGATGCCGCGGGCGGCGAGGGCGCGCTCGCCCTGACCGAGCACGGCGTAGCGCTGCACCACCTGGCCACCGCCGGAATGCCCGGCGATCACCACCTCCTGCAGATTGGGCAGCAACCAGCGCTCCGCCAGCCGTGCGAGCAGGGCGTCGAACACGGCGAAGCTGCTCAGTGGCTGCGGACCCAGGGCGGGTTCGCCACCCATCCAGGCATTGCCCTGCCAGCGCAGCAGGGTGTCCGGCAGCTGATGCCGCTGGACGTCCGTTTCGTTGAGGAACTGCGGGGCGATCACCAGGGTGTCCGCCGCGGCGCCGGCCGCCGCCGTGGCCGTCTCGCCGGAACGGAAATAGGTCGCGGCATTGCGCAGACGGCCATGCACGATCACCAGGGCGCGGCGGATTTCCGGATGGGGCTGGTTCCAGTCCGCCGACAGCTGCAGGGTAGCCTGCGCCTGGCCGATCGGTAGCCGGTCGCTGACGATGCGGGCGACCCCCTCACGAGGCGCCGCCAGGGCGGAGCCCCAGGCCAGGGCCAGGCACAGCGCGAGCAGGCGACGCATCGAGGGCTCCCGGTAGAGGTCAGAGCGTCTTGGCGGCGAAGGTGTCGCAGCTCTCCACCTTGCCACTGTCGAAGCCCGCGCGGAACCACTTGACCCGTTGCGCGGAGCTGCCATGGGTAAAGGAATCCGGTACCACGCGGCCCTGGGACTGGCGTTGCAGGCGGTCGTCGCCAATGGCGTTGGCGGCGTTCAGCGCCTTCTCCAGGTCACCCGGCTCCAGCCAGTTCAGCCGCTTCTGGGCATCGTTGGCCCAGACCCCGGCATAGCAGTCGGCTTGCAATTCCAGGCGCACCGACAATCCGGTGGCACCCTCGGTGGGAATGCCGCGACGGCGCGCCGCTTCCATCTTGCTGGTGGTGCCGGTGAGGTTCTGCACATGGTGGCCGACCTCGTGGGCGATCACGTAGGCACGGGCGAAATCGCCATCGGCGCCGAAGCGCTGCTGCAGTTCCTGGAAGAAGGTGAGGTCCAGGTAGACCTTGCTGTCGACCGGGCAATAGAAGGGACCGCTGGCCGCGGTGGCGCCACCGCAACCGGACTGCACCTGGCCGTTGAACAGCACCAGCTTGGGCGGCTGATACTGCTCGCCATGGGCCTGGAAGATGCGCGTCCAGGTGTTTTCGGTCTCGCCCAGCACCACGCGGACGAAGTCCACCTGGCGATTGTCGGCCGGCGCGGTGGTCTCCTGCTGGCTCGGCGCGCTCTGGCCGCTGAGGCTGATCAGGTTGCCGAGGATCTGCGTCGGACTCTGGCCGCTGAGCAGGCCGAACACCACCACCAGGGCCACGCCACCCAGCCCGAGGCCGCCGCCGATCTTCATGCCGCGTCCACCGCTGGCCTGTTGCACGTTGTCGCTACGTTGTCCCTTGTCCCACTGCATGGCGGCCGCCTCGTGATTGTCGTTATCGCTTGCTTCTACCCGAAAAGTGTCTGCGCTCGGTGATGCTTCGTTGAAAAGCCCTTCGGAATGCTCATTTACCGCTCGTAAATTCCGCTTCCTCAGGACTTTTCGCCTCGCCTGACCTTCGCTCGACGACTTTTCGGACAGAAGCTAGGACCGCAGGGCACGCCAAAAATGCGTTACCGGAAATGACAACGCCCGCGACGGGCGCGGGCGTTGACTGCGGAGCGGAGCGCGGGATCAGGCCGCGGTCTGGCCCTGCTTGAGGCTTTGCATGTCGATCACGAAGCGGTACTTCACATCGCTCTTGAGCATGCGCTCATAGGCTTCGTTGATGTCCTGGATGGCGATCTGCTCGATATCCGAGACGATGCCGTGCTTGGCGCAGAAGTCCAGCATCTCCTGGGTCTCGCGGATGCCACCGATGAGCGAACCGGCCAGCTGGCGGCGCTTCATCACCAGGTTGAACACGCTGGGCGCCGGGTGCGGCTCGGCGGGTACGCCGACCAGGGTCATGGTGCCGTCCCACTTGAGCAGGGTGAGGAAGGCGTCCAGGTTGTGCGGCGCGGCCACGGTGTTGAGGATGAAGTCGAAGCTGTTCGCGTGGGCGGCCATCTCGTCTTCGTTCTTCGACACCACCACCTCGTCGGCGCCCAGGCGCAGGGCGTCGTCCTTCTTGTTGGCGCTGGTGGTGAAGAGCACCACGTGGGCACCCATGGCATGGGCGATCTTCACGCCCATGTGGCCCAGGCCACCCAGGCCGACGATGCCGACCTTCTTGCCCGGACCGACCTTCCAGTGGGCCAGCGGCGAATAGGTGGTGATGCCGGCGCACAGCAGCGGCGCCACGGCGGCCAGGTTCTCGGTGTGGCTCACCTTGAGCACGAACTTCTCGTTGACCACGATGTGGTCGGAGTAGCCGCCCTGGGTGTTCTCGCTGCCGCCGTAGAGGTTGCCGTTGTAGGTGCCGGTGAAGCCGTTCTCGCAATAGGATTCTTCGCCGGCATCACAGGGGGCGCAGTGCTGGCAGCTGTCGACCATGCAGCCGACGCCGACGCTGTCGCCGACCTTGAAGTTCTTCACGTGGGCACCGACCGCCGTCACCTTGCCGACGATCTCGTGGCCGGGCACGGAGGGGAAGAGGGTGTTGTTCCACTCGTTGCGTGCGGTGTGCAGGTCCGAATGGCAGACGCCGCAGAAGAGGATGTCGATCTGCACGTCGTGGGCGCCGGGTTCGCGCCGCTCGAAGGAGTAGGGCGCCAGGGGCTGGTCGGCGGACTGGGCAGCGTAGCCTTGGGCTTGGCTCATGAGATACCTCATCTAGGTGGTGGAACCGGGGGGGTGGAACGTCGCGGCCAGGCGGACCTGGCCAGGTGACAAACCGCCGATCCTGCTGAGCCAGAGCCGACGGCGCCAATCGATCGTCTCGATAATCGTCATGCCGCCCATCGATGGAACTCATGGACGGGCGGGGGTGCGAGAGTTTACGACCGGGGTGCCCGCGCGGATGTTCCCGCTCCCGGCGCGGCAGCCGGGGCCGGTCGTCGCGCGGTCGTGGCTAGTGCGCAAGCTTCGGTGCCACGGTAGGCAGCAGGCGACTGGCCAGATGCTCCAGCAACAGGCGGACCCGCGGCAGGGTCTCGCGACTGCGCGGCCACACCAGGTTGATCGGCGAGCCTTCGACGCCGTGCTCGGGCAGCACGTCCACCAGGGCGCCGCTGGCCAGGTGCGTGGCGATCAGCCAGGTCGGCAACTGGGCGATGCCATGCCCGGCCAGGGCGGCCAGCACCTCGCCTTCGCCATCACCCACCACCAGGCGCGGCTGGAACACCCAGCGTTCGCTGTCGCCCGGCTGCTCGCCGCGCAACTGCCAGGGGCTGATCAGGCCGTCGGCCTGGCGAAAGCCGATGCACTGGTGATCGACCAAGTCGGTCGCGGTCTGGGGTCGGCCATGCTGGGCAAGATAGGCCGGAGCGGCGCAGAAGACCTGGCGCTGGGTACCGAGGAAGCGATGCCCCAGGCTGGCCGGCCAGGCATCGGAGCCGCCGATGCGCACCAGGATGTCGATGCCCTCGTGCACCGGATCGACGAAGCGATCGGCGAACGACAGATCCGGTTGCAGCAGGGGATAGCGGTGCAGCAGCTCCAGGATCAGCGGCAGTACGTGCAGGCGGCCATAGGAAGCGGGCAGGTCGATGCGCACCCGGCCATGGGGATCGCCGTCCTGAGCGGTCAGCCCCAGCTCAGCCTGTTCCAGCTCGGCCAGCACTCCGGTGCAGGTGCGATAGAAATTGGCGCCGGCCTCGGTCAGGCTCAGGCGGCGGGTGGTGCGCTGGAACAGTCGCACGCCCAACCGGCTTTCCAGTCGCGCCACGCTCTTGCCGACGGCCGAACCGGTCAGACTCAGCCGCTCGCCGGCGGCGGTGAAGCTGCCGAGATCGGCCACGGTGACAAAGACGTCGAGCCCCTTGAGGCGTTCGGAAGAATACAAGGCGGGTTCCTTATTGCGGAATCTGATTCCGGTGAAAGAGGAATTTATACCCAGGATACGCCGTTAATTCTCCAATAGGCTGGAATCAACCCTGAGATCAGGCACTCCCTTATCTACAGCGCCTGCGACTGCCGCAGGCTCTCTCTCAACCCTGTTGGAGGTTTCATGCGCAAGGGCACTGCTCTTATCGTTGGCGTTACCGGCATTTCCGGCTACAACCTGGCCCACACCCTGGTGGCGTCGGGCTGGACGGTCTATGGCCTGGCCCGTAAACCCGTGGCCCAGGAAGGCGTCATCCCGGTCGCCGCCGACCTGCTGGACGCCGAGTCCACCCGCCAGGCCCTGGCCGGCCTGCCGATCAGCCACGTGTTCTTCTGCACCTGGACCCGCCGTGATACCGAGAAGGAAAACGTCGAGGCCAATGGCGCCATGATGAACAACCTCTGCCAGGCCCTGGCCGGTGCGCCGCTGCAGCACCTGGCGCTGGTCACCGGCACCAAGCACTACCTGGGTTCCTTCGAGGAATACGGCAGTGGCAAGGCCGAGACGCCTTTCCGTGAAAGCGAACCGCGCCAGGCCGGCGCCAACTTCTACTACACCCTGGAAGACATCCTCTTCGCCGCCGCCGAGCGGCACGGCTTCGGCTGGAGCGTGCACCGCTCCCATAGCATGATCGGCCAGGCTAAGGGCACCAACGCCATGAACATGGGCCTGACCCTGGCGGTCTACGCCTCCCTGTGCAAGGCCACTGGGCAGCCCTTCGTCTTCCCCGGTTCCCGTACTCAGTGGGACGGCATCACCGACGTCACCGACGCCGGTCTGCTTGCCGAGCAACTGGAATGGGCCGCCCTGGCGCCGGCGGCGCGCAACCAGGCGTTCAACACCGTCAACGGCGACGTCTTCCGCTGGCGCTGGCTGTGGGGCGAGATCGCCGCCTTCTTCGAGCTGGAGCCGGCACCCTATCCCGAGCAGCCCATGCCGCTGGAAGCGCGGCTGAAGGACGTGGCGCCGGCGCTGTGGCGCAAGCTCGCCGAGGAGCACGACCTGGTGGAAGCCGACGTCGACAATCTCGCCTCCTGGTGGCACAGCGACGCCGACCTGGGCCGCGAGATCGAGTGCCTCAACGACATGACCAAGAGTCGCGACCTGGGCTTCTTCGGCTATCGCGACACCCGGGCGAGCTTTCTCGACCTCTTCACCCGGCTGCGGGCCCAGCGCCTGATTCCCTGAGCCGCTCTGGCTCGCCGGTCCCCGTGAACGCGGGTGGCCGGCGGTTTTCACCGACTGTTCCCGGGGCGCAGAATGAGCTTTCTGTCGCAGGATGCGCCCCATGCTCGAAACCCTCGCTGCCCTGATTCCCGCCTTCAGCCCCATCGACTGGCTGTTCATCGAAGCCATCGTGGTCCTGGCCTATCTGATCTTTGGCGTCGCCGGCTTTGGCAGCGCCCTGGTCGCCGGTCCCTTGCTCACCAGCTGGATGCCCCTGTCGCGCATCGTGCCCTTGCTGGTGATGCTGGATTTCCTCGCCTCCTTCCACAACTGGCTGCCGGATCGCCGCGCCATCGCCGGCCGCGAACTCGGACGGCTGCTGCCGATGCTGCTGCTCGGCGCGGCCCTGGGCACCTACCTGCTGATGCGCACCGATGCCCGGCTGCTGATGCTCTGGCTGGGCCTCTTCGTGGTCGTCTATTCCACCTACAGCCTGCTCACCCCCAAAGGCTTTCGCCAACTGGCGCCGGCCTGGTCGATCCTGGCGGGCGGGGTCGGGGGCCTCTGTGGCGCCCTGTTCGGCAGCGGCGGCTTTCTCTATGCGCTCTATCTCAACGGTCGCTTGGAAGACAAGAACGCCATCCGCGGCACCCAGAGTTTTCTCATCGGCTGCAGCGCCTCCATCCGCATCGTCCTGCTGCTGATCGCCGGCGCCTACAGCGACGGCCGCCTGCTGCTCCTCGCGGTCTGCCTGCTGCCCGCCATGCTGCTCGGCGGCTGGATCGGCCGCCACCTGCAACGGCGCCTGTCCCGCGAGCGCTTCACCCGCCTGGTGACCTGGCTGGTGCTGGTCTCGGGCGTGACCCTGATCGGGCGGTATCTGGCGGGGTAGCGGACCTGTCATGGTCATGTCGATCGCGGCCATGGGCCGCTCCTACGGAGTCACCCTTCGCTGTAGGAGCGGCCCATGGCCGCGATGCTCTCAGACGCCGTAGCCCGGTAGGGTGGAAAATCGCTTGGCGTTTTCCACGCGAAGTGGCCACCTTGGGAACTCCCAGGCCCACCCACCTCTCCGCTCTACAACACCCTTTGCGGAGAACTCTGATGCTCACCTCCATCCAGGCCGGCGTCTTGGACGTGGCCTATCAGGTCCAGGGACCGGACGGCGGCGCGCCGGTCCTGCTGCTGCATGGCTTTCCCTACGACATCCACGCCTACGCTGAGGTGACCGATGAACTGGCCGCCGCTGGCTGCCGGGTCCATGTGCCCTATTTGCGCGGCTACGGCGCCACCCGCTACCTGAGCGCCGATACCCCGCGCTCCGGCCAGCAGGCGGCCCTGGCCCATGACGTCCTGGCACTGCTCGATGCCCTGGGGCTGGAGCGGGCGACCCTGGCCGGTTACGACTGGGGTGGCCGCGCCGCCGGCATCGTCGCCGCCCTCTGGCCCGAACGGGTCGCGGGGCTGGTGCTGGGCGATGGCTATCCGATCCAGGACATCGCCGCCGCGGCGACCCAGCCGGCCGAGCCGGCGGCGGAGCTGCGCTATTGGTACCAGTACTATTTCCACGGTGAACGGGGGCGCGCCGGCCTGGCGGAACATCGCCGCGACTTCTGTCGACTGCTCTGGTCGCTGTGGTCACCCAGCTGGCGCTTCAGCGACGCCACCTATGCGCTTACCGCCGCGGCCTTCGACAATCCCGACTTCGTCGACACCGTGATCCACTCCTATCGCCACCGCTACGGCCTGGCCCCGGATGCTCCGGCCTATGCCGAGACCGAGCGCCGGCTCGCCGCGCAGCCACCCATCCCCGTGCCCACCACGGTATTGGCGGGCGCCGACGATGGCGTCACCAAGGTGCAGGGTGCAGCCAGGGTGGCGCAGCACTTCAGCGGCCCCTTCCGCTACGAGGTGCTACCCGGCTGCGGCCACAACATCCCCCAGGAAGCCCCCGCCGCCTTCGCCGCCGCGGTAAGGGAGCGGTTGCCGTAGGTTGGCGCTGAGACGGTTCCACCGTCGAAGCCCAACGGCAGGCCGCGCCGTGGACTGTTGGGCTTCGCTGCGCTCAGCGCCAACCTACGTAGGCTCGCCAGGGTGCTGTAGGTTGGTGCTGAGACGGCTCCATCGTCGAAGCCCAACGGATGCGACTAAGCCAAGGTGGTGAAAACGCTGCTGCTTTGGCGCGCGTATTCGAGGCTACCGCCCCGACACCTCCGGGTTGGCGACACCCGTCGGTTCGCCGGCGAAGAAGCCCACCAGGTTGGCGAAGGCCTCGCCGAAATAGAGTTCGTAGCTGTGCTTTTCCACGTACCCCAGGTGCGGGGTGCAGAGCACCTGGGGATGGGCGAGCAGGGGATCGTCCGGCGCCACCGGCTCCTGCTCGAAGACATCCAGCGCCGCCTGGCCGGGATGCCCCCGTTCCAGCGCCGTGAGCAGGGCGCCGGGTTCGATCAGGCCGGCGCGGGCGGTGTTGACCAGCAGGGCGCTCTTCTTCATCCGCGCCAGGTCCTCGGCGCGTACGCAGCCGCGGCTGCGCTCGCTGTACCTGAGGTGCAGACTGATGACATCGGCCTCGGCGAAGAAGGCCGCCTGACTGGGCGCCGCGCGATGGCCGTCGGCTTCGGCGCGGGCGCGCGAGGCCTCGCTGCCCCAGACCAGCACCGGCATGCCGAAGGCCTGCCCGTAGCGCGCCAGGCGCTGGCCGATCTTGCCGTAGCCCCAGATGCCGAGGAGCTGCCCATCCAGCCGTTCGCCCAGGTTGACCTGCCAGCGTCCGGCATAGAGGGCGTCGATGGCCGGCTTGAGCTTGCGCCGGGCCATGAGGATCAGCGTCCAGGTCAGCTCGGCGGTGGAGACCGGCGAACCACTGCCTTCGCAGACGGCTATTCCCCGGTGGGTGCAGGCGGCCACATCGAGGTGGGCGGTGGCCTTGCCGGTCTGGCTGATCAATTTGAGGCGTGGCAGATGCGCCAGCAGCTCGGCGTCGATACGGGTGCGCTCGCGGGTCAGCACCAGGGCATCGGCATCGCGGAAGCGCTCCACCAGCACCTTGGGATCACGCTCGGCGTCGTGATAGAGCGTCACCTGATGCCCGGCGCGCTGGAGCAGGGGGTAGCAATCCAGGGTTTCGACGACGTGCTGGTAGTCGTCCG
>Ga0157369_10009385_pt1 | contig 11187 bp, 20 predicted proteins | sample C25metaG_FD_113461 | JGI IMG/M metagenome (GOLD analysis project Ga0157369, IMG submission 113461) | Corn rhizosphere microbial communities from Kellogg Biological Station, Michigan, USA - C2-5 metaG | ecosystem: Host-associated > Plants > Roots > Rhizosphere > Soil | place: USA: Michigan... | reverse complement strand
GCGGACATGATGTGCTGGTACGGGGTGAGCTTGGCGCGGGCGATGAGCCAGTCGGCGATGGCCGGGCGGGCCAACAGCTTGGCGACCAAGCGCCAGAAGAGGTTGATCATGCTGCCTCCTTCGGCGTGTAGGTCAGCGTGCCGTCGAGGATCGCCTCCTTGATGGCTTCGAACTCCCAGGCGTAGCACTGCGATTCGACGTAGAGGCGCATCTCGCCGTAGTCATGCTGCTTGCGTCGGATGAACGCCTCGGCGGCATCTCGGGTGAAGTGACTGTTCACGATCTCCCAGCGCACGTTCCAGCCCGTGACGGTGTGGTCATCAAGCTCGGCGAGATAGTCCCACTGATCGTCCTCGTCCAGATCCATGAAGCCGCATTCCCGATCAGCCATCAGGGCTTGGTCGATATCTGCGCGCTCCTCGTCGTCGAGGTCTTCCCAGTATTCTTTCGGCCTGAACCAGCGCCGATCCTCCAGGCAGACAACTCGGCCTTCCGCGTAGTCGATCTCGTAGCCGTAATCGAATCGCTTGGTCTGCACGGTGAAAATGGCGGCCGCAGTGTGGTGCCATTTAACGCCGGCGCCGTTGCAGTGATAACGGAGGCGTTCGACAAAGTCGTTCCAGGTCGACGCATCAAGCGCGGCGCCGGTCGCCAATGTCGGCAGCGGCTCGGCCGTTTTGTTTTCTGTGGGCATGGGGCGTCCTATGCCGGGGCATGCCCGGGCGGTTTAGGGTGGTGGGTTGTTTCCCGGTAGGCTCAGCAGTTCGGCATAATCACGACTCAACTCGGAGGATGCGGTCGTGATCAAGGACAAGGTGGTATGGGGCGGGTGCGTTGGTCTTTTTCTGACTGGCGCCTTGTTCGCTTATGGCTTCTCGGGAGAGAAAGCTGAAGGCTTCAAAATCGTTGACCTGTTTGCGATCATTTCTGCTGTCGCAACGGCCTTCGCCGCCTTCGCAGCATGGAGTGCAGCAAGCGCTGCTCAGAAGCAGTCTTTTGACGCTTCCATCTCAATACGACGCCAAACATACAGGATGCATTTTGAGTCATTTAACGAGTGGCTGGACGGGGTCGAGTCTTCGCTCAATATTGAGTTTTATCGCAGATACGAACTGTACGACACGATCTTCCCAGACAACCGAAATCCATCGCTGGGATTCAGCGAGGTCGGCGATCCCGAACTTGTTTCATGGCAGAAGACTTTTAAAAGCCTCGCCGATCTCGCATGCAAAGCAATTCAGCCAAACAGGCGGGAGGTATCGACTTGGCTCGGAGATTTCGCCTCCCTTTCAGGGCACATGCATTACACGTTTCTAGAAGCTGACAAGCTTCAGATATACCTTGGCGGCCGCGTTCCATCCGGTATTTCACCGGAGAATTTGAAGCGAGCACTACCTGTTATGGGCATGGTGTTGACCGCGCTCACGAAGTTTTCATACATCGAAGGCGATTCGTCCGATCGAGGAATGTCGCTTGAGTTCGAGTTCGCCTTCAATGAATTTATGGAAGCGATCATGGAAACGTCATGGCATCAGCATGAGTATAAGATGATGCCTATTTGAAGTCGGGCGCAGTTTGCGAGGCTAGGTAAAGCTAAGCTCGTTCACCAAGATCCAAGCCGATCTGACTCACCCGATCGACACATGCCGGGCTCAGCCAGACACACTCGGTGCGACTTGCAGTACCGCGGCTGGCGCTGATACGCGCCGAAGTGCTGTAGCAGGCCCAGCCCGGCAGCATCTCTAAATACAGATCGCTCGGATATCCCGACAGCACCACCATTCCTTCCAGCTCGAGCAAAACGCCGAGCAATTCGCGGTGGGCGGCGTCGTCCATTTCGTGCTTGTAGTAGCGGCCGTTCGATGCGCCTTTGTATCTTGTGTCATGCACGTAGGGCGGGTCCACGTAGTGCAGCGTCTGCGACCCATCATGCGCCTTGATCACCTCAATCGCGGGCCTGTTCTCGATCAGCACGCCGCTCAAGCGCTGGCCAACCTCGGCAAGTTGCTCAGGGTAGGTCGCCCACAGTGACTGGGCCGTGCCGTATTGGCGCTTCGTATCGATGCGAAATCCGGTAACGCCCTTGGTGGCGCCGGCGGAGCCGAAGCCCATCTGGGCGCGAATGATCGTTCGCCGCGCTCGTTCGACTGGTTCGGCGCTCGGCTCCCACGACAGTTCGAATTCCTCGCGAGAGTAGGGCGTGAAGACCAAGCGCTCGGTGAGTCCCGATCGCGTGACCGGATCCTGCAGGACGCGGAACAGGTTGACAATGTCGCCGTCCAGGTCGTTGTACACCTCCGCGTACGATCGAGGTTTCTGCATCAGGACACCGGCGGCACCGCCGAATGATTCGACGTAGCAGGTGTGCGGCGGGAAATGTTGCAGCACCCACGGCGCAAGCCGGAACTTGGCACCGTGGTAGCGGATGACCGGTGCGGTGATGGTCATGAGTTTCTTCCAGTCAGGCGCCGCCCTCCGTGACCGGTGGTGGCAATTTGGTTTGGGTTGGGGTATTACGGGTGACCGGCATGGGGCCGGAGAGCAGTATGTTCAAGAAGGAAGTTAGCAATGACAGGTAACGTATACGACGCAATTCAGAGCTTCATTGGTGCTGGCGCAGTGACTGCTGCGCAAGCTCAGGCCATGCTCTCGGCATACTCGGAAAAGGTACAAGGACAGCTCATCTGCGCTATGTATGTAGGCCGTGATCATCTTCATAGCACAGAGCTTCAGCAGCCAGGCAGCACTTATGTCGGTTATACGGACCACATACCTTCGGATGAATACGCGCGCATCATCTATGAGAAAAACAGCAACGTAGCAACCTATCTGAATAAGATGCTCGAGTGCTCTGCAAACTCCGGATTCGATCTCAACAACCTCTAAGCTAAGCGTCGTTCTACTCAGGATGTCGGATAGAACCGCAGTTACGACTGGAGATGATAGGCATCCGAGCCTGGATATAGCACGTCGTCCCCAGGATCCTGCTTAATCAGCAGCATGCTCTGGTGGTGAAATACTCTCGACACCTTTTCGCTGACAACGAAAGGTGTCGTGACACATCGAAGCATATTGGCCTGGGTTTCAAAGTTGGCGGCGATCAGGTTCATCAGCAGCCGCTGGTGAATGTCCTGCTGGTTGTTGATGCCGTGGGCAGCCATGACCCGCTTGAGGTCAGGCTTGAACACTCCGGCGACCTCAACCGTAAACTTCTCGACGCCCAAAGCAGCGTCCTTTGCAGCCTTCTCGCGCTTTTTCTTCTGCTTGATGGCTTCCTTCGTTGGCTCCTGTACTTCGGCCATGGCCTACCTCTTCAATTCCGCTGGCCGGCAAGTCCAGCCAGGTCTGTCGGCGGCGCGTGGCCGACCGGTTTATGGTTCGTCTCACGCGGCAACCTTCACCTGATTCCAGGCGCCGGCGGCGCTGAACAACTTCGCGGCGACACTCTCGTCGAGCGTGATGTCCGCCGGCACAGCGATCCAGCCCGACGCCACCATGTGGTTTGGGTTGCAGGCGTTGCGCAGCTCCAGGTAGTAATGCTCGATCGCATCGGTCAGGCGCTCGACCTTGTACATACCCTCGGGCGAGATCTCGACCGACTTGATGTACTCGGCGCCGCGTTCGTCGCGACACATGGCGCCGACGTAGATCGTCCAGTGATAGGAGAAGTCGAACAGGGCGTTTGCGATCGCAAGACTCCGGATCTGCCGGCAGTTCTTCCAGTTCACCATGATCTGGCTGCCGCTCGGATCGATGTTCACTACCGCGACGTGGTTGGTGCGCAGCAGCGCCCGGCAACTGCGTTCAGCCCGGGCGAAACCATTGTTGGGTTTGCGTTTCGATTTCATAGCGAGTCCGCCATCTTGCGCAGCGCCCTTCGTTCAGCGGCCGATATCGGCTTCGGGCGCCGCTTGAGGACCGTTTCAGGGTCTATTTTCTTCGAGCGGGGCGGTGGCAGCGGATTGCGCGGCGGACTTTTCAGTTGGTCGATCTGTCCGCCGGCGGCCAGGAATTGGGCGACTCGTTCAGAGATCGACTCAGCGTCCGGCCGGTGCTGCTCCATCAGGCTGAGGTGGTTGCTGATCATGCTGGCCTCACTTGATCCGGATCGAGCTTTCGCCGCGCTCAAGGTGCGCCCAGGCTGGTTCCGGTAGCAGTTCATGCTCTGCGTCTTCGCCAGCGGCCATGCGCTTGCGCACGGCTTCGTTGTGCTCACGAATTTCCTTGAGCTTGGCGGCGATGGCATTCTTGTCCGGCGCGATGCTGGTTTTCACGGCGGTCAGTTCGTCCGGTACCGCGTCCTCGTTGTCGACGATGACCTTCTCCTTGCCCAGGGCCAAGGTGATGGTGAACAGCGGCCGCTTGATCGACTTGAGGTTGGCGGCTTCCATGTTCCGGCGCAGGTAATCGCTGATCTGTGCAACGCTGTTGGACTTGATCCGCTTCAGCTCGGTCAGCCGCTCAATTTCCGATTCGATGGCGGTCACGTCGCTTTCGATGTTGCGGCGCAGCATGACGATGTTGTCGGCCTTCACCTCGAACTCGCCTTGGATTTCGTCCATCGCGTGCTGCAGGGCCTCTTTCAGGCCCTCGTCGTCGGTGTCTGCCATCCCTTGAAGTTCGGCGAGCTTGCCGGTCAGTGCGTAGAGCTGGGTCATGCTGCGTTCTCCTTGCCGGGCTCAAGAGCCGCTTTGCGTTCTTCAAAGGCGCGAGTGATTCGGGCAATGAACGTCGGCTCGTTGCGGCGGGTTGCCTCGCGGATATATTTGACGTTCAGCATCTTCAATTCGTGGGCGGTGACGGCCTTGCTCATCGTTTCCACGGCCGAGTTCAGCCAGTCCAATCGCTCCTGCTTCTGACGCAGGATCTCGGCGTCCTTGTCCACGGCCTGCTCGATCGCTTGCTCTTCCTTGAGCTGCTCGACGTAGGTTTGATCATCGAACATGCCGAGGAACACGTCGGCACTGAAGCCGAGCATCGATAGAGATTTCTTGATGGCGTCGGTCAGTGACTTCTTCGGCGCTTCCCCGTCTGTGGTGGTGCCGTACTTCGACTTGTAGAGGTAGCGGGTGCAGCCGTACTGCTCGATCTCGCCGCGCTTACCGTCCAGCTCGAACCAGAAACGAATCTTGATGGTGTGGTTCAGCTCGCGGCCCAGCACCAGGCGTTTGTCGCCTTCGCCGCTGACCATTTCAGAGCCCTCATCGAAGCGCTCTTCAACGATCGACCAACCGAAACCAATACCGACCGGGCCGAAAACCTCAGTCGCCTTCATGATCATCGCGGTGCCGTTAAGGCTGGTGATCTTCTGCCCGCCAACCTCGGCCGCTTTGGTGTAACGGGTATCGGTCGTGCTGACCTTGTCCCAAATCTGCATGTTCGTAGACACGGGGATTCCTTGCCGCGACGTTCGCAGCGCTTGAAGTTGAAAGTCAGGAGGTGATGCGGTCGGCGAGGGCACTGAGCAGCATCAGGAAAGTGAAAACGCCAATGGCGGAGAACGAACCGCGCCGGATCAGAATGCGGCGGGCCAGCTGCCGGGAGGTCACCGGAACACCCGGTAGGTGGTCGACTGCGGGGGCTGGCAGGTACTGGAGGAGTCGCGCGCCACGTTGTAGCCGGCCATGATCAGCAGCAGGCCGCCGGCAAGAACCCAGAACATGATCTTCATGGGCGAGGCCTCACAGCAATGCGACCGGTCTTGATGGCTGCCACAAGCTGTGGCGGCAGTGCTGAAACAGGCAATTCACGAGGGATGCCGGCGCCGATCACAGCCAGGCTGCGCTCTATTTCGGCAAGCTGTTCATCGATCAGGGATTTAACCGGTGCGGTGGTCATGCTGCAGCCCTCTTGATCTCCGCGTTGCGCTCGACGAATTTCGCGTCCAGTGCGTCGCGGTAACGGTTGGCAGTGCGGGTGTCGATGATCTGGGCGAACTCCGCCATTTCGATCATGCCCATTACGAAGGTGCGATCCGGTACCGGAGTGCAGGATTTGCGCATCTTCGCGATTTCAAGGCCCAGCTGGGCCAGTGCTACTTGGTTGCTCATAACACGTCGTCCTCGGCAGCTTCGCGCTCAGCAGCAACTGCATCAGCGGCGTGAGGGCGGAGGAAGTTGGCGGCGATCGCCTCAAGCTGCGTGACCGGGCTGTTGCTGCCCAGCAGGTGCTTGGCGTGCGTCAGCGCCTCGGACGGACTGCCGACCACGACAGCCAGCACCAGGTTGGCGAACGAATCGCGATCATCCAGCCCGTCGATCTGCCGCTGGTTCAGGTGGTGCTGCAGGTGTTCTGCGTACTCCGCTGTGGTCACCTTCTGCGCCGGGCCGAACCGGCGCTTCCATTCAACGTCCGATCCGCACACCAGCTGTTCGGCTGCGCTTTCCAGCCATTCGCGCTGATCGTCCGGCTCGCTCACCGCCGGAGGCAATTGCGCGTCGTACATGGCCTGACAGAGTTTCAGTGCTGCGTTCATGATCGCCTCCAGCGTGGCGGGGTGTTGATCCAACAAAACTCGGATGCACTCATCCGCTCCGCTGGTTGCCGTTGGGCGCGGAGGGGAGGGCATTCGGGTGGTGTCGAAAGGTGTAGGGAGGGAAAACGGTGTAGCTGGGCAGTGGGGCCGGCGGTGGAGTCTTAGTCCGAGCCGCCGGCAGCGAGCATGGTCACTCTACGATGCAGATCCAGCGGTGATTGTGCCGATACGGCGCGCGAGTGAAGTGAACATCTGAAACCAGATTCATGCCTCGCTCTTGGAGCGCTTCAGTCAGTTGTACGAGTGTCTCTGCTTGGATTGTCATTGCTGTCACCTCGTCAGATTTACTGCGTTCATAATTCTTGACCGAGCGGGCGACTGGCTAATTCAATTTTTCTACTCGGTCCATTTGGTCAATCCACACCGCAGAGCTCTCCCTAACTGTCCCCTTCATTCAATATTCAGGACAGGGAGGGCTCTGCGCTATGGACTGATGCCGCCTCAGAAAAGCGGCATCAGTAAAACTATGGGTATTACTCGCGCCTCCTACCGGGTCATTCGCCAGTTCGGTCAACTCCTCGTCCGCCGTCGCAGTTCTGCGCGTTGGTAGCCTTTCGGGGCTATCGGATCGCCGGTCGCCAGTAGTGGCAGCGCGATTTTGTTCACCTGACTTCATCTCGCCCCACAGGTGTGGCCGGGGCTGACCTCCCAGCGTGAGCCGGGTAATCGTTTATGGCGCGGGTTGTTAAAGAACGGCGCGGCTTTCGCTGCTGGCCGGTACTGCATTGGCTTGGGTGCAAATATAGGGATGCCCATATTTTATGTCAATGGGTATACCCATAAAATTCAATTTATCCCATATTTGCGGGCGAAAAAAAGCCCGCAGGGGCGGGCCTCTTTTATCAGCTAAAAGGAAAGTCAGTTGGCTCGTTACAGCTTACCGGCGGCGTTTTGGATTTTTTCGTCAATGTCCTGCACTGCTTTTGTCTTTGAGGCAAGAGTTCTCAATGTGGCCGAGCTTGTGTTGATGTCACTACTGTATTTCTCAATGGCGATTTCTATCTTTTTCCCTCGCCAGATGAGATTTTCATTGGTGAATGAAGCACCGCCTTTTGTTTTTACAGGCTCTGATGAGCGCTTCATTGGCTGACCGTATTTGGTGATAAATAGCTGCACCAGCTGCAGATAATTTTCAGAGGAGGTGGTCAAGTAGAAGGAGTCAACTGGTCCACTCTTTGCCATTACAGAAAGCCCGTAACCAATACCGATAGAGGGCGCGCCCTTGGTGGAGTAATAGCCTTGGTAAGGCGTTCCACGACACATCTCTTTCGGGATCTCATAACCCGCAGGGCACTCGGGTACCGAATAAACAAATTTTTGGTCAAACTTGACGCCCATGAAACTGTCCGGCTCCTGGTTCCATGGCGCTGGCTCAGAGGTCTTCTTGGCAGCAATAGCTGAACCCGCGACGCAGGCTGCGAGCAAGAAAATGGTGAGTTTTGCTTTCATCGGATCCCTCCATCAATTGAGCTGAGATTTTACCATTTGTGGCGCAGCGCCAACCTCAACAGCGCCGTCAGTCGCTGCCATTGAACACTCTTCTTGTGCTCGTCCTCTACCGACTCACATCCCAGTAGGTGAATCGTTATGAGAGTCGAAGAGAAACAAAAAGCACTGTCTGCGTGGCGCAAGCTGCTGGAGGAGCCCGAAATCAGAATGGACGCCGAAGAGCAGTACGATGAGTTGCTCAAAATGGCAGACGCCATGGAGCAGGAAGGACTGATTACTGCCGGCGAGTGGCGCCAGTTGGTCAGAGAGGCTGGCACGAGGTTCGCTCAAGCAACTGAGGGGCTTGGAGGCGGAACGTAGGAGGGGAGATACAGGAAACCCGGCACTGGGCCGGGCTCCAAGATCAACGTTCGGCTGAGATCACTTCAGGCCGCCATGTCGCCGTTAGCTAGGCTTTTTTTCAGCGAAGTTTTCATCACTTCCATTTGCTCACCCAGTTCATCGAGTTTCGCCTTGCCCAACAGCTTCTTGGCCTTCGGAAACATCTCGGTTTCTTCTTCCTCGATGTGATGCTCCAGCAGCTCTTTGACAACCTTCACTCGGCCGGCGAACTCTGGAGTTGAAGGATCAGTATTTTTCAGATCTGGGAGCACCAGGGAGTCCACTGTGCGGTGTTCTTCCTTCGCCTCGTAGTACATTTCATCTTCCTCTCTGCCCCCCGCTTCTTTAAAGGCTGGGTAGAGGATTTGCTCCTCGAGCTGCGTGTGGATGGTAATCTCCATCTCCAGCTTATCGAGCAGGTCGACGCGCTTTTTCAGCGCCCGATCTGTGGATTCGCTCAGCTGATTCAGGATGCCTTTAACTTTTTCGTGGTCGGCTTTGAGAAGGTCAATAGCGTTCATTTTGTATGCCTCATCTATCACAGGTTAGCGTCAGCAGCTCTCCGGCTGCGGTTCACGCTCTCCCAGTAGTAAGGGCATCTTCTGTGCCAACTGCCCGAAAGTAAAAGACTCAACGATTTCAAGCATTTCGAAGAGCTGATGGCGAGGTGAGGGCATGCACTCTGCACGGACGCCTGGATAGCTACCTTGCAGAAGACGGTTAATCACAGGCGAAAAAAAGCCCGCCAAGGGTAGGCGGGCTATGAAGTTCATGAGGAATATTGAGCATAGTAGACGCGAAGCTATTAGCATGCGATGCATGGATTGCCGCACCTTTCTCCCTTCTCCAGAATGGGGGGGCGCCGACGGTGATGACTGGCCGGAGCTGGTGGAGGGAAGCGACCGCCTTCTACGCGCACTCGGTCGAAGGTCTGGAGGGCAGTACATAGCAGGGAAGGGGCGTAGCGGAAAAGCCCGGCGTTTGACCGGGCAGTATTTCCACTATTTGAATTCGGCGAGTATCAGTATTTTAATTTTGTCATTTCTCAGGTCTGAACTTAAAACGGTGCCGGTCACTTTTGATTGGCTCATTAGGTGAGAAAACCCTTTATTTAGGGCTCTACTTACATAACCGATCCGACCAAAGTTTGTCATGATCGCTATTGCGTTTTGGTCATGTGCGTTATCCGGCTCGTGAACAAATTTCACCTGTAGCCCCTCGCTTATCTCCCCCAGGACTCTGTTATACTGAGTTCCGCTTACTTCTAGTACGATGTCAATAGGTGCGGAAGCTGTAGATAGATCAGGGCATAGTTCAAAGCCGTCGCTTGCGAGCCTTGCGCCCGTATATCCAAGTAGCGAAAAGTCAGAGCCCATAAAGCTGCTAGGAAGTCCGTACTGAGCTAGATATTTCGAAAAGTCTTGCCTTTTTCTCGGAGGTATTCGACTCATAAAAGCCGAAAGTGCATTGTCGAACTCCTCGTTGCCATTGATTGTAAATGCTGGGAAACCAATAAATCCCTCATTTACGGCGGAATGATAATCAGGAGTGTCTTTTAAATAACGAAACGTGTAGTTGTCATTTTTTTTGACTAGTTCACCAATTATTCTTCGATTTCGTGCAATGCCATCTGCAGTGCTTGTCCAGACCAAAAAAAGGCGAGTAGGTTCAAATACGTGATCAATGGTGTGCATTTAATTTTTCCGTAATCAATTTCATGCGCCTCAAGGTGAGCCTGATCACAAATTTGGCCCTCGTTCTGGTTAGTCTAGCATGCTGCGGCATTGGTAAGTCAACCAACCGATCCATCACTTCTATGAAGCGTGAGGTGTTGAATTGCTTAAGTTTTCGTAACAAAAGCGATCTCACATTTGGGTTGTATTTCGAAATGAAGTCCATAGATTCTAGGTGGCCAACCTGTGTCAGATTGTCCGGGGCCCATCTTATGTGATGAGTTCCTTTTGCAATAAAATTGTCAAGTCGGACATCATCCCACTGGGAAAATTTACGCTCAATTATCTGATAGCCTAAGCTGGTGCCATTGTCGAACCATGGCGCAAATTTTAATCTAAGTCCGTATTGTTCCCCTTTTCGCCTAGCAACACTTTTTGTGTTCGGGGAAGAGGTTATCAAGTAGCCCCAGTTGTCTTGGTGGCGATCGGTATTTCCAATAAATGAATCAAATAGCAGCATGGACCAAAAGTCAAAAATTTGATCATCGTTGATAAAATTTGCACTAAGCTTTTGAGCTGTTAACAGGTTGTGCTGTGTACCTTTGTCTTTGTCGAAGTTTCGTATTTCTCTGTAAAAAAAGTAACCTGCAGCATAAAATACATATTCGCCAGGCGCATAGAACCATTCGCTTAAAGAACCGCACTCGCCAGTCATTGAATCGAATGCAGCATGGGCTGGAGGTACATCTATTTTGAGAAGTATTCCTATTTGGTAGGCAATAAGTTCTGCCCAAAACTGCTCAGGGTATTTTTCGTCTGACAGCTTGAACATGTATTGCCAGTCTGGAACTATTACGTCTTGAACAGGATCATGTGGCGAGACCACAATTCGTTTTGGTCTGGCTCCTTCTGGATACGCTTCCGAGAACTCAACGTGGCGCCGCCACTCAGCAATATCGATAGGGTTGAGTTGTATTGGCAATGAAATTCATCCTTGATCAACTACCTTGGCGGGTAATTGGTGACTATTAGTTTGAATTATCGTGAATACATCGCCCACCAGAACACATGCCCCAGAATTGAGATCTGCTGCTCCTGGATCTGCTGGAATGTGTAGTCCTCGTCCGGATGCTCGTCACGGTTAAAGCT
>Ga0157369_10009382_pt1 | contig 11188 bp, 10 predicted proteins | sample C25metaG_FD_113461 | JGI IMG/M metagenome (GOLD analysis project Ga0157369, IMG submission 113461) | Corn rhizosphere microbial communities from Kellogg Biological Station, Michigan, USA - C2-5 metaG | ecosystem: Host-associated > Plants > Roots > Rhizosphere > Soil | place: USA: Michigan... | reverse complement strand
CCCGCGCCGGCGTTGGACTGCCGGTAGAGACCAAAAAAGCCCGATCCGTCGTTGCTTTAAGTCGCGTCCCCCGTTGAGAGCGGGGTGCGCCGGTTCGCCTCCGGCTGCCAGTCACGGTTGCAACGAGAGAAGGCTCCTTCAACGGCATCCCTGGAGAGAGATGCTGGCCGCTGCTTGTCTTTGACGTCCGCCTCGACACTTTCGCATCTCGGGGCTTTGTCTCCGACCCGAGCCTTAAGCTCGGAGCGACCCTCGGTCCTTCATCCCTTTGGCGGCTGTCCGGCCTCTTGTCCGGATACCTACCGACTGACACACGACCACAGGCACGTGCGAAATTGGGCAAGCGTGGAAATAATCTTTTTGACTCAGGCCTGCAAGAATTTTTTTAGGTTGAGAACAAATTTCGCTAATGCGTGCTTACAAAACACGCAGTGGGTGCGCTCACGCAGCTTCGAAGGTGAACAGACGTTAAGTATCTTTAAGAAAGCGTGAGCGAAGTTGCGCCTGTGCCGCAGCTACTTCTTTGATCGTTCGGCTCACGCGCGTTTGACGAACGGCTCGACGCGCTGGGCCGCGCGGATGAAGGAGATCATCACGAACACGCCGAGAGCGAACAGCAGCGCCTGCAGGATATGAGCCTCGGTGTCGTCGAGGCCGAACAGAATCGCGAGCGCCCAGCCACCGGCGAACGCCGCGCCGAACACCTCTGCGCCGATCAGGATCGCGGCGGAGATGACGGTGATGACGCTGCGCCAGACGATCTGGCGGGAGGCGGTCGAGGTGGGCTCTGGGCTCATGGCTTGGTCCTGTTTCAAGGGGCGCAATCTCTCCGAAACGAGGTCCGGTATCAAGCGGAAAAGGCCCAAAAATGGTCCTTCGCGTGATATAGCTGGACCCCAAACAGGACCTTACAAATACGGGATTTTCCCATGTCAGAGACCGCCGAAATTACGGCTGCCCCGGAAACTAATCCGCTGCTCGCCGCCTGGCAGACGCCGCATCAAACGCCGCCTTTTGCCGAGATCACGCCGGAACATTTCCTGCCCGCCTTCGAGCGGGCCTTTGCCGACCACGCCGCCGAGGTCGCCGCGATCACCCATGATCCCTCGACCCCCGACTTCGACAACACCGTCACCGCGCTGGAGCGCTCCGGCAAGCTGCTGAGCAAGGTCTCGGCCGTGTTCTACGACCTGGTGTCGGCGCATTCCAACCCCGCGATTCTCGAGATCGACAAGGAAGTGTCGCTGCGGATGGCGCGGCACTGGAGCCCGATCATGATGAACGCAGTGCTGTTCGGCCGCATCGCGCTGCTGCATGAGAACCGGGCGACCATGGGCCTCACCAGCGAGCAGATGCGGCTTCTGGAGCGCACCTATACCCGCTTCCACCGCTCCGGCGCCGGCCTCTCGGACGACGCCAAGAAGCGGATGGCCGAGATCAATGAGCGGCTGGCCCAGCTTGGCACCAGCTTCAGCCATCATCTGCTCGGCGACGAGCAGAACTGGTTCCTGGAGCTTGGCGAGGACGACCGCGCGGGGCTTTCCGACAGCTTTGTTGCCGCCGCCAAGGCTGCGGCAGAAGAGCGCGGCATGGCGGGCAAGGCGATCATCACCCTGTCACGCTCCTATGCCGAGGCTTTCCTGAAGAGCTCGGCGCGGCGCGACCTGCGCGAGAAGGTCTACAAGGCCTTCATCGCACGCGGCGACAACGGCAACGCCAATGACAACAGCGAGGTGATTGTCGAGATCCTTGCACTGCGCGAGGAGAGCGCAAAGCTCCTGGGCTTCCCGACGTTTGCCGCCTATCGGCTGGAGGATTCCATGGCCAGGACGCCGGAGGCCGTCCGCGGCCTCTTGGAGCGGGTCTGGAAGCCGGCGCGCGAGCGGGCGCTCGCCGACCGGGACGAATTGCAAAAGCTGATCGCGGAAGAGGGCGACAATTTCCAGCTCGCGCCCTGGGACTGGCGCTACTACGCCGAAAAGCTCCGCCAGGCCAAAGCCAATTTCGACGACGGCGCGATCAAGCCGTATCTGGCGCTCGATCACATGATCGAGGCCGCCTTCGACTGCGCCACCCGCCTGTTCGGCATCACCTTTGCCGAGCGCAAGGATATTCCGGTCTGGCATCCGGATGTGCGGGTCTGGGAGGTGACGGGCCCCGACGGCCAGCACAAGGCGCTGTTCTATGGCGACTACTTTGCGCGGCCCTCCAAGCGCTCGGGCGCCTGGATGACCTCGCTGCGCGACCAGCAGAAGCTCGACGGTGCGATCGCGCCGCTGATCATCAACGTCTGCAATTTTGCCAAGGGCGCCGAGGGCGAGCCTGCGCTGCTGTCGCCGGACGATGCGCGGACGCTGTTCCACGAGTTCGGCCACGGCCTGCACGGCATGCTTTCCGACGTGATCTACCCGTCGCTGTCGGGCACCTCGGTGTTCACCGATTTCGTCGAGCTGCCGTCGCAGCTCTATGAGCACTGGCAGGAGCGGCCCGAAGTGCTGCAGAAATTCGCGCGGCACTACCAGAGCGGTGAGCCGCTGCCGGAGGATCTGCTGCAGCGCTTCCTCGCCGCGCGCAAATTCAACCAGGGTTTTGCCACCGTGGAGTTCGTCGCTTCCGCGCTGCTCGATCTCGAGTTCCACACCCAGCCGGCATCGGCGAGCCGTGATGTGCGCGCCTTCGAGCAGGCGGAATTGAAGAAGATTGGCATGCCGGAGGAGATCGCGATGCGGCACCGGCCGACCCAGTTCGGCCATATCTTCACGGGCGACCACTATGCCTCCGGCTATTACAGCTACATGTGGTCGGAGGTGATGGACGCCGACGCCTTCGGCGCGTTCGAGGAGGCCGGCGACATCTTCGATCCCGCGACCGCCAAGCGGCTGCATGACGACATCTATTCGAGCGGCGGCTCGGTCGATCCGGAAGCGGCCTATGTCGCCTTCCGCGGCCGCGAGCCGGAAGCCGATGCATTGCTGCGCCGGCGGGGGCTGCTGGAGGAGCCCGCAACCGCGTAAGCCACGGGCTCGGAGCGCAAGCGGCCCCACCGTCTTGCTGTCATCTCCTGAGCCGGTACGATCGCACCAGATCCTTGGAAGACATTGCGGGGATCTTAGGCGCCTTGTACCCTCCCAAGGTCGAGCCTAGGGGCAGCCTTGGAAAGAGACGAGCTTGAGCGCCTCGTCGGCGGCCGGTTGCGGCTAAGCTTCGAGGAGATCGTGAACCATCCTCGGCTGCCGGAGGCACGGCGCGCCTATCTCGACAGCTTCTTTGACGTGTATGCAGGCGATCCGTTTCTGGTTCGGCTCTTGCTGCAAGCGGGCCGATTCTTTGTCTTTCACAGCGCGGCGGTGCTCGAAGCTGCGCAGGATCCATTGCGCCGTGAGACCTGGTTCACGGTTGCCGCGTTGAAGCAGCAGCTTGCCATGTTCGGATATGCGAGCGAGCGGCAAGTGGATCACCTGGTCGCGCGGCTGCGCGAGGTTGGGTTTCTCGAACAGCGTCGGGCGTCCACGGACGGACGCGTACGGCTCCTTGCGACCACCGACAAGCTTCGCTCGCATCACACCGAATGGCTTGCCGCGCATTACATGCCGCTTGCCACGCTGTACCCCGAGCATGATTACAGCCCGGTGCTGTCGCGAAATCGCGCCTTTCACGCCCTCCATTGCCGCGCGTGTCTTCCGTTCACTCCGGCCTCCGCCCGCCTGATGATGACGCTACCCGACACGCTGCTGTTCTTCACTCACGCAGCGGGGCCGCTGATCCAGAATGCGGTTCTGAAGGCCGCGATGGATGCAGGCGATCCGAACGCCGCAGTCCCCTACATGCAAGCCGCCGATCGCTTTGGCGTTTCCCGAACCCATGTTCGCAACTTGATGACCGCCGCGCAATCCGCGGGGCTCGTCAGGATCGTCGGGCGCGGCGGCCACAGCATCGAAATTCTCCCGCGGCATTGGGCGAGTTACGATCGGGGCCTTGCCGTCGGCATGTACCTGCATGACGCGGTCAATCTCGTTGCGATGCGCGAGTGGATCAATCGGCGCGGCGAGGACGCGGCTTCCCAATTCGATCAAACGCTGACGATTGCGGACTAATCCTCCCGCGATCGTTCCGATCGCCGCGGTGATATGCGCAAAGTTTTCCGGATGCTTCTCGTCCCGGAAGGCTAGGCTGACTTGGTCCGCCGACGCCGTGTGCGCGGACGGTCCAATTTCCCGAGTGTGATTATTTAAAGGAATGCATTTATGGCCGAGATCAAAACCAACTCTCCTGGTTTCTCTAATGTGCCGCTCCAAACGTTCGCATCAGGGCTAGCCGTTGCCATCCTGGTTGTCTGGGGCCTGCATGCCGTTTTCATCGCAGGTCCCGCCATGCGTGCTGCCGCACACGAATACGTGGAACGGACGATCGCAGATGAGGATCGTCAATTCTGCGAAAGGTTCGGAATGCGCTCGGGCAGCGAGGCGTTCACCGCGTGCGGCAGAGAGCTGTCGATTGTTCGGCAAAACCAAGCCGACCGCGACAGTGCGGCCGCTCAAGGCATTCTCTAGCAAGGTTCTGTTGATATCGGGCGACAGTTCGTGCCTCGGTCCGTCTCCTGCCGGCAGAGCCCCTTCGTGTGTTTTTCAGAGCGCCATCCTGGCGCTCCTTTTCGATGCCCTCAAGAAAGGAACTTTCGCTGATGGTTCGACGTACAATGCTTGGTCTGAGCACGGCAATGATCTGGATCGCCTCGGCCGCCGCGCAGGACTCCCCTCCGTCTTATCAGGCCGATCCAAGTGTCTACAAAGTCATCTTCGAAGATCAGAATTTTCGTGTGATCGCCGCCACCTGGAAGAAGGGGGAGACTGACAAGCCGCACTCTCACCCGCTCCCCTTCGTCGTCTACGCGCTCGGGGATTGCGCCGTGCGGGTCCACAATCCGGACGGCACAAGTCGCGAGATCAAGAATAAGGCCGGAACGGCCTTTGCGGGACCGATTACATCCTCGCACACGGCCGAAAATCTTGGCGAATCGCACTGTCAGGCCATTTTTGTCGAGCGCAAGTGATTCATCCCACGCGGTGGTGCGACAGCGCGCAGCCCACCTCGCTCACTTCATTGCGCTTGCTCGCAGCGAGGCAGGTGCTCGATGATGTCGTCGGGCGGCCCGTCATCTGCCGTGACAGCGAAGCGCGTCGATTTCGGCAATGCGATTGTCGGCGCGGCGGAGCCGCCGGCAAAGCTCGCGGTTGATGTTCTGCATCACGATCACATACGCGTGCACATCCGCCTTGTAATATGTGTAGAGCTGCCGGGCCGTGAGCTCGTACAGCACGGTCTCGCTCTGCGCGACGACGGTGGCCGACCGGTTCTGCATCTCGATCAGCGTCATTTCGCCGAAAAAATCGCCGGGCTCGAGAACCGCCATGTGAATGACGCGCTCTGCGTCGCCGTGCCTCGTCACCTCGAGCTTGCCGGAATGGACAATGAACATGGAGCGGCCCGGTTCTCCTTCCGCGACAACCGTGGCGCCGATCTCGAAGCGGCGCTCGACCAGCATGGAGAGCAACAGATCGAGGCTTGCGTCCGAGAGGCCACCGAAAAAAGGCGTGGCGAGCAGAAATGCTTTCAGATCGGGCGAGCTGACAGCCATCAATCGAATATACCCCCGCCGCCAGCGGCGGCAAGCGCGATGCCCGGCGGAGGTGCCGGCTCAAGGCCGCGGCGGCTTCCGCGAAGACGCTTTGGGCCTCAAGGCCGCCATCAATTGCGTGCGCTCACGGCGCCTCAAAAACAGCCGTCGCCGGTCAATGTGATCCGGTCTCCCTGCCCACGACTTGAACGAGATGATCCAGTGCGGCCTTGAGCTGCGCGTCATCGGGTTTGCCGATGAGGTCCGCCTTGATAGGCGCCGAATACACCGGCTTGACTTCCGGTGTCGATGGCGATGGCGACGTCGCGCCTTTGTCGGGGGTTTGGTTGAGCGGGCCGGGATTTGCGAAAGCGCCGCGCAGCGCACTTTCCCTGAGCAAGGCGCCGCCCGCAATCTGCTGGTCCTTGGGGGCTTCGACGACGATGTCAGGCGCAATGCCCTTATCCTGGATCGAGCTTCCCGACGGGGTGTAGTAGAGCGCCGTGGTGAGCCGCACTGCGCCGTGTCCCTCCAGCGGGATGACCGTTTGCACCGAGCCTTTGCCGAAGCTTTGAGTTCCCATGACGGTCGCACGGTGGCGATCCTGCAATGCGCCGGCGACGATCTCCGAGGCCGACGCGGAGGCGCCATTGATCAGCACCACAACCGGAATGCCGGACAGCATGTCGCCATGCGCAGGAGCCTTGAAGGTCTTTTCGTCGTTGGCTTGCCTGCCGTGGATGCTGACGACGCTTCCGCCGTCGAGCAGATTCCCTGCCACCGAGACAGCCGCGCTCAGGAGTCCTCCCGGATCGTCGCGCAAATCGATCACGAGACCCTTGATGCGTCCGTTCGCATCATGGTTGAGGTCATCGATAGCCTTCTTGAATCCGTCCGCGGTATCACCGCCGAACTGGCTGATACGGATGTAACCGATCCCGTCGGGCTCGAGCTTCGATTTCACCGATTCGACCTTGATGATCTCTCGCGTGATCGTGACATCGAACGGCGCCTGCTTGCCGCGCAGGATGGTGATGGTCACGCTGGTCCCGGGATCACCCCGGAGCAGGCTCACCACCTTGGACAGGTTCACCCCCTGCGTGCTCGAATGGTTGATCATGACAATCTGGTCCCCGGGCTCGAGTCCGGCACGGGCCGCCGGCGTTCCATCGATGGGCGAAATGACCTTGGGAACTTCGTTCTGTTCGGAAATCTGCATGCCGAGTCCGCCAAAGGCGCCGGCCATGTCCGCCTGCGACTGCTTGAATTCCTGCGCGTCCATGTAGTCGGAATGCGGGTCAAGGCGTGTAAGCATTCCCTTCAGGGCGTCCTTGGTCAGTTCCTCCGAGCTGATCGGATGCACGTAATCACGGCCGACGAGCTGAATCACGCCGGCGAGCAGTCCGATATCCGACGCTGCAGGGCCAGCGCTCTGGGTTGCGATGGCGGTCACAAACGGTACGGCGGCAATGCCCGCGGCGGCGAGGAGGCCGACAATAAGCACGCGAGATTTGACCATGGTTCCAATTCTCCTCAGGCGAAGATCAATCCGACGTGCACCGTCGAGTTCCACAACAAAATGCCAGCGAACCATATAGGTTCCGGCAACAAGCCCGCAAGGCGACAGTCAAGAAGTGCCACGTCGCGAGAACAGATAAGGAGAGAGCCGCCAGGTCGGCGGCTCTTTCTCGTCGGAGCAATCAATCGCCGTTGCTGCCTTCGGCCTGAGCCCATCGCCGCATCAACAGCTGCCGTATGTGCTGCTTGCTTGATGGTCCCCCACAAGCAAACGGGATGAATCGACGGGCCGTTTCATTATCTTTTGGCAAGCTGGCGTCATCTTTTGGCAAGCTGGCGTCTTGGGCCCCGACCAAAGTCTTGGGGACGGCGCTGGAGCTGATTGCGAGGAAGGTCGCGCGTGCCCGAACCGAACTCGCCGTCGAAATTTGGTAATGTCGACCGGTAAAGACACCGCCAGGACGAACTGGAGGGCCACGATGCTCATCATCCGCATCGACCAGATGGTGCGGGTGCGCGAAACCGATGTTATGCAGAACACTCCCGGCCTGCGCGGCACGAGCGATGGCAGGTGCGGCTGCACAAGCGATTAGTCGATCAGTTCATCGGCTCTTGCCATCAAGAGCTGAGGGGCTGTGAGGGGGAGCGCTTTTACCGCCTTGGGATTGGTGACAAGCTCGAACTTCGTCGGCAACTGGACCGGGGAGGTCGGCGGGCATGGCCCCTTGCGAGGGGCGAGGTCGAGCAACTTGCCTGAAATGCCGAGGTCGAGCGCCTCGCGAAACCATGGGTCAGCGCGGCTGACCCACAGAATCCATTTCTGGCTGGACTTGATGCGCGGGCCAAATCGGCGCAAAATCAAGGCTCAATATTAATGTTAATGGCGATCGGTCGGCCGACGCGTGGCGAATATGACACCCGTTTCGATAGTCAAAATAGTTGCGTCAGCATCGGTGTTTGTCGCGGCAAGTAGTGCAGCACTTGTCTTTGGCCTTGCGCATGTACAGCATGAGGACAAGCTGGCAGCTTTTGCCGATACTGCAACGATGAGCGCGCCGCAGGCTGCGCCGGTCGTTCGCAGCGACGCGCCGGCTGTGCAGACCGAAACCCTGTCTGCGCCGCCCGAAACCCCGCCCGCGGCGACCGAGACGCCACCTGCGCTGACCGAGACGCCGCCTGCGCGCACGGCAACTCAGGCCCCGACTGCGCTCGCCGCGGCCGGGCCCGACCCCGCAGCCATTGCAGCTGGTCTTGCCGGACCTCCGGACGCCGCTGGCAAGGATCAATCCTCACCTTCCTTCGACGTTGTCCGGGTTGAAGCAGATGGCGAGGCGGTCGTCGCCGGACGGGCGCCTCCGGGTGCGACTGTAGACCTGATGCGCGGCGGCGAGCGCCTTGATCGGGCGGTCGCAGATGCAGCCGGGGAATTCGCGATGGTGCCTCCCCGCCTGCCGGCGGGCAGCTATGAGCTTACCTTGAACGCAAAATTGACCGACGGCACGGTGACATCGTCCAAACACGGCGCAGCGGTCACCGTCGACGACGCGGGAACGGGCGATCGCGCAACGCAGCCGCGTGCCGAATCTGTTCCGGCGACCGCGTCAGGGCCGCATCCATCCTCGGAGCCGCAGGCCGCTAAGGCGCAGCAAAGTGCCGGTCTAGAGCCCGTGCACGCGACCCCAGCCGGTTCGGCCTCGGACGCAGCTACATCCTCGCCGGCGGCCGGGCGCGCGATTTCGAGCAAGGTCATATCCCGCGGCGACAGCCTCTGGCGCATCAGCCGCATCGCTTATGGCGACGGCTCAAGATACGCGCTTGTATACCGCGCCAACCGCGATCGGATCCGGGATCCAAATCTCATTTATCCCGGCCAGACCCTGGTCCTTCCCGCGAAGCCCAATTGAAATAACTTCCCTCGGATTGCTGCGAGAACGTCCGATTTTTCAGCCGCGTCGTCGGCTGCCCCGCTGATGCCAGCATCAGGCACTCGCAGATGATCAAAGAAGATCGCAGCACCGCCGCAGAATTTGTCGTGCGGCGCCGAGTCGCACACGGAAGGTGAACCAGCTCACGCGCATGACTCTTCACTTCAACTAGATTCAAGAGATCGGTGGTGATGCACATGCCAGATCCATTTGGCTGTTTTGGAGTCACTGGATGTCCGATCGAAGCGCAATCCGCAGGCCATTGGTCGACGAACTACCGGAGCTGAAGGACTTCGACCGCGACCTGCGAATAGATGCCTGCCGAGGCATCGCATTGTGGTGGATCTTCCTCGACCATATTCCCGACAATATCGGAAGCTGGCTGACGCCGCGAAACTACGGCTTTAGCGACGCCGCCGAGATATTCATGTTCGTCTCGGGCGTAACCTGTGCGCTCGCCTACGGCAAGGCATGGCGCCGCGAGGGCTGGACAGGGGTGATTGGCCGGACGCTGCGGCGAAGCTGGGATATTTACGTCGCATTTCTGCTACTGACGCTCGCCAGCGCCGTCTTGATTTACCTCATGGGTGACGGCCGTTGCGCCGACGCAAGCAACACGCGCATTCTGCTGGATCAGCCGGGCGCGACGCTCACACGCGCGGCGATCTTGCAATACCGTCCCGTCAACACCGACGTCTTGCCCATCTTCGTGCTTCTGCACCTGCTGTTCGCCCCGCTGCTGTGGCTGCTGTTGCGGATACCGAACCTGACCCTTGCCACCTCGCTGGCGCTCTATCTGCTGGTGCATGTCTTCGGTTGGACCGTGCCAGCGTGGCCGAGCAGCCACTGGGCCTTCAATCCGATCGCCTGGCAGTTGCTGGTTGTCCTCGGCGCATGGTGGATGATCGATGGCAAACGGGCTGAGCCGTGCGTCAGGTCACGCCCGGCGCTTGTCCTTGCTGTCCTCTATCTGCTGTTCAGCCTGATGATTGCATTGAGCTGGCACATCAAGCCGCTGGAAGCATTGATCCCGCAAGCGCTGGCACAGCTGCACGACACATTGGACAAATCCAATCTCGCCCCATTGAGGCTGCTGCATTTTCTCGCCATAGCCGTGCTGGCGGGATGGCTGATTCCTCATGACTGGCGAATGCTGAAGACGCCCGTGATGCGGGGCGCGATCCGCTGTGGCCAGAATTCGCTTCCGATCTATTGCCTTGGCGTCCTGCTTGCGTTCGCGAGCCAGACGGCGTTGCTCCATATCTCGAACGGGCTTGCGATGCAGATCGTATTAAGTATCGGCGGCGTCGTGGCGATGATCATGGGTGCAACGCTGCTGAGCCTGATCAATATCAAGCCCAGGCGGCAGCCGGCAAGAAACCGCCGACTCCTGAGTGAGGACCGGACGACGACGGTGATGCCTCAACTTGCACGCTGACAGTTTCAAACTGAGAGCATGGGTTGCTGCATCAAGTTGTTATCGCCACATGATGCGCTGCGTAGTAGCGGCTGGCCGTACTCATGCACCATTTGGGCAGGGATTGAGTGAGAGGCGCGGCTGAATGCCGCAAACTAACACATGCTATCGACGGCAAGATCGGCATAACGTTTCTTCGCGTAGTCCAAAGAAATTCGGCTGGCCGCAACGAAACGGTCGCTGGAAAGCAGCCATGCAGCAGATTGCGGACTGGCTCGAAAAGCTTGGACTTGGGCAATACGCGCAGCGTTTTGCCGAGAACGGAATCGACGTTGGTGTCCTGCCCGACCTGAAGGACGAGGACTTCGACCGGCTCGAAGTCCTGCTCGGTCATCGCCGTAAAATGCAGCGTGCGATCGCCGAGCTCAACCAGGCGGCATTGATTGCCGAGCCGGCCTGCCAGCGCGATGCCGAGCGACGCCATCTCACCGTCATGTTCTGCGATCTGGTCGGCTCGACGGCGCTCTCGGCGCGCCTCGATCCTGAGGACATGTGGGAGGTGCTCCGCGCCTATCGCGCCGCCTGCGCGAGAGTCATCGCCTCCTATGACGGCATTATCGCCAGGTTCATCGGCGATGGAATACTTGCCTATTTCGGCTATCCGCGCGCACATGAGGATGACGCGGAGCGCGCTGTGCGAGCTGGCCTCGACGT
>Ga0157369_10009381_pt1 | contig 11188 bp, 12 predicted proteins | sample C25metaG_FD_113461 | JGI IMG/M metagenome (GOLD analysis project Ga0157369, IMG submission 113461) | Corn rhizosphere microbial communities from Kellogg Biological Station, Michigan, USA - C2-5 metaG | ecosystem: Host-associated > Plants > Roots > Rhizosphere > Soil | place: USA: Michigan... | reverse complement strand
GCCGTGCGCCTTTCAGTCCGCCGCGCGCGGCGCAGGTTCGTCGCTGCCGAGCCCGCCTTCGGCCGAGCGCGGCAACAGCATCACGATGCAGAACGTGACGAGCGCGATCGCCGCCATCAGGAGGAGCAACGCGCGGAACCCGTTCGCCTTGACGAGCGGGCCGAGCAGCCATACGGCGAGCGAACTCACGCCGAACGCCACGAACAGGCGCATCCCGGAAACGCGCGAGCGCATGCGATCGTCGACGTAGCGCACGATCATCGCGTCGGTAAACGGAATGGCGCCGAACACGACGATCATGAACCCGAACATCAGCGCATAAAGCGTCCAGCCGGTTGCATTCGCCGCGAGCAGGAACAGCGGCGCCTGGAGGGCCACGATGCCGGCGTAGAGCGTTTTCAGCGGCACGCGATCGAGGAGCAGCCCGACGCTGATCTGCGCGAACGCGCCGGCGACGTACACGGCGGCGAGCAGCAGCCCGAGCGCCGCGGGATCCTCGACGATGCCGTGCAGCCGCTCGCGGAGCAGCTCCCCGTTGCCGTTGGTCGTGAAGTTGAAAAGCAGGCTGCCGGAAATCGACGCGACGGTGACGATCGTGAAGATGTGCGCCAGCGCGCGCTTGTCGAGCATCGTGCGCGTGGGTGCGCGCCGCGCCGGCGCCACCGATTCCGCGGGCGTGACGCGCGCGAACACGATGCCGCACGCGATCGCCGCGAAACCGGGCACGACGAACGCCCATTGCCATCCCGCGTACTTCAGGAGTGCGCCCGTGACCACGGCGGAAAGCGCCACGCCCAGATTGCCGGCGAGCCCGTTGACGCCGATCGTGAGCCCCGGGCGCGGCGCGCGCTGCACGAGCATCGGGATGCCCACCGGGTGATAGATCGCCGAAAAGGTGCCGAGCAGCGTCAGCGCCGCGGCGAGCTGCCAGGCCGAGCGCATGAAGGCGACGAGCAGTGCGCAAAGCCCCATGCCGAAGAAGAACACCAGCATCATGCGCCGCCTTCCCCAGAGGTCGCCGAGCCGGCCCGCGGGCAGCGAGGCGATGCCGAACATCGCGAATGCGCCGACGCCGTACGGCATCAGGTCCTCCCAGCGCGCGAAGCCGAAATCGGTCGCGATCGCGGCGACCGACGTCGCGAAGATCAGCAGGAACATGTGATCCATCGCGTGCGCGAAATTGAGCAGCAGCGACGTCGAGCGTGGCAGCGTGGTCATGATGCAAGGGCTCCCGGGCCGCGCATCGGCATTCCCGCGACGATCCCGCCCACGCTGGAATTTGCCGACCGGCAGCGGCCTGCCCCACATAGTAACCCTGCACGACGTCGCTGCCCGCGTCGGCCAGCGCGCGCCATGCGGGCTCGTCCGCGAGGCCACGAAGCGGGGGTCGTGCAGGTCGCGCACAGCGTGCGCAGCACGCGATGGGGACGTGCGAGCGCGTCGGGCGCGTTCGCACGCTGCGTCATTGCGCGAGCGCGCGCAATTGCTCCACGAGCGCCTGGGGCAGATCGACGCCCTGCGCGCGCGCCCTCGCCGCCAGCGCGGCGCGGCGTGCGCCGGGAAGCCGCACGCCGGCGTCTTGCTGCATCGCGGCGAGCAACGTTTCGACGCGCTCGGCGAAAACGTCGCGTCCGGCAAGCGCATCGGGATCGATGACGAGGAAGGCCTGGCCGATACGCGGACGGTTGCCTTCGTCGACGAAGAACGAGCTCGCCTCGAAGCCGAGCGCGGCGCCGGTCAGCGCCGTCACCAGCAACTCGACGACGAGGGCGAGCATCGCGCCCTTCGTTCCGCCCATCGCGAGCATCGACCCCTGGAGCGCCGCCTTCGGATCCGTGGTCGGCCGCCCTTCGCCGTCGAGCGCCCAGCCGAGCGGAATGGGCTTCCCCTCCTTCGCCGCGACCATCACCTTGCCGCGCGCCACCTCGGACAGCGACAGGTCGATCGTCAGTGCCGGCGCATCGCGACGCGGAAACACGGCCGCGATCGGGTTGGTGCCGAAGAGCGCGCGCGTGCCACCCGCGGCCGGCATGGCGGCCGGCGAATTGCCGAACGCGAGCCCGACCATTCCCGCGGCGGCAACCGGCTCGAGATGCCACGCCGCGACGCCGAAATGGTGGCTGTTCGCAACGCCGGCGAACGCGACGCCGAGCTCGCGCGCGCGGCGGACCGCTTCATCCACGGCCAGCGCACACGCGGGAAACGCGAGACCCGATCGCGCATCGACGAGAATCGCGCCGCCGCGCTCGCGCGCGATCACCGCGACGGCGTGGCCGTCGGCACGGCCGTTTCGAAGATGCGTCGCGTACTGCGCCACGCGCGCCATCCCGTGCGACGAAAGGCCCTGCGCCTCGGCGTGCGCGAGCGCGCGCGCGGTGATGCTCGCCATCGCCGGCGCGGCGCCCGCGTTCATCAGTGCGCGGCCGGCGAGCGTTTCGAGTTCCTGGACGGTCAGTGTGGGCATGACTTCGCTTTCAAGCCGGCTGGAGCGCCGCCGCGACCTTTTGTCCGATCAGCGACGACACGCGCCGGTTGGATTCGCGTGTGACGCCCGCGATGTGCGGCGTCAGCAGCAGGTTCGGGCAATCGGCGAGCGGCGAGCCGGCCGCCAGTGGCTCGCGCTCGAAGACGTCGAGCGCAGCACCGGCGAGGCGGCCCGAGCGCAACGCCGCGGCGAGCGCGGCTTCGTCGACGACGCCGCCGCGCGACGTGTTGATCAGGATCGCTTCGGGTTTCATCGTCGCGAGGCGCGCCGCGTCGATCAGGTTTCGCGTCGCCGGCGTGAGCGGCACGTGCAGCGACACGACGTCGGCTTCCGCCAGTACCTGCTCGAACGTGCGGGGCCCGGTGGCGTCGTCGCTCCACGCGGCCGACGTGACCGGCACCTGCGGATCGAATCCGATCGTGCGCACGCCGAGCGCGCGCGCCAACCGGCCGGTCAGCCGGCCGATGCTCCCGAACCCGACGAGACCGAGCGTCGTGCCGGCGAATTCGCGTCCGTCGGACAGCGCGCCGCGCGGCCAGCGGCCGGCCGCCACGTCGCCGGTGGCATGGCAGGCTCCGCGCAGGAGCAGCATGGCGGCGGCGATCACGTATTCGGCCACCGCCTGCGCGTTCGCCCCGGTGGCGGGAATCACCGCGATGCCGCGCGCGGCGCAAGCGTCCATGTCGATGTTGTCGAGGCCCACGCCAAGACGGCCGACGACGCGAAGCTTCGGCGCTGCCGCGAGCAGTTGCGCATCGACCTGCGCGCGGTTGCGCACGATCAGCGCGTCGGCGTCGCCGAGCGCCTGCACGAGCTCGTCGCGCCGATCGACGAGACCCTTGTCGTAACGAACGTCGAAACGCGACGCGAGCCCCGCGACCGCATCGGTATCCATGAACTCGCAGATGACGATGCGCACGGCGTCGATCTCCTGGCGGGCGAGCGGGGACGCGCGCCCGGTCAGGACGTGGCGAAGAGCGCGTCCATGTCGGCGAACGCCTTGAATTCGAGCGCGTTGCCGAACGGATCGAGGAAGAACATCGTCGCCTGCTCGCCCGGTTCGCCCTCGAAGCGGACGTAGGGCTCGATGACGAACTGCATGTGTGCCGCACGAAACCGGTCGGCGAGCGCATCCCAGGTGGCGCGGTCGGTGACGACGCCGAAATGGCGCACCGGCACCTGCTTGCCGTCGACGAGGCTCGTCGCGTCGCTCATCGCGCCGGCGGGCACCTTGTGGGCGACGATCTGATGCCCGAAGAAATCGAAGTCGACCCAGTCGTCGCTGCTGCGCCCTTCGGCGCAGCCCAGGAAATCGCCGTAGAAGCGGCGCGCCTGCGCGAGATCGGTGACCGGGAATGCGAGGTGGAAACGCGGGTAGTTCGCGGTGGGAAGATGGTTTGCCATGTCGACAGTCGGTGCCGGAGGTTCGATCAGCTCTGCAGTCCCCACTTGCGCACCGTCTTCGCCTCGATCACGCGGAACACGACGTTCTCGACGATCAGGCCGATGACGATCACCGTGAAGAGACCGGCGAACACGTTCGGAATCTCGAGCTGGTTCTTGTTCTCGTAGATGTACCAGCCGAGGCCGCCCGAGCCCGACGACACGCCGAACACGAGTTCGGCGGCGATCAGCGTGCGCCACGCGAACGCCCAGCCGATCTTGAGGCCGGTGAGGATGCTCGGGAACGCCGCGGGAATCAGGATGCGCGCGACGTACGGCAATCCGCGCAAGCCGTAATTGCGCCCGACCATGCGCAGCGTGTTCGATACGGCGAGGAACCCCGAGTGCGTGTTGAGCGCCACCGCCCACAGCACCGAATGGATGATCACGAACACGATGCTGCCCGCCCCGAGGCCGAACCAGATCAGCGCGAGCGGCAGCAACGCGATCGCCGGTAATGGATTGAACATCGACGTCAGCAGTTCGAGCAGATCGGTACCGACGCGCGACGTGATCGCAACGACCGTCAGGATCGCCGCGCAGGCGATGCCCGCCGCGTAGCCCATCAGCAGCACGCGCAGCGACGTCAGCGCCTTCGTGAAGAGGTCGCCGCCGAACAGGCCCTTGACGAACGCCATCACCGTGGCCGAGAACGTGGGGAACAGCAGCGGATTGTCGAGCTCGCGCGCGTACAGCTCCCAGACCAGCGCGATCACGACGAGCAGCGCGAACTTGCGCACCGCGCCGACGTTGGTGATGCGCTCCCGGGCCGAGAGCGGTTTCTGCACGATGCCGAACGCGCCCGACGCCACCGGCTCGCGCAGGATTTCGGGCCGCGCGGCCGGCGCGGCGATGTCGGGCCGCGACGCCGTGCCGGTCGTGACAAGGCTCATGCGATGATCCTCTCGGTGATGGCCGCTTCCTCGATCGCGTCGGCAAAGAGCATCGAATGGATGCGCTGCTCGAGCGCCGACAGCTCCGCGGCGTTCGCATCGGCCGGCAGGCTGTCGAGCTCGGCCTTCACCTGTCCCGGATGCGGCGACAGGAGCAGGATGCGGCTGCCGATCTTGATCGCCTCGGGAATCGAATGCGTGACGAACAGCACGGTGAACCGCGTGCCTTCCCACAGCGCGAGCAGTTCGTCCTGCATCTTGCGCCGCGTGAGCGCGTCGAGTGCGGCGAATGGCTCGTCCATCAGCAGGATGTCGGGCTCCATCGCCATGCCGCGCGCAATGGCGACGCGCTGCTTCATCCCACCGGAAAGCGTGTGCGGGAAGCTGTCGGCGAACGGCGTGAGGTTGACCTTGGCGATGTAGTCGAGCGCCTTCTCCTCGGCCGCGCGGCGCGGCAGCCGGCCGCTGGCGCGCAGCGGGAACATCACGTTCTCCTTGACGGTACGCCAGGGCAACAGCTGGTCGAATTCCTGGAACACCATCATCCGGTCGGGGCCCGGCCGCGTGACGGCCTCGCCCTTGAGGCGGATCTCGCCTTCGATGGGCTTCATGTAGCCGCCGACGGCCTTCAGGAGCGTCGATTTGCCGCAGCCCGACGGCCCGAGCAGGATGAAGCGATCGGAGCGGAGCACGTCGAAGTCCACGCGGTACGTGGCCGTGACGAGGTGGTCCTTCGTCTTGTACTGCAGCGTCACGCCGCGCACGGCGAGAAGCGGGTTGTCGAGGGGCGCGTTCGTCATGCGGTCCACTTCAACTGGTCGAGATCGACATTGCCGCCGGTGATGACGATGCCCACCCGCAGCCCGGCCACGTCGAGCGTGCGCTCGAGTATCGAGGCGAGCGGCACCGACGCCGACGGCTCGACGACCTGCTTCATCCGCTCGAAAATCATGCGCATCGCGCGCAGGATACCAACTTCGGTGCACGTGCCGAATGCGTCGACGTACGTGCGCAGCGCGAGCAGCGTGCGCGGCGCGAGCGTCGTGCGCAACCCGTCGGCGATCGTGGTCGTCGTCGGCAGCGGCTCGAGCCGGCCGCTGGCGAATCCGCGCGCCGCGTCGTCGGCATTGGCGGGCTCGGCCGCGAGCACGCGGATGCCGGGACGAAGCGACTTGGCGGCGATCGCCGTCCCGGACATCAGGCCGCCGCCGCCGCACGGTGCGATGACGACGTCGAGATCGTCGACCGTCTCGAGCAGTTCGACGGTCGCGGTGGCCTGCCCGGCAATCACCCGGGCATCGTCGAACGGGTGGATCAGCGTGGCGCCGGTCGCGCGCGCGACCTCGTCGCAGGCGGCCTCGCGTGCGGCCACCGTCGGCGCGCACAGGCGCACGGTCGCGCCGAAGCGGCGCACGTTCGCCTGCTTCACCGCGGGTGCGTTCTCCGGCATCACGACCCATGCGGGAATGCCGCGGCGCCGTGCCGCGTAGGCGAGTGCGGCACCGTGATTGCCGGACGAATGGGTGACCACGCCGCGCCGCGCCGTGACCTCGTCGAGCGAGAACACCGCATTGCAGGCGCCGCGCGCCTTGAACGCACCGACCTTCTGCAGATGCTCGCACTTGAAGAAAAGCGACGCGCCGACCTCGTCGTCGATCGCCTTGCACGTCATCACCGGCGTGCGGTGGACGAACGGCGCGATGCGGGCGTGCGCGTCGCGAATCGCCGCGAGATCGGGGAGATCGCGCGGCGCGAGCGCGGCGCTCAGCGGCCCCTCCACGCTCGCGGCTCCGGCGCTTCGCTGCCCCGGGCGGCGCGCATCAGCTGCCGGGCAGCTTCTGCGCGTTCTGGAAGTACATGTCCTTCCACGAGTCGGGCTTCGCCTTGATCGACCCGATCTTGTACATGAAGTCGACGTACTTCATCGTGTTGTTCGGCGTCGTCGTGTACTTGATCTCCGGATCGTTCAGCATCTTGAGGATGTCCTCGAGGCTGTCCTTGTCCTTCGAGACGCGCAGGTACGTCTGCGCCGCCTTGCGCTTGTCGCCGTTGATCTGCGCGGTGGCATCGTCGAGCGCGGCGACGAACGCCGCGTAGACCTTCGGGTTCTCGTCGTGGAACTGGGTCGTCGCCCATACGACGTTGAACGTCGCCGGGCCGCCGAGCACGTCGTACGAGCTGAACACCTTGTGCATGCCCTTTTCCAGCTCCTGGTACTGGAACGGTGGCGAGCCCAGGTGCGCGGTGATCTCGGACCTGCCGGACAACAGCGCCGTTTCGGCGTCGGGGTGCGACATCGAGACCGTGAGATGGTCGAGCCTGTTCTGCTGGCCGGATCCGAACGCCTTCTCGGCGGCCATCTGCAGCGTCACGGCCTGGATCGACACCTTGACCGCCGGCAGCGCGATCTTGTCCTTGTCGGTGAAGTCCTTCAGCGTCTTCACCTTCGGGTTGTTCGTGACGAGGAAGAGCGGCATCGAGTTGATCGCCGAGATCGCCTTCACGTTCAGGTTGCCGCGCGTCTTCGCCCACAGCGTCGTGAACGGCCCGACGCCGCCCGACGCGAACTGCAGGTTGCCCGAAAGGAGCGCGTCGTTCATCACGGCGCCGCTCGCGAACTTCGACCACTCGACCTTGACGTCGATGCCGGCGGCCTTCGCATGCTTCTCGATCAGCTTCTGATCTTCCATGATCATCAGCGGCAGGTAGCTGATGCCGTACTGGCGCGATACGTGGATTTCGCTCATCTCGGCATGCGCCGCGGGCAGGAGCCCGAACGACAACGCCGACACGGCGAGGATCAGCGCCGCTTTCTTCCCGCGCAGGCTGCGCATGCTTGCTGCCATGGTCTCCTCCTCCTTGGTTTTCTGATGAAACGTCAGGCGCTTTCGTACAGGCGCGTCAACACGAATTCGCGGTGACCGAGCGCCTCGGCGGACGTAAGACGCCCGTTTGCCGTGCGGAACATCATGTCGAGCAGCTTCTCGCCCGCCTGGTCGAGCGTGATCTCGCGCTGCAGAAGGCCCGTCGTGTCGACGTCGATGTGCTCGCTCATCGTGCGCACGGTGCGCGGATTGGCGCACAGCTTGATGACCGGCAGGATCGGATTGCCGATCACGTTGCCCTGCCCCGTCGGGAAGAAGTGCACGACGAAGCCGGCGGCCGCGCAAAGCGTGACCATCTCGGCCGCCGCCGACGAGCTGTCCATGAACCACAGGCCCGGGTGCGTCGGCGTCTCCGCCTTGTCGAGCACGCCGTCGACCGTGCATTTGCGGCCGATCTTCTGGATGTTGCCGAGCGCCTTTTCCTCGATCGTCGTCAGGCCGCCGGCGATGTTGCCCTTGGTCGGCTGCGAATCGGAGAGGTCGCTCGTCTTGTGCTGCTCGATGACCTGCTGGTAGCGGTCGAACACGCGCATGAAGTCGGCGCGCACCTTGTCGTCGCGGCAGCGCGCCGCGACGATCTGCTCGCCACCGGTGATCTCGGTCGTCTCCCCGAATACCAGCGTGCAGCCGGCCGCATAGAGTTTGTCGAAGGCGTCGCCGACGGTGGGGTTCGAGCCGCAGCCGGACGTGGTGTCCGATTCGCCGCATTTGGTCGACACCCAAAGCTCGGACAGCTTGCATTCGCTTCGTGCCTGCTCGCTCGCCCGCTGCACGTATTCCTTCGCGACCTTGGACGCGCGCATGATCGTGTCGTGGTCGCCGTGCAACTCGATGCCGAAGCCCTGCACCGGCTTGCCGGTGGCGGCGATGCCGTCGACGACGCGCTTCGTCCACTGCTCCTCGATGCCGATGACGACGACGGCGGCAACGTTCGGGTTGCTGCCGGTGCCGATCAGCGTACGGAAGTGCAGCTCGAGGTCGGCGCCGAACTGCAGGCGGCCGTACGGATGCGGGATCGCGAGCGTCCCCTTGATGTTGTTGGCGACCGCCTCGCACGCCGCGTTCGACAGGTCGTCGACGGGCAGGATGATGACGTGGTTGCGCACGCCGACGCGGCCGTTCTCACGGCGGTAACCCTGGAAAGTTGTCTGCATGACGATCGAGAATCCTGGAGATAGAGCCGAACGAAGCTCAACGCATTGAATGGCGAGGGTCGGAAGAAAGCTTCATCGTGGGGCCCTGAGCAGTTGAGCGTCGCGCTCGTTCTTGCGCGTGACGCTCCAACAGCTTAGGGGCCCACGCCACCGAAAACGCCGCATGCCGGGACGAAGCGCAATCGACGCAACATCACCACCGTTTGGTCTTGATGTTGTGGACGTGCGCGTGCTCCCCCTTCCGGATCGGCTGCACCACCTTGCCGATGTCGACGCCGTACTTGATCACGGTGTCGCCCACCGCCATGTCCTTCAGCGCCACCTTGTGGCCGATCGGGATGTCCTGGCGGCATTCGAGCTGGAGGGTGCGGTCCTCGTCGAGGATGAGGCCGGTCAGCGGCGTTCCGGCCTTGATGCCCTCGACGACGACGACCGCTACGCTGTCGTCCGGGTCGTGCAATACGCAATGGATCACGGGAGTTCCTGGCAGTTGGGCGCCTTCGCGCGGCGCGTGTCCGATAACCGGATCGTAGTGAGCCGGCCGCGGCGAGTCAACTATATCATTCATATCATTTGCATAATTTTTGCGCAGCCTCTAGACTCGTCGCCGGCGAACGCGACGCCGACCCGGCGTCGCTCGACCCTTCGCTTCCAGATCCCGACCGTCGCACGATGAACGACACGAACGCGGGCCCGCTGCCGCTCGACGTGCCGCTTTACAAGGACGTGAAGCGCCGGCTCACCGACGCGTTGACGCGCGGCGAGTGGAAGCCCGGCGCGGCGATCCCCGCGGAGCGGCGGCTCTCCGAGCGTTTCCGCATCAGCGTAGGCACGCTGCGCAAGGCGATCGACGAGCTCGTCGCCGAGAACATCCTGATTCGCCAGCAGGGGCGCGGGACGTTCGTCGCGAGCCACAATCGCGAGCGCGAGCTCTTCTATTTCCTGCACGTCGTGCCGCAGCAGGGACCGAAGCGATACCCGGACGTTCAGCTCGCGTCGTTCGCGCGCGGCAAGGCCGACCGCCGGATCGCCGAGGCGCTCGGCGTCGCGCCGGGCGACGCGATCTTTCGCATCCGCAACCTGCTGCGCCTCGATGGGGCGCCGGTGATCGTCGACGACATCGCGCTTTCGGCGCAGCGCTTCGCCGGTCTCGGGGAGCGCCAGTTCCGCGACCGCCGTTCCACCGTCTACAACCTGTACCAGGAATCGTTCGGAATCTCGGTCGTCGCGACGCGCGAGCGCGTGCGGGCGCTACCCGCGGACGACGCGACGGCCGCGTTGCTCGGCGTGCGCGCGGCGACGCCGCTCCTGTCGATCCGCCGCGTCGCGTTCACCTACCGCGACGTCCCGGTCGAATATCGCGTATCCCTCGTGAACACCGCCGAGCACGAGTACTGGGCCGCGATCGGCGACCAGGGCGTCGGCGGACATGGCGTGCACAGGCCCTGAGCGTTTCGAATTGCACGCCACCGCGACGTGACGATCGCCGTCGATCCGGCCGACATCGAATGGTCGGCCATTCGCGCACAGGGCGCCGGCGGCCAGAACGTCAACAAGGTGTCGAGCGCCGTGCATCTGCGGTTCGACGTCGCCGCGTCGCGGCTGCCCGACGCGATCAAGGCGCGGCTGCTCGCGCTCGGCGACCACAGGATCAGCACGGACGGCGTCGTCGTCATCAAGGCGCAGCGCCATCGCAGCCAGGAACGCAACCGCGACGACGCGCTCGCCCGCTTGCAGGCGCTGGTCGACGCGGCGGCAACGGTCGCCGCGATGCGCACGCCGACGCGGCCCACGCGCAGTGCGCAGCGCCGGCGCGTGGATGCGAAGGTGCGTCGGGGCAGGATCAAGGCCGGGCGCGGGCGCGTCGACGAGTAGCGCAGCCGCGGATCAGGCTGCGTCGCCCGACCCCGCTGTCGACGTTGCCCGAGCCGCGGGCGCATCGACGTCCCGGCACACGCCAGGCACGCCGCGTCGACACTCGAGTGCGTCGCGATCCCATGCGGCCGCGCCGGCCGCTGCCTCGTAGGTGCTGTCCAGGAAATCGAGCAGCATCGCATCCGGGTCGGCCGCGGCGCGGACGGCCGCGTACGGAAGCAGGAATTCGCCGAGCGCTTCGTCGAACGCGGCCGCGGCGGGGCGCACGCTCGCCCGCTTGAAGGCGTCGGACGCAGGGTAGGCGTACGAATAGAAAGACGCGTCGACGCCATTGCCGCCCGGCCAGAATCCCGCGCTGCTCACCTCGTGCGAGTAGGCGTCCTGCATGACCTTCACCGACACACCGGGGACGTTGCCGGTGAACAACGGCGCACGCCGTCCCGAGAAGCGCGT
>Ga0157369_10009379_pt1 | contig 11190 bp, 10 predicted proteins | sample C25metaG_FD_113461 | JGI IMG/M metagenome (GOLD analysis project Ga0157369, IMG submission 113461) | Corn rhizosphere microbial communities from Kellogg Biological Station, Michigan, USA - C2-5 metaG | ecosystem: Host-associated > Plants > Roots > Rhizosphere > Soil | place: USA: Michigan... | reverse complement strand
TACGAGATCAACCGCTTGCCGCTTGTAATCGTCCGTAAACGAGCGACGTTGACGTCCTTCCATCCGACACCTCCTGGCTCTTCGAGCCTACTACAGGTGTCCATCAATTCGGAGGAGGTTCACGAGAAAGATGTGAAGCGCATTGCGACGGAACTGAAGCAGCAAGTCAGCCAACACTACGATGATCAGGTGGAGTGAGGGCTCCTCTCGCTGGCATTAGAGCACAAAGATCAAAAGACAGAAGCAGGTAACAAGCGTTGCGGTGCTTAGCGTGACCGTGATAAGGGCTTGTTCCGCCCGCTTTACCAGATCATCTTCTGCCATGTGCTGGCAACGTCAACCGCCTTATCTTGTTCACCTGCCATTCATGAAATTGGAAGGCGATCTATCGCATGCTCTAGCGACAAACGGTCCATTCGCGCTCCGACCGCGTGCACTGCGATAGAACCGGAGATGGCTCCCGGCAAGCGCCTTTTGGCACTCCCATCTGATTGACTGCCAAACTCCAAGGGAACATTCTTGTTCCAGCACCGCTCCACGGTTTGCACACGGAAGCAGGGACGTGCCGATCACCCGGTTTCTCAACGACAGTAGGTTCACGCCAGAACAACGGACGTTCTGGAGTTGGCTTTCAACCGTACCCTGCACAAGCTGAACCTCGTGGACCGAAATGATCCGATCTGCGAGATCGTCGCGCGCAAGGTCATTGAGATCGGATCGACCGGCGCCTCTAACGCGGTCGCCATTGCGGAGTTGGCATTCAGGCAGTTCGGCGCCGGACCGTCAGACGGCACCCCCTAGCGGCAGCGGCAAGGATGAACAAACCGTCACCCCTTGCTATCGACAACGACCATGGACCGGACAGACCCACCGTCGATCCCGCTCGGTGACGGGCCTGCCGAGGTGGATGGCGTGGGTGTAGAGGGGGCAATTAAGCCGCGCCACAGACCATGCTGACAACGACAGAGGGCGAGAACCCGTTCCAAACGACCAACCTCAACTTTGCCTTGTCCGGCTACATCATTTCCACTTCAGTCGTTCGAGTTCGTCTATCAGCTCTGACGTATTGAACGGCTTTTGACACACCCGCACGCCAGCGAAGCGCTCGGGGATGATCTTGCGCTCATAGCCGGTGAAGAAGATAAAGGGCACGCCATGTCGCATCAGTTCGTCGGCGATCGGGTAGGTTTTCTCACCCCGAAGGTCGATGCCGATGACGGCAAGATCGAAATGGTCGCGGACCGCTTGATCGTATGCCTCGCCCAACTCGGCGATGGGGCCGACAACAATCGCTCCGCGCGCCTTGAGCGCTTGCTCCAGATCGTTCGCCAGAAAGTATTCGTCCTCGACGATGAGAATGCGGCAACCGTTCAGCGGTTCGTTGTCCAGCATGGCTTGTCCTCACTAGGGACACCCCATAGACCAAGATGCCAAGCAGGCGTCAGGTTCCGCTCGGAACCAAGTTCCGCGCGGAAATGTAATGCACTCTATCGGCGCACGCCCGTCATGGGCGCGAGGTTGCCGCCGCAGCGATTGATCACGCGGAACAGCGCGATGATCGCGGCTTGGTTGGTGGTGATGCCGTAGAGGTTGCACATGTGAATATTTTATCGTGAGGATTTAGGAGATAAGCAACAAGCAATTGCTTACTCTGATCCTGCGGCGACGGGATCATCCTGTGTGACGACCGCATCAGAGCAGACAATGAAGAACCCGTGGCTGACTGTTTTGACCTTCATGATCCTTGGTCCGTTCGTTGGGCTTGTACAGGCCTTGATCTACGTCACAGTGCCGCTGAATTTCGGCGCCATCGTAAAGGCCCCCAGCATTTCGGCACTTTGTTGCTTCTCGCGTATGTGTTTGGTGGACTGCCTGCTGCGATGGCCGGCATTGCGGTTGCAAAACTTGGTAAACCGTCGCTTTGGCAGGTCACCCTCGCCGGCATTGTGGTTGGACTGGCTTAGGTCTCTTTTGCATTGTTCCGACCATCGTATGTTGGCTGACCGTCCAGCTCCTCGGCTTGGCTGTTTGGATGCGGCTATTGAACAACTGAGGCACTATTGCTTCTATTAACGTTCTCCCGGCCACCAAGTAGACGCCGGATCACTCGCCGATATCTTCGTCATCCGCAGCGCCACCAGATGGCTCCGCTTGTACCGATAGCCTTGAAGCCGCGAGCAATCTTTGCACCTCATGTATCGCTCCAGCTCATGGATGGGTGTCGTCTTGGCCCTGCGGATCACATCAAGCGCCACCGCCTGATGGGTATCGCAGCCGAGACAACGGACTTCAAGATAGCCGTAGCCGGCATTCAGGGCATCACCCAGCGTAGGCGATGGCTGGGGTGGGCCCCTGGAAGGCGAGCATGCGTTTATTCCAGGCCTCGACCGCCAGCCGATCGGCCTGCTTGCGCGCCTCCCTCGCCCTCTCAGCGGCAGCACGGACGGATGAGCCGTAGATGGTTTCGCGGGACTTAGTCGTCATGGCCCAGGATCGCGCAGATCGATGCTGGGGTGAAGCCCATCGGATATTGGGCTAGGCTGGGCGCAGAACCCAAGGCATCGGGCGCGCGCCAATTGCCCGCGCGCCCTTGACGCTACGTATTGCTTTGCGCGACTTTGTCTCTGCTGAGCAACTGGGGCATCGCTGGCGATCATCGTCAGGTTGATTGATGTATTCAATGGGGCTGAAATGCGTATTAGCTATCTACTACTTGTCGCCGGTGTCGTGGGGATAATTGGCTTGTTGCAAGACAACGGGAAACAATCCGCAACCACCACCGACGCGAAACCTGCGACCTCAAGCCCGTCGGAAGGCAGAGCATCGGCGCCCGAAGAACCTGCGGCCAAGGCGGTGGCAGAGGCAGCAAGAAAGAAGGCGGAGGAAGATGCCAGCGAGGCCGCTGCAGTAGCGAAGGCACAGGAAGAAGCGAACAAGTATTTTATTTCAGCGACGCCGGAAGATGCTCTGAGGTTTCCCGATCCTTCTGATGGGGCCACTCTGCTTGGCGACATCTGGGCGTCAAGGGAATATCATGTCCAGAGGATCGCCATGCAGAACGTTGCTTGGGCAGAGGTCGCCAGCAGCAACGGCCGATGCAATCCTGCTTTCAGGCTCAACTCCAGCGCTGTTCGGAAAAGCCTGCTTGCCGGAGGTCACGGCGATGAGAGCCTTGCTCTTGATCGATCTCGCCTTCGGCGGAAGTACGAAACGTACTATCAGAAAAACCTGAAGATCTTTTGCAGCTTCGCACGGGATCAGTTCGGACCAAACGGCAAAAAAGAGCATGCTCTTAGGAGCGATGTCGGGCCGCTGATTGAGATCGCCAGCAGGTAACATTACCGCCTGCTGTTACGTCCGCGCGACGGTTCGTCCGTCAGCCTCCGGGGCCGTCCCTCATGATGAAGCCCATCAGGTCGTCCACGTTGTGCTCCAAATCCCGGATGATATTCTTGACGATGTCTCCGATCGAGATCACGCCCACGACCTTGCCCGCGTCCAGCACTGGCAGATGGCGAAAACCGCGCGCAGCCATCATTGCCATGCAGCCTTCCAGCCGATCGCCCGGCTTGACCGTCACCGGGTTGCCCGTCATCACTTGGCCCACCGTCGTCTGCTTCGCATCGAGCCCGGGCAGCAAAACTTTGATGGCGCAGTCACCCTGGGTCACGATACCGACCAGCACGTCGTCGTCGATGACCAGCACCGACCGGACCCGGTTGTCGCGCATCTGGCGCAAGGCTTCGACGACCATGTCGCCGGAACGAACTTGGATCAGGGCGCCACTCTTCTGGGCCAGAGCGCTTTTTACTGTGCTCATCGATCTCCTCTCGTGGCCTGTCCTGCCCCGCCTTGATGGTCCGCATTGAAGGATAGTCGAAATATCTCGCCTCGTCAGCACCGCGCCGATGTCGGGAGACCTTGAATTGGAGTGTACCCCAGGTTAAGCGGTCTAAGCACCGGCACCGGCTCAAGGGCTGCTATAGGTCACGAGCGCCGATTTATGCTTCGGCTGGTAACGTCCGGTTCAGCCCTATCACAGACCGCCCCAAGCCGCCGCGATGGGCCAATAGGTTCGTTGGTTGCTAAGCGATAACGTTCTTCGTGCTGATCGGTATCCCTGCCATGTTTGCAAGCAAGCGCCGCTTCCTTCGAAACTTAGCTGATGACCACGGGTTTCCGCTGGCTTCAGACACGACGAGCGGCCCAAAGCTCGGTGTTGCGCGAGAGCGTACTGCAATTCTTCCATCACCATGGGCGCGCGCTTCAGATCAAACTCGACCGATTGCCGGCCCCATCCGATCGAGTGCCGCAGTGTTAGATCGCCATCGACGTTTGACCACAGCAGACCTCGACGCCACTTCTTGCCTCTGGAGGACAGCTCTGCCTCACCGGGCTCGTCGATGGGCACCCACTCGCCGATGATATCCTTCTGACTTAGTCCAAGTTCGAAGTGCAGCGCCTGTGCGAAGGCAATCGAATAGAGGCCAACTTCGGGCGCCTTCGCTCTGATAGCGGTGGCCTGCTCTGCAGTTATGCCCTCGCCCGCCGTCGTAGACGACCTCGGGAAGCGCATGACGCTGAGCAATTCACTGAGGCGCTTGCACTCTACGTCGTTGAGAACACTGGCACCGAAGCGAAACACCACTCGAAGCCGCCAGACGAGCGCGCTTGCCATCGCGTTCTTACCGTCGGCCGACCAGTCAGTATGCCAGCGCAGAATTGTTCGGCCGTGTATGTTGCGAATACGCCAATGCCCCTCCTCGCGAGTAATTCGGGCCAACAGCCGCTCATGCCTAACGCGCACTTCGTAGCTAAGCTCGCGAAAGGACGAGGTCGGTTCGTTGCGATACCGCTCTATTAGCTTCCCTAGCCGCCAAGGTATGGGCAATGGTTGCGCTCGCTCCTCCAGGCCTTAAGGGCCTGCGCGATCGCGCCCTCCTGCTGCTCGGCTTTGCCGGTGCATTCCGGCGTTCCGAGCTAGTCGCCCTCGACGTGGCCGACATCGCCGAAACTGAGACCGGCCTGCTAGTGACGATCCGGCGCAGCAAGACTGACCAGGATGGCAAAGGCGTCACCATTGCCATTGCGCGGGGTGACGTAGCCTGCCCGCCCGTGCGCTGCGGGAGTGGCTGGATGCAGCCGGCATCGAGGCGGGCCCGATCTTCAGGCCTATCAACAAGGCCGCCACGGTCTCGGAGGAAGGCTGACAGACCAATCCGTTGCCAACATCGTCAAGGCGTATGCACAACGCGCAGGCTTCGAATGCCAACCTGTTCTCAGGCCACTCGCAGCGGCCTGGTTTCCTGACCTCAGCGGCGACGAAGGGCGCGTCAATTTCAAGATGATGGATGTGTCTCGTCACAAATCAGTGGATACCCTACGTGGCTATGTTCGTGATGCTGAGCTGTTCAAGGATCATGCGGGAGCCGGATTACTCTAAATCGAAACCAACGACTTCCGTAAGCGGCGGCACGACGGGCCAGTAGATTCCAGCCTTCGGTCTCGGCACATTCTTCCAACAAATGTTGAGGAATTGCGGGGCGGACTGGTTTTTGCTCAGCGGCTGTGTCCGCATCCCAATGCCGCGATCTTACGATGGCCTACAGAAGTCAAACGAGCGATTTGGCGTTCAATAGGAAACCGCCCAAGCGGCCGCCCATGCATGCCTTCCGTTCACAAGTTGTTGTGCGGCGCGAACCTTCCGGAGTTGCATCCATTTCATCGCTGGACGAAGCACTTCGTGCGGATACTCCGCAAGTCAATCAAAGGAAGGTGGATATGCGAGCAAGGCGAATTTTCCTGAGCATTGCATTAGCGATCGGTTGCGACGTCAGCCTTCAGAGTAATGCGTCTTCGCAAGAGTATCGGGGAACGTGGGAACAACAAAGGGCCTGCACGCCGGACGTTTGGCGGCTATGCAGCGCGCAAATTCCCGATGTAGGTAGGATCGTGGCCTGCTTGCGGCGAAACGGCGCGCAACTCAGCGATCGGTGCCGCGCGGCTTTTGCACAAGGCGAAGCACCCTCACGGGGTGAGGATCGCGACTACGGGCAAAGACGCTACGATCGAGATTATGGGCAGCGGCCCTACGATCGGGATTCTGGGCGAAGGCCTCCTTACTACGGTCCAGAGCCATACGACTACAACGACGAATAAAGTGGCAGGCCTGAGAAACTATCGGACTCATTTACAACATATTAAACGTGACCTTCCCGGCTCCTGCGTCTGCGCCAATTGTGATACACCTGCTCCTGCGCCCAGCATTGGCAAGCTTTAGGGAACGCCGCACAACCAGCTATTATCGGTTCGGTGAGGGTTGCCGAACTGTACATCCGTCAGCCGCGTGAACACGTCGCGGATTTCATCATCGATCATGGTTGCGAGAACTGCCGTCAGCGAGCTATCATCATCTTAAAGCCCTACCCCTGGGTGCCGGGGGTGACCTCTCGCAGCCGAGCGTTCTCGTCGGAGTGGGGCCCCTGTCGGAGTTAGTTCGCGCTCCGAAGGGGCTTCATGAGCCGGTATCGAATGCGGATGATCCACGACCAGAGCCCTACAAACCAGGACATCTGCAGAAGCTTCGGCTTGACGATCCTGAATAGTCGGTGGATTAGAAAAAGACTTGCCGCACAGGCAACGATTATGACGACGGTACCTTTGAACCAGTGCCCCTCTCCAGCGATAGCAACGGGTACAAGTTTCATAGGCTCGACGATGCAAAGCGGTACTGCCAGAAGCACCAGCGATTGATACGGGCCGAACTTCTCGATCACTCGGCGCATGCGGGACGATAGCCCCTTTTGCGTATCGGATGCCATTGCTGTCTCCGCTGCGATGACCAAATTGAAGGCCAGCCAGAGCAACTAGCCACATGTGGCGTTAGTTCCCGTTCCGCCGACGGTCACCGAGTCAATCGCACCCCAAGGGGAAGAGCGAAACCGTCGACGCTACAGCATTCTGGTGAGCCAGGATGTTCGCGACGTCGGCGACGCAGTCGAGAATTCGAGGACCCGCCTTGGTGCCGGCGGTAACCTCCCGCAAAACGGCGTCATTGTCGGAGTGGAGCCCCCTTTTTCGAGGGCGACGTACTAGTCATGCTTCTGATCGCGCGCTGGGCGATCTCGGCGGGGCTGCCACCGCATGTAGATCGTTAGCCTCGTTACAACCCTCAAAATAGCTCGATCAACGCCGATTGGCATCCATGAAGTCGAGTGTCGCGTCTGGCATCTCGCCGAACTCGACATACCGTCGGCGCAGCTCGTCGGCAATCTCCATCGTGACATCGCGAGACCAGCCCTCGGCAGTATTGAAGGCAACGATGCGGATGGGCCTATTGTAGTCGCCATGCATCAGGCCGCGGATGAGCGTCTCGCGATCTGTACTTCCCACATCGGTCTCGCGCCACGCACATCCGATCCATCCGAAGTCATCCACCACGAGGTAGGTGTCTTGGTTCCGCTCGGGCACGATTGATGGCGAGGTACGCATTACGAAACTCCGCCCGACATCGTCGAGCCTAAGCGCAAGTGATCTTCCGGTCAGTCAACAACTGGTCAAACGAACCAGATAAGGTTCAGTTCGCGTTGACGCTGACCGACGTGCTCAACGATCGATGCAAGCACGAGAAGTAAAAGCCGGAAGGTGCGAAATCGTTCGCAGAAAAACGCGGTCTCGCCAGCGGGTATTTCGAGCCTGCAATTCCACCGCACTCCTTGCATCAACATTTGTTGGGTATGTAGAACATCGCCTCTCGTAGCGTAGTTCGACAGGATGTTCGGAACGTAGACGGCGATCTGGGAATATCAGCAGCAGCGCATGGCAAGCGGCGGCCATCGAGTGTCGCGGACGAACACCTCGTTCATGAACCTAACAGCGGAGTCCCGCGTTTGTCTGGCGATAAACAAGATCAAGAGAGGGAACAATGTACATGCGTAAAGTGATTTTGGGCGCGGCGAGTACGTTGGTTCTTGCTTCCCCGGCAGTGGGAGCCGATCTGTCCTTAGCGCCCTACAGCCAGGTTCCAGGGTATGAGGCGGAAGCTTACACGTACGGGTACGCAACGGCGCCCCCTGTCGTCGTCGAGGAGCCGCGTGCCGCCGTCGTGGTTCGGCCGCCCGTTGTTGTGGCGCCGCCGGTAGTGGTTGAAGATTATCCCGTCTATGCGGCACCGCCAGCTTATGCGTACGGCGGTCCGGCTTGGCACGGCGGATGGGGCTGGGGAAATCGACATCACTTCTATGGTGGTTGGTAAGAGAGCAAGGCGATGGCACGGTGAGTTTGACCCTGCCGGTGGGTCGCATCGCGCAGCGCTTTGGCTCGCGGCTCTCAAGACGGCGACGTTGCGGGACTGACGCTGCGGCATTCCTGGCGCGCCAGGATATTTGGCGACATCCGGCGACGAGGTCGAAATTGACGGCCCCCTTCCCGCCCAAACCTCCCGCTGCGCAGCGTCATCGTCGGAGTGAGGGCCCCTTCTCCGTCGGCCGCGAGAGCCGGCCGTCTAACGCCATCGAGCCGGAGCCCCCACCGTGGAAGAGTGGCGCATGCAGGTCACAAACGAATTTAACAGCACGCTCTATGTTCTCCGCATCATTGCAGAGGGACCGAAATAAAGTCGGCGGCCTCTTTCATTTCCTTCAACGTCAGCAGCCCGCGCTCCCTTTTGGCCGACCATAATCGGCCTTCAGTTGATCCCAAGCCTTGCAAGTGTTAAAAGATCGACCTGCTAACGGGTTTGGCGGGCAGGTTCTTGCATCAGCCGAATAGAGACGCATGACGGTCGCGATACGGTGGAGTCCATCGTGAAGATTGATCAAGCACTGGCCATCGCGAGCAGGGCTCGGATCAGGCGAGGCGTTTCATCCACGCGCGCTGCGGCACACGATGACGCCGTCGCGACACTGTCCGAGCGGCCAACCTCGCGCGATGGGCGGGGCTGTTTTGTCAAGGGGCCCGGCACGGCCGCCGCGTGACAGTCTTAGGGAAGCCTTTACCATACAGGCGTTGATGCTGGTCGCCGAGCATGGTGGCGACGCGATGCTGCCCCGCGCCAATTCTGCTTATGGCCCATTCGCGTCGTTTACGGCCCGGCGCGGAGCCGACATCGACGATCATCCTGCCGCATAGCCGATCCGACGCTGATGACCCTTACGAGACATGAGGCCGTTGTGAGTGTGGCTGCAATCGCTAGGAGAATGGGGTAAGGTCAGGGTGTCGGGGTAATCCTCATGGAACAAGGGTACCGCGATGGAGCAGATTGCGGACTGGCTCAACACGCTTGGCCTCGGGCAATACGCGCAGCGTTTTGCCGAAAATTACATCGATGCCAGTGTCCTTCGCGATCTGACCGACCAAGACCTGGAGAAAATCGGCATCCCGCTCGGGCACCGTAAGAAGCTGCTGCGCGCCATTCGCGAGCTTGCCGACGCATCCGCCGCGCCTCCGCCAGCCACAGCTTTCAGGCCCGCCCCGTCCGATAGCGCTGAGCGCCGCCAGCTCACGGTCATGTTCATCGACCTTGTGGGCTCCACGGCACTCTCGACTCGGCTCGATCCAGAAGACCTGCAGGAGATCATCGGCGCCTATCACCGATGTTGCGCCAAGGTCATCACCCAATCCGGTGGTTTCGTCGCCAGATACCTCGGCGACGGCGTGCTCGCCTATTTCGGCTATCCGCAAGCCCACGAGGACGATGCCGAGCAGGCAGTGCGTGCGGGGCTGGCGTTGGTCGAAGCCGTGGCGAAGCTCGATGCCGGCCAAGCGCCATCTTTGCACGTGCGGATCGGTATTGCCACCGGCTTGGTCGTCGTCGGCGACCTCATCGGCGGGGACGCGGCGCACGAAAACGAAGTGGTGGGCGAGACCCCTAATCTTGCGGCCCGGCTTCAGGCGCTCGCTGAGCCCGATGCGGTGGTCGTCGACAACACCAGCCACCTTCTCCTGGGTGGGCTCTTCGAGTATCGCGCACTTGGGAGCGTGACCCTCAAAGGCTTCCCCATTCCGGTGCCGGTCTGGCGGGTCGCCGGCGTGAGCGCGGTTGACAACCGCTTCGAGGCCTTGCGCGTGACCAGAACACCGCTAGTCGGCCGCGTTGAAGAGATCGATCTCCTACTGCGCCGCTGGCAGCAGGCGAAAGCCGGCGACGGCTGCGTCGTGCTGATCTCGGGCGAGCCGGGCATCGGCAAGTCACGCATCGCACAGTCGGTTCTGGAGCGCCTGAGTGATGAACCGCACGCGCGGTTGCGGCTCTATTGCTCGCCTCACCACCGGGACAGCGCGCTTTACCCGACCATCACGCGGCTCGAACGAGCGGCGGGGTTCCGACGTGACGATACGGACCAACAACGGCTGGACAAGCTCGAGGCGTTGCTCCTCGAGGCGACCAACGACCTCGGCGTGGCCGTCCCTCTGATCGCGGAGCTGCTGTCTGTACCGACCGGCGAGCGCTACCCGCCGCTCAACCTCACCCCGCAACACCGCAAGGAGAGGACGCTTCGGGCGCTATTGGGGCAGCTCGAGGGACTGGCGGCGCGGCTGCCCGTGCTGATGGTGTGCGAGGATGCGCACTGGATCGACCCCACCTCGCTCGAGCTGTTGGACCTCACTATAGACCAGGTACCTACCGTTCGGGTGCTGCTGATCCTCACCTTCCGGCCCGAGTTTGCACCGCCATGGGTCGGCCGTCCGCAGGTGACGCTGCTCAGCCTCAACCGCCTGCCGCCCCGGCAACGCGCTGTGATGATGGCCCACGTCGCCGGCGGCAAGGCATTGCCCAAGGAGATCGCCGACCAGATCATCGAGCGCACCGATGGTGTGCCGTTGTTCGTCGAGGAGTTGACCAAGGCGGTGATAGAAAGCGGCGTGCTAACGGATGCCGGCGACCATTTCACGCTGAACGGGCCGGTTACTCCGTTGGCGATCCCGACTTCCCTGCACGCTTCGCTTCTGGCACGGCTCGACCGTCTGGCGCCGGTGCGCGAGGTGGCGCAAATAGGGGCCGCGCTGGGCCGACAGTTCTCGTATGAGCTGATCAGTGCCGTTGCGGACATGGCGCAACAGCAATTGGATGAGGCGTTGGCGCAACTGGTGCGCGCCGAGCTGATGTTCCAGCGCGGGACGCCGCCCGATGCGGAATACACCTTCAAACACGCGCTGGTGCAGGATGCCGCCTACAGCACCTTGCTGCGC
>Ga0157369_10009377_pt1 | contig 11190 bp, 5 predicted proteins | sample C25metaG_FD_113461 | JGI IMG/M metagenome (GOLD analysis project Ga0157369, IMG submission 113461) | Corn rhizosphere microbial communities from Kellogg Biological Station, Michigan, USA - C2-5 metaG | ecosystem: Host-associated > Plants > Roots > Rhizosphere > Soil | place: USA: Michigan... | reverse complement strand
TGGGTGACGCGTTCCGGCATGCCGGCGTCGAGCAGCACATGGGCCAGAGGCTCGCGCCGGCGGGCGAAGTCGATTTCCGGGCCGGCGTGGCGGACGCGGTTAGGGACATCGGCGTGGATGGCGCGCGCGAGGGCGGCCATGCGGCGCGGGGTGTCGTGGAAGCCTGGGATGGTGTCGTTCAGGCGGGGCGGCGGCAGAGTGGTGAGCTGCTGCTGGAAGTCGCCGAAGGCGCGGGCGACGATGAAGCACTGTTCGGCGGACTCGATGCGGTCGACGGTGCGGGTGCCCTCAATGTAGCGGTACATGCGCCAGTAATGACCGTCGGGATCGACAGCCCAGGAGCGGCCGTCGATGGCGGGAACGAGCTGGAGGGCACGGCGACGGGTGGCGGCGGCGATCTGGGAGAGATGCGCCGTGACGCGGTCGATGTTCTCCATCAGGGCGACGGGATGGGGAAAAACGTGTGTGTTGATGCGCTGGAGGACAAATTGTGAGACGTGGGAGGGGTCGGCGGCGCGCCGCAGGTTGACGCAAAAGGAGCGGTGGATGAGGCCGGTGCCGAAGGGCGCGGCGCCTGAGAACTCGCCGTCCGCGCAAAACTGGCGGACAACGGACTCGAGCGCCGCGGAGTCGGTTACTTCCACAGGCTTTCCGGGTAAACACCCTTGTCGACCAGCGCGCGAATACTGTCGACGACGCGCGGGCGGTCTTCGCGGTAAGTGACACCGAACCAGGGATCGGCGGAGCGAAGCACCTTGACCTTGGCTTGGCCTGCGTTGATGAGCTCGCCGACGGCCATGGGGACGTAGCTTTCCGTCTTGAGCTCCTTACCGCTGCGCTCAAGGAAACGGTTGAAGACCTGTTGGAGCTGGGGGAAAATGGCGGGGGTGAATCCCCAGTAGTTCATGGAAACGGGCTCGTCGCCATTGAGGCTGGTGATCGTGCCATCTGGAGCGGTGTTCTTCGCGCCGTTGCCGTCGCGCTCGATGCTGGTCAGTTCCTCGATGCGCTGCAGGTAGCCGTCGGGACTGACCTTGCAGACGCCGCGCGCGACGGAGCCGAAATCGGACAGGGTGTTGCGCAGAACGAAGCCGACCATGGCGTATTCGGGCGAGCCGGACTTGAGATGGTTGGCGAGGACGCGGAAGCTTTCGGCGCCGTAGAAGTCGTCGGCATTGATGACGGCGAAGGGTTCGTGAATGACATCTTCCGCCATGAGGACGGCCTGCGTGGTGCCCCACGGCTTGGTGCGGCCTTCCGGGACAGAGAAGCCCGCGGGGAGTTTATCGAGCTCCTGGAAGGCATATTCGACGGGAATGCGTTTTTCAAAGCGCGCGCCCACGATCTGCTTGAACGGCTCTTCGATGTCTTTGCGGATGATGAAGACGAGCTTGCCGAATCCGGCGCGCATGGCGTCATAGATGGAGTAGTCGATGATGGTCTCGCCCGAGGGTCCGACGGGGTCGATCTGCTTGAGTCCTCCGTATCGGCTGCCCATGCCGGCGGCCATGACGAGTAGTGTGGGTGATGGCATTGATCCTTCCAATTGATCCTTCCAATCGATATGGGATGTGGCTGAGCTGCTCAGCGAGGGGTCAGGTCCAGGGTGAGCACTTCAAACGGTTCGAGGTGAAATGTATGCGGCGCGCGGGCGTCGAGCGCGAGCGCGGGCTGTCCGGCATCGCTCTTCCAGGGGCTGCGGCCCGTGTAGCTGGTGGCCGCGCCCGTCGGGAGGTCGAGTGCATCCTCTAGTCTGATGCGAAAATCCTGCGGCTTATCGCTCGGGTTGCGGAGGACGAGGATGGCTTTTTTCCTCGTCCACGAGGCCCAGCCGTAGACCTCGAGCCATGCGGGATTGCCACCGATCCAGTGGGTGTCTTTGAGGACGTCCTGGTTGGCGCGCGACCATTTGGCGGCTTCGGCGAGGTCATCCCAGTTCTGCGAGGTGAGGAGCTCGGGGGTGATGTACATCTCCTGCAGCTGGGTGCCGGTGGCGAAGTAGGAGCGGACTTCGTTGCGGAAATCGCCGCTGGGATCGACGTTCAGGTGCGGATGCTGTTTGGCATAGATGATGCCGTGGAGCATGAGGGAGTTCAGGGGATAGAGCGGGCCGCCTTGCACGATGTTCTGGTAGGTTTCGGCGTCGCGATAGGTGATCCAGCGCTCCCGATAGGGGCCGACGCCGGTGGCGTTGTCGTCGTCTCCGCCGCGCCATGTGGAGTCGGCGTAAAGCAGCCAGAAGGGCGAGGGCCAGGTGCCGGTGGTCAGATTGATGAAGATGTCGGGGCGGGCGGCGCGCAGCTCGTCGATGAGGTGAATGGCGGCGGAGAAGTCGCTGTCGAAGGCACTGCCGGGAACGACGGAGTTGACATTGCCGGTGCCGTCGAACTTGAACTGGTTGACGCCATAGGTGCGGATCATGTCGAGGGCGACATCCCGGAAGGCGGCGTAGTATTTCGGGCCGGAGAGTGCGTAGCCGCCGTCCACGATCTCGTAGCCCTGCGATTTTCCGAAGGCGATGCGCTCCTGCCGGGCCTTGCCGTAGCCGCCCCACGGGGACATCCACACGCCGGGCTCCGCGCCATACTTTTCGGCCGCCTGGCGGATGGGCGTGAAGCCATCGGGAAATCCCGAGTTGAATTTCCAGAGCGCGTGGTGGTTGTCCCAGCCGTCGTCGAAGAGGAAGGAGTCGAGCTTGACGCCGCGTTTTTGGGTGAGCTCACGGCCGAACGCGTTGACGCGGTCGAGGGCGCCGGCAGCGTCGTAGTCATTGCCAAAGCCGAGATCGAACCAGGAGTTGTAGTGCAGGAAGGCGCGATAAGGGTGGGCGCGTTCGCGTTCGAGGTAGGCGAGGAAGTCGCGGCGCATCTGGCCGGGCCGCGCGAATCCGATGACGCTCGAGTAGGTCACGGACTGGCCGGCCTTGAGCGGGAGATCGCGGTCGATCCAGGCGGTGGCGCGGCCATCTGTGACCTTGCTCTGCGAGATGGGGTGCTCGAAGCCGAGGAACGCGTTGCCGGCGACGATGGGGGAGCCGTGCACTGAACCGGAGACCTGGGCATTCGGCAGGCGCAGATCGATTAATTGGACGCGGGTGATGTGGACGTCTGTATCTCCGGCTTCGAGCTTCACTGCCTGGCGCACGTAGTTGGAGCCGTCGCGCAGGATCGCCGACCAGGTGAGGCGCAGGGAGTGATCCGCGGTTTCGAGTGGCACATCGTACTCGACGCCGTGGATACGGTCGGCGAGGCGCGCGGCGTCCGATTGAGGCGAGAGATCGTGGCGCGACGCGGCGCCGGTGAGCCGAAAGCTGGAAGCGCGATAGACGGTGCCGTCCTTGAGTAGGATGGCGAAGGGCTCGTCGATGGGAATGGCGCGATGCTGCAGCCGGTCGGTCACGGCCATGTCACTCAATGCGCCGCCATGGGTGCTGAACGCGATGCCGATGGCGTCGTTTTGCAGTTCGACCCGGTCGCCGGTTTGGGAAGCTTGTACCTGTCCGCTCGGGGAAGCTTTCGCATGCGAGGAGCCGTGGCTGGCTTGTGCCACAGACATCATCGGCATGACAAAGCATGCGGCCAATAACAGCCACAGGCGGGGCACGGTGGGGTAAGTGCGTTCTTTGAGCGCGCGGACCGGGTCGAATTCCTGATTCGTCGGCGGCTCTTCCAGCGGATGTGCGTGCCGGGGCATGGCAAGGCGGATGGACATCACTCGCCATACTAGCACCGGGGCCGAAGCATGCCATGCGGGCTAAAGGAGGGTATCTGCTGGATTTGCCCGGGGGCGGCAGGGACGATGGCGAAGCACTCGCCGGCCCGAAACGGGAAAGCCGCAAGGGCGCAGGGGAGCGTAGGAATTGATCCCAGGCTCGGTGACGGTGGTCACGCACAAGTCTCGCCGCCAGTCCGTACCCTAATCCTGTTCATGAGAATGAGCGTGGTATCCGGTTCGCATCCCGCCAGTGCGGATGCAGGGTCAGGACTTCAGCCCGATGTCTAGAGAAAAAGATCTTCCAATTTACGACACCACACAACTAGAAGAGTTGGCGTCCCTGATTCCAGCTTGCGACAGGTGCCAGGGCGGGTGTGTCGAGACATGCCTGCGGCAGGCGCCAGTGAGCTCGTGGGCGATCTCACGCACCCGGCGGGCTTGCGATGTCGGCATCGCGCTTCTGATCCTCACCCTGTGCTTTATACCGATGGTCCTGGTTGCCGTCATGATCCGCTGCACTTCCCCGGGCACCGCGCTCTTCCGCCAGAAGCGGGTCGGACGCTGCGGGCGTTTGTTTCTTGTGTGGAAGTTTCGCAGCATGACCGAAAGGCATAATGGTCCCGGTCTTTCCTCTGAAGGAGACGTGCGGATCACGCCGTTCGGACGCATCCTGCGCAAGTTCAAGCTCGACGAGCTGCCCCAGTTTTACAACGTTCTGCGGGGCGACATGAGCCTGGTGGGCCCGCGGCCGAAGCTGCCGCAATTCGCAGCGATTCCCAACATGCCTTACCGGCCGGGCATCACCGGGTTGGCCAGCCTGGCGTTCCGCTGCGAGGAGCAGATGCTGGCAAGCATGGTTCCGGAGAGAGTGGAATCGTTCTACCAGGAGCGTATCAAGCCCCTCAAAGCCAACCTCGATGTGTGCTATATGTGCCAGGCTAGCCCGTCGTCCGACCTGCGGATTTTGCTGGCCACGCTGATCGCATGCGTGTTTCCCCCGGGGGTTCCGCGGTTGCTCGGGGCTGTTCCGGACCGGCCCCGCCTGCTGGAGCCGGATCGCTTTTCGAGCGAGGGGAATTCGGGAGACTGAGGGGAGTTTCACGCGCCGACCGGTCCTCGGCCTGGCTTGTATGGCGGGGACGGCCTGACGGAGTAGACTCGGTAGTCGCAATGCCCTGGAAAATCGCGCGACACAATTTCATCTTTGCTCTGACGATCGCCTTCGCAGGATTTGCGGCGGCGCAGGATTCCCATTACGCACCACGCGGCCAGCAGATTCCACCGCCGCCGTGCCTGACCATGCGCGGCGCGTGGGAGGGCGGCACGCCCCCCTGCTCTGCCGCAACCCACGTGGAGTGGCTGCGCGATATTACGCACTGGCGCATGGAGCGCCGCATTCGCGTCGGCTACAACCCTGCGCGCTACGAGATGCCGGCGCTGCGCTGGACGCAATCCAGTTTCATGCAGCCGCAGATGATGGTCCACGACCGTTATTTTTACGATCCGGTCTCGGGCAAGTACACCGTCGACCGGTATCTTGACGACCTGGACAAGCGCTACGGCGGCATCGACGCGGTGCTGGTGTGGGCGACGTATCCCAACATGGGGATCGACGATCGCAACCAGCTCGACATGGTCCGTTCCATGCCGGGCGGTGTTGAGGCCCTGCGGCGGATGGTGGAAGACTTTCATCGCCGCGGCGTGCGCGTGCTGTTTCCGATGATGATGTGGGACCAGGGAACGCGGGATCCGGGCGCGGACTGGCCGGACGCGCTGGCGGAGCTGATGAAGGAGATTGGCGCCGACGGCGTCAACGGGGATACGCAGGACGGGGTGCCGCTTGCATTCACGCTGGCGGCGGACAAGATTGGCCATCCGCTCGCGTTCGAGCCGGAGAGCGGCCCGTCGGATGAAGCGCTGGCGTGGAACGTGATGACGTGGGGACAGTACGAGTTCGAGTTTGTGCCCACGGTCGATCGCTATCGCTGGATCGAGCCGCGCCACATGGTGAACATCTCGGACCGCTGGAACCGGAACAAGACCGACGACCTGCAGTTCGCGTTCTTCAACGGCGAGGGCTGGGAGAGCTGGGAGAACGTGTGGGGCATCTGGAACGGCATCACGCCGCGGGATGGCGAAGCGACGCGCCGTGTGGCCACCATCGAAAGGGCGGTTGCGCCGTTCCTCGTCAGCGAGGATTGGGAGCCGCTTTATCCCATGCTGCGCCAGGGGGTCTTTGCGAGCCGCTGGCCGCTGGGCGAGCGGACGGTCTGGACGATCGTGAACCGCAACGAATACGACGTGCGGGAGCAGCAGATGGCCGTTCCCCACGGGGACGGCATGCGCTACTTCGATCTCTATCACGGGGTGGAACTCAAGCCGGAAGTGTCGAAGGGCGAGGCCATTCTTTCGTTCGATCTGGAGCCGCATGGATACGGAGCGATTCTTGCGCAGGTGGGCGAGCCCGACAGCGGTATCCGGACGCTCATGCAGCGCATGCACGAACTGACCGCGACCCCGCTCGCGGCGTATTCCCACGAGTGGCACGCGCTGCCGCAGAAGCTGGTCGAAATCCCCGCCACAGCGGCGGTTGCATCCGCGCCGGATGGGATGGTGCGGATTCCCGCGGGCGACTACATGTTTCGGGTGTCAGGCGTCGAGATCGAGGGCATGGATGATGTCGGCGTGGATGTCGAATATCCGTGGGAGGATTCGGCACGCCGCTTCCATGAGCATCGCATGACGATCAAGCCGTTCTACATGGACAAGTACCCGGTGACCAATGCCGAGTTCAAGAAGTTTTTGGATGCTACGCACTATCATCCCGCCGATGATGGGAACTTCCTGAAGGACTGGAAGAACGGGGAGTATCCCGAGGGCGCGGCGAAGAAGCCGGTGACGTGGGTATCTCTCGAGGACGCTCGCGCCTACGCGGCATGGGCGGGCAAGCGGCTGCCGCACGAATGGGAATGGCAGTATGCCGCGCAGGGCAACGACGACCGCATCTTTCCCTGGGGGAACTGCAACTGGCTTGCGCATCCGGGGACAGAAGTATCGTATGACTGCCCGGTGGCGGACAATCCTGCGCGGGCGCGCGCGCCCCTGCCGGACAGAGGCCGGACTATGGGGCCCGCGAGCGATGTGGATGCGCATCCGGCGGGAGCGAGCCCGTTCGGGGTGATGGACATGGTGGGAAATGTGTGGCAATGGACGGATGAATATACGGACGAGCATACTCGCGCTGCCATCCTCCGCGGGGGAAGCCATTACGAGCCGCAGGGTTCGATCTGGTATTTTCCGCAGGCCTACCGCAGCCACCAGCATGGAAAGCTGCTCCTGATGTCTCCTTCTTACGACCGTTCCGGGGCGATTGGTTTCCGCTGTGTTAAGGACGCGCGGTAATCGTCGCGTGGTAACGAGAGTGTTCTAACGTTTACCCTCCGGCCGCTGTCGAAGCGGTGTAGAGTACGACCATTCCGGGGGGTCGTTCATGAACGGCTTTGACCACCCTACCGATGTGCGGGCGAGTCCCCCGCCCGCGTGGCTGCCTGGTATCTCTCTATGGCATGGTGTGCCCGGCGTGCCATTTTCCCGCTCGGATCACGGACGCGGGATCGCCTTATGTCTTGCGCTGGGAGCCATGTCGTGGCTGCCACACGCGATAGCGCAGAACGTCACGCCGCCTGTCGAAAACAAATCTCCCGCTACGGCAAACGCGGAAGCTGCGTCGCCGGCCGCCAATGTTCCGCCGGGTGGTTCCGGGGCTGCCGTTTCTTCCGGTAGATCGGTCAAGCCTGGCGCGGCGCGGCCGGCAGCGGGCTCCGCGACTCACTCGACGCGCAAAGCTGGAGCCGCCTCCAAGGGTTCTGATGCCGGGGTGTCGCCGGAGCAGTCCGATCTTGAGCGACGGCTGTGGCGGCGGCGGGAGTTCGGCGAGTTTTATGCGACGAGGGTGGTGGGTTCCGCGCGCCTTACGGTTGACGGGGTTGCGGTTTCGCCTTTGCTGGGAGCCTCGGAAGTGCCGGTAGGTCCGGATGATGTACGCTTCAACGCCTACCTCCAGCAGCGTCCTGCTCCGGCCGATTTCAGCGCCAGGCACGACGATGCACCTGGTGGCCTGGGTCAATGGCTTTCGCCGCGCGGGACGGACCACTGGCATGGGCAGCTCTATGGGATTCCGCGGCTCTATTTCCTGCAGCCTTCGACCTCCGACGCTGCCGGCGCAATTCGCTATAGATCGAATCGTTATGGTGGCAGCGCGGGCGGCCGCATCGGCAAGCACCCCGAATATGTCTTCGCCGATTTCCTGGGCACTCACCAGGAATCTGTGCGGCAGCTTCAGGGCTACGTCCCTGATTCAAGCCTCCGCTCTCATATTGCGGCGGTCGAGCCGGAGCTGACGCCGATTCTGGATGGCTTCCCCCAGGGCGGAACTGCAAGTTCGCCCGGAATCCTCGCCTTCTCCCGCGCGGGCACGCAAAGCGGCGACCAGAAGCTCGCTCTTGTGCGCTTCGACAGGACCGCCGTTTCGAACCCCGCGAGGGTAAGTAGAAGCGCGTGGTTCGCTCGCTTCAACATGGCATTTGTGCAGACCCAGTCGCCGCTCGGAGGCACTGACGGGTATCTGCGGGATACGTCAGTTCAACGCAGCCAGCCATTCTCGCTTTTGTTCGCGTGCACGCCATCGGCCGGCACGCGCCAGGTGATCGATGTGCGCTTTGCCTATCTGCGAGGCATGCTTGAGTCGCGCAACGAAGGTCCGCTGCAATTGCCGTACTCCATTGCGATCCCGGGCCTGACGACGCTCAATGGCAATCGCGAGATGTTTGCCGACAGCAACACGTATGGGGCCCAGGCAAGCGTAACGCGGACGCACGGTAAGCATGAGCTTGCCGCAGGCGGGGAAGTCCGGCACGTTCGCGTGGACATGCACTTGAGCGATTTCGGGCGCATCTATTTCGCCTCTCTCAAGGGATTCTCAAGGAACCAGGTGAGCACGGCCACGTATAACCAGGCCGTTCCTCCCAACTCGCTCGCGCAGTGGCAGGACTCCATCTGGGTGCAGGCAAGGTGGCAGCTCCGCCCCAACCTGCGCGTGGCTGCGGGCCTGCGGTACGAGCTCTACAGCACGCTGCACGAGACCGCCGGCAAAGCCATCCCATTTGATTTTTCAACCTGCGGAGATTTTGGTTTCTGTGCTCCCGGCTCGTCGTTCAATCAGTTCACCGCCGCCAGTCTCGATCCGCGCATGTCTGCCGCATGGTCGCCCGCGTTCGGCCCGAAGTGGGTGCGCTCCAACATGGTGCTGCGAGCCGGAGCCGCCATTTATCACGCCAATGGCTTGCTCATGGACCAGACTCAGCCGGTTTATAACGAGGTCAAGGTGTTCGCGCTTACCTCAAGCCCCGCGCATCCGCTCAGGTATCCGATCGGTCCGTACATGGATACAAATTCCTCCGGCATTGCATCCGCCAGGGGCATGAGCCGGCAGCGCCATAACCCTTACGCGGCGGAGTGGAGCCTATCCCTGCAAACCCAGATATCGCGGGACCTGTCGGCCACCGGCACGTACTTTGGCGCGGAAGGCGTCCATCTTCCCACCAGCACGTACTTGAATCTGATCGCGCCTTCCAGCGGGCAGCGTCCCCATCCGTCCTTCGGGCAAATCGCCTATCTTGACAACACCAGTTGGAGCAATCTGCAGGTTTTCGCGGTGACGGCGTTGCGGACTTTGCGGGGTGGCGGGCAGATCATGGGCGGTTACAACTGGGCGCACGAAATCGACGATGGAGCGTCGGGAGACATCGGGGCGGTGATCCCGCAGAACCCGGACTGCCCAGGCTGTGAGCGCGCGTCGGGCGATCTGGACATCCGGCACCTGGGCGGAGTGCGCGCCTATAATCCGATTCCGCTCCCAGTTGTGGCGGCGGGGCGGCTGGGTGCGCGCTGGATCAATCGCATGGCAGAGAGGTGGAGCCTGCTGAACGATTTTTACGGAACCAGCGGCCTTCCAATCAACGTTACGATTGATCGCTCCGCCGCGCAGGTGGCCACCGGGTACACTCTCCGCCAGCGGCCCGATCTTGTGCCGGGGGTCAGCCTTCGTCCGCCGACCGGACGAAGCATGGCGCAGTGGATCAATGCCGCGGCGTTTACCACGGTGCACGGGTTGTACGGCACCGCTCCGCGGAACGTGGCGCGCGGACCGGCGCACTGGACCATGAATTCGGCGCTGCAAAAAGAATTGCTACTGCCGCGGGGCATCCACGCGATCGTGATGATCAGCGTGCAGAATGTGCTGAACCACGGTAATTATGCGCAGCCGCTGGCGGACTGGTCGACCCCGCAGTTCGGGCGAATCGTGAATCCGTACAGTCCTGCGCCGGGCGGCGAGGCCGGCCCGCGCGCCATGTTTTTCGATATCTCGTTCAGCCGCTGAGGCGCGCAACTGCTCAGACGAAAAGGGGAAGCCGGGCCGATGTTGAGTGGCCACGCAGCCGCAGCATGCGCCCGAAGTGATGTGACCGAGGCCACTCCGTCCGGTGTACGCCCTGAAGTACACTCGTTCTGCTCTGAGGGTGCTCGTGACCGACCGGAACAGCCGCGTGTTTGTCATCAATCCGGGATCGACGTCGACGAAGATCGGGATCTTCGGCCGCGACTGTTGCGAGTGGACGTTTACGTTGCGGCATTCCGATGCCGAGCTGGAGAGGTTTCGCGGCTGGTCGGCGCTGTCGCAGGCGGACTTTCGCAGCCACGCGATTCGGGAGGCACTGCGGGCGCATGGGTTTGACGACGCTGCTTTTGCCGGAGTGGCGGGGCGGGGCGGTCTGCTGCCACCGCTCGAGTGCGGCACCTACGAAGTGAATGACGCGATGGTAGAGGAGCTGCGGCTCGCGCGGCGCGGCGAGCACGCCAGCAACCTGGGCGCCGTGCTGGCGCTCGAGTTTGCACGCGCAGTGGGAGTGCGCGCCTACATTGTGGACCCGGTGACGGTGGACGAGTGGCAGGGCTGTGCGCGCTTCTCAGGGCTGCCGCAAATTACGCGAGCGCCGATTGGCCACGCGCTCAACATCAAAGCCGTGGCGCGACGGTTCGCGCGCGACCGGCAGCGCTGTTATGCCGCGCTGCGCCTGGTCGTGGTGCACATGGGCAGCGGGATCACCGTATCCGCACATCGCGACGGGCGCATGATCGACCAGAACACGCCGGAAGAAGGGCCGTTCGGTCCTGACCGCAGCGGCTGGCTGCCTGTGCGGGAACTGGTCAAGCTTTGTTTTTCCGGGCGCTACAACGAGAAGCAGCTCGACCGGCTTGTGTTCGGCGAAGGTGGGCTGTATGCCTACCTGGGGACGCGGGATCTGCAGGAGGTGGAATCCCGCATGGACGCCGGCGATGCGCAGGCCCGGGCAGTCTTTGAGGCCATGACTTACAAGATCGCAAAGGAAATTGGCGCGATGGCGGCGGTGCTTGAAG
>Ga0157369_10009375_pt1 | contig 11192 bp, 10 predicted proteins | sample C25metaG_FD_113461 | JGI IMG/M metagenome (GOLD analysis project Ga0157369, IMG submission 113461) | Corn rhizosphere microbial communities from Kellogg Biological Station, Michigan, USA - C2-5 metaG | ecosystem: Host-associated > Plants > Roots > Rhizosphere > Soil | place: USA: Michigan... | reverse complement strand
GTAATCTTGTTCATGGTGTGCTCCGTGAGGTCGAGTTCAATACAGAGGGAATCTCCGCGGACAGCGTCGACGGATTCAGCTGATTTGCCGTCCTGATGCCTGTCGTTTCCGACCAGCGGGAACGCTTGAGCGCAAGAGGCGAGACGATGGACTCGTCGCGGCCGCCCGCAGGCACCGCAGCCGTAGCGCGCACAGCGGATGCCGATGCGCCGCCGGAGACCTTCATCTGCTGCGCTGCCTCCCTGATGGCAGCGCGCGTTGCTTCGGACATGCGATTGGCATTCATCAGGGCCGCCGACTTCTCTCTTTGCTGGGTCACTTCCAGATAGAGCGCAAGGTTGGCCTGCGCCTGCGTACTGTCGGGCTTCAATTGCAGCGCCTGCATGAGCGGCAGGCGTGCTTCCTCGATCAAACCAGCGCGCAGGTTCGCGTAGCCCAGGTCGCTGAGCAGCGCAGGATCTGTCGGTGTACGACGCTGTGCCTGGGAAAGAAAACGCGATGCTTCTGCGTAGTCACCGCGCATTCCCGCCAGCAAGCCCAACCCTCGGTAGCCCGCGCTTTCCAGCGGGGTGCCCAGCAGGCGCTTGTATGCGGCCTCGGCCGGCGCGGCTTGTCCTGTCTGACGCAACGCCTCCGCTCGCAGGCGCGTGGAGTCCGGTGACACGCCCCAGCGTTGCTCGAGTGCATCGATGTGCGCGAGCGAGGCAAACCAGAGCTCCTCCTTCTGCATTTGCTCGACAAGACGCAGGTAGGTGGCTTGCGTGTCGACCGATGCGCCCGCTTTCGTGTCCGCGGTTGCCTCGGCGGCCATGCGCTGCTGCGCATCGGCGCTTGCCGCGTACTGGTCCTTGACGCCGGCACAGCCGGAGACGACCAGTGTCGCGGCAACCACGCATACGGATGCCAATGCACGGCAGGCAGGATGCGCGACTTCATGAGCGTTGAGCATCTTCATTTGGCTGCGATTCCCAAAGAACGGAAAACAGAGAGGAAAGCGGGGCCCGCCGTGACGATGACGAGCGCCGGCAGCAGCGTGGTCACCATGACGGCAGTCATCTTGACCGTGATCTTGCCGATGCGCTCCTTCATCTCGGAGCGCCTGTGTTCGCGAAGCCTGTCGCTGAAAACGCGCAGCGGCTCCTGCACGGCACCGCCGTGCTTGTCGACCTGGACCAGCAGCGAGACGAGGCCTCGGAGGTTCTCATTCTTGTGCAGCGTGGCAAGGCGCTGCAGCGAGTGCTCACGGCTGCGGCCCTGGCTGTATTGGCTGTTGGCCAGCGAGAGCTCGTAGCCGAGCACGCGCAGCACGTGCGAGAAATCGGCGGCCATGATCTGCAGACTCTGGTCCAGGCTGAGCCCCACGCCTTGCAGCAGGCGCAACAGGTCGATGAAGAGCGGCAGTTCCTGCGCCGCTCTCTCGCGCCGTCCCGCCGCAAAGCGGCCCAGTATCCATTTGGGTGCCATGAAGCCGATGACGAAGGCGGCGGCCTGAACCATGACGACCGAACGTTGGGAATGCCCTTCGCTCCACGCCACGTAGGTCAGCGTGGGAAGCAGGAAGGCAAACACCACGCGGGTCACCATGAAAATCAACTGGGTGCGCTTCGAGGGCAGTCCGCACTGGTCGATGAGGTTGCGGTCCTCATCGGCAACGAGCGCGCGGCCGAATCGGGAGTCGAGCCAATGAAAAGGGAGCTCGACATCCGACTTCGCCGACGCGGCGCTCAGCTCCTCGGCCACCGTGGCGGGCGCCGCGGACACCGCCTGGTCAATTGCGCGTCCGATGACTTTTCCACTGCGTGCTCGCCGCAGTTCGGCCGCGATCAGCGCGCCGGCACCGGCCATCAAGCCCAAGGCCAGGAGAGCGAGGCTGAGAACCGCCAGTTGGTTGGGCGAGAGCGTCATGTCAACCTCGCCAGGCGATAGAGCAGGGCGGCACCCAGCAACTGGAATCCCGCGGCGAAGAGGATCATGTTGCGACCCGTGCCGTCGTGCCACATGCCCATGAAATAGCTGGGATTGGTCACGATGAAGAAGGCACCCACGCCGACCGGCAGGAGCCCCAGGATCCAGGCCGAGAGCCGCGTTTCGGACGACATGGCGATCAATTCGTGTTCGGCCTGCTCGCGGTCGCGCATGAAGTTGCCGACGCGTTCCAGCAGCAGGTCGGCACGGCCGCCGTAGCGCACACCGAGGCCGAGAATCGAGGCAAGCAGGAACATTTCCTCGATGCGAACGTTCGCGGCTGTCTGGTGCAGGGCGCGGTCCAGGTCCATGCCGGCACGCACCAGCGAGGCTGAGCGCTCGAGTTGCCCGCGCAGAGGTTCAGCGGTGGTGGCAATCGCAAGCTGGAATGCCGCCTGCGTGGAGTTGCCGATCGTGATCAGCCTGACCATCGCATCGATGTAGGCCGGCAATTGGCCGATCAGCTTGCGACGAAACTTCTGGAGTCTCAGCCATACAGCGAACGCCGCGGCAAGCGCCAGGAAGGCAAGTGCACCCAGTGCGGGCAGCCAGCCGCCGAACAAGCCGGCTACCAGCGAGAGCAGCAGGATCGCGCCGATGGCCAAGGCGGCCATTCGTGGATCGACCACGCCGACCAGTCGTTCAGGCAAGGCTCGCTCCAGCAGCCCGACGGGCGTGGCTGTCGCTGCCGCACTGAGTTCAGCGTCGAGCCAGGGGTCCTTCAAGCCGCTCGCGAAGTTGTCGCTCGACAAATCCCGCGACGGGAGCGGTGCCGCCGTTGCGGCCGTGGCACTGGCCAGAATCTGCTGGTTCAGATGCCGCTCCGTCGCCTGCCGCGCCTGGCGCGTCTTGGCCCATTGCCACATGAGCAACCCGGCGGCCGCGAGGACCAGCGCAATGCAGGCAACGACGAGCAATCCTTCACGCACGATGTTCCCCCTGCTGCGCACGCGCCATCGACTGCCGGAAGCGCGTGATCTTGGGCGAGTGCGGCGCGATGCCCAGCGATACCCAGCGGTCGCGTTCCTCGCCGTCGGGCGAGACGACCGGCTCGTAGCGGTAGAGCTCCTGCATGGCAACGACGTTGTCGTTGACGCCCGTGACCTCGCTCAGCGAAATGATGCGGCGCTGGCCGCCCGACAGGCGCCCGATCTGGACGATGAAATCGATGGCGTTGGCGATCTGCCGGCGCAGGCTCACTTCGCTGCCCTGGTAGCCCGCGAAGCCCGCGAGCATCTCCAGGCGGTAGAGGCACTCGCGCGGCGAGCTGGCGTGGATGGTGCCCATCGAGCCTTCGTGGCCGGTGTTCATGGCCTGCATCATCTCGATGACCTCGGCACCGCGCACTTCGCCCACGATGATGCGGTCGGGCCGCATGCGCAGGCTGTTGCGCAGCAGGTCGCGGATCGACACCACGCCGGTGCCATCGAAGCCGCCCGGTCGGCTTTCGAGCCGCACCACGTGGCTGGTGCCGAGCGACAGTTCGGCCGTGTCCTCGATGGTGATGACGCGTTCGCGCGCGGGTATGTAGCTCGCGAGCGCATTCAGCAGCGAGGTCTTGCCCGAGCTGGTGCCGCCGCTCACGAGGATGTTGCAGCGCGCGCGCACCGCGATCTCCAGCAGCTGCGCCATGCCGGCGTCGAAGGTGCCGAGCTTCACCAGGTCCATCGGCGTGAGCGGCTCCTTGCGGAACTTGCGGATCGACACCGAGAGGCCGTCGATGGCCAGCGGCTCGATGATCACGTTGATGCGGCCGCCGTCGGGCAGGCGCGCGTCGACCATCGGGTTCGACTCGTCGAGCCGGCGGCCCAGCGGCGCGAGGATGCGGCGCACGATGCGCATCACATGCTCCGAGTCGGCGAAGCGCACCGTCTCGCGCTCCAGCATGCCGTGGCGCGACACGTACACGTTCTGGTAGCCGTTGATCAGGATGTCTTCCACGGCCGGGTCGTTGAGCAGGTCTTCCAGCGGCCCGAAGCCCGCGAGCTCCTTGGTCAGCGCGTCGGAGATGAGCTGCATCTCGCGGTCGTTGATCGGCACGCGGCGCAGCCGCACGAAGCTGTCGACCTCCAGTTCGACGAACTGCTGGATCGAGGCGCGCGACCAGCGGCCGAACTCCGCGCCCAGTTCCTCGATGCGGCTGAGCAGGTGGTCGTGCGTCCAGCTCTTGATGTCCTGGAACTGCTGGGAGTTGATGAACGCCTGGTCGTCGTCGGCGAATTCGATATCGGTGGACATGGGTTCAGCCTTCGTGTGAACTCTTCCAGAGGCCGGTGACTTGCGACATGAGCGCAACCCAGCGTGGATCCTTGGCCGGAGGTTGGCCCGTGGCAGACATGTATTCCTGGTGCAGGCTGCGGGCCAGGCCCGTCACCGCCTGCGCGTAGGGGTCGCTGCGCGAGGTGCGCACCAGCATCTCTCCGCGGCTCGCGGCCGCCATCAGCTGTGCACTGCGCGAAGGCAGCACATGGCGCAGCGGCAGCTCCAGCCGTTCGGCGATGTCCTTGGCCGTGAGGCCGACATGGCTGTCGAACTTGTTGACCACGAGCCCTAGCCGGTCGGTCTCGATGCCGCGCGCCCGCAATTCCTTGAGCATGTTCGCCGTCGACACGATTGCGCCGATGCTCTGGTCGCAGACCACCCAGCTGCGCTGCGAGGCTTGCACTGTCTGCGCAATGAAGTCGATGGTCGAGAAGCCGCCGAGGTCGGCCACCTGAAAGTCGAAGAAGTCGCCCAGCCGCTTGATCAACGCCACCGAATCGGCATGCGAGATCTCGCGCACCTGCGCGAGGCTTGTCGGTAGCGGAAGCACTGCGACCCCGCTCGTGTGATGGGCCAGCGCCGTGTGCAGCAAGGTCTGGTCGAGGCGGCGCAGGTTGCGCACGCCGTCGACGAAGCTGAAGCCGCTCTGGGTGTCGAGGTAAAGAAGTCCATCGCGCGCCGGCAGTCCGAGGTCGAGCAACGCGACGCCGTGACGAACGCTGCGGTTCGGAGGCCGTGGCACCTGCGACAGCATCTCGTTGAGCACCAGCGACAGGCTGGCGGCAAGCGTGGTCACGCCGATGCCCGAGCGCGCGCCGAGCAGTGTGAGCGTGCAGCCGCGCGTACCGCCTTGCGTGCTGCTGCGGCGATCCAGCAGTTTGCGCAGCGTGTTGACCGCGTCTTCCGACGGGGCCGACATGTCGACGAAATCGTCCACGCCGGCGCGCAGTGCGGCAAGCATGGACGCGGGCTCGGCGGAGACTCCGGTGGCCAGCACGGGCAATGTCGGCCAGTCGCGCTTCAGGCGCTGGTGCAATTCGATGGCCGCCGCTGTGCTGTCGCCCGAGAAATCGAGAAACACCGCAACCGGGCCGAGCAGCGCGATGCGCTCGTCGATCGACTTCGCGTCGGGTGCGAGCACGACCACCGAGCCGAGTTTGCTGAGCGAATCGGTAAGCCACGTGATGTGGCTTCCGCTGGACGAAGCAAAGAGATAGGTCTCCGTGCCTGTCTCGGGGAGGTTGTCTCGGGGAGCGTTCATGGCGTCGACCACCGGCTGTGCGCGGTCTTCTTGATCAACGCGAGAAGCCGGGCACGGTGGTGCCGGAGGCGGGACCAAGCAGATGAGCGCGCCACACCGGGCCATCTCGTTGCTCCGCGCCACCCGGCAGGTACGGTGCCAGATCGGTGCCGCGTGCAATGGGCTTGACCAGATGCGGCGTGACGAGGATCACCAACTCCTTCTCGCTCATCTGGTACTTGCTCTGCTTGAAGAACGTACCGAGCACGGGGATGTCGCCGAGCAGCGGCACCTTGTCGGCATTCGACGTCGTGGTGCGGCTCACGAGGCCGCCGATGATGAAGCTCTCGCCGTCGCCGAGTTCGACCGTGGTGTCGGCGCGGCGCGTGCTGATGGCGGGCACCGCGACGCCGTTGATGCTCAGCGAATTCGTGTAGTCGAGGTCGCTCGCTTCCGGCGCGACCTTGAGCACGATGCGCTCGTTCGAAAGAATCGTCGGCGTCAAGGTCAGGCCGATGCCGAAGGGCTTGTATTCGATGCTTGTCGTCCCCAGTCCCTGGGGCGCCGGAACGGGGAGTTCGCCCCCGGCGAGGAAGCTCGCACTCTGCCCGGAGAGCGCGACCAACGTGGGCTCGGCGAGCACGCGTGCCATGCCGTTGCCTTCCAGGAAACCTACGTTCAGGCCAAGTCCCGCCTTCCCGAAGTTGAAAAGGAGGCTGAAAGCCTGCGCGAGCGGGTTGTTGTACTCGCCGGTGATGGCGCCATTGGATGCGAACGATACGGAGCCCAGCGACGACGGCGAAAAGACGCCGAAGCTGAATCCGCTGGAGTTGGCGCGGGTGCTGAAGATGTTGAGCCCGGCCTGCTTGAGCACGCTGCGATTGAACTCGACGATCTTGACTTCGACCTGCACCGTGTTGCTTCGGACGTCGACACTCGAACGATCAAGCAGCACCGTTTTTTCTCCGCCGGCCGCCATGGCCGCGTCACGTGCTTCCTGGTGCGCATCCATGCTGTTGAGTGAACCGGTGAGCGTCGACGCGCGGCGACGCACCTCCAATGCATAGACGGTGGCATTCAATTGCCCCTTTTCCCAGACCATGAGGGTGGTCCTTCCCGCGGCTTTCCCGGTGACGATGAGGCGCGCGGCGGGCGAGTTGGGCGATTGGCGGGTGAGCGCAACACCGGCCACCGTTTCATCGGCGATGGCCATGCGCTCGATGCCCTTCGGGATCAGCAGTTCTTTCTGTGTGCCTGCATCGACCCGCAGAGAAACCGGGGGCCGCGAAGCCGCTGCCTGCGCATCGGCGGCAGCGGACAGCACAGGCCATGCCCCTGTTGCCAGCAGGTACAGCAACGCAAGGGCGGGGCGCAGAGGACGTGCAGACGGAGACGTTCTCTTGCGTGCTGCGAGCTTCATGTCGTTCTTTTCCTGCTTGGCATGCATGTGGGGGTGCGCTGATCAGTAATTGATGGTTTCGCTGCGGTCGCCGCGGATGACTTCCACCTGGAGACCTCGACGGGTGCCAGTGCCGCCGGAACTGGCGGCCGCCGGTGCCCTTGCCGTGGCCACGGCGGTTTGACGGAGTGCCACCGGGGTTCCACCCGTGACGAAATCCGCTGTGGTGATGCCGGCCTGTGCCCGGTCGAGGCCTTCGAGTGGAGGCCGGCGTGGCTCACCGGCCTTTGCCGGCAGCGGTTGCAGGGCGGTGGGCAACTCCGCGAAAAGCTTCGGGTCGGGCTGCGACATGTCGGTCGGATTGCGCAGCGCCAGCACCAGGCGGCCGCTGTTCTCAGCGAGCGTGAGCCGGTTGATGTCTTCCACGGGCACCGCAAGCACGGCGGTGCGGGCGGGCTCTGCGCGCTGAGCTTGCACGGCGGCGTTCTTGTCGGTCTTTGACAGCAGGCCGTCTACGGAGGCGTTGCCATAGGCCAGCACACGCGTGCGCGACAGCAGCAGGCGCGCCTGGCTGCGATCAATGTCCTTGGTGTCGGACTTGAGCATGAGGAAGACGTCGACGAAGTCGCCCGGCTGTACCTTGTTGCCGACGCCCATGGCCTCGTCCGCCTTGATGGCCACGGCGCGCTCTCCCTCGGCAACGCGCAAGGCCAATCCCGACACCAGCTGACCTTCGAGAAGAGGCGTGCCTTCGCCCAAGTCCATGACGGGCACACGTCCCGCGAGAGGTGCGGTGTCCTGGAAGGCGCCGGCCGGGTTGATCGTCAGCCGTTCCACGCGCAGCGCCTCGGCGGGAATGGCCTGGCCGGCCGGCAGGGGCTTGGCTGCGACAACGACGGCAAAGGTCTGGCTCTGGGTGGCCTTGACGGCTGTGGCGCTGGCGGAAGCCGGGGCGGCTGCGACAGGCGGTGGGGCCTGCCTGCTGAGCATCCATGCATAGCCACCGAGTGCAAGTGCCAGTAGCACGAGGATGGCAGCGATGACTTTGGTGAGGTTGATCATGAGCGGCGTTTCAAGAGGGGAATCGGGTGAGCTATCGATGAACAACTCGTGGTGACGTGACGACTAGCCGCTCTGTCGACCCCAAACCATCCAAACCGCTGCGCCGAGAGCTAGATATGCCGCATAGGGAATGAAGCGCACCCGAGTCGAGGAGGTGTCGCCGACAGCCTGGGATGGCGACCCGAAAAGCATCAGCGCGACCCCCGGAAGGACCGGCCAACGTTGAAGAACCATCCAGAGCACGGCATGCACGCCGGCCAGCAGGCTGCCGATGAGCCAGACAGGCAGCAGTGCCGAAAGGCCGATCCAGAGTCCAAGGGCACCGGCGAACTTCACGTCGCCTGCTCCCATGACGCCCAAGGCGTAGAAGACCAGCAGGCCACAGAAACCGATGCCTGCACCGAGCAATGCGTTCGTCCAGTCGCCTCCGAGCGGACTGGTCCCGAAAGCGAGCGTCGCAAGTGCCAGAAGGGCACCTGCGAGCGCAAGCCAATTGGGAACGCGGCGTTGCTTGAAGTCATAAACGGCTATGAGGAGCAACCACATCAAGCAGACCGATGTCATTGCCACGGCACGTAAAACTTAAGCAGAGGGCGTGAGTGCCGTCTTGATATTGGCCCAGATGGTTGTCAGTCGAGCCCCGATACCGTCAGTGCCTGTAATTGCGGTGATCATCACGACAGAAATCAGGCCCGCAATGATTCCATATTCAATTGCGGTCGCACCTTCTTCGTCGCGCAGAAAACGAGTAATAGAGCTGAGCATGATTTACCCCTTTCGGTAAGTGTTAACAAAGGCTTGCGAGGTGGATGTTATACACAGTAACTCCGTGTATCAACAAGAGAAACCCACAAGACACACACTTAGCTGTGCTAGCCAAAAGGTGTAAGCACGATGGCGGCCAGCTTTCCGCCGGCCGGGTCCCGGGGGAAGGACGATCGGCCAACCAACACTTTGAAGGTTAATTTTTCCCTCTGTAGGCCGCGTCCGACCTCCCATGAAGTGGGGAGGGGAACGTTACGGCGCCGGGAACGCGCGAAAGGGCTGCGTTACGGGTACAAACCCGTTACGCGTTACGTAGCACGGGGCCACAAAGCACGATTTGTAACGCTGAAAAAAGCCGGAAAGCGTGAGCAAAATGTCACGACTCAGCGGTCGTACCCGCGTGGTCAGCAGGGGTTCAGCCGAGGATGTCTTCGTGGAAGAGCTTCCACTCGCTGCCTTGGCGCAGCCAGTACTGGCGCCGCGAGCGCCCGCTCTTCTCGCCTTCGAACACTTCGCCGAAGGTAACCACCATCGTGTCGTCACCGTCCCGCCAGTGGAGGAACGACATGTCCTTGAGCTGCACGCGCTTGCCCTGCGCGTATTTCACTTCGTCGTCGACGGCTGAAATGCCTTCGGTGGATTTCTTGCTGATGCGCTGGAAATCCGGCAAATAGAATTTCTTCAATTGCGCTTCATTTCCATTGGCCCGCGCGTCTTTCCAGCCATTTATTGCGCTGGAAATGGATTGCGATTCTTTTTCGGCCTGCGGCTGCGAAATCCATTGCAGGCTGCGTGCGGTGACCACCGGCGTTGCGCCGATTTGCACTTTTCGCAAAAGCTGCTTCAAGTCGGGGTTGGCCATGACCACGCAGCCGTCGCTGGCCAGCGGCGCCCGTGCGAACTGCTGGGGCGGGGTGCCGTGCAGCCAGATGCCGCCGCCGGTCTTGCCGCGCCGCACGTCGTACGGGTTGGGGTAGTTGATGGGCAGGGCGCCTGCGCCGTAGAAGTCCTTGAGCGACTTCGGGTCGAGGCTGCTGGTGATGTAGTACACGCCCAGCGGCGTGCGGGCATCGCCTTCGGTGGCCTTGTCGGTGCCCGACTTGCCGACCGAGATGTAGTAGTCGGCCGTGAGCTTCAGGCCCTTGTCGCTGTTCTCGAACAGGTACAGGCGCGAGCGCGAGGCATCGACCGCAATGGCGTAGCGGCTGCGCGTGGAGAGCGCCAGGAACTGCGACGGCACGGTGTTGGCCGGTGGCCGTTCGCGCAGGGCCTGCAGGCGGCGGCGCGATTCTTCGTGCAGTTCGGCCATGGCCGGGTTGCCGCGCATCCTGGCGATGCTGGCGGTGTCGGGCAGGCTGTTCGACGGCGGCACCTGGGCCGCGAGCAGGTCGCCGTAGACGAGCTGCGCGAGCTGGAAGTTCGGGTAGTCGCGCACCAGGTCGCGGGCCTTGGCGAGCGCAGGACGAGCCTGGCCGCGGCCGAACATTTCGTACACGGCGATCAGGCGGGCCTCGGCGTTGCTGGACTCCTGGATCGGCGCGGCGGCGCGCGCCGGCCTGCGGGCGGGCTTGGCGGCGGCTGCCTTGGCTTCGGCCACCGCGGCCTTCTTGCCGCCCCTGGCTTCCTTCGCCTCCCTGGCGGAAGCGCGTGCGCCGTGCGCGGCGGGAGCGCGGTTGCTGCCCACCGCCTTGGGTTTGGACTTGGAGGCGCCGCTGCCGTTGCCGGCCTTCGCGTTGCTCTGCTTGGCCGCAGCCGATGCGAGCGCGGCACCCGGTGCCGCGAGCATCAGCGCCGAGGCTGCCATCAGCGCTGCCAGCAGGTGTCCGCTGCGCGGACGGAACGGAGGATTCTGAAGCCGGCCGCGCCGGACGATGTCTGCCACTAGCCGCCGACGCTTTCCTTGCGAATGTGCCACTGATTGCCGGAGCGCTGCATGTCCAGCGTCTTGCGGCTGGAGACGTTGAGGTTGTCGGCGCGATAGATCTGGCGGAACTTGGCCGTGGCGTTGTCGCCGTCGACCTTGATGACCAGGTTCTCGATGTTCACGCTGATGCTGGACTTGCCGACGATGCGGGCGCGGCGGTCTTGTTCCCAGCTCTTGCGGCTCTGGCCGCCGCCGGGAGTGAAGTCGCTGCCGTAGGCCGCGAGGTAGCGGTCCATGTCCTGGCTGGCCCAGGCCGAAGCCCAGGCGCGCACGGCCGATTCGACCTCGGCGTTGGCGGCCGGGCTTGCGGGCGCGGGCGCCGGTGCCGGGGCGGGCGCTGGCTCGGGCGCCTTGGGCGCAGCGGCCACCGGGGCGGGCGCCGCCGCGACCTTGGCGGGCGGCGGTGCGGCGGGTGCAGGTGCGGGAACCGGTGCAGGTGCAACGGCCTTTGCCACGGGAGCAGGGGCAGGCGCAGGCGCAGCCGACGCAACCAGCGTGCCCGGCTTGCCGCTCGCCAGCGCAGGCGTCGGCGTGAAGAGGGTGCGGATCACCGCCAGCTTGGGCTGCACGGCCGT
>Ga0157369_10009374_pt1 | contig 11193 bp, 9 predicted proteins | sample C25metaG_FD_113461 | JGI IMG/M metagenome (GOLD analysis project Ga0157369, IMG submission 113461) | Corn rhizosphere microbial communities from Kellogg Biological Station, Michigan, USA - C2-5 metaG | ecosystem: Host-associated > Plants > Roots > Rhizosphere > Soil | place: USA: Michigan... | reverse complement strand
GCGCCGGTCTTGCCGGCCATGGGATTGCCGGGCGCCGGCTTGCCATCGAGCGTCAAACGAAGGATCTTGCCCAGCGGCTGATTGGGGTCCTGGGCCGGCGTCATCCGCTGCCTGTCGCCACTTGCCAGAAACAGATATTTGCCGTCAGGAGAGAACGCGACCGCCGCGCCAAACTGTCCGCCATCTCCTCTCTCGCCGTCCCGCCAGATCACCTGCAGTCCTTCGAGGCTCGCTGCACCATTGCCGATCTTCAACTGCGCCCGCGCCAGCGCGAGGCTCGATCCCCCATCCCCGGGCTCGGAATAGGTGAGGTACACGTTGTGGTCTTTGGCATAGTGCGGCGACAGGTAGACGCCCAGCATGCCACCCTGGCCCTCCGCCAGCACCGCTGGAACATTGGCAACGGGCGTCTTTCCTCCCTGCTGCGTCACAAGCTGCAGGCCGCCGGTCTTCTCCGTGATGAGCATCCGTCCGTCGGGCAGGAAAGCAATTCTCCAAGGCAGGCTCAGCGTCGTGACCTCGGTCATGGTGAAGGGAAGCTTCGGATCCGACTTCTGGTCGCCCGCATTTACCTGCGCCGATACGCCGCTCGAAACCACTGCCAACAACAGCCCCGCAATCGTTAAGTGCTTCAAATATGTCCTCCATGTATCCGTAATGAGACCCGCCAGCAGGACTATTCCCAGCGCCAACCGGCTCTCGCCCGCAGAGTATTGCTCCCACAGGCCAACCTAAGTACCGAGAGCCGCACGTTGTGCCGCGAAGATTTCTTTCAGTCCGGCCTCGGCCATGTCCACCATCTCATTGAGCTGTGCGCGCGAGAAGCTGCCCTTTTCCGCCGTGGCCTGGGTCTCCACCAGCCCGCCATCTTCCGTCATCACCACGTTCATGTCCACCTGCGCCTGCGAGTCCTCCTCGTAGCAGAGATCGAGGAGCGGCGTGCCTTCCACGATGCCGACAGACGTTGCGGCAAGTAGCTGCTTCATGGGCGATTGCTTCAGGGTTCCGGCCTGCACCAGCGCGTTCAGCGCTATGCCAAGCGCGACTGCCGCCCCCGTGATGGCCGCCGTGCGCGTGCCCCCATCCGCCTGGATCACGTCGCAATCGAGGATCACCGTGCGCTCTCCCAACGCCTTCATGTCGATCACAGAGCGCAGGCTGCGGCCAATCAGCCGCTGGATCTCGTGCGTGCGCCCACCGATTTTGCCCTTCTCGCTCTCGCGGGGAGTGCGCGTGACCGTGGACCGGGGGAGCATGGAATATTCCGCGGTGACCCAGCCGCGGCCCGAGTTGCGCAACCATCCAGGAACACCCTGTTCGATCGTGGCGTTGGTGAGCACACGCGTGTTTCCCAACGTGACGAGAACGGAACCTTCGGCGGTCTGAACGTAACCCGGGGTGAGAGTGAGTGGGCGGAGCTGCAGGGCGGAGCGGCCGCCGGGGCGGAATAAGGGCTGCTGCATATATCGAGATTGTACGAGGCGGAGTCCTTGTGCGAGAGCGGGACAGGCGCAGTCCGTTTCGGGAAATAAGCCCCTCGTGCCAATCCAATTTGGGAACGGCTATCAAGTTATTGAAAACGAATGGTTTCCACGCTTCTGGCGTGATTTGTCAGTTCCGTTTTGGGAAGAGTCTGCCACGCGTCCCAAAGCGCAGCGTCCTTTCAGTACGTGGAATTCTCCTTCCTTAGCAACAACTTAGGGAACGTGTCCTACTTTGGCACACTGCGTGTAATAGAAAGGGACAGAATCACGCCAACAATGTCGGATTCGGGAATGAGCCGAGCGGCGGGCGAGGAAGGCAATTCACCATGCAGGCAATGGAATCGAATCTGGGTGAGGCTGGCAGGAACCGTGTCGTCGCTGTGCTGAAGACCCTGGCCGGAGTCCGGCAGGGGGCAGGCACGCTGGCCGAGGTTGCGCACGACGCACGCAACGTGGTGGCGGCGCTTTCGCTGTATTGCGACCTGGTCGCCGAACCGGGCGTGCTGGGCGAAGGGTACGGCCATTACGCCGGCGAACTTGGGCTACTCGCTGCCGCGAGCCGGAGACTGGTCGAGAAACTCACATTCATGGATGCGAGCCAGAATTTTGCCGGACCCCAGCCAGGGGATTTGCTGGGAACGCGGGCAGCGTCCGTTTCCATGTCCGAGCGCGCCGGGAGTCCGGCGGGCAGGCTGCCGGGAGATCCGATCGAGAATCTGCAGCAGGAGTTGTTGGCGAACCGAAACCTCCTGGATGCGATTGCAGGGCTGGGCGTGAGCGTATCGGTGCGGACCGAAGGGGGAGCGCGGCCAGTTCGTCTGGCGTCGGAAGATCTGACCCGAATCCTCGTCAACCTGGTGAAAAATGCGGCGGAGGCCATGCACTCGGCGGGTGAGATCGAGATTACGTTACGCGAGATGCCGCGCGCGTATGGAGATGATTCCGCTGTTGCTCTGCTGGTGGAGGATACAGGTCCGGGAATTCCCGCCGAGTTGCTCAGCCGGATCTTCGAGCCGGGATTCACGACACACGCCGAACCGGAGAACGCGTCCACCGGTGGTTGGCCGGGGGCACACCGAGGCCTTGGACTCTCCATTACGCGTTCCATTATTGAGCAGGCGGGCGGGCAAGTTGAGGCCGCGAACCGGCCTGCGGGCGGCGCCCAGTTCCGCCTGGAACTTCCGGTGCGCCGGCCGCGAGGCGCCCGATGAACATCTGTGACGCAGGCCGCAATCTCGAAAGGCGTGAGGCGCATACAATGCTCGCAACAGCTTTTGACCCAAAGACGATGGAATTCCTATCCCAGGCCGGGGAGCCGGCCGCACCGTTGCACCTGCTCGTCGTGGATTCCGATTCCACCGTGCGTTCAGCCTGCGCGGAAATTGCCGCCGGCCTTGGTTACGTGGTCGAATCGACAGGCGATCTCGGCCATGCGCGCAGCCTGCTGCGCGGTCATGCCGCCGACATCCTGCTGGTGAACCTTTCTTCCGGAACCAGCCACGGTTTGGAAATGGTTTCCGAGGTGAAGTTGCTGTATCCGCAAACCGCCGTGATCGCTATGACCGCGTCCGGCTCGGTCAACACCGCGGTCGAGGCGATGCGCTGCGGCGCTTCCGATTACCTCACCAAGCCGTTTGCCATGGACGAGCTCTCCACGGTGCTCGACCGTGCCGCCTCCGCGCTGCTGACCGATACGGCCACCCGCCAGCTTCGCGAGCGCTTGCGCGTGACGCAGGGCCTGGGAGCCATGATCGGCCGGTCGGGCGAGATGGAAAAGCTCTACCGCATCCTTTCCAAGGTGGCGCAGAGCTCGCACCCGGTGCTCATCCTCGGCGAGAGCGGAACGGGAAAAGAACTGGTGGCCCGCACCATTCATGCCTACGGCCCGAATGCATCCCGGCCCTTTCTGCCCGTCGATTGCGGTTCGCTGGTGCCGAGCCTGATCGAGAGCGAGCTGTTCGGCTATGTGAAAGGCGCGTTCACGGGCGCCAACCGTTCCAAGGACGGACTCCTGGTCGCGGCCGAGGGCGGGACCGTCTTCCTCGATGAAATCGGGGAGCTCTCCCTCGATCTCCAGGCCAAGCTGCTGCGCGCGCTTCAGGAGCGCGAAGTGCGGCCGGTGGGCGCGACCCATCGCGTCCCGATCAAGGCCCGCATCGTTGCCGCCACCAACCGGGACCTGTCCGCCATGGTTGAGCGCGGCCAGTTCCGCAAGGATCTGTTCTACCGCCTCAATGTCGTCAACCTAAGGCTGCCGTCGCTGCGCGATCGCAGGGAAGACATTCCCCTGCTGGCCGCGCATTTCCTGGATCGCACGAGCCGCGAGGCGCGCCGCAAGTTCACCCTCAGCGATGAGGCTCTGCGGACCATGATGCGCTATGACTGGCCGGGAAACGTACGGGAGCTCGAACATGCTGTCGAGCGCGCCTGCACCATGTGCTCCGGGCCGATTCTCTACCTCGGCGATCTGCCCACGCAGTTGCAGAACCAGGAACTGGAGGCGCGGCGCTCCGCCGGACTGGTGGCGGAGGTCGGGCAGGACGGCGCGGGTCCGAAGCTGATGACACTGGCGGAGATGGAAAAACAGGCTATCCTGTCGGCCATCCGCACTCTCAATGGAGACAAGCTCCAGGCGGCACGGCTCCTGGGCATCGGCAAGACCACTCTTTATCGAAAGCTGAAAGAGTACGGGATCGACGATCCGCTGCAAGACTGAGAAACAGGCGAAAAAAATCAGGACCAGGTCTGAAACCCCGGGCTGAAGGCCGAGGCTGATGGCTGAACGCCGGTCTTGTGCCCGGCGAGTCTGAACAGCCACCGAACGAGCATTGAGGGATTCTGAAGGAGCGGGCAATGAGCATTCTGCTGGTGACGGGTATTGAGGGAGCAAAGAATTGCGCCGAGGTTATGGCCAAGAACCTGGGGATGGAGGTGGAGGTGGCGGACGGGCGAAAGAGCGCACTGGCTACGCTCCGGCAAAAGGAGTTTTCTGCCGTGGTGGTAGACGACACGATCGCAGAACGCGCTCCGGCCGGCGCCGAGGCGATATGGGAGCGCGCGGGACTCGCTATTCCATTGCAGGTGAACTTCGCTCTCTCGGGAGCCGCGCGCCTGATCCGCGACATCCGTTCTGCGCTGCACCGGCGCGAGCGTGAACAGAATCTGGCCCGCAACGCCGCCGCGGCGGCGATTGAGTCGGAGCTGAAAAGCACGTTGGCAGGCCTCCTGCTGCAGTCCGAACTGGCGCTTTCGGGCATGGACGCCGGATCGCCGGCGGTGGAACGGGTGCGCATGGTTGCGGACTTGGCCGGCAACCTTCGCCGGCAGCTTGCTGCGCCGCGCAATCATGGCGTCTGAGGGCTGGACGGCAATGCAGGGTTCCACGCGGCGGGTGGGACCTACACCCTTGACAGGGGACCAAAGGGGTACACGAACAGAGGAAATCAACAGAAGGCGCTTGCGGGTGCCGTAATCTCTTGCTATATGCAGCATTCGGCTGTGCTTCTGATCGACTGCCCCGACCGGCGTGGCCTGGTGGCGCGTGTGTCCTCGCTTCTTTACGACCAGGGCGCAAATATCCTGCATGCAGATCAACATCGCTATGGAGAACTGGGTCTGTTCTTCATGCGCGTGGAATGGGCGCTCGAGCCAGGCGATGGCGAAGGGCCGCGTTTCGACCTGCAGCGGTTCAAGGATGCTTTCGCGCCGGTGGCGCGCGAGCTCGAGATGAACTGGTCGCTGACGTCGAGCGCCGAGCAGCCGCAAGTCGCGTTGCTGGTCTCTCGCTATCTGCATTGCGTGGCCGACCTGTTGTCCCGCTGGCGCATGGGAGAGCTGCGCTGCAACATCCCCCTCGTTGTTTCCAATCACTTGGATGTCGAGCCGCTGGCGACATTCTACGGAATACCATTCGTGCACATTCCGGCAACTCCGGCGCGGCGCGAAGATGCCGAGGAGCAGTTGGACGAATTGTTGACCGGGCTGAATATCAATCTGGTGGTGCTCGCCCGGTACATGCAGATACTGTCTCCCACATTTGTCCATCGTTACCCATCGCGGATCATCAACGTACACCACTCGTTTCTCCCGGCGTTTACCGGGGCACGGCCCTACCAGAGGGCGCATGCCAGGGGAGTGAAGCTGATCGGCGCCACCAGCCACTACGTGACAGGAGGCCTTGACGACGGGCCCATCATCGAGCAGGAAGTGGCGCGCATCTCGCACCGTGAAGAGGTGGAGGACCTGGTGGCCAAGGGACGCGACCTCGAGCGCGTAGTCCTCTCCCGCGCCGTGCGCTGGCACCTGGAGCGGCGCATCCTGGTGCACGGGAACAAGACGGTGGTGTTCGATTGAGGACGCCGGGTCTGCATGCGGTGTCGAAGACCCCTGTCTACGCGAGATGCACTAGACTCGAAGGGTGAGCTTCCGCGAGTTTCTCGGCAATACGGCCACGGTAACGCGCCTGCGCGAGAGCGTGCGCACGGACCATGTTCCGCAGGCGATGATCCTGGCCGGGCCGCGCGGAGCGGGGAAGTACACTCTGGCGCTGATGCTGGCTCAGGCGGTGAACTGCCTGCGACCTACCCAAAGCGATGGGCTGCCCGACTTCTGTGGCGTCTGCGAAAACTGCGTGCGGATTGCCGCGGCGCGCGACCTCGACGATCGCGTCGCCGAAGCCATTGCGGCACGCGAGGATCTGCGCGATGCCGACAAGCGAGAGACGCGGATCATGGTGCAGACGCATCCCGATGTGCTGGTGGTGCCACCCGATCCGCCGCAATTGATGATCAAGCTCGGTCAGGTGCGCGACGTAATTCATGCGGCGTACTACCGGCCGCCGATGGAAGCGAAGCGCTCGTTTACGATCTTCACTTGCTCGGCGTTCATGAAAGAGGCAGCGAACAGCCTGCTGAAGGTGCTCGAGGAGCCGCCGCAGCACACGTCCCTGATCCTCCTGGCCGAAAATCCGCAGGAGTTGCTGCCGACAATCCGCTCACGGGCGATTCTGCACCGGCTGGGCGCGCTGCCGGCCGAGGACATTGAGGCGCTGCTGGCCGAGCGGCGTCCCGAGGTGAAGCCACAGGATCGCAAGCTGGTGGCACGTCTGGCCGAAGGAGCCATAGGGCGGGCGCTGAAGTTCGACCTGGCGGCCTATCTCGCCAGCCGTCAGGATGCCCTGCTGGTGCTGCGCACAGCCCTGCGCGACCCCGATTATTCTGCGCTGTTTCAAGCCACGGAGAAGTATCGCGCCGGGGCGGACGGTCAGGAGAAGACAGTGACCCTGCTCAGGGCGATGGGCGCGCTGCTCGAAGACTTGCTGCTGGTGGTGGCGGGCACGCCGCAGCTGGTGCGGAACATCGACATGGCTGCGGAGCTGGAGCGGATGGGGGCGGGGCTGACCATCGACTGGATCGACGGGGCCGCGCGCGGGCTGTCGCAGGTGGAGTCGGGTATGCGTCGCAACCTGCTGCGGTCGCTCTCGCTGGATGCAATGGCGGTGGGGCTGCAGGGCGTGGACTGACGGCGATGTCAGAGCGCTTAAGGTTGACGGCTGGTGTTTCCCAATCGGTAGGGTTGCCGATCAAGCTGTTATGCGGGCAGAGCTCAAATGTTCGCTTTTATCTGCAAACTTATTGCAGGGGCTCAGGGTGACGGCTCATGGGCGAGTTAGACCCTCTGACGGCAAAAACAACGCCGGCAGCTCCGGATCCTTGGCTGAGGTGGAGTGTTGCTAAACCGACCGAGCTAACCGGGGATTAACGCTATCTGGGTCAGCGCTCAGTCGGACCGACCCATCACCCGATCTGGCGCCAGGTTGATGGCAGCGCTCATCAGACCGGGGTCTGGCATCATCCCTGGATTTTCTATCTTCTGTTCCCCGAGCGCGCGTCGTAATTCATTTCGCTCGCACCAGGCCAACCCCAGGCCACGGGCAAAAATGCCTTTGCCCAAGAGTTGGACGAACGCGATGGACCATCGCATGGCATTGGGAGCCGTACCGTCCGGCCAAAGTGCGGAAAGAGGCCGAGGTATTCCGTCCCTGTCGGGATGAAAGACTCGCTCATCCCACCTTTGTGAACCCGGCGGAAATTGCGGGTAGTGGCTTACCGCCTCAATAGCAGACCGTAAAATTCGCTGCTTCCATGGCTGCGCGTACTGAGGCATGAAAAGAATCGTGCTCCGTTTGTCGTGACGGATCTCATGGACGAACTCATCGAAGCAGTCGGCGTCTGTCAGGTTGATGTTGGCGTTTGGCTCCAGCCCGTGACGGTCGCCGCCGGAGATGAGCACGATTCCCCATTGTTCAGCGAGCCGCAACGTCTCCCGGTTCTCTTTCCAGTTGCGCAACCCATTCAACTCAATGGCATGAATCCAAGCCCTGTTTTCGCGTAAAAAATCGTTCACCGTGTGGATGTGAACATCCCCACCCACGCGATACAGATCCCACATCGGGTGATTGAAGATGACGAGCACTTCGGGTTCAGCGTGCAGAGCGGCGAGGATCTGCCTCAACTGAGGGCTGGATGGATGAACAGTATACGAAGCGAGAATCTGCATCCATTCGCAAGCCCTGGCGCGGGGCAGGTTGTGGATCCCGAGGTGAAAGGTTTGCGGCCCGTAGGGAACTGTCCATTCAACGGAAACCGGGCTGTTCTTTTCGCCCAAAACTGGCTGGAGCAGCAGGGGTGTTTGAATGCTGTCGTGGTCGGTCAGCGAGACCATGGCCGCAAGATCGAGCTTCTCAATCTGCCCGCTCTCCAGGTTAAAAGCAAGCTCTGGCCGCGCAGGGGGAGTCCAGTAGCTCAACCGGTAATCGACTCGCCTTCCATGATTGGTCTCGCAGCGTTGTTCAAGGCGATGCATGAGTCGGCGCATGAGAGCGAAACGGCTGCCGAGACACGCCAGAAATTTCAACGTCTCGCGGGATTGATTGGTGTGACTGTGGAGTGAGACGCCCGATCGAAAATTCTTGACCGTCTCAGGATTGCGCCAAGAGTAAAAAACCGCGCTGTTTTCCACCTTCCCCCTTTTCCCCAGGCGATGCCAGAGGGTCCTCCATGACAGTTGGCCAAAAACCATTCCGGCGCAGTGCCATCCTTTCAAAATCTCGGTCTACTTACCTCGAGTAAAAATACTGGTGCAGAGCAAAAATATAACCATGTGTTGCAATTGCTGGCGCCTCCATTTCTTCAGGATGTCCGGGAAGTCGAGGATGGCGTCCGCACTAAACCTACCAGAAGCACTGGCAGGAATGTCACGTGCACACGATTTTTTTCAATGCGAAGTGAATTTCGAGTTTAAGATGAACGCTCCGTCATTTACCGTAAGCTACGCGAGGAAACCGATCGGAATTGCGTCTAATTATCAGAGGCAATCCGCGAAGCCAAGTTGAAGTGAGTGTGGGAGCCGTTTTACGCTCTTCATTCAAAGCTCCATGAAAAAATGAGAATAGCCTTCTTCAGTGAGACATTTCTGCCCAAGACGGATGGCATTGTTACGACGCTCTGCCAGACCATCCGTCAACTTCGCGAACTCGGGCACGAGGTTCTCATCTTCTCGCCTGCCGGAGGCGGCGGCGAATTCGAATATTGCCGCGTAGTGGGAATGAAGAGCTTCGCTTTCCCCTTGTACCCGGAACTCCGTCTCGCATTTCCGCGCGCTTCCATCCGCAGGATTCTCGCAGAATTCAAGCCCCATATTGTTCACGTCGCCGATCCGGCTCTCCTGGGGATAGCCGGGCTCTACTATGGGGGCGGCGAACATGGCGGGGCCCTGCATCTGCCGGTTGTGATTTCTTACCACACCGACCTTCCGAAATATCTTCACTATTACGGCCTTGGATTCCTTGAGCCTTACGTTTGGAAAATTCTTCGCGTTCGCCACAGAAGGGCTACGATCAATCTTTGTACGTCCACACTGATGGCTAGCCAGCTTCAGGAGCAGGGAATTGACCAGGTGCGACTATGGCCGGGGGGTGTGGATGCTGACTTGTTTTGTTCGACCCGCAAATCGGCGGAAATGCGTTACCGCTTGACCCAGGGACATCCCGACAGCCCGCTGCTTCTTTACGTGGGGAGGATTTCGGCGGAAAAGAATCTTGAGAGTTTGCGGCCTTGGCTCGAGGCGTTCCCCCATGCACGCCTCGCGCTGGTCGGAGACGGTCCCCAGCGAAAGGCCCTCGAACGATACTTCGAAGGGCTGCCAGTCTTCTTTGCGGGTTTCCTCCATAGAGAAGAATTAGCCGGCGCTTACGCCTCAAGCGATATCTTCGTCATGCCTTCCCGTACAGAGACCCTGGGTCTTGTCGTTCTCGAGGCGATGTGTTCCGGTCTGCCGGTTGTGGCTGCGCGTGCCGGAGGTATCCCCGAAATGATTCAGGATGAAGTTTCCGGCTATCTATTCGACACAGAAAAGGAAGGTGCCGATCGCATCGGAGAACTGCTGTATTCGAAAGAGAAACGAGAAGCCATGGGAGCGCGGGCCAGGGCGCAAGCATCCGGACGAAGCTGGAGGAATGCGACGCAGACCCTCATTGAGTACTACCAGGAAGCCCTCGAATTGCTGGCATCTACCCGCATCTCGGAAACAAATTCCAAGTCCATCGGACTGCGCGCCAGAAGTGGCAAAGTGATTCGCCGTGCCACGATGTTTACTCTTAGAAGGATGTTTCCGTAGCTGCGGAGCGGTATAAAACTCAATTACCGCCGGGTATCTCGGGTTGATCAACTAATTCAATATGGTAAGTGCCGTAATCAATGGTTAGTTGGGCCGTGCCTCCGACGCGAATCTTGGTTTCGCTCCGAGTCTGCCGAGGCAGCCATATGCCATCCGTTTTCGAGTTAGTTGATTCAATCTGCGCCTTGGATATCCAGAAGGATGGATTCTTCGCCGGTTCCGCGTCGATCTTGATCACTTCGTAATCCGCAGCGTCAACCCACACCCTGCCTCGATAAAGGAACTTGCTCTGCCGCAAAGGATCAACCTGCAGAATGTAGGTTAGTCGCCCGTCAAGTAGTTCGGTTCCAGCGAGCCGGAAGCGGTAGTTTGCGGAATTCAGAGCGGTCGAGGCTTTATCCTTGGCGGCTTCCTGCTCGCTATCTACCGCGCGCTTGAGCACCTTGTCGCAAAGTAGCTTCGATCCACTCTGCGAGACAATGTGAAGACTCTTGCCTGAACGATTGTCGAAATTTACATTCACTTCCATCTTCGCTGCGATAACTGTCCCGAAACCTTTGTACTGCACCTCGTAATGACGGATCGCTTCGTAGTGCTTAAGTTCTCTCGCCTGCACAACTTCATGGCGTTGTATACCAGCGACGATCTGGTCTGCGGAAGGCATTGTCTGCGAATGCGCAATCGGACTCTCTGGGGACAGTGCTGCCATGGTGCAGATGAAAAGCATGGCACAAACGGAAGTGGTAGTTGGACGACGCACCATGATGAATCATATCTTGCCGAGGCCAGAACGAACTGGAGGCGGTTGCGTCTTCACGACCGCGATTGGAGGAGGACGAATCGGCAATTCAAAAGATAGGTTTCGGCTGGGTGGCTGAAGGGTACCGCAGCCCGCGTTTGAGCGGGCTGCTTGTCAGGCTGGACCAGCGTTGCTGGATCGGATTACCAGCCGAGGACGTATGCGAACACAAGCGGCGCAACGATCGACGCGTCAGACTCGATGATGAACTTCGGGGTCTTCTCGCCCAGCTTG
>Ga0157369_10009372_pt1 | contig 11194 bp, 7 predicted proteins | sample C25metaG_FD_113461 | JGI IMG/M metagenome (GOLD analysis project Ga0157369, IMG submission 113461) | Corn rhizosphere microbial communities from Kellogg Biological Station, Michigan, USA - C2-5 metaG | ecosystem: Host-associated > Plants > Roots > Rhizosphere > Soil | place: USA: Michigan... | reverse complement strand
TTCTGCGGACGGAGAAGGTTTGAAGCACGCGCATCAGCTTCTGGGAACAATTCAGAGCGCCGCCGGAGAGGCCGTTGCCGTGGATCGCCGTCCCAAACTGAATGACCGGCTGCAGCACCGCATTGCGAGGACTGATATGACTGAAATTGTTGCAATTCGCGCGCGCGAGGTTTTGGATTCGCGCGGAAATCCGACCGTCGAAGCCGATGTGATTCTTGAGAGCGGTGCACTCGGCCGCGCCATCGTGCCTTCGGGTGCTTCCACCGGCGAACACGAGGCTGTCGAACTGCGCGACGGCGACAAGAGCCATTACCTCGGCAAGGGTGTGCTGCAGGCCGTTGCGAACGTCGAGACGGTGATCGCGCCGGAGTTGGAAGGGCTGGATGCCGCCAATCAGCGGATGATCGACCAGACGATGATTGCCCTGGATGGCACGCCAAACAAGGGCAAGCTGGGCGCAAATGCAATCCTTGCAGTTTCGCTCGCTGCGGCCCGCGCCACGGCGCAGACACTTGAGATTCCGTTGTACCGGTATCTGGGCGGCGTGAACGCGAGCATTCTGCCAACCCCGATGCTGAATGTTCTGAACGGCGGCGCACACGCTGACTCAAATGTGGACTTCCAGGAATTCATGATCATGCCGGTGGGCGCGGAGCGGTTCAGTGATGCGCTACGCTGGGCGGCGGAGACCTTCCACACCCTGAAGAGCGTTCTGAAGAAGAAGGGCTACAATACGGCGGTGGGTGATGAGGGTGGATTCGCTCCTTCTCTGAAGTCGAACACCGAGGCGGTGGAATTGATTCTCGAAGCAATCACGCAGGCCGGGTACAAGCCCGGTGAGCAGATTGCGATTGCGCTCGATCCGGCATCGAGCGAGTTCTACGACAAGGAAAAGAACAAGTACGTCTTCAAGAAGAGTGACAAGCGCGAGTTGACGAGCGAGCAGATGGTCGACTTCTGGGCAGATTGGGCAAACCAGTATCCCATCGTGTCAATCGAAGACGGCCTCGCCGAGGACGATTGGGAGGGCTGGAAGCTGATTACCGACAAGCTGGGCAGTCGCATCCAGCTTGTTGGCGATGACCTGTTTGTCACCAACGTGAAGCGCCTCCAGCAGGGTATCGAAGAGGGCGTCGCCAATTCGATCCTGATCAAGGTAAACCAGATCGGAACTCTGACCGAGACCCTGGAAGCGATCGAGCTGGGCCGCCGTTACGGCTATACGTCGGTCATCTCGCACCGTTCGGGCGAGAGCGAAGATACTTTCATTGCCGATCTCGCGGTGGCCACGGGCGTGGGCCAGATCAAGACCGGTTCGGTGAGCCGTACGGATCGCATCGCGAAGTATAACCAACTGCTTCGCATTGAAGAGGAGCTGGGAGCAGGCGCCGTTTATCTCGGGCTTGAATCGCTGAACTACGAAGACTAAGTCAGGTCGACCATTAAGGATGCGGATGGGGCGGAATGCTCCTTCCGCATTTCTTTTGGGCCTGCATTTGTTTTTGCGTTGGATTCCGTGTGGGCTGTATGTCGTTTGGACGTTCGTTCTGGGCTGCGTCCGTTTCGTGCGGTGGGACGGGTGAAACTTTCGTGGTACCCCGGTGTTGACATTGCATGCTGGACGAAGTTGAATCGTCCTACACTGGAATCAAATGCGCCTCCTGACAGCCTTCTTTCTTTTGCTGAGCTTTGTGACTGCCGCTGCGCAGACTGCCCCCGTACTGTCGCTGCACGACCTGGACGAGGCTCGACAACTGGGGGCGGAACTCTATACGAATTCGGGCGCTACCGGGTTGGTGCTGGTGGTTGTGCGGGGAGACCGCGCGGTCTTCCACGGATACGGGGAGGCGGTGCCGGGATCGCATGCGGCTCCGACGCGGGAGTCGGTGGTGCGGATTTGCTCGCTGACGAAAATTTTTACGACGGATCTGCTGGCGAAGATGGTTGCGGATGGGACGGTCCGGCTGGACGATCCGCTGAAGAAGTATGCGCCGGAGGCGGCAATCGTGCCGGAGCGGGATGCTCCGATTACGCTGGAGGATCTGGCGACGCATACGGCGGGGCTGGAGCGGGAGATCGGGGCGGCGCCGAGGCATACTCCGCATTTCACTTATCCTAATTTCGATACGCGATGGAACTGGCTGGCGAGCGCACAACTGAAGTTCACGCCGGGGACGCAGGCTTACTACTCGAACGTCGGTTTCGATCTGCTGAGCGATGCTCTTGCAGCGGCGGCGAAGACGCGCTATGCGACGCTGCTCTACAAACGGACGCTTGCACCCCTGGAGATGTGGCAGACGACGTTCTTTCCGAATCCGAAGCAGTGCGAGAAGCTGATGACGGGCGCGCACGATGAGGGTCCTTGCACGATCACGGAGGATACGGAGGGTAGCAGCGGACTGTATTCGACGCCGGCGGACATGGAGAGATTTCTGAAGTACCTGGTTGGCGCTGGAGGCACTGCGCAGGCGGAAAGCGCGCGTCGTGTGTATCTGCTGCCATCGGGCCTTCACGGTCAGTACGGCCTAGACCATGCTGGGAGGCCGAGCGGCATCGGCCTGGGATGGATGCACCTGGGCGGAACTGACGATGTCGATCACGTGATCGAGAAGACCGGCGGAGGAGCGGGGTTCACGACGTATATCGCGATTCATCCGGCGAGCCATACGGCGTTATTTGTGGCGATGACTGAGGGAAGCTGGCGTGACAGAACGCCGGGGTTCAATTTGTTCAAGGCGTCGAATAACGGCCTGCTGGCGCTGGCCGGACTGCCGCCGTTTCCGGACAGGGCGAGGCGAATTGCAAGGCCGCGACATACTGCTCGGGCAGCAACTACGTTGAGAGCGCATGGCAGAGTGCCTTCGCGCAGGAGACGCCGGGGATCGAGAACTCAGCAGGCGCTCGGGGGTTATTAAGGGGCGAGTGGGATGCGACACAGTTGGCGAGTGTGGCGCGTGCGGAATTCCGCGATGTGATCGTTGCCACCTGACGGCACAGTTCCAGCATTTATCCTTGTAGTACATCGATCTACTACGAGGTAATCTCTTCGTGGCTTCAACCAAACGTCCTCTTGTTCTGACCATCCTCGATGGATGGGGATTTCGGGCCGAAACGGCCAACAATGCGATTGCACTGGCGCGCAAACCAAACTACGACAAATTGCTGCGTGAGTTTCCGAATACGCTGATCCAGGCTTCGGATCACTTTGTCGGCTTGCCCGATGGGCAGATGGGCAACAGCGAAGTCGGCCACCTGAATATCGGCGCGGGACGCATCGTGCAGATGGACATCACGCGGATAGACGCCCTGATCGCTTCAGGGCAGTTCCAGAAGGAGCCGCCGATGGTTCAGGCGATGCAGAATGCGCGCGATGGACGGAAACAGTTGCACCTGTTCGGGCTGGTGTCGGACGGCGGCGTGCACTCGCACCAGGAGCACCTCTATGCGCTGCTTCGTACAGCGCGCGAATACGGATTGCAGAATGTTTTCGTACACGCCTTCATGGATGGGCGCGACACGGCACCCGATTCCGGCGCGGGGTTTATTGCGAAGCTCGAGCAGAAGATGCGCGAATACGGCGTGGGCAAGGTGGCCACCATCAATGGCCGCTACTACGCGATGGATCGCGATAAACGCTGGGAACGCGAGCGTAAGGCGTTCGACGCAATGGTGAACGGCAAGACCGATGGCGGCGCATACCCGGACCCCGTGGCGCGGTTAAAGGAGAGCTACAACAACGGTGTGACCGACGAGTTTGTTGTGCCCTTCGTAGTGGTCGACGGAGCAGGGAAGCCGGTCGGGCAGATTCGCGATGAGGATGTGTGCATCAATTTCAATTTCCGTGCGGATCGGGCAAGACAGATTACCCGTGTGCTGGCCCGGGAGAGCGGACTGAACAAGGCCGGCGGGCGTAATCTCGACGGCTGGCAGTCGCTTGACGAAATCATCCCGCGCACCGAAATCCCAAAGAATCTGCATTACCTGTGCATGACGCAGTATGACAAGCTCTATGAACTGCCCATGATTATTCTGCCGGAGTCGATGGACAATATCCTGGCGAATATTCTGTCGGCCCACAGCCTGAGAAATCTGCGTGTAGCCGAAACGGAGAAGTTTGCGCACGTGACGTACTTCTTCAACGGCGGCATCGAGAAACCGTTTCCGGGCGAGGACCGCACCCTGATTCCCTCCTTGAAAGTGGCGACGTATGACCTCGCGCCGGAGATGAAGGCGGAGGCGATTGGCGACACCATCGTCAAGGCTGTGAATGACACCGCTTTCGATCTGGTGGTTGCGAACTTCGCAAATGCAGACATGGTGGGGCACTCGGGCAAGCTGGAACCGACGATCAAGGCTGTCGACGCCGTCGACGCTCAGCTAGGCCGCATCTACAAGGCCGTGAAGGAGCGAAACGGGAACTGGTTAATCACCGCGGATCATGGGAATGCAGAGATGATGGTCGATCCTGTTACGGGTGGGCCGCACACTGCGCACACCACAAATCCTGTGCCGTTCTTTTATATCGGTGAAGATGCGAGCCACCACCGTTTGCGGACAGATGGATCGCTGCGCGATATTTCGCCGACACTGTTAGCCCTCTTGGATCTTGGATTGCCGAAGGAGATGACCGGCGGCGACATGCGGGTGCCGATCACGAACTGACTCCCGAAAAGCCGGACTGAATTGAGGGGCGAAGCTTGCGGGCTTCGCCCTTCCATTTATCTCATAGGCAATAAGTACGCGGTTTTGGGAGTTCGGCTTTTTTGTTTAAGGTTGGTAGTCTTACTTTGATTCCATTTGGGATTCCAGCCGACTGAGTACAAGTGCAAATCCGAACTTCCCAGGCAGCGGAGTGAAGCCGCATAGCGGACTGAATCCGCGCCATTCGGAAGCGGCTGCAATTGGATTTGCCATTTGCGGCTTCACGTTCTGGGTGCTGGCCGATACGGTAATCAAGATCGTGGGCCGGTCGACCTTACCGGCGTACGAAATCATCGGTTTTCTTGGCGTGTTCGTCTGCGGCTTTTTAGCCCTCTATGCGAAGGTGCGGCACGAACTGAATGTGTTGTGGCCGACACGGCCGCGCCGCCAGCTGGTTCGGTCGTGCCTGGACCTGGCGAACAACCTATGCGTTGTTGTGGCGCTTCGTCATGTGAGCCTGACGCTGTTCTATATCCTGGTGTTTCTCTCTCCGATATGCATCACGTTTCTAGCCGCCATCTTTCTGCACGAGAAGATCGGAGTCAGAAAAGGGCTGGCAATTGCAGTTGGATTCGCCGGAGTGGTGATTGCGGTCAATCCCTTTGGAACGTCGCGGCAAGGGGACTGGATCGGTTTTGCAGCGTGCATGGTGTGCGTGAGCTGCTTCTCAGTGAACATGGTGTGGTCGCGCGTGCTCACGCGGACAGAAACGCCTGCGAGTCTCGCGTTCTTCTCCGGGGTTTTGATGATAGTGGCGGGCGCTGCGGGCTGTTTGTGGCACGCAGTGCCGCTGAACTGGATGGTGCTGGGCGGGCTGGCTGCGATGGGCGCGTTTTGTTCTGCCGGAGCCATCTGTTTCTTCGTGGCGGTGAAGCATACCTCCGCCTCGACGGTATCGCAGTATCACTACACGCAACTGGTCATGGGCGCGCTGGTCACGTTTCTGGTGTGGCGTGAATTGCCCACGATATGGATGGTGATGGGAGGAGCATTGATAGTGGCAGCGGGACTGTACATTGCGGTGCTGGCGCAGAGGGCGGCCTAATGTGGTGAATGCGCCAATGCCTCCATTCAGGAGGCTTGTCGTCATTGCGTTTCGGTTCAGCGCGGGCGGAGCGACTTGATGGCGTTAGGAAGTCGCTCGATGGCTTCGGGGAAGCGCTCTTCGAGGAGGCGCGCGCGTTCAGCGGCAATTCCGCCGAGATAAGACGGGACCGGGGTCGCCGTCAGCACGAGGATAAAGGCAATGACCGAGAAGAGGACTCCGGCAACCGCGGCGGAAACCAGCATATGGTAAGCGTCGGCAACGTCGAGGCCAAGGATGTTGAATGCAACATGTTCGAGCGGCTTGATATGACGCAGGGCTGCCAGCGCGAACAGGGAGAAGAAGACTGAGAGCGATGTGAGGACGACAAGAGCGACGTCGAGCCCGCGATGGAATTTTTGGCGGGAGCTACAGCGGGTGCAATCGGCGAAGTGGTGCTCGTAGTCCTTTCGCATCTCGGGCGAAATTCCTGAGATGTCATACCGCCAGCTTGCAAGAATCGCGCCTACAACACGGTCGGTACAGTCGGATTTCGGCATAGTGATGAACTCACCTTGTGATCAATCTGCCCAAACGCGTTGAGTGTCTATCCCTGAAACTCAACGGGTTACCGGTTCGCTCCCTTGGATGCCCCGCCGGTGGCGGATGATGCAATTTGTCATCCAAGTCTATGATTTCGCAATACTTCCAAACCCAGAAAGCGTGGGCAGGCGTCCATTTGGGCAGAACAATCCTGTATACGATTGTAACCGAATCTGGTCAAAAGCAAATACTTGCCAGAGGTTCATGTTGCGCCGCAAGCAACAGGCGGTTGGCCAAAAGGCTGGCCCGTCCGTTCAGTGCGCGCTCCGCGCAGATGCGGGCGAGCTCGGGAAGATTGTTGCTCTCAGATAGGTGACCCAGAACGATGTACGTTGCCTGGCCATCATATTCGGATTCGAGGTAGGTCGCGGCAGCCTCATTCGAGAGGTGACCGACTCGTGAGAGGACTCGCTGCTTGACGGACCAGGGGTACGGGCCATCGCGGAGCATCTCGAGGTCGTGGTTGGATTCGATCAGGAGCAGGTCGACCCCCTTTAGCTGCGCCTTGACGTTCGGAGGAATGTATCCGAGGTCGGTGGCAAGCGCCATGCGGACACCTTCAGCCTGGAAGACAAAGCCGACTGGGTCAGCGGCGTCGTGTGGGATGGTGAAGGGGCTCACGGAGATGTCGCCGATCTGCAGCGGCTTGCCGGCATGAAAGTACTGCACCGAGGGGAGCGCGGTCGGATCTCTCTCTCCTTCGGGCTTTTTCTTCTTAGTGGTGGGCTGGTCTGCGGCTGAGTTGTCGTCAGCTTTGCTGGTGAGGTCGGCCGGGGTGTCGGAGTCTTCGGGGTCGCAGTCTTCGGCGGAGGGTGTATCGGCCTCGGCCATCCGGGCAGCGGCTTGCTGGCGGCACTGCTCGAGCCACTGGGTGTAGGTCATCTGCTTGCGCGGGGAGAGCCAGCGGACCCAGGCGCGGTGGGTAGCCTCAGTGAAGTAGACCGGGATGCCAAGCTTTCGGGCGGTGACGGCGAGACCCCCGACGTGGTCGGAGTGCTCGTGGGTAACGATGATGGCGTCGAGTGTCGCGGGGTCTTCGTCCGCCAGTCGCATGCGGCGGAAAAGTTCACGGCAGCTCAGGCCGGCGTCGACAAGGATGCGGGTCTTGCCGCCGGTGACAACGGTGCTGTTGCCCTTGGAGCCAGACGCGAGCACTGTGAACCGGACCATGTAAGGAGGATACCGCCGTGGGCTGTGTATATCGAGGCCCTGCGTTAACGGGGAAGGAACTCGAGATCGGTTCTGGGAATCTCGCACATAATCCCGATGGTGTTGCCTTCGGAGTCATAGAGGAAAACCATCCAGAGATCGTGGTCGGGCATTTTGGCGATGAGGTGGGGTTCGTCGATAAAGGACACACCGCAGAGGCTGAGTGCCCTGTAGGTGGCGTGGATGTCCTGGACCTGGAAGTAGAGAATGGTGCCTCCCCGCGGTCCGGGCTTATCCGAAGTAGAGAGCATGAGGCGGATGTCGCCGCACTTGAAGAAGGCGAGGTTGCCGGCGTCGAATAGGAACTTCATGCCCAACGTGTTCTGGTAGAAGTCGCGAGCACGGGGAAGGTTGTCCACCGTGATGGCGATCTGCCCGATCTTCTCGAGCGTGTTCGCCGAGGGGGCGGTGTCTGGGTGGGTACCGGGTGCGCTCATCTGGGGAAACCTCCTGTATCGATCGTCAGGTAACGAGTATAGGGGTGCAGCTTCGTGAGCCTGAATGAAACTGAGTGCTGAATGAATGTGTGGATGGCTTAAGCCGGGTTCGGAGTGTGATCTGGCATCTCCCCGAGACTTCTGTCTGACACAGTTCGCCGACAAGATGAGATCGGCATTACAGGGAGCGAAGTTCGCCAGCTCGCCCGTTCTGACTGGATGCCAAGAACTCACAGAGCTTTGCGACGGTCAGTCATAACGCAATGCCCTCATGGGGTCAATGGCAATAGCGCGTCGCGCGGGAATGAGGCAGGCGAGCGCGGCAACACCAATGAGTATCGCCGAGGCCAGCAGCACCAGGAATGGATCGCGGGTGCCACCCTCGATCCACCGGGAAATGATGTGATTCAAACCGAAGCTGAGCGCCAATCCCGCGAGAATGCCTAACCCAACACTGGTTCCAGCGGAAAATGCGACCAGGCGCAATACGTCGCGCTGCCGTGCACCGAGAGCAATACGAACTCCAAGTTCGCTCGTGCGCTGCACGACCGTGTAGGAGACAACGCTGAACAGGCCGACCGCTGCGAGCGTGAGCGCGAGAATGGCGAATGCGCCGAAGAGGATTGAAATGAGACGTCCTCGCGCAAACTCCGGCTCGCGCTGAATCCAGCCATTGAGGTCGCGGACATCGCTGAGGATCTGCTGGTCGGGATCGACCGAAGCGATCTGTTGGCGAATGCTGTGAAGCAGAGCGAGAGGTTTGCCCCGGGTGCGAACCACAATCTGTGTAGCGGGCCATGTCAGGAGCGTATAGGGAGCATAGACGGCAGGCGCAGCGGGCTTTTCGAGGCCGTCATCCAGTGAATCGGCAACGACGCCAATGACCGGAAGCCAGCCACTGGCGCTGGTTGCCGTCAACATCATCGGGGGAAGGGTTGAGAATTCCGGCACGCGAACCGAGTGGCCGAGTGCGTCCGCACCGGCCATATAGCGCCGCACGAAGGCTTGATTCACAAGAACCAGCCCGGCACCACGGGCGATCTCACTCTGTTCCCAAAAGCGTCCTTTCTCGAGAGGTATCTGCAAGGCGGAAAAGTATTCCGGACTGACGAATTCCAGATGGGCTTCCTGCGCCTGTGATGCAGGCTTACCGAGGATTTCAACGGGAAGAATCCAACCGCTGTCCGGCGGAGTGGCGTTTGCCGAAATGCCCGCGGAAAGCACGCCTGTAGTTCCTGCAACCTTCTCCCTGAGTTGAGTAAAGAAGCGGCTTCGGTCTGCCCAGGTCGTGTGTGTGTTGTCGTTCAGCGGAATAACGATCGACATCACATTCTGGGGATCGTAACCCAGCGGAACGTGAAGCATGTGAAGGAAGCTCTGAATGGCTGCTCCGGCCGCGGTCATCAGGAGCAGTGTGAGTGCGATCTGGCCGGCAATCAGACCCATGTGCAGGCGTCTGCCGCTCACGCTCCCGGTGAGACGACGCATGCTTGCCTGCATTACCTGGCTGATCTCCGGGCGTGCCGATTGCAGCGCAGGGAAAAGGCCGAAGATGAGTCCGCTCAGCACGGCCAGACCAACGCTGAAGTAGACCACAGGGAGGTTGATATGGAAGTCGGCTTCGTAGGGATAGGAGTGATCGGGAAGGCGGGGAATGATGAATCCAATGGCCCGATAAGCGACAAAGACTCCCATCCCTGCACCTGCCAAAGACAGGAGCAGCGATTCCGTGAGCAACTGGCGCACGATGCGGAATCCGCTTGCGCCAACGGCAGAGCGCACGGCGAATTCATGCTGGCGCGCAGTTCCGCGGGCGAGGAGCAGAATTGAGACATTCCCGCAGCTAATAGCGAGGAGGAGTGCCACAGCTCCGAAGAGCAGATACATCGTCTTCTTCAGATCGCTCGTGTAGGTTTCCGCGAGGCCGCGCACGCTGATCTTGTATTGCTTGGGAAAGAGATTCGTAGCCTGGCGATCAAACTCCTGATAAAGCGGCCGGAACTCCTCCGTGGCAGCGCTGAAACTCACGCCGGGCTTCAGCTTGATCTTGCTTGCGTACCGGTGCATCTTATCGGATTCCAATTTCATCGGGGTGTAGACGTCGCCATCCATCCAGGTGAAGCGCGTGGGCATTACGCCGAGAATCGAGTACGCCTTGTGCGAGAGCTGGATCGTTTTTCCCACCACGGCGGGGTCACCGCGATAGTGCCGCTGCCAGAACTTGTAACTGAGGACCGCGACGGGCTGAGGATCCTGATCGTCGGGCGAGTTGGCAGGAACAAAATACCTACCCAGGAGGGGAGTCAATCCCAGAAACTGGAAGGCATTGCCGGTCATCTCGATTGCAGTGACATCATCGGGTACATCGCTGCCTGTAACGGTCTTACTTGTAAACGAGAAAGCGGCGATGTCTTCGACGGCGTGTGCCTGGCGCAGCTGGCGGATTTGCGGCCCGGTGAGCCCCCACGATCCATTACGACCCGCGCTGTCCGTGATCCAGACGTCGACGATCCGATCGATTCCCGCGTAGGGCCATGGATGAAGGACCGCGTCATAGAGGATGCTGTACACGGCGATGGTGGCGCCGATTCCCAATGTGAGCGAAAGAATCGAAGTGAGAGAAAAGCCGGGGTTGCGAAAAATCTGTCGAAGCGCGAAACGGAGATCCTGAAGCAGTATCTGCATACGTACCTCACGTCATAAAACGAGGGGAAGGTGAGACCGCAGCTTGATGGTGAGCACTTCACCGACCAGGATTCAATAGCGACCGCAGTCAGGTAATAGGACGCGCTCCAGAGGAGGATAGCTCTATGTAGATCGTAAAGATAAAGATTGTTATGAAATGTTGTTATGAGGAGTTCCCGCGGAACGTTGAGAGAATTCACGGTTCTCTTCACGCCTGCAGTTGGGATCATAGTGTCCCGTTCCGGATTCTCTTACTAGCTGAGTAACTCGCGCGCCACAAGCGCCTTCCCCGGTTACATGGGAAGGTGTCCGCAAGGAAGTGCGCCGTGTCAGTTTCAAGGCACATTGACTGACCGATAGGTTACCAAGCGGTACTTCCGGGTTTGCCCCGAATGAGCACCAAAGATTTGTTGACAGCCGTCGTCGACTGGGCGGACCATCTGCCTCCATCCCCTTCCTCTAAGTTTCCTGTTCGTGTCGTTTGGTTTGGGGCTCGAAGGGTTGTCTTTATGGGTCTCTCTACTTGCCTTGGAAG
>Ga0157369_10009371_pt1 | contig 11196 bp, 8 predicted proteins | sample C25metaG_FD_113461 | JGI IMG/M metagenome (GOLD analysis project Ga0157369, IMG submission 113461) | Corn rhizosphere microbial communities from Kellogg Biological Station, Michigan, USA - C2-5 metaG | ecosystem: Host-associated > Plants > Roots > Rhizosphere > Soil | place: USA: Michigan... | reverse complement strand
GACCATGGGCGACATCGCAATGCTCGCCGGGATCGCCAAAGCGACGCTCTACAACCACTTCCGCACGCGTGACGACGTGTACGACGCCGTCGTCGCCGCCGAGGTCGAGGCCATTGCGGCGGCGGCTGGCGAGCAAATTGCCGGCGGTTTCGGGGCGGCGCTTTCCGAAGCGGCCCGACTCGTCGCCGAACATCCAGCCGTGCGCAGGGTCGCGCTCGACGAGCCGGTACTGCTCGCCAGGCTCGCGACCATCAGCGAGGCGACACCGTGGAAGTGCGCCCGTGATCATGTCGCCGGTGCCCTTCGAGCGAGTGGTTGCCCTGACGACGCTGCGGTCGTCGATCTCGTCCTGCGTTACCTGATGAGCCAACTCGTGTCGCCGTCCGACACCGACCAGCGGCGTGCTGAGGTGCGGCTCATCGCCGCGGCGGTCACCGGGCTCGCGAGCCCGCCCGTCGAGTCGCCGCTGCCTGCCCAGCCGGGGGCACCGCTGGCGTCGGGCCCGGCTGGCAGCGCGGGCACCAGTAGCTGATCCTTTGATAGGGCGGCTCGCCCTGCCACGCGCGACGGATTGTCGTGCCACAGCGAAGACAGGGTCGGCCCGCCCGCTCGAACACCCACGTGCGGTAGCCCGGTCGCGGATCGCCCGTCGTGACGTGGCTGTAGCGATCGCGGTTGGCTGACAACAACCGGTGCACCAGGTCGACGAAGCCATCAAGGTCGGTGATGTCGCCGACCGGGGTCCACGGTGAAACGCCGCGCAGGAAACAGCTTTCGGCCTTGTACACGTTCCCCGCGCCGGCCAGGTTGCGCTGATCGAGCACCGCCTCGCCGATGGCACGCGCCGGGTCGGCCGCGATACGTCGCGCAGCTTCGGCCGGATCCCAATCAGGGCCGAGCAGGTCAGGGCCGAGGTGGCCGACGAGCGAATCCTCCGCCGCGGTTGCGACGAGGGCGATGTCGTGCACTCGGAAGCCGACCGCGACGCTCTTCTCGGTCTCGAGGAGCACCCGCACGTCGTCGCGCGAGTCGTTGACTCGTCGTCCGGCCGGGAACACCCGCCACGCGCCGTCCATGCGCAGATGGGTGTGCAGCGTCAGGCCGTCGTCGAGCCGCATCAGTAGATGCTTGCCGCGAGGCTGGACGTCGAGCACCCGATGTCCGGCTAAGTCTGCGGTGGCATAGGCGGGCACCCTGATCTCGGCCGCGGTCAGCACGTTGCCGGCCAGTGCCTGCCGAAGTACGCGGGCGGTCAGCCACACCGTGTTGCCCTCTGGCATGGTGACCACGGTACGGGTCGTAGGCCCGCCCCGGCCTCGCGCGGACTGTTACCGTGGTGCGGCGGTGGGGCCGAAATGGACGCGCCGCCATCCTTCCAGCTTGGGGGTTTCACAAAAATGAGTCGGTTCACCGCTGCGCGCCCTGTCGCGGTCGGTTTGATTGCCGCGGCGGTGCTGGTCGCGGGTTGCACGTCGAAGAAGTCGTCGAGCGGGTCGAGTTCGGCGAGCACCACCCCGACCACGTCGGTGGCCGCGAGTGACTCCGCCGCCGCATCGCCGGTGGCGTCGGTCTCGGGTGACCCGGCCGCGGTCAAGCTCTACCAGGAGGCGATGGCGTCGCTGGCCAAGGTCACGTCGGTGCACATCAAGGGTGCGGGCTCGCAAGAGGGCGAGAACTTCACCATCGACCTGTCCTTCGCGAACGGCAAGGGTGCGACCGGCTCGCTCGGCTTCGGCGGCGGTGTCATCAAGGTCGTCGCGGTCAAGGACGCCGTCTACATCCAGGCCGATGCCAAGGCGTTCTCGAGCTTCGCCGGCACCGACATTCCCGCGAGCGCGCTGCAGGCCATCGCCGGCAAGTGGCTCAAGGTGAGCAGCGCCGAGGAGGCGTCGTCGTCCAACCCGTTCGCCGGGTTCGGCACCGACTTCAGCAACCTCACGACGTTCGCGCAGGAGTTCGCGCCGACCGGCAGCCTGTCGCTACAGCCCGGCACGAAGACGATCAACGGCAAGTCTGCGGTTGGCCTGCTCGACAACGGCGACACCCCCGAGGACCAGTCGGTCCTGTACGTCGAGAAGGACGGCGACCACCTGCCGCTCCAGATCGTGCCCGGGCCTAAGGCGGCCGCAAGCACCGCCAGCGGCGGCCCGGCAACGGGCAACATCGACTTCACCGACTACAACAAGCCGGTCACCGTCACCGTGCCGAGCGGGGCGATCGACATCGCGCAGCTCGCCGCGCTGCTTGGTGCGCCGAGCGGTGCGCCCAGCAGCTGAAGCAGCTGAGCAGCCGAGAAGCCGAGCAGCCGAGCACTACGACCGCAGGCGCAGGCCGCGCGGCGTCGCCCGGAAGCCCGCCTGTTCGAGCGCGCTGCCGAGCGGCGACGTGAGCACCGACGCGCCGTCGGCACGTTCGACGTCGAGACGGCCGAGCCACCCATCGCGGACGGCGAGGGCCAGCGCGTCGACCGCCGCTCGTAGCGAGCCGGACGCCGCCTCACCGGCGTCCGGCGCTGCGTCGGCTGCGGCCGCCGGACCGAACGAGAGCAACGTCTTGCCACCGCGCTCGACGTAGACGACGAGCTCGCCGTCGACGAGCACGACGAGCGCGCCCGCCTTGCGGCCCGGGCGATGCCCGGTGCCGTCGGGGCGGGTTGTCGGCCACGGAAGTGCTGCGCCGTAAGGGTTTGCGGGATCGGTGGCGGCAAGCACGACGGCGCGTGCGGCGGCGTCGTCGTGGTCGTTACTGCGGCTGTTGGCGAGGCGGGCGCGCAGCCGGTCGACTGCCCCGGGCAGCGCGAACTGCGCGGCGCCCAGCCCCTCGACGAAGTAGCCACGACGGCAGCGGCCGGCTTCCTCGAACGCGGTAAGTACCCGGTACACCGCGGCGAAGCCACCCGGCACGCCTTCGGCCTGCACGGCACCCCGGGTGACGATTCCGTAGCGGTCGAGCAGCGCCTCGGCAAGGGCGTGCGACCGCCGGGTCTGGTCGTCGCTCGGGATCGGGAGTGTGCTCCAGCGGCCGCCGACCGTCGGCGGGCCGGCGCGAGTCGGCAGCACCGGGCGGCCACGCCGGCTCGCTCTCGGATGCCGGGCCCGGCCAGTGCCCAGGCGCACCCGCAACGGAGCGATCGAGTCGTTGGTGAGGCGGCCCGCCCACACCAGCTCCCACAGCGCGTCGGCGAGCGCTCGATCGTCGGTGGAGTCGACCTTCGCCGACAGCTCGCGGAAGAACAACGCCCCGCCTCCGCCGAGTGCGGCAAGCACCGCCTGCTCGAGTTCGCTGAGCTCAGGTTGCGCGTCGTTCGGCGGCAGTAGTAGTGGACTGTTGTCGGCCGGGTACAGCGCGACCCAGCCGTCGTTTCCCGGTAGCGAGCCGTGGCCCGCCCACACGACATCGCCGCTCACGGTCAGTTCGTCGAGCATCGCCGGCTGGTAGTCGGCCACCCGCGACGGCAAGATCAGCTGTTCGAGAGCGGACGCCGGCACCACCGCGCCCTGCAACTGCTCGACGGCGCGCAGCACACCGTCGACGCCGCGCAGCGGCCCATGCGTGTGCTGCCAGGCGGGCAGGAACCGGCCGAGCGCGGCCGCCGGCACCGGTTCGACCTCTTTGCGCAGGCGGGCCATCGAGCGCCTTCGGACGGTGCGCAGCACTCCGACGTCCGCCCATTCGATGCCTGAACCCCCGGGCCGGAACTCGCCGCGGGTGAGCCGCCCTGCCGTGGTGAGGCGATCGAGGACGCCGGTGACGACGGCGATGCCGAGGCCGAACCGGTTCGCGATGTCGGTGCCGGCGAACGGGCCGTGGCTGCGGGCATACCGGGCGACCAGATCGCCGAGCGGGTCGGCAACCGGTTCGGTGTATGCCTCAGGAATCCCTACAGGTAAGGGAATTCCGAGGGCGTCACGCAGTCGGCCGGCGTCTTCGATTGCGGCCCAGCGCTCGTCACCACTGATACGCACCCGGATCGCGCGCCGCGACTCTTCGAGTTGCGCGAGCCACTGCGGCGTCGCGCCGCGCTCGATCGCTTCTGCGCTCGTGAGCGGCCCGACGAGCCGGAGCAGGTCGGCAACGCCTTCGACGTCTCGCGCTTTTCGTTGCGGGGCAAGGAATTGCAGCTCGCGCTCGACTTCGTCGATCGCGTCGGCATCGAGAATCTCGCGCAGCTCGGCCTGACCGAGCAGCTCACCCAGGAGCGCGGTGTCGAGGGCCAACGCTTGCGCCCGACGCTCGGCAAGGGGCGCGTCGCCCTCGTACAAAAACGCTGCTACGTAACCGAAAAGCAGCGACCGCGCGAAGGGTGAGGGCATCGGGGTCTCGACGTCTACGATGCGCACCCGCCGCGCCTCGACGTCGCGCATCAGCTCGGCGAGCCCGGGCACGTCGAACACGTCTTGCAGGCACTCGCGCATGGTCTCGAGCACGATCGGGAACGTGCCGTATTCACTTGCGACCGACAGCAGCTGTGCCGAGCGCTGACGTTGTTGCCACAGCGGCGTGCGGCGGTCGGGCCGCCGGCGGGGGAGCAGCAGCGCCCGGGCCGCGCATTCGCGGAATCGTGAGGCGAACAGCGCCGAGCCGCCGACTTCGCGAGTGACGAGATCGTCGATCTCGTCGGAGGCCAGCATCGCGAGCTGGGGTGGCGGCGCTTGGTCGGTTTCGGGGATGCGCAGCACGATGCCGTCGTCGGCGTGCATGGTTGCGACGTCGACGCCGTAGTGCTCTCGAAGGCGGGCGCCGATGGCAAGGGCCCACGGCGCGTGCACCTGCGCGCCGAAGGGTGAGTGGACGACGACCCGCCAGTCGCCGAGCTCGTCGTGGAAGCGTTCAACGACGATCGTGCGATCGTCGGGGAGCTGGCCGGTGGCCTCGCGTTGCTCGGCGAGGTAGGAGACCAGGTTGTCGGCGGCCCAGTCGTCGAGGCCCGCCTCGGTCAACCGCCGATGCGCAGAAGCCTTGTCAAGCTTGGCAACTTCGCGAGTGAACGCACCGAGCGCGCGCCCCAGCTCGAGGGGGCGCCCAAGCGCGTCGCCGTGCCAGAACGGCAGCTTGCCGGGCACGCCGGGCGCCGGTGTGACGAGCACCCGGTCGTGGGTGATCTCGGCGATTCGCCACGACGACGACCCGAGCGTGAAGACCTCGCCGACGCGCGACTCGTAGACCATCTCTTCGTCGAGCTCGCCCACGCGAGCCGCTTTTTCGCCACTGGCAAGGAAAACACCGAACAAGCCGCGATCGGGGATCGTGCCGCCGCTCGTCACCGCGAGCCGCTGTGCGCCGGGCCGGCCGGTGATGGTGCCGGCGATGCGATCCCACACCAGGCGCGGACGCAGCTCGGCGAACTCGTCACTCGGATAGCGGCCGGCCAGCATGTCGAGCACCGCGTCGAATGCCGATTGCGGCAGCGTGGAGAACGGCGCGGCCCGGCGCAGGAGCGCGAGCGCCTCGTCGACGCCCCAAGGTTCCATCGCCGTCATTGACACGAGATGTTGGGCCAGGACGTCGAGTGGGTTGCGCGGCACCCTGATCGCCTCGATCGCCCCAACCTTCATGCGCTCGGTGACGACCGCGGTCTGCACGAGATCGCCTCTGTACTTGGGAAAAACGACGCCCTTCGAGACCGCGCCGACCTGGTGACCGGCGCGCCCGATGCGCTGCAGCCCGCTCGCCACGCTCGGCGGTGATTCGACCTGGACGACGAGGTCGACCGCACCCATGTCGATGCCGAGCTCGAGGCTGCTCGTCGCAACAACGGCTGGGAGTTGACCCGATTTCAGCATCTCTTCTGTGACGCTGCGCTGCTCGCGGCTGATCGAGCCGTGGTGCGCGCGGGCGATCTCGGTTTCGCGACCGCGTTCGAAGCCGATCTCGTTCAGCCGGTTGGTCAGCCGCTCGGCGAGCCGGCGCGCGTTGGTGAAGATGATGGTCGAGCGATGCGCATCGACGAGGTCGAAGATGCGCTCCTCGACGTGCGGCCAGATCGAGCGCTTGGGTTGTTCGTCGTCGACCTCGTCAGGCGTCTCCATGTCTTCGACGGGCACGACAACGCTGACTTCGAAGGTCTTGGCCGCCGGTGGTTGCACGATCGTGGCAGGCCTCGAACCGCTGAGAAACCTGGCGATTTCGTCTACTGGCCGCACCGTCGCCGAAAGCCCGATCCGTTGCGCCGGCCGGTCGAGCAGGGCGTCGAGCCGCTCGAGCGAAAGGGCCAGATGTGCACCACGCTTCGTGCCGGCGACGGCGTGCACCTCGTCGACGATCACGGTCTCGACGCTCTTCAGCGAGTCGCGGGCCTGCGAGGTGAGGATCAAGAACAGCGATTCGGGTGTGGTGATCAAGATGTCGGGGGGCTTGGTCGCGATCCGTCGCCGCTGATCGGCCGGAGTGTCGCCGGAGCGCACCGCAACCTCGACGTTCGGCATCGCCTCGCCGAGCCGGGTGCCCGCCTGCCGCATGCCGACCAGCGGCGCCCGCAGGTTGCGCTCGACGTCGACCGCGAGTGCCTTCAGCGGCGACACGTAAAGCACCCGGCAGCGGTGCGCGGGTTGCGGTGGTGGCGCCGATGCGATGCGGTCGAGCGCCCAGAGGAACGCGGCGAGCGTCTTGCCCGAGCCGGTGGGCGCGACCACGAGAGTGTTCTCGCCGCGCCCGATCGCCTGCCACGCCTCGATCTGGGCTGCGGTGGGCTGCTCGAACGCCGAGGTGAACCAGGCTTTCGTGATCTGTGAGAACCCCAAGGGCAGGGCGGACGCCGACGGGTCGGCGTCCGGCGTCTTCTTGGGGCTCATGCCCCGATTGTGTACCGCGGGTATGACACGGGCGGGCGTGCGGAGGTGTCTGGGGCTGCCCAGCGGGCAGTCCGGAAGACGGGTACCGGTCGACGCGTCGACAGGCGATGTGACGGATCTCATCTGGCGAGGGCCGCCAGATCGGCGTAATAGTCGGAGAGGAGTTCGGCCGGGGCTCGACGCGCCCGCCCTCGATGTCGACGTGCCCATGCGGCCGGACTCCGTCTGCCTCCGCGCTGGAGGTGGGCGACAGCAGGCAGAGAGAGGGCACACGCGTGGTTGACGTTGACGCGGTACTTGACCGGTCTGGGCTGAAGAGCGCGCCGGCGCGCGAGTACGTGCAGTACTGGGCGGCGCTGACCGGAGCGCAGCAGATCGAGGTCGTCGGCGTCGCGGACGACGACCGGTTGATCCAGGAGGCACTCGAGGCCGGCGAGCTGTTGCCGGCCGGCGAGGGCTGCTACTACTCGCGGAGCTACCTCAAAGACACCGCGCGCTCGGAGCAGCGCACGATCGTCGCCACCAGCAACCCCGACGACGCCGGCGTTTACAACAACTGGCGACCCGCCGCGCAGATGCGCCCGTTGCTCGAAGACCAGATGCGCGGCGCGTCCGCAGGCAAGACGATGTACGTCATCCCATACCTGATGGCGCCGCCGGGATCCCCGCTCGAGGCGTTCGCCGCTGGCGTGCAGCTCACGGACTGCCGAACCGTCGTCCTGCACATGATTCGGATGGCCCGCGTCGGGGTCGACCACATCAACAACCTGGCCAACCCCGACATGTTCGTGCGCGCGGTGCACGTCACTGGCGACTTGGAGAACCTCGGCCAGGGCACCGACGACGACCAGCGCTACTTCGTCACCGTCGCCGACGAACGGACGATCCTGCACTTCGGGTCGTCGTACGGCGGCAACGCGTTGCTCGGGAAGATCGCGCACGGCCTGCGGCAGGCGTCGTACGACGGATGGGCGTCCGGCCGTTTCCTCGCCGAGCAGTTCATGCTGTTGGGCATCACCGACAAGCAGACCGGCCGCAGGTACCACATCTGCGGCGGCTTTCCCTCTGCGTCGGGGAAGACCAACCTGGCGATGACACTCGCACCCGATGCGTTGGGCGACCGCTACCACGTTGAGTTCTACGGAGACGACATCGCGTGGCTGTGGGTCAATCCGGACGACGGACGGCTGTACGCGATCAACCCGGAGTTCGGTGTTTTCGGCGTCGCGAAAGACACCAACGAGGCCACGAATCCGACTGCGCTGGACGCGGTCGCGCCTGGCACCAAGACGCTGTTCACGAACGTCGCCTACAACGAGAAGACGCACGAGGTCTGGTGGGAGGGCCGCACGCCGCAGCCGCCGTCCGACCTCGACGGCTGGCTGGACTGGACCGGGCGGCCGATCATCGATCGTTCCGAGGCGGAACAACTCGAGGCGTGGGCGCATCCGAACAGCCGGTTCACCACGACGCTCGCTAACGTGCCGAACATCGCTGCCGATTTCGACGATCCGCGCGGCGTGCCGATCGACGCGATCATCTTCGGTGGCCGCACCCGCGATCGCGAACCGCTGGTTCGGGCGATCACCGATGTGGCCGAGGGCGTCTACGACGGGCTGACCCTCGGGGCGGAGGCGACGTTCGCTGCGGAGGGTGTCGATGGGCAGCTGCGCTACGACCCGATGTCGATGCGGCCGTTCATGTCGTATCCCGAGGGACGTTACGCCGAGCACTGGCTGACCGTGATGGGCGCCGTTCGCGAGAAGCCGATTTTCGCGCACGTGAACTGGTTCCAGCGTGATCCGGACGACGGGCACTTCCGCTGGCCGGGCTACCGCGACAACCTGCGGGCCCTGCTGTGGCTGGTGCGGTTGAAGAACGGCGAGGTCTCGGGCGTCGCCACGCCGGTCGGGGTGCTGCCGAAGCACGACGAACTCGAGCTTGAGGGGCTCGAGATCGATGCAGGTGATCTCGAAGAATTGCTGAGGATCGACGTCGAGCGCTGGCGGCAGGAGATGGGCTTCCGCGAGACGCACTTGGAGCAATTCCGCGACCTACCAGAGGAGATCTGGCAAGCACATCGGCGCGTGGCGGCTGCCCTCGGAGTTGACGGCTGAGGGCTAGCCCTCGTCAGGCTCGCCGGCCAAGCGTGCTCTCGGTTCCTCGGTCGAGTGGGCAGAAATGTCACGATCGCTTCGGCGCGTCGCGACCAGCTCTGCCCACTCGACGAGTGCTCGTGGTGTCCAGCGGGGCTACGGCTACGTTTTCGCAATGCTGTGCGAGCCGCCGCATGTCTTTGGGGTCGGAAGTGGCGATGATCGCCCCACCCCGAAGATCGGCGACCGCGACGATGAATGCATCGATGGCCATTTCGGAACCTGCACGAACCCGGCCCAAAAGTTGCCCCGCGCGCACTCCGACGCGGGTGTCGACCGGATATACGGTCACTCGTTCACGACGCAGGCCCGCGAAGACGGCCGCGTCGGACGGCCGCCCGCGAACCACCTCAGCGAGCACCGCCGCCACCGTGCCAACCGGGCGCCCACGACGGCGCATGTCGGTGATCAGGGCACGTACGTCGTTTCGCCGCACTACCGGGCCGTGGGCGATAGACGAGATCGCTTCGCTATCCAGCAGCAGCATCAGGACGCCTTCGTAGGCTTTGCCGTCGCCGATCCTGAAAGACCTGCTTCCCAATCATCAACGAGCCGGGCCGCCCATTCGAGCGTCTCCGATGGCACGGGGCCGTACTGAGCGTCCATCTCAGCAAGCCATTCATCGACTGCAGCGAGGTGTCGCAACAGACTGACGTGCGCGGCCACAGCGGCGTCGACAGTGGCCGAGAGGCTCTTCGAGCCAACGAGGCTGCGCAAGGCTGCCAAGTTGGCCGAGTCGAGGGTGAGCGTTACCTTTTCCTTGGGCATGAACATACAGTAGTACCTTCATACGGTTAGGTGCGACGCTTGCGACGAGCAGGCCTTGCCTCGTCGATTGCGCTCTGGTATGGCAGCGGTCCCCACACTTCCTCTTCCGCAACCCCCGGCATGAGGGTGCGTTCGCAGCCCACGATGGTGCCGTTGACGGTGTGATCGAAGGTGAAGCCGCTGAAGTACGGCAGCCCGGTCTTCGATGCGAGCGCGCTCGGCTTGATGAAGTGATGAATCAAGTACCGCATCCATTCGACCGGCGCATAAGGCTTCTCGAGGCCGTCCCACGTGATGTCTTCCCCGTCCAAGCAGGGCTTCCATGGACACCAGAGGCCGGGTTCTCCCGGCCACGGCCGGTTGTAACGGTTGATGTCTTCATGGGGCTCATCGACGTATGGGTTGTCAAGGACGATGTAAGGCCCTTGCGGCCGAAACCACCGGCGAGTTTGTGCGAACGCGCTCAGGTATTCGCACTCGTCGCGGTTGAGTGGGGGATCGACCGACACGTAGCCGACGAAGTCAGTTGTATAGCCCACGGCGGGCGCTCCTTTCGGGTTCTCATCAACCCTGCACGCAAACCGAGGCACCAATGGGCGCTCCCGCCAAGCTGTGGATGCAGGCACTTGTCCACAAGACGCAGCCAAGCGACGTCATGCAGTGGTGCCTGGCTCCAGCATCAACGCATGGATACTGACGAACGACGTACCTGGCAACTGCGCGACCCGGCTGTGCTTCTCACCGAGATCCATGATGCTCACGGCTTTCGCATTGGGGCCTCGTTGTTGGCGCTCGTTGACGACGCACCGCGCACCCAATTACTCATTACTCCGCTGCTGTACGCCGTTCGAGCTTCCAGCCGATACGCCATGGAGCGACGTTGAGCGCGTGACCGGCCAGGAAGCGCTGCAACGACTCGGTCTTGAGAAATGGGGAAAGCCCCGCGACCCCAAGACTTGGCCCACCGTCGTGCCGGTCATCACGCGTACCGGGCGCTGCGTCGCTCGTCGTGGCGACTTGGCGATCACGCAGTACTTTCGCTATGTCAACGGCTTCGACGCCTTCATCGGCAACCCATTGCTCGTCACGCCGTTCGGGTGGTGCGATCTCCTCGAGAAGTTCGGCGGTACTGAGCCGCGATGTCGGGCGTAGTTCCCGGCTTAGCCTGACGTTACGGGTAGCGACACGACCGACCAACTTGTCCCTCCGTCGGTGGTACGCCACAGGGCGGTGGTATTCGTCGAGCGCGCTAGTACGAAGCCGACCTTTGAGGTCGTGAAACCGATGAAGTCGGCGCCCGCGGAGAGGTCGGGCACCGCGATGGCGGACTTGCGGCCATCGGCGTGCATCATCGCGATCGCATCGCCGACGTTGTCGGCAAGCATCGCGGTGGTGGCTGACACCGCACCGACCTCGATCCCGTTCGAGCCTTCAGCCGGTACCTGGCTCCAAGTCTTGCCGGCGTCCGGGCTTACGAAGAT
>Ga0157369_10009370_pt1 | contig 11196 bp, 9 predicted proteins | sample C25metaG_FD_113461 | JGI IMG/M metagenome (GOLD analysis project Ga0157369, IMG submission 113461) | Corn rhizosphere microbial communities from Kellogg Biological Station, Michigan, USA - C2-5 metaG | ecosystem: Host-associated > Plants > Roots > Rhizosphere > Soil | place: USA: Michigan... | reverse complement strand
TAATCGGCCCTGCGCAAGCCGACATCGGCTCTCCGGATTCTGAGAACGGAGAGAGTGTGCTGAATCAAAATTCAGCGGCTTATGGCGGCGGCATGGCTATCGTTGCCGCGGGCGCCAACGTTGCGCACGCTCGTCTTTTCACCACTGATGTTTCCAAACCCATCGGTATTACGCGCAATAAAGCATCTGCAATCGGTGGGGGAATTTATGTGGACCCGTCGCACCGGGGGCTCCAAGCCTGGGATTATCGGATCGAAGCCAACGAGGCACCGGAAGGCGCGGCAGTTTATGCCAGCGCCGATTCCGCCGCCTATATAAATGACGCCGATATTCAGCTTGGTGACGCGCTCAGCGGTGACCCGGGTGTCGTCTGCACGAATTCCGCCTTGTGCAATACCATCAATTTCAATCAGGCCAGCGATGCCGGGGGAAATCTGCACTCGGCCATATTGATCGAGTCCGGCGGGAGCTTCGAAGGCAATCGGTTCTCGGCGCGCCACAATAACGTTGCTCACGTTTTGCGTGTCGTCGGCGACCACACTCGTGCTGACCTCTCCGAGTGCCTGATTGCCGACAACGGATCACCCGACGTGCCGATCTATACCCGCGAACTGATCTATGCCTCCGGGAACGACACGCCCATTCACATCTCCTCGTGCACGATCGTCAACAATACGATCGGCTCGGCGTACGTGATCCGCAGCGGAGGGGCGCTAGACATCAACGACAGCATTATTGACGAACCAGGCACACTCACGGTGGACTATTCGGGAAATCCGGGAGATCTCTACGCTAACTATGTCTTGTCTAACGACATCACCACACTGCCCAACTCTGGCCCCGGCAACGGCACTGACGTAGTCCTCGGAACGCCGACTTTCGTCGATCTGGCCGGCGGCGACTACCATCTGCAAATCAGCTCTCTGGGGATCGACTATGCGCCTGCGACGGTGTACCCCGACGTGGCCGATCTCGATGGCAATTGGCGCAATGTCAATCTCAATCTGCCATCGGGGCCCCACAATTATGGTCCGCATGACCTGGGGGCTTTTGAACTGCAAAACCGGTTCGTGGAATGCGGGGCTGCCGACTCAATTTTCTGCGATGGTTTTGGCCCCTGAGGGTTGGCCCAACTGTATTGAGGAATTCGAAAAGGACCTCCAGCACTTCAAACTGCCGGTACTCGCAAACCCAACGCGGCCGCCTCGCGCGCGAGTTGTTCGATCGCACTCCATTGTGCTCCGCGCACCAGCGCCGGCGTGCTGAGCCAGGATCCGCCGACGCACAGCACGTTCGGCGCTGCGAGCCATTTCGCCGCCGTCCCCGCCGTGATACCGCCGGTCGGGCAGAAACGCAGCATCGGCAGCGGACCGGAAAACGCGCGCAGCATGTCCACGCCACCGGCATAGCTGGCCGGGAAGAACTTCTGCAGGCGATAGCCATGTTCGAGCGCGAGCATTGCTTCGCCGACAGTCGCCGATCCAGGCAGATACGGCAGCGCGGAATCGGCACCCGCGGCAAGCAGCGCGGGCGTCAGACCGGGAGAAACCGCGAAACGTGCGCCCGCGCGTTCGGCGGCGTCGAAATCCGCCGGGGTCAGCAACGTGCCGGCGCCGACGACGGCATCTTGCACTTCTGCAGCGATGACACGAATCGAATCGAGCGCCGCCGCGGTGCGCAAGGTCACTTCAATCGCCCGGATGCCGCCGGCGGCGAGCGCGCGCGCAAGCGGCGCCGCGTGCGCAATGTCTTCGATCACGACGACCGCAACGACCGGTGCGAGACGCAACACGGATTCGACTTGCTGCTGTTTGCCTTCCATCGCGCTCATGCCACTTCTCCGAACACGCTCGCGCCGCGATCGGCAGCGCCGACGTTCGCGCGAAACAACGCGAACAGTTCGCGTCCGACACCGAAATGATGGCTCGCGAAGTTCTCGGCCGGTAGCGCCCGCGATCGCAAAGTCGCCTCGTCGACTTTGACTTCGAGCACGCCCGCCTGGGCGTCCACTCGCACGATGTCGCCGGTGCGGATTTTGCCGATCGCGCCTCCGGCGGCAGCTTCTGGCGTAACGTGAATCGCCGCGGGCACCTTGCCCGAAGCGCCGGACATGCGGCCGTCGGTGACGAGCGCGACCTTGAAGCCGCGGCTCTGCAGCACGCCGAGCGCCGGCGTCAGCTTGTGCAGTTCCGGCATTCCGATTGCTTTCGGGCCCTGGAAACGCACGATGGCGACAAAATCGCGCTCGAGTTCGCCGCGTTCGAACGCAGCCCTCACGTCGTCTTGCTCATCGAAGACGATCGCCGGTGCCTCGATCACCCAGCGATCAGCAGGCACTGCGGAGACTTTCATCGCCGCCGTGCCGACGTTGCCGCTGAGCACGCGCAATCCCCCATCGGCGCGGAACGGTTCGGACACTGGACGCAGCACATTGGGATCGCGGCTGCGGCCGGGCGCGGGCATGCGCACGAGCTCACCGGTGGCGTCCAGCGTTGCGTGTACGCGATAGGCGTCGAGCCCGCCTCCGGCGACAGTGCGAACGTCGCCATGCAGCAAGCCGGCGTTGAGCAACTGTGCGATCAGAAAGCCCATGCCCCCCGCCGCATCGAAATGATTGACGTCGGCCGCGCCGTTCGGATAGATGCGGGCAAGCAACGGCACCACACGCGAGAGTTCATCGAAATCTTCGAGCCGCAAGTCGATGCCAGCGGCGCTGGCAATCGCGATCAGATGCAGCAGATGGTTCGTCGAACCGCCGGTGGCGTGCAAACCGATTACGCCGTTGACGATCGCGCGTTCATCGATGACACGGCCGACCGGAATGTATTCCTTGCCGAGCGCGGTAATCGCGGCGACGCGCCGCGTGGCTTCCACGGTCAGCGCATCGCGCAACGGCGTGTTTGGATTCACGAAGCTCGCGCCCGGCAGATGCAGGCCCATGATCTCCATGAGCATCTGATTGGAATTCGCCGTGCCGTAGAACGTGCACGTGCCCGGCGCGTGATACGAGCGCGCCTCGGCCTCGAGCAGTTCGTCGCGGGTCGCCTTGCCTTCGGCGTGCAGCTGCCGGACCTTCGCTTTCTCGTCGTTGCTGATGCCGCTCGGCATCGGTCCACCCGGCACGAAGATCGCCGGCAAGTGACCGAACGTCAGCGCCGCAATCAGCAGGCCCGGGACGATCTTGTCGCAGATACCCAGGAACAATGCGGCGTCGAACATGTTGTGCGACAGCGCGACCGCCGCGGACAGCGCGATCACGTCGCGCGAGAACAACGACAGCTCCATGCCCGATTGACCTTGCGTGACGCCATCGCACATCGCCGGCACACCGCCGGCGACTTGCGCCGTCGCACCGACCTCGCGCGCGGCGGCGCGGATCAATTCCGGATAACGCTCGTACGGCTGATGCGCCGAGAGCATGTCGTTGTATGCGGTGACGATGCCGATGTTCGGCGCGATGACGTTGCGCAGCGCGTCCTTGTCGGCAACGCAACCGGCGAATCCATGCGCGAGGTTGCCGCACGACAGGTGACGTCGCCGCGGAGCCGCGTCGCGCGCGGCATCGACACGCGCCAGATATTCGCCGCGGCGGTTCGCGCTGCGCTCGATGATGCGCTGCGTGACCTTGGCGACGGTGGCGTTCAATGGCATGGCAATCTCCGGATCATGCGCAGGTGTATATGTTGAGCGGCACGCGCGCCGCGCGCAGCAGCGCGCGCAACGGGCTGCGTGCGTACGTGCCCTCGCCTGCTCGCACGCGCGCGAGCGTCGCCTGTTTATCTGCGCCTTCGATATGCAAATACAAGGCGCGCGTCGCGGCGAGCGCCGACACGGTCAACGTGATGCGCGGCTCGCCGGCCGTCGCCGAACGCATCGGCGACACGCGCGCCGGATTTCTCGCGTCGCACGCCTGCGCGAACCGATCGCCGTCGGGAAACAACGATGCCGTGTGACCATCGTTGCCGAGGCCGAGCACGACTGCGTCGAATGGCAACGGCAACGCGCCGATGCGTCTTGCGATTTCCGCCAAGCCCGATTCGGGGTCCGCAACCGCGGTATACAAAGAAACGAACGTCGCCGCGACCGCGCGGCCCGTAAACAGAGTTTCGCGCAGCAGATGTTCATTGGAACGCGCGTGCGTTGCGGGCACCCAACGCTCGTCGGCCAATGTAATCGTGACCTTCGCCCAGTCCAGATCCTGCTGCGACAGCTTTGCGAGAAACTTCTTCGGTGTCGTGCCGCCGGACACCACCAACGTGGCTTGGTCGCGAGCGGTGATGCCACTGCGCAAATCATCGGCGACGCTTTGCGCAAGCGCGTCGGCGAGCGTGTTCGAATCGGCGTAGCGATGTTCGCGCAGGTTCTCGTCGGACATTCAACCCGCGTCCTCGTGCCAGGTGCGGCCGTCGCGTTCGATCAATGCAACGCTCGCGCTCGGACCCCACGAGCCCGCCGTGTAGGGCTTTGGCGCATCATTGCTCGTCGCCCACGCGGCAAGGATCGGATCGATCCAGCGCCACGCCGCTTCGACTTCGTCGCGACGCATGAACAGCGTCGGATTGCCGCGCACGACGTCCATCAGCAGGCGTTCGTAGGCGTCGGGCTGACGTTGCACCCCGAACGCATCGGCGAAACTCATGTCGAGCGGAACCTCGCGCAGGCGCAACCCGCCCGGGCCGGGCACTTTGTTCATGAGCCACAGCGTCACGCCTTCGCCAGGCTGCAGGCGCAACACGAGCTTGTTCGGCATGATCGAACTGCCGGTATCGGCGAAGATCGAATGCGGAATCGGCTTGAACGTGACGACGATTTCGGAAACGCGCGTCGGCAGGCGCTTGCCGGTGCGCAGGTAAAACGGGACACCGGCCCAGCGCCAGTTCGCCACTTCGGCCTTGATCGCGACGAAGGTCTCGGCGTGCGCCGGTCCGCCAAGTTCCTCGGCGTAGCTCGGCACGACGTGGCCTTCGGCGGCGCCGGAACGATATTGGCCGCGCACGGTGAGCTGCGCGGCATTGCTCGCGTCGATGCGGCGCAGCGCGTGCAGCACCTTGAGCTTCTCGTCGCGCAATGCATCGGCATCGAGCGACGCCGGCGGCTCCATCGCGACCAGACACAGCAGCTGCAGCATGTGATTCTGCACCATGTCGCGCAGCGCACCGGCCTTGTCGTAGTACGCCGCGCGCTGGCCGGCGCCGATCGTCTCGGCGACCGTGATCTGCACATGATCGATGTGTTCGGCGCGCCAGACCGGCTCGAACAGCGCGTTGCCGAAGCGCAGCGCGATCAGGTTCTGCACGGTTTCCTTGCCGAGGTAATGATCGATGCGGAAGGTATTGCGCTCGGCGAACGAGTGCCCGACCGCATCGTTTATCGCGCGCGCGCTGGCCAGATCGCGGCCTACGGGTTTTTCGATGACCACGCGTGCGTCGTCCGCGCTCAGACCGGCTGCGCGCAGGCGTTCGCAGATCGTCGCAAACAGATCCGGCGCCGTGGCGAGATAAAAAACGCGCACATTGCCGTTGCGCTGCTTGAGCGATGCCGCGAACTCCTGCCAGCCGGCATCCTGCGTTGCATCGAGCCGGTGGTAATCGATCATCTCGAGAAACTGATCGAGCTTACCGGCCTCGCTGTCGCCGAGCACGCCGTGCAAGTCCTTGCGCAGACGTTCCCGGTACGCGCCTGCATCGAGCGCGTCGCGCGCAATGGCCGTAATTCGCGTGCCGGCGACGATCTGGCCGTCGGCGTAGCGATGCAGCAGTGCCGGCAGCAGCTTGCGACGCGCCAGATCGCCGGTGCCGCCGAAGATGACCAGGTCGAATGCGTTGACAGGGGGAGGTGCAGGGCTCATGTCCGTCAGTGTGTTATGCGCGATGCCCAGAATAATACCAGATAGATACCACTTTGGTGGTTTACGGTCCTGAATACGTATGTTTTACATACTGGTATCTTAGTGGTATTGTCGTGTGGTGAGCGCCGTCATAGCCAGAGAATATCGCCGTCTGGGCCAGCATGCACCCGCGCACGCGTATGCGCGACTGCGTCAGTCGATCCAGCAGGCGATCGAGACCGGCGCGCTGGAATCCGGACAAAGCCTGCCGAGTGAACGTGAACTGGCCAGCGATCTGTCGCTCTCCCGCGTCACCGTGCGCAAGGCCATCGCCGGACTCGTCGAGGACGGCATGCTGGTGCAGCGCCATGGCGCCGGCACCTACGTCGCCGAGCGTATCGTCAAATCGTTTTCCAAACTCACCGGCTTCACCGACGATCTGCGCGCACGCGGACTGAAACCCCGCGTGGAATTCCTCGAGCGTTCGACCGGCGTGGTCACGCCCGAAGAAGCGCTCGCGCTGAGCTTGTCCCCCGGCGCGCGCGTCGTGCGCCTGCGCCGTTTGCGCTTCGCTGCCGATAAGCCGCTTGCGCTGGAAAACACCGTGGTGCCGCAAGCCATCCTCAAAGATCCGAAGAGCGTAAAACTTTCCCTTTACGAGTTTCTCGAACGCGCCGGCTGCCGGCCCACGCGCGCGCTGCAGCGCCTGCGCGCGGTCGCGCTCGACGCGGCGCAAGCGCGCCTGCTCGCGCTGCCCGCCGGCAGTCCCGCTCTGTCGATCGAACGCCGCGCGTTTCTCGAAGACGGCCGTGCGGTCGAATTCACGCAGTCGCTGTATCGCGGCGATGCCTACGACTTCGTTGCTGAACTCACGAGCGAATCCTCCACATGACCACCCTGCCCGCGCCTGCGCAGACATTGATGTATCGCGAAGCCCGCGAAAGCGCCGATCGCGTCGGCGCGCAGCTCGCCGCCAACGAAGCGGCCGTAGCTGCGTTGGCGCGCGAATTGCGCGCGCAGCCCCCGCGCTTCATCGTCACCAGCGCACGCGGCAGCTCCGATCACGCGGCGACCTTCGCCAAGTATGTCTTCGAGACACAGCTCGGTTACGCCACCTCGTCGGCCTCGCCCTCGGTAAGTTCGGTTTACGCCGTGCCGCAACGGCTCGACGGCGCGCTGTACCTCGCCATTTCGCAGTCCGGCAAGAGTCCGGACCTGCTCCGCCAGGCACGCGCCGCCGGCGCGGCCGGCGCGCGCGTCGTGGCAATCGTGAATGCGGCCGACTCGCCGCTTGCGCAGATCGCCGATGCCGTGATCCCGCTGCATGCGGGCGCGGAAAACAGCGTCGCCGCTACAAAAAGCTACATCTGCTCGCTTTCGGCGATTATCCACATTGCCGCATTGTGGAAAGACGACGAAGGATTGCTGGCCGCGTTGCGCCAGGTTCCCGCGGCGCTGGCGCGAACCTGGGACATGGACTGGACGCCGCTCGTGGAGGGCCTCGTCGGCGCGCGCAATCTGTTCGTCGTGGCGCGCGGGCTGGGGCTCGCCGCGGCGCAGGAAGCAGCGCTGAAATTGAAGGAGACGTGCGGGCTGCACGCGGAAGCATTCAGCGCCGCCGAGGTCAAGCATGGCCCGATGACTCTGGTGGAAGCGGGATTTCCCGTGCTGTTCTTCGCACAGGACGACGACACGCGCGTGAGCACCCTGGCCGTTGCCGACGAGTTTCGCCAACGTGGCGCCCACGTGTGGATCGCCTCATCGCTCGACGCCGGCGCCGGCACGCTGGCGGTCGCCGCGATCGGCCATCCGGTCTGCGCGTCGCTCGTCAGCATCGCGAGCTTCTACCGTGCCGCGAATGCACTGGCATTGCGCCGCGGGCGCAATCCCGACGTGCCGCCGCATCTGCGCAAAGTTACCGAGACCGTGTAGTGCAGGCGTTAGTCAACGCGCGCGTGCTCGCCGACGAGGATTTCCAGAGCGGGCTTGCCGTGCTCATCGAGGACGGGCGCATCATCGACCTGCTGCCGGACGACGATGCGCGACTGAATCGGGTGCAGAAGCACGATCTGGGCGGTGAATACCTCGTGCCCGGCTTCATCGACGCCCAAGTCAACGGTGGTGGCGGCGTGCTGTTCAACGATGCGCCATACGTGGACACGGTCCGCCGCATCGGCGCGGCACACAGCCGGTTCGGCACCACCGGATTCCTGCCGACGCTGATCAGCGATGACCGCTGCGTGATGCGCAGCGCCGTCAGTGCGGTCGACGCCGCCATTTCCGCAGGCGTTCCCGGCGTGCTCGGTATTCATCTGGAGGGCCCGTATCTTGCGCCGACGCGGCGTGGCATCCACGACGCGGCGAAATTCCTGATTCCGGATGCCGACGACGTCGAGCTGCTGGTTTCGCTCAAGCGCGGCAAGGCGCTCGTGACGATCGCGCCGGAGCGCATCCCCGAAGCAATCGTACGCCAACTGCATGCGCGTGGCGTGCTCATCGCTGCCGGCCACACCGCCGCCGATTACGATGAGATGGTGCGCGCGCTCGCTGCCGGCGTACGCGGCTTCACGCATCTGTTCAACGCGATGACGCCGCTCGGCAGCCGCGAACCCGGCGCTGTCGGCGCTGCGCTCGAAGATCGCGACAGCTGGTGTGGCGTGATCGTCGATGGCCAGCATGTGCATGCCGCAACATTGCGCGTTGCGTTGGCGGCAAAGCCGCGCGGCAAAGTATTCCTTGTCACGGATGCGATGCCGCCGGTCGGCTCCGATCGGTCCACATTTCTGCTCAATGGCGAGACGATCACTTGCACCGCTGGCCGCTGCGTCAACGCACAAGGCACACTGGCCGGTTCCGCGCTGGACATGGGGACCGCGGTACGCAACACGGTTTTGCAGCTGCGCGTGGGCCTGGCCGAAGCAGCACGCATGGCTTCGACTTATCCCGCTGCATTCCTTGGCCTGCAGACGACTCACGGACAGATCGCGGAAGGCTATGCCGCGGATTTCGTCGTGCTCAACGATGCGATTGACGTGCGCGAGACGTGGATCGGCGGGAAGCGGGTTTTTGTAAGTTGATCGTAGCGCACGCGAGAAGGCGCGCCTACGCGGTTATCGTCAGCCGCTTTATTTGACCCGAGGACAGATCCACACGTACCACCTCGTGCGCATTCGTGTTGGCAATCCACAGCGAATTCGCGCCCAAGGCGATCCCGGAAGGTTCCTGCAACGTGTACGGCAGATTCAGTGTGCGCACTTCGGTGGTGCGCAGATTCAGCGCCTTGATCTTGCCGTTGTAGCTGTCGGCGATGAACACCAGCCCGCGCGCATCCACGCAGGCCGCGAGCGGATTCTGCAGACGCGCGTCGTCGGACTTGCCCGGAGCATCGCCGAAGTCGTACAGACCCTTGCCGAGCAACGTACTGACGCGACTGTCACCGATGCGCAGCGCGCGGATCGCAGAAGCGGCCGAATCCACAACGATCAGTTGCTGGCCGATCGCGCTCAGGCTCACGGGCTGGGCCAGACTCGCGCCGACACCGGGGCCGTCTTCGAGCCCCAGCTTGCCGCTGCCGGCGAGCACGACGAGCTTGTTGGTGTTGAGGTTGTACTGCCAGATCTGGTTTTGGCCCGAAACCGCCACATAGACGATGTCGCCGATCGCGGCGAGGCCACTCGGTGCGGACATCGCGATCTTGGTCGGCTCAACGTATTCGTGAGGGATATCGTGACCGAGAGCGCCGGTGCCGGCGATGGTTTTCACTTCACCATCGAGCAGACGCACGCGGCGCAGCGCGTGATTGCCGGTATCGGCGACGAACAGGCAATCGCGTGCGATCGCAAGGCCTTGCGGGCTGGCGAAACCCGAATCGATGTTGGCGCCATCCCAGAATCCGGGGTTACCCGAGCCGAACTGGCGCACGATGCGGCCTTCATGGCTGCATTCGAGGATGCGATTGTGGCCGGTATCGGCGATCCACAAACTCGAATCGGTGACCAGCAGATCGGTCGGAAAGCGCAGCGGCTGGCGCGGTTCCGGCCGCACCGAACTGACCTGCGATTCGTACACACGCAGGTCCTGCTTCGCAGCTTCTTCGAGCAGATGCCCGATCAACGCGTCGGCTTCGCCGCGCCGGCCCTCGCCGGGCAGCAGCGCGGCGAGCTGGCCCTGCGCGTCGATCAGCGCGATCGTCGGCCAGGACTGCACGCCGTACGCCTGCCACGTCACATAAGCCGGGTCGTTCGCGACCGGATGGCGGATGTGGTTGCGATTGACGGCCTTGAGCACCGGCGCCGCGCGGCGCTGATACTCATATTTCGGCGTGTGCACGCCGATCACGCTCAAGCCATCGTGATACTTGTTTTCGAGGAAACGAATGTCCGGCAGCGCGTTGGTGCAGTTGACGCTGTCGAAACTCCAGAAGTTGAGCAGCACCACGCGCCCACGCAGCGCCGTCAGTGTCGGCGCCTCGTCCGTATTGACCCACTCCAAGGCGCTGGATAGCTCCGGCGCGGCGACGCGTGCGTTCACGAAAACACCCCTGAAAGTCCGATCTCATTATGCCACTGCGAGGCGCTCGCGCAGCGCTTGCGCACCTGCTATCGCCAGTTCGACCACGCGCTCGAAATCGGCCGGCCCGCCATAGTAGGGATCCGGCACTTCGCGCGGCGCATCGACGCCCGCGAATGGAAGGAATAAGGCCAGCCTGCCGGTGTATTGCGGCGGGCAGCGCGCGAGCAGTTCGTCCAGATTATGCTGGTCCATCGCGAGCACGAGGTCGTAGACGGCGAAATCCTCGCGCCGCACCTGCCGGGCTCGGTGCGTGGAAAGATCGTAGCCATGCCCTGCGGCGCTCGCCTGCGCGCGTGCGTCGGCGGGTTTGCCGATGTGCCATGGGCCGGTGCCGGCCGAAGCCACGGCAACGTCCATGCCGGCGCGCGCCAACTCGGCGCGAACCACATATTCGGCAACCGGCGATCGGCAGATATTGCCGGCGCACACCATCAACAGATTCTTCATTGCCGCAAGAGACTCCGCACGCGCTCCAAGTCCTCCGGCGTGTCCACGCCGCCCGGGAACGGTTCCGGAGCGACTCGCACGGCGATGCGAAAGCCGTGTTCGAGCGCTCGTAATTGCTCGAGCGACTCGATGCGCTCCAGCGGCGTCGGGCTCAGTTTGGCGAAACGACGCAAAAACCCGGCGCGATAGGCATAGATGCCGATGTGCCTCAGCAAGGGCGCGCCCACGGGCAGACGCTCGCGCGCGTGCGCAAAAGCGTCACGCGGCCACGGCACGGCTGCGCGGCTGAAATACAGGGCGTGTCCATCCGCGCTCGTCACCACTTTCACGCAATTGGGATTGAGGAATTC
>Ga0157369_10009369_pt1 | contig 11197 bp, 12 predicted proteins | sample C25metaG_FD_113461 | JGI IMG/M metagenome (GOLD analysis project Ga0157369, IMG submission 113461) | Corn rhizosphere microbial communities from Kellogg Biological Station, Michigan, USA - C2-5 metaG | ecosystem: Host-associated > Plants > Roots > Rhizosphere > Soil | place: USA: Michigan... | reverse complement strand
TCCTCGGCGGCATCACCGGCGCCATGTACCGCCAGTTCGCCGTCACGGTGGCCGTATCGACGCTGCTCTCCGCGTTCGTCGCGCTGTCGCTCACTCCTGCGCTATGCGCGCTGATGCTGAAGCCCTCGCCGACCGGCGCCGGCGCGAAACGGGGGCCGCGCATCTTCGGCGCCTTCAATCGCGGGTTCGATCGGATGCTGGGAGGCTACACACGCATCGTAAGCGCCGCCATTCGCCGCATGGTCCTCTCGCTGGGACTGCTCGTGGCATTCACCGCCGGTGCGGTGCTGCTGTTCGGGAATGTGCCGAGCGCATTCGTCCCGCCCGAGGACCAGGGCTACCTGATCGGCGCAGCCGTTCTGCCCGAGGCCGCGTCGCTCGAGCGCACGATGGCCGCGACCGAGCGGCTCGATGCGTCGCTGGCGAAGATGACAGGGGTCGCACGCCGGATGATCGTCAACGGCTTCAACATCCTCAATTCGTCGCAGCAACCCAACGGCGCGCTATTCGTGACGGCGCTCGACCCCTGGGATCAGCGGACCACGCCCGCCACGTCGATCGACGCGATTATCGGGAACATCTTCCGAGCCGGTGCTGCGATTCAGGATGCGACCGTGATTCCACTCAAACCCCCGGCGCTGCCGGGGCTCGGTGCGTTCGGCGGCTTCAGCCTCAAGCTGCAGGACCGGCGCGGCGGCACGCCGCTCGAACTGGCGAACGTGGCCAACGACTTCATCGCGGCCGCAAAGAAGCGCCCGGAGATCGGCTCCATCCGCTCCGGCCTCAATCCGAATACGCCCGCGTACGACCTGCAGATCGATCGCGAGAAGGTCAAGACGCTCGGCGTGCCGCTGACCGACGTCTTCAATGCACTGCAGACCTACCTCGGCGGCCTGCAGGTGAACGACTTCAATCGGTTCGGGCGCAGCTACAAGGTCACGATGCAGGCGGAGTCCGCATTCCGCGGCGACATCGCGTCGATCGCGCTGTTCTACGTCCGCAGCGCCAAAGGCGAGATGGTGCCGCTGTCCACGCTCGTGCATCCGGTCTCCGCCAGCTCACCGTCGGTGCTGCAACGCTACAACGGCTTCCGCGAGGCGGACATCTCCGGCGACGCGGCACCGGGATACAGCTCGGGTCAGGCCACCGCCGCACTGCAAGTCGTTGCCGCCGAGGTGTTGCCGCAAGGTTACGGCTACGAATGGTCGGGACTGTCCCTGCAGGAGCAGCAGTCGGCGGGGCATACACCGCTGGTGTTCGGGCTGACCGTCGTGTTCGTATTCCTGTTCCTCGCGGCGCTGTACGAGAGCTGGTCCGTGCCATTCTCGGTGCTCCTGGCCGTGCCCATCGGCGTCTTCGGCGCGATGCTCGCGCTCGCCGTCGTCGGACTCACCAACAACATCTACGCGCAGATCGGACTGATCCTGCTGATCGGCTTGTCGGCGAAGAACGCGATCCTGATCGTCGAATTCGCCAAGGTAAGCGTCGACCAAGGTGCCGATCCGGTCGAGGCGGCGATCGCTGCGGCGAAGGTGCGGCTGCGGCCGATCCTGATGACGTCGTTCGCGTTCATCCTCGGCGTGCTGCCGCTCGCCGTGGCCACCGGAGCGGGTGCTGCCTCGCGCGTGTCGATGGGCGTCGCGGTGTGTGCAGGCATGGCCTGCGCCACGTTGTTCGGCGTCTTCATCATTCCGGTGCTGTTCGCGGCTGTGGAGAAGCTGGTGGCGCTGACGAGGAGGCGCCCCGGCGCGGATACCGCGGCCGGTGCGCCGGAGGCGACGATGCCTGCGCCGACGGAGCCCAAATCGACATGAACGGCGTCGCAGCGCGCGCGCTGTCGCTTGCCGCGATGCTGCTCGCGGCCTGCACACTCACGCCGCCCTATCAGCGCCCGGCGGTGGATGTCCCGGCCAACTACCTGCGCGCGCCGGCCGAACCGGCGGCGCCGTCGATCGCCGACGTCGCTTGGTGGCAGGTCTTCGGCGATCCACGTCTGGAGGAACTCATTCGCGAGACGCTGCGCGACAACGTCGATCTCGCCATCACCGCGCAACAGATCCTTCAGGCCGAGGCGCAGGTCGCTGCGGCGCGCTCGCCCATCTTTCCGCAACTGGCGGGCAAGGGCGAAGTATCGCGCGACAACAACAACGTCGCCTTCGCGACGACCAACAGCTTCGTCGCGGCTCTATCGCTCTCGTGGGAACTTGACCTGTGGGGCCGGTACCGGAGTGCGACCGCAGCGGCACGCGCGAGCCTGCTCGCGACCGAGGAAGGCCGCAGCGGTGTCATTACGTCGTTGGTCGCCGGCGTGGCGCAGCAATACCTGCAGATCAATGGCTTGCGGCAACGCCTCGACGTCGTCAACCGCAACGCGGCAGCGCAGCGCGATTCGCTACGCCTGGTGACGCTGCTCGCGAGGCACGGCGTGCAGTCGGCGGTCGAAGTTCGCCAAGCCGAATCGCAGGTGCTGACGACCGAGAACCAGATTCCGGCGCTGAAACTGCAGTTGGCCCAGACGGAAGACGCGCTCGCGGTCCTGCTCGGCAAGCCGCCGCGCACGTTCGACATCAGTTCCGATCTGCCGCCGCATGCCTTGCCGCCGCAGGTGCCTCCGGGCATGCCGTCGGAGTTGCTCGAGCGGCGGCCGGACATCCGCCAGGCCGAGCAGCAACTGATCGCCGCAAACGCGAACGTCGGCGTCGCCCGGGCGCAGTTCTTTCCGACGATTTCGCTGACCGGATTGCTTGGGCGCACGAGCGACGTGCTGCGGGACCTGGTGGCGAGCCGCGGTGAATCAACGCGCGCGATTGCTGCCACGATCGGGGTGCCGATCTTCCAGGGGGGCGCGCTGGTGGCGAACTACGATAGCGCGCGCGCGCAAGCAGAGCAGGCGGCATTGCAATATCGCCGCACGGTGCTCGTCGCGCTGCAGGAGGTTGCCGACGCGCTCGCCGCGGTCGACCTCGATGGCGCGGCAGCGCAGGGCAACCGCGACCGCGTCGCGGTGAGCGCCGAATATCTGCGGCTTGCAAACCTGCGCCTTCGCTCCGGGGTGATCAGCTATCTCGAGGTGCTCGACGCGCAGCGCCAGCTATTGTCCGCACAGCTCGATCTCAATACCAGCGAGGTCAACCAGCGGTTGGCCACGGTGCAGCTCTACAAGGCGCTGGGCGGCGGCTGGAACCCGGCGGAGCCTGTTGTGACCGGGACGCGGTGAGCGCGACGATTCTCAGACGGGCCTCAAAGAGGAATTATTAATAACGAGCATCGTATGTTCCGGCATGTTCATTCGTAATCCGCCGCCGCATGTCCTCCCTCACTGGCAGCTACCTGCCAACTGTGTCCAGTATCACTGGAAGCAGGACAGACCAACTATATCGATCATGATCAATAGCCAAGATCTGAACGCGCACCAATTTGCCTGTAGTTCAGAGCTTGCCTAGGTGTATACGAAAATGTAGCTGCGTTGTTTTGCGTACCCCTGCATTGCACTGCATTCGACTGCGATGGCGAAGATGCGCGGACGCCGTAAGCAGTTGATGATGCAATAAAATTACATACGAAAGCGACGGACGGTTAATCCGCGGGTCCCAGGTTCGAGCCCTGGTCGGGGAGCCACAGAATCAATCAGTTAACTGCGCAGAGAGCGACGGACTCTCGGTAATATTTTATTACCGTACTTCGCCCACTGTGGCGCAGTCGAGCGATTCATCAAGCACATAGCACGCGGAGAGCGGCGGACAAGTGATCCGTCGCCGTGGTCGCAAGATCGCTTCCATCAACTGGTGCCATCAATATGCGCAGCATCACGGTGACGGAACCGATCGATATCGACCAAGGGATTCCTAAACCGCTGGTCGCTAGATTCGCCTCTGGCGCGCGTCCCGCTTGCCGTCGACGTCGATGCTGAGGGCCTCCGCGATGCCTACCTTGCCGACGGCGCGACGGCCGTTCTGCCATGCGGTGTTGCTCATGCCTGGATCGACCTTAGGCACTGCAGACGCGACCGCATACGCGTGCGCACTGTTCCAGAAGCGATCCAATATGTTGACTGGTTTGGGCGTCGCCGAACCGACCATGAGCGCGTCGATGTCAGCGGACGCGCGGTTTCTCCAGACCTACACGGTCGTCCCGGCGCCTGCGCGTGCCTTGTCTCGCACTGGCAGCTTCCACCCCGGTCGGACGAAATGGCATGTGTATCCGTTTGGGATGCGCTCCAGGTAATCCTGGTGTTCTGGCTCGGCTTCCCAGAAGGGTCCAGCCGAGGCCACCTCGGTCACCACTCGTCCGGGCCACAGGCCTGAAGCGTTGACATCGGCGATGGTGTCCTCCGCGACGCGTCTTTGCTCATCGCTGGTCGTGAAGATGGCCGAGCGGTAGCTGGTGCCAACGTCGTTGCCCTGGCGATTAAGGGTCGTAGGGTCGTGGACCTGGAAGAAGAACTCCAGCAGCTCGCGAAAGCTGAGCCGTTCCGGATCGAAGACGATCTCGATGGCTTCGGCGTGGGTTCCGTGGTGGCGATACGTCGCATTCGGAACATCACCGCCTGAATAACCAACGCGAGTGGAGATGACGCCATCGCGCTTGCGGATGAGGTCCTGCATGCCCCAGAAGCAGCCACCGGCAAGTATCGAACGTTCCTGCTTCATTAGACTTCCTCCACCTGGTCAAGGTAAGCGCCATAGCCTTCCGCAGCCATGTTGTCGCGATGCACGAAGCGCAGCGAGGCCGAGTTGATGCAATAGCGCAGTCCGCCCTGGTCGCTCGGGCCATCCTCGAAGACATGGCCCAAATGGCTGTCGGCGGCGGCCGACCGTACTTCGGTACGGACCATTCCGTGTGAAGTATCCGTCAGCTCGTTGACTACCTTCGTCGATATCGGCCGCGTGAAGCTCGGCCAGCCACAGCCGATTCGAACTTGGCCGACGACGCAAACAACGGCTCGCCTGACACGATGTCCACATAGATTCCCGGCTCGTGGTTGTCGAGAAGCTCACCGCTTCCGGGCGCTTCGGTACCGCTCTCCTGTGTCACCCGATACTGCTCCGACGAAAGGCGCGCCACGGCCTCAGGCGTTTTTCGATAGGTGGACATCGTCTTTCTCCTTGAACTCGGCGCCATGGAGCTTCACGAAATCGTGCATGTTCATCGGTGCTTTGCCGGTGAGCTTATACATGGTATCCGTCATGCGGTCGAAACGCCCTTGCCAGGTCAACTCGACCATGGCCGAGAGATGGCGGACGACGTGCTCAGGAAACCTCGCCTGCCGAAGGCCTCGATGCCGCTATGCGCCGGTAACCGGGCACGTCTTTACGCGTGTCGGCTATGCGCCGCGGGGATATCCAGCGAGCCAGCCATTCGCACCAGGTCGGCAAGCGAATCAGCCTCCATTTTCCGCATCACGTTGGCGCGATGGATCTGCAACGTGACTTCGCTGATCCCCAGATGCGCGGCCGCTTGTTTGTTGAGTAGCCCGCTGACCACCAGCGGCAGGACCTCGCGCTCACGCGGCGTGAGAGTCTGGAAGCGTTGGTTTAGACGGTCAAGATCGGCTTGTCTGGCGCGCCGCTCACGATCCTGAGCAAGCGCAGCGTGCACGAGCCTTAACAGTTCCTGGTCGCTGAACGGCTTGGTCAGAAAATCCAGCGCTCCTGCCTTCATGGCGCGCACGCTCGACGGAATGTCGCCGTGGCCGGTGACAAAGATAATCGGCGGGTGATATCTGTCCCCAAGTTGCCGCTGCAGATCCAGACCGTTGATATCCGGAAGCTCGACGTCCAGGATCACGCAGGAGGGTACGTCGGGCTTGGGGTAGGCGATGTATTCGGTCGCGGATCCAAGTGGGACCGAGCACAGCCCGGTGGCGGCCAGCAGCTCCTGGAGCGCTTCGCGGACGCGATCATCGTCGTCCACGATGAATACCAGATGATCCGTCGACATCATTGAAGCTCGTTCGAGAGAATGGGCAGCGTAAAGCAGAAGGTCGTACCCCAGCCTTCGTTCTGCGTGGCCCACAGTCGCCCACGGTGCGCTTCGATGATCGAGCGGCAGATCGCCAGCCCCATGCCCATGCCGGTCTTCTTGGTCGTGAAGAAGGGCTTGAAGACATTCTCGGGATCCCGGAGTCCGCTGCCGCGATCGCAGACGTCCACGCGAACATTGCTTCCATCCCGACGCGAACGGATCGACAGAAGCTTTAGCAGGTCGCGGGTCGAGTCCATCGCCTCGATGCCGTTGCGTACCAGATTGACGATGACCTGTTGCATCTGTACTCGATCCGCCAGTGTTCGCGGCAGATCCGGTTCGAGATCCGTTTCGATGCGGACGTTGCCTCCGGAAGCCTCGTCGAGCATGAGCTGCCGAACTTCCTCGATGACCTCGTTGACGTTCAGTGGCACGGTGGCCACAGTGGAGTGCTTGAACAATGCCCGGACGCGATTGACGACATCGGAGGCCGAATTGGCATCGCGGACGATTCGTTCCGCGGTGAGCCGGGCCCGTTCGAGGTTCGGAGGTGTGTCTGACAGCCAGCGAAGACAGGCGGCTGCATTGGCGGCGACGGCTGCCAGCGGCTGGTTGACTTCGTGGGCGATGGCCGCGGAAAGCTCCGCCAGGGTAGCAAGCTGGGTCGCATACTCGAGGCGCGCCCGCATGGTCCGCAGCGCCTCCTCCCGAACCAGGGAATCCATTTCCCAATTGACGTCGCGGCGCTCCAGGGTGTGCTGGTGGGTCCGGACGGCTTCGAGGACGCCGGTGGCTTGACACCTCTGCGTGTCATAGCTGCACAGCATGAGTATTCGCCGGTCCCGGATCGCGTCGCTGACTGCGCCCTCGTACCCCATCAGGGTGTCCCAATCATCGGCGAACAGAGAGCTTGTATCCACTGCGCTGCGGAGCCCCTGGTAGCCCTTGGCCAGCGCCGTTTTCTCCTCGTGCAGCCAGAATTGGGCGACGGCATGCTCGTCCATGCCATTGGCGCTTGCGTGCCAGCTCTTTGCATCGACAATTCGCATCTGACCCTTGTCGAGCATGGCGTCGACTCCAACCAACGCTTTGCCTAGTGCGGCCGCAGCCCGATCAGTCGACAACGGAGTGACCCAGACGCAGTTTTCGTTGTTACCAAGCCCTGCGGCGAAGTAAGGTACGAGTGCCTCGACCAGATCCTCCTGGGCGCGGTAAAAGTGGCAGACGTGGATACCGAACGGGACCTGGTCGATGCCCGGGATACCGTACTTGGTGAGATCGGCGATCGGCCGATCGTCGCTCATGATCGCCGCGCAGACAACGTTTCGCTTTCGTACTTGCGAGCGCAGGCAAGCACGTCCTCAAACTTCGTTGGCACGGCGTCCTTGATCCAGAGCAGAGTCGATTGCGAAGCGGGCATCGTGAGCGGACGACCATGCACCCACGAAACGAGGGATCTCAGGAGCGAACCCTCGATTGGCCCGATCACCTCGCCGACGGCGCGGTCGACGATCGTCCTGTGCAGAACGTAGTCTTCGGCGGGGATAACGTGAGCGTGAGTACGACACACATCGCCAAATGCTCGGTCGTAGATCTTCGGGTCGTACTTGTCCATAAGGAAGGAGCAGAAGATCGAGATGGACTGCTCGTGCGCCACTTCGTCGAAGAGCTCTTCGAGGCGAGTCGAGCCGCTCTGATTGCCGGCAATGTAGAGGAGGTTGACCATCTCGCCCCACCAGCGCACGCGAGGAAATTTGCCGCCCGCGCGCGCTCGCTCAATCGTTGCTTTGGCAAGGGGTTTGAATATTTTGGCGTCGGGCTGCCCGCCGACAAGGAACTTGGGCAGCGTCTGCTCCGCGTCGAGCAGGACGAGTTGGCCGCGACCGAAGAGATCGTCGGGGTCGAGCCCTTTTCTTAGCAGGCGGCCGGAGATGTTTGCCCAGTTCGGCGCGGTGGCGACGATGATGATCGACTCGCCCCTCGCGAGGCCCTCAGCGGCAAAGTGGCTGATGGCCTCCCCGTAGAAGTCGGCTTCCTGGTAGAGCTGGACGATGTGTCCGGTCGGGCCGGGATTCGCCAGCAGGTCTTTCCAGGAAGAGGATTTCTTGTTCAAGCCTCTTGATCCTCCCAGGCCGCGTGCGTTCGAGGAACGGCGGCGGCGAGCCGAACGTGCGAGACGCCCATGCTACTCCGAGTCTTCGCGCACGTGTGTCACACAACCGATTGCATACCCCCGTCGCTCTCAGGGTTTCTAGACTGAACCTCCGCACCTGGGCAAGGCCTATCCCGAGCGGAGCGTATTCGTCAACGCGGGGGGCGCCTATCACATCTTTCCGTTAGATACCGGCGTGCGTCGCTCAGCGAGAATTCGTACGGTCGACGCAATTTCGAGGGACTGCCCTAGATCATGTCCCGGATTGGTGCGTCGGGGAGAATGGGCTTGACGTGGGTCAATGCGGCGGCATGAGCGCGCGTATCAAATGACGACTTGTGAAAATCCGGACTCCCGCCTCGCCATGAGTCTGACAGGCATCGTGGCTGTAGTCGATGATGACCAGAGAGTTCTGGAGTCGCTTGAGAATCTTCTCGAGTCTGCAGGCCATGATGTGCGCCTGTTCGGCTCCGCCGCGGCGCTGCTGAGGAACGGCAGTCTCGCCGAGATTGACTGCCTCGTCTCGGACATTGACTTGCCAAAGATAAATGGTTTTGAACTGTCGCGCCTAGTTCATAAGGCAAGGCCGCGGCTGCCGGTCATTCTAATCACGGGGCACCCCGAAATCGTCGACCGGTCGCCTCCTCTCGGATCAGGTCATCGCCGATTGTTCAGGAAACCGTTCGACGGGCAAGAGATGCTTGCCGCGATCAACGAAGCCCTGGGGAACTCGAAGCGACCTCCGCCGTCCTGACGACAAACCCCGAAGTCCAGCGGCAGGCGCAAGAAATCGATCTAGGTGTCAGCCGTTTCGTGGCGGCGCGAGGTTGAGTCGTGCGGCCATGTTGACCAGGCCTGGCAGTGAGCGGGCCTTCATCTTTTGCATCATCCTGCCCCGGTGCGCCTTCACCGTAATTTCGCTGATACCAAGCTCGGCACCCACCTGCTTGTTCAACCGCCCCGAAACTACCAGCGCCATGACTTCGCGTTCGCGGCGACTTAGCGACGCGTGACATTCTCGTAGCGTTCGCATCGCGTCCTCGTTGGCGAGGGCAGTGCGACTCCGCTCCAACGCTTCTGCGACGGCGCTCAACAGGACGTCGTCACGGAATGGCTTGGTCAGGAACTCTACCGCTCCGCCCTTCATTGCCCGCACGGTCATCGGAACATCGCCATAACCGGTGATGAAGATGATCGGCATGTCGATTCGATCGGCGCCAATTCGCTCCTGCAGGTCCAGACCGCTGAGGTCGGGAAGCCGAACATCCAATATCAAACAACTGGGGTTGTGTGCGCGTGGCCGAGCGAGGAACTGCTGCGCAGAGCCGAATGTCTCGGATTGCCAGCCGGCCGAGTCGATCAGCAATTCGAGCGATTTGCGCACCGAGACGTCGTCATCGACCACGAACACGATCGATTGGGGGTGCGGCAGCGATGACAACTTCGCTGCAGGGTTTGGTGCGTTCGCCGAATCGGACAATGATGATGGGGTCGCGTGCGACATGATGCTGACCTCCATTCTTGTTGGACGCGCTGAAGAGTCTGTGCGCAGTATGTTTGCGCAGCGGATGCCCTGGGCGCCATTACATCTTTCCATTAGATCGCCCGTGAACTGCTGCGGCAGGATTCGTTTCACCAAAACGGGGCGGGAAGGTCCCCGCGCCGTGATCGCATGCACCGGCGTGTGAAATTGCGGCGTTCCCTAAGGAAGATGACTGGAGCGATGCTTAGGTGTCGATCGATACCTTTGTGCAATTCCGCTGCACGCATGCTTCTGTTGTGAGGACGCCTGCACGCGAAAGCGGCGGTGCTCGACCAATCGATGGTCTATGTCGGATCGATGAATCCGGATCCGCGGTCGGACAGCACCAATACCGAGCTCGGTATTTTCGTTCAGTGCCCGGATCTCGCGCGAGACGTGGCCCGTGCCATCGACATGAGCCGCTTGCACAGCTCGTATCTGGTGCGATTCGGCCCCGATGGGGAGAGCCTGCAGTGGCGGCTGATGGGTGAGCAGCCGGGACAGGTGTTCACGTCGGAGCCCGAAGTGACTCCGCTCACGCAATGGCGCAACATGTTGCTCGCGCCGTTTGTTCCTGAACAGCTCCTTTAGTTTGCCACTCACCTCATCCGAACGTGAAGACATAGGCCTCCACGCCCGGATCGAGGAACTCGATCTCGAACACTCGATCGGCAATCGGCTTCGGCTGGCGAATGAGCTGGTACATCCGCTGCTCCGTTGCCGTGCCGTTGCCCTGCTCGTCTACGTCGACGCCGTGCGCGTTCCCTGGCGGGTGCCCATCGAGGAGCACTCGAAAACGCACGGGCGATCCACGCAACGGCGGTCCCATGACGAGGTGCAAATCGCGCGCGTGGAATCGGTAGACGATGCGTCCATTGGACCTGTCGAGGACCACGGCGCCTGGGTTCACCGTCCAATCGCCGCTGAGCGCCCATTGATTGAGCCTGAGCGATGATGGTGCGGCATAGTTGCGGCTCTTGCCGACCGGCGATCCGCCGGGCGACGCGAAGCCCTGCGCCTGATCGCGGCCCAGATAATTTTCCTGCGATCGGAGGTTGTCCCAGTCCGCGGCGACTTCGGAGGCCAGAGGTTCGACCTGGACGGCGTCGTTCCCCATGCCGGAGTATCCGGCCTCGCGCAGCAGTTGCTGAATGACCGCTTCTGTGCGCTCGTACTCGCCTTCGCCGAACTGGTGATGGCGGATCCTGCCGTTGCCGTCCGCGATGTAGATGGCGGGCCAATACTGGTTGCCGAAGGCTTTCCATATCGCGTAGTCGCTGTCGACCGCGACGGGATAGTCGATACGGAACATCTTGAGCGCCGGCCGGATGTTGTCGACATTCTTCTCGAACCCGAATTCGGGCGTATGCACGCCGATCACCACCAGTCCCTGATCCTTGTACTTCTCGGCCCACGCGCGAACGTACGGTTCCGTGCGCTGCCAGTTGATGCAGGTGTAGGTCCAGAAGTCGACGAGCACCACCTTGCCCCGCAGGGCCTCGGGCGTCAGCGGCTGCGAATTAAGCCAGGTGATTGCGCCTGCGAAGGAGGCGAGGCTG
>Ga0157369_10009368_pt1 | contig 11197 bp, 12 predicted proteins | sample C25metaG_FD_113461 | JGI IMG/M metagenome (GOLD analysis project Ga0157369, IMG submission 113461) | Corn rhizosphere microbial communities from Kellogg Biological Station, Michigan, USA - C2-5 metaG | ecosystem: Host-associated > Plants > Roots > Rhizosphere > Soil | place: USA: Michigan... | reverse complement strand
TACAATATGGACACCGGCCCCGATGCCACGCCCATTCAGAGCGCCCTCAAAGCAGCAGGGATGCCGATTATCCGCGCGTGGTTCTTCCAGAACTCCCTGGTCGATAATCATGCGCTCTCCGACGCCGAGCAACTGCAAAAGTGGCAGGCGGTCGCCAACAGTGGCGCGGTGTGTTTCGCGAATCTGCCCACCGGGAATAGTGTCGCCTATGATCTGCATCTCGTTACACTGCTCAAGGGCAAGTGCGAGCTGTACGAGGTGATGAACGAGCCGGACATCGAGGGCGTGAACTCGACGCAGTACCTTGCGTTCTGGAACAGCTTCGTTCCCCAGGCGCGGGCAATTGACCCGAACGCGAAGTTTGGCGGCCCGGCGGACTACAACAACCAGGGCAACGAGTGCAGCTACACGTCGGGCGGCTCAACCTGCTTCCTGCAAAAGGTGATGATCGGCATGCAGGCCTCTGGCGTTCTGCCCGATTTCGTGACCTACCACTGGTATCCCTGCTGGAACAACAGCGCCAGCCAGTGTCTCGCGCTGGCTGGGTCGTTCGCCAGTGCGGCCCAACAAGTGATTGGCTGGGTGCAACAGATTTTTGGCAAAGCGCTGCCGGTGCTCTGCTCCGAGTGGAACGCCGATCCGGGCAATCCCACCTTCATGAATGATCGCAACTGGGACGCGCAGTTCGTGACCGCGGCGTTGCAGAGCATCGAGACGTCGGGACTTGCCGGAGCGATGGAGTACGATATCTCGCAGTATGGCAACTACGGCGCCGACGACATGTTCGACATCTACAACGGCGGAAAGCCGTTCGCGACCTGGACGGGCTTTGCCGCGGAAATCGCGCGGGTGCGGGGCAGCAGCACGCCAATTGTTCCCCCGCCGTCTGACCCAACGCCGACCCCACCCAGCACGCCACCATCACCCACGCCGACCCCACCCAGCCCGCCAACGTCACCGATGCCGCCTACTCCGCCAACGCCACCGACTACACCGACGCCACCGGCGCCGGGTGACTTTGGCGACGGCTTCGAGTCGGGCAACGCAGGCGCGTGGACGGCCCACCAGGCCGCCGGAACCAATACGCTCCAGGCCGAGTCGGCGGATGTTGCCAATGGCTCGTACGCGATGGAGATGGTGAAGAAGGCGCATCAAGGCAACGTCTTCATCGAAGAAGATCTGGCGCAGGGCGTGACATCGACAAATGCGAGCTTTGCGTTGAAGCTCTCGGGCGCATCGGGCAGCGGGATGATGCAGCTATTGCAGCTGCGCTCGTCGCATGGCTACTTCGCGGGCGGGCTGTGGCTCACCTATAACGCGACGACTGGCTACAAAGAGCTTGAGGTCTACGATGGCGCCTACCACTGGCACAGCTGCCAGTTGCCGACGTCGTTCTCGGGGGCGTGGCACAGCTACAGCCTCGACTACACGCTGGGCACCGGCACGAAGGGCAGCTTCAGCCTGAGTATTGACGGCGCGGTCGCCTGCTCGGCCACGGGCATCGCGACTACCAAAGTTGGCAGCGACAAGGTAGGCGCCTATCAGTTCGGCTCCATTGGCTCGGATGGCGCAACGGCGATGGTCATCAAGCTCGATTCCGTCACCATTCGATAGCGCACGAGGAGACTTGGAGACACAGGGGTAATAAGACACAACAGCCAGAAGCTGCTCGGCTCAGGTCGGGCGGCTTCTGCATTTTCTGCGAGCGTTTCATAGCGCACTTCGCGTATCCGTGCGTGGCGTGCTACAGTTGGCTGAGAACAATGCTATTTCATCCTGCGATACCCTAGCACGCGACGCTTGCTATCATCCCCAACGAAGGAGCTGACGCGAACATGGAGCCATCGGCACAACACACGGACGATGCCCGCGACCAGGCGTTCGATCCCTTCCCCTGGTACGAGCAGATGCGCCGCGACGCCCCTGCCTGGGTCGACCACACCTCCGGCGTGCTCTCGGTCTTTCGCTACGACGACGTGCAGCGCGCCCTCTCCGACTACGAGGCGTTCTCGTCCGACCGCAGCCCGCGCGACGCCTCGTCGGCGCTGAACGCCAGCCTCATCAGCTCCGATCCGCCGCGTCATCGCCAGCTCCGCAACCTCGTCACCCAGGCGTTCACTCCACGCGCCATTGCGCAGCTTGCCCCGCGCATCACGGCGATCATCGACGGGCTGCTCGATCCGGTCGCCGCTGCCGGTCGCATGGACTTTGTCGCGGACCTCGCCGATCCGCTGCCGGTCATTGTCATCGCCGAGATGCTTGGCATTCCCACCTCCGAGCGCGTGCAGTTCAAACGCTGGTCGGACGCCATCGTTGCTACCACCGATGGCGGTCTCACCTTTATGGAGGCTCAGCGCGAGATGGCGCGGTACTTCAGCGGCCTCATCGCCGAGCGCGCCGCCGAGCCGCGTGACGACCTTATCAGCCACCTCATCACTGCCGAGATCGACGGCGAGCGGCTCACCCCCATGGAGTTGATCGGCTTCTGCGTGCTGCTGCTGGTGGCTGGCAACGAGACAACCACCAACTTGCTCGGCAACGCTATCCTCTGTTTCGACGAACAGCCCGAGGTCTACGAGCGCCTGCGCGCCCTGCCCGATCTGATTCCCAGCGCCATCGAGGAAGTCCTGCGCTACCGCTCGCCGGTCCAGTCGATGTTCCGCACGGCCACCGGTGCGACTGACCTCGGCGGCGTCTTCACACGCGCTGGCCAGCCCGTCGTCGCCTGGATCGGCTCCGCCAACCGTGATGAAGCCCGCTTCCCTGATGCTCACGTCTTCGATATCACGCGCGCGCCCAATCGGCATCTCGCCTTCGGCCACGGCATCCACTTCTGCCTCGGCGCGCCGCTCGCCCGCCTGGAGGCTCGCCTCGCCCTCGAAGCGCTGACGTCCCGCTTCCGCGACATCCGCCGCATCCCTGACGCGCCCATCCACTGGATGGAAAGCTCGATTGTCTACGGCGTCAAAAACCTTCCGATCACCTTCACATCATCGTGACCTGGGCTTGGGCTTCATCCAGAAGGCCTCGACATAGCCACGATAGCCACGTGGCTGTTCTACACCGTGGCACGTCTGCTATACTGGACGCTGACCGTCACCCTGATCGCGCAGCGCTCGACGCGCGGTGAGACACGGGGCTGGCGCGAAGCCTATTATAGAACACGATGGACCACGGAGGAAGAACGCATGATTCCATGGATGCGCATGCGCGGAAACCCAGTCGCGCTCGTCCCCATCATTGGGGCGCTGGTAGCCGCGGGCGTGATCTACGCGCGTATCTTCACACGTGGTGAGCTGGGGACGGGCGTGGATGTCGCCCACCTGCTGATCGTGCTCACGTTGCTCCAGACCGCGCTGGTGCTGGATCTCTTCCTGCAATTTGCCGTCGCCCACCGTCGCGCGCGCTCCGTCGCGCCGGACTCTTCAGCCGAATACGTGCTGCGGATGGCGCAGCGCCTGCAATGGCTCTTGCTGGCCGTGCCTGCCCTGGTCATCATCCTGATGGCCCGCCAATCGCCTACGCCGCAGATTCTCTTCCAGCCCGTCTTCACGTTCGCCTGGGTGGTGCTGCTGCTCAATATCTTCCCGCTCACGGCTGGCTACCTGCTGCTGGCGGTCACCAAACCCGTAGCGACCACGCGGGCAACGCCTGATCACGCGCCCATTGATGCGCCTACCGCCGAAAGTCCTGACCCCGCTCCCGATCTCGAGACGCAGACGCCGTAACCAGCCTTTCACGCGATCAACTGAGCAGGCATCCACTCCTTCAGTAGCAGCGGAAAGTCGCGATCTCATGGCATACCATTGTGGCGTCTCTGTCGTACAATGAGTTCAGGGCCGTAACATGCCGGATGTATGGGTTACGAGGAGCGCACCATGAGCCGAGTACTTGAGCTTTCTGATGAGGAGTACGCACGCCTGGAACAGGCCGCCCAACAGCAAGGAAGCACCATCGCCGAGCTCGTGCGCGCATGGATTGAAAGCATGAGTATCGGCTCGTCCGAGCAGGACATCCAGAAAGCGCTGGCGCGCTGGGCAGCGGTGGGCGATACCGCGGTGTGGCCAACGCAGGATGAGCTACGCGCGCATCCGCTCTTACGCGCGGTTGGCATCCTCAGCAGCGGCGCGCCGGGCTGGGCTGACCAGCACGATGAAATCATCGCGGAAGAAGCGCCGGACTCTCATGCCAATGAGTGATGCGCTACCTTGACGACGCGAACAGCCCCGGTCGTGAAGAACGCTTCGCGCCTGGGCCTCTTTGTTTGCCAGCAAACAATGGCTAGTGTTGGTTCGACAGGAGCATCACGCCGACGGCCGAGCTGATGATCGAGGCGATGAAGCCGATGATCGAAAGCACGATACCAATTGTCGCTATCGTACGCTTCGAGGGGGCACGGCGTCCGAGGATGCTGAACACCAATCCCAGGATGGCGGTGATATAGCCGCAAATCGCGAAGACCGCGATGGGAATGCTGACGATGCCAAGGATGAGCCCCGCTATCGCGAAACCGCCGCCTTTTTCAGGCGCCGCCACTGGTGCCGCGGGATAGCCATACGGCTGGGCCTGCTGGTACGCATCGGGCGTGGGATAGTAGCCGCCCTGCTGCGGAGGCTGTGACGGCGGATAATAGCCACCGGGCTGTTGGGGAGGATAACCACCGGATGGTGGATACTGAGGATTATAGGGTGGTTGGTCGTACGGTGGCTGGTTGCTCACGGCGGGCTCCCTTTCTTGTGTTGGCGTCAACATGCCAGGCAAGACAAGTTGCTTGCGCCAGTGTACCATACTGGTCCACCCACGCAAACAGCGTGTGCTATTGGGGCATATCCGCGATGCAATCATGGGCGCTATCCCTGGCCTATGCTATACTCCGAAACGCAGGACTGAGCGGAATACGTGCGCCGTAACCCGCATCGTAGAGCAAGATAGCGGTCTGTGTTCCTTCGGAAAAGCTAGAGGAGTATTCTTATGCGATGGGTCTGGCTGATCCTCGGCGTGCTTGCTGTGCTGGTCGGCGTCGTATGGACGCTGCAGGGGCTGAACGTCCTCAAGGGCAGCGGGATGAGCGGCCAACCGATGTGGGCGATCATCGGGCCGATTCTGGCGATCATCGGGCTGGCGCTGGTCGGCTTCGGCGCGGGGATTGGGCGTCGCCGCGCGCCAAGTGTGTGAGCGCGTGACGCGCGAGACATAGCGGTCGTTTGCTCCCATGGTATGTATCGTATATGCTAACAATGCCTATACGAGCAAAGGGGGGCGACATGAGCACCGAGAAGCGTCCGGCAGCCGAGCGCCAGGCGATGCCCGCCGGGTTGCGTCCGCAGGTTCTGCTGGAGACCTTGGCGGCGTTCGCCATTGGCGTGGCATTTCTGGGGCTGCCTGCGGGACTGACCGTCGGGCCAAACTGGCTGCCGCTCGTGATCTCCGTGGTGGTACTGGGGCCGCTGCTAATCGTCGGCTTCTTCGAGCGCCCCAAATATCGCATCGCCCGCCGGACACGCGCTGGCATGCAGATCCTGCTGACCGCCGCGCTGCTCAGCTCGGTCGCGCTGCTCGTTATCCATCTGTCCGACCCCACGTTCGAGAAGAGTGTGCTCGCGGCGGGCGGCCTCTTGCGGGCGGGCGCACTGCTCTGGGTCAGCAATATTCTCATCTTCGCCGTCTGGTACTGGGAGATCGATGGGGATGGCCCGGTCCATCGCCACCAGCACGGGCATCCAGCGACGGACTTCCTCTTTCCACAGCAGGCGTCCGGCAGACCGTTCGCGCCTGGCTTCGTGGACTACCTCTTCCTGGCGTTCGGCTTTGCCACCGCGCTCAGCCCCGCCGATACCGCGCCGCTGACGCCACGGGCAAAGCTGCTGATGATGTCCGAGGCGCTGATCTCGATTACTATTGTCGCCCTGCTGGTCGCGCGCTCCGTCAATATACTTTGAGCACCCAGTCATGTCCCCTGCACCACTGGCCCGCGTTCGAGATGCGTCTTCAATACCACCGTCGTCTCGGTCCCCTCGATGCCAGGAATTTGCTTGAGGCGCTCGACCAGCTGAAGCAGATGCTCCGTATTGGTGGCGTGCACCTTCAGGATGAAGCTGAGCTGGCCCGCCACTGCGTGAAACTCCTCGATCTCGCGAATCTGCTCCAGCGTCCCAACCAGTTCTGAGCATGGCCGCGACGACTGCACTCCCACATACGCCAACACCGAGAAGCCCAGCGCTTCGGGCGCGATGTCAATGGTCCAGCGGCGGATGACGCCATCGCGCTGGAGCCGACGCAGCCGGTCGTGCACCGAAGACGGCGCCAGATCCACCTGCCGGGCGAGATCCTCCAGCCGCATCCGCCCCGCCGTTTGCAGCGCCGCCAGCAGCACCTGATCGATGCGGTCCAGCGCGCGGGCGCTCGCGCGAGAATCCGAAATATTTTCGGCCATTTTGCATATTCCTCCGAAAGACATCATACTGATCTCGGCAAGTATCCGTCAATGTTTAGGTTACACCCTGAATCGGAGGAGTGCGATGCAGACACTGATCGTTCTGGATGCGCAGAATGAGTTCTCAGCACAGGGCAACCGGCCCGTACCCAACCATGCCGAGGCGCTGGAGGTGATTCTACGCCGGGTCGAGGAGGCGCGCCGCGAGGGTCGGCCCATCGCCTGGGTACGTCACCACAACCCACCAGTCGAGCCCGCGCCAGGGCTAAAACCAGCCTTCATTCCCGGCACATGGGGCGCGGAGTTCTCGCCAGGCCTGGGGCCGCTCGCCGACCGCAACGAAGAAGTTGAGCTCGTCAAGAATGTCTTCGGCGCGTTCACCGGGACGGGCATCGGCGCCTGGCTAGAGGAGATAGGGTCTGAGGATGTGCTTCTCGTCGGCTTCTTCGCGCATATGTGCGTCTCGACGACGGCGCGCGAGGCGCTCATGCGCGGGCTGAGCGTCTCCATCGATCCCGATGGCACAGGCGGCTTTCCCTGGCGGCACGAGTTGCTGGGCGAGCAATCGGCGGAGGAGGTGCGTCGCACGGCGCTGCTCCAATTGAGCCATCTCGGCGCGAGTATCACCCCGCTTCGCCGCGCATTCTGAGGCGCCGCGGCGATTGTTCCATCTGAATCAACATTGCTCCCTGGACGACAAAAGCCGCTGGCACTGAACCAGCGGCCTTGTCAATATTGTGGGTTTAGGGCGAGCATATCTCACCCGTTATGGAACGTTACGCGGTGCGGCGACGGCGGCCAACCCCCAGCAGGCGCAGAATCAGCAGCAGGATGACCGCGCCAATGAAGGCGATAATCAGGCTGCCGATGCTGAAGCCAGAGAAACCGAAGCTGCCGGGCAACAGCAGCGAGATGATAAACCCGCCGATGAGTGCGCCGACAATACCGACGATAATATCGCCCAGGATGCCCAGCCCCGTGCCTTGCACGACAAGACTGGCCAGCCAACCGGCGATGCCCCCTACGATAATCCACGCGAGGATGTTAAGCACTGATTTCCTCTCCTTTCAGTGTCCTGACTACGTGGCAAATGTGCAATGCGCATGTAGTACGACAGTGGCGATGATAACAAGCATCAAACATCGCCACCATGTTGAGAGTATGCAATGTGTGTGCCAGCGATATTTATGCAACTCTCCCAGGCAGAGTTTCCCCTGATTTACAGGGCTTTGGCAGGCTTTTCTCACAATCATCCATCGGCCTGGTTCTGGGGTTGTTCCTTGCTATTGCCCGATTCGTTGCGCGGCGCAGCCCTCCACGACCCTCGCCGTGACGCGCGCGCTGGCGAGGCGTGTTAAGGGCCCATGATGCCGGTGACGAGCGCCGCCACGCCGAAGCCCAGCAGCACCACGCCCGAAAGACGGTTCACCCAGCGCAGCGCTCCCATCGTCAGCCGCGCGCGCAACAGGCTCACTCCGCCGCTGAGCAGCAGCCACCAGCACGCCGAGCCGAGAAAGACGCCGAGCGTCAGCAGCCCTGGCGCCGCGACAGCGCTGCCCACCGCGCCCGCCAGCCCCAGCGCGGCAAAGACGGTGGCAAACGAGATGATGGTGGCGGGATTGGTCAGCGTCAGGCCGACGGTCGTGGCATACGCGCCTAGCAGTCCGCGCCCACGTCGCGCCGACGCCGCCTCGAGCGCTGGTTTCGCCAGCAGCGTGCGCGCGCCGAGATAACAGAGCAGCAGCCCACCCGCGACACGGATGACGCCCTGTTCCGCCACCAGCACGCCAGATATCACCGTTAGCCCAAAGGCGGCGACTCCACCGTAGAAGCCATCGGCGGTGGCCGCGCCCATCCCGGTCAGAAAGCCGGTCAGCCAACCCTCTGCCAGCGAGCGGCGGATGCACAGCACGCCGATTGGCCCGACCGGTGCGGCGATGGCGAGGCCGATGAGCAATCCCCTCGCCAGCCAGGTTACTCCTGAAAGTTCCATGAATCATCTCCTCCTCTACGTCGTGTCATCACTGCTGACAGGTGCGTGATAGGCGTGATAGGCGTGATAGGCATGACAGACAGGAGGAAAACAGCGCGCCCGCCGAACCTGTCTGGTCAGTCCGGCGGGCGCAACGGGGAACGTGCGTGCAATGCAGGCGCGACTAGCCGAACCGTGAGTTCGGCTGCTGCTGGTTTTCAGGATGTCGTGCTGTAGCGGGTGTGTGGTATGCGCGCCTGGCCATGTTCGTCTCCTCAACGCGATATGCTGACGCCAGCATAGCAGCCGCAAGGGCCGCGCGTCAATGTTGCGGCGTCAAAAGCTGGTGACTGATGAATAGTACGGCAACCAGCATGATCTTGCTCTCGTGCGGCGATGCCATCTTGGGCAAGATGTGGCGTCACACGATTGCATCAGACGTGCTTTGGATGCGCCACTTCATCGGTTGAGAGAGGGGTATCTCGCCAGGTTGCGCTATCTGGCTTGGCCATCCAATACTGCGCTGCTGCATCGTAAATGATCGTAGCTTCGACTTCAAGCCCCGGTTCCCAAAGAATCACGCGCTCTCCTTCGCACAACGAAGGGAGGTGATCGCCATTTGGTGTACCCACCTGACCCAGTTTCACAAGGTCTTCGGGCTCGCTCGTCAGCGTATTGAAATCTACCTCGATGCGTTTCATAGCAAACATCCTTCTACCGGATGCGGTAGGGGTTCAAGCGATGGCGAAATGTCTGGCTCAAGGCCTCGGCAGCATCCTGTGGCAAACTTTGCAAGAGCAAACCACTCACATCGTACAACACTGCGAACGTATGGTGAAATTCCCTGCCAGGGCTTTGCACAAGCCGCATAGTATAGTCGAGCGGTTGAAGCGCTAGCTGCAAAGTATTGGCGGTAGCATAGCTGATCTGTTCATGTGGGAATTGGCCTGCCAGCGCCAGTTCTTCAACGCTCCTCCCAGGCGCATATTGTACTGAGAACCCAAAAAGGCCCGGCACTCCACGATGCTGGTTATAACCCCTTACCAGAGAGTTTGGGCTCGCAATGCCCGCACGCACTACCCAATCCACGCTATTCACCCCGCTCTGGTCAGTCTCCCAGCACTATGAGACAAGCAATCTTAGAATCACTATAGCAGCCTTGCCAAGATATTATACTCGCGTGGCGCCGTCACTCTGGGCGCGACGTGGCATGCCATACGGCTGGCGGTGCTATAATCGCCGCATCGGAAGGCCGACTGTGTCAGTGAGGGGGATGTGTGACGACACCAGCCAGCGCGCCGCCAGGGATCGAGCGCGCGACGCTCTATCTCTACCAGCTCTACGATGTCGCCTTTGGCCTTGACCTGGAGCGCGCGCATGCGCTGCTTAAGACACCTATCGAGCGAGTGCGCCCAGTGGTGACGCGCGGCGGCAGCATCGAGATTCCGCAGCTTCCACTCGAGCTACATGCGGGCGAGGTGACGCTCGACCTGGCGGGGCTGACGCTCAGCGGGCATATCCACGTGCGCATCTATGACCTGGGCATCCTGGCGTTTCGCATGATGCTGCGCCTGCCCGATAGCCTCTCGTGGGATGCCGCGGCGGAGTTGCTGGGCGCGGTGCAGACCTATCCGCCGACGGTGCTGGAGCGCTTCCAGCAGCAGCACGACGCCTTTGTCCATCTGCTTCGGCCTGCGATGGAGCGCCCCTATCTCTCCGCTGAGCGCGCCGAAGATTACGCGATCCTGCTCATCGAGCGCCTGGGCGCGGGTACGCCCGCCTCGGCGCTCGCCCGCGACCCCACCATCCTGCGCACCGCGCTGGGCGAGCGCAAACCCCTGAGTGCCTCGGCGGCGCAGCTTGCCAGCAGTTTCAGCTACTATGAGGATGACCTGATCGTGCTGACGTGGGGCGCGGCAGTGGTGGTCGAGTCGGATGCCACCGCGCGCGACGATGTGGCGCTCTTGCTGGAATTCGCTAACGCGCAGCTGCTGGCGTTCCGCTCGTACGACGACGAGGTTGAGCGCGATCTGGCGCGGGTAGGCCCACGGGTGGCGCGCACGCGGCGTCCGCGCTGGTCGGTGTTGCTCTCGTCGGGGGCGTTCCTGCGCGAGATACACGGCCTGATCGCCGATATCACCGAGACCAGCGCCCGCGTCGAGAACGCGCTCAAAGTGACCGAGGATGTTTACTGGAATCGCGTCTATGCGGCGGCGCTGGCCGTGCTGAAGGTCGAGGTGTGGCGGGCGAGCATCGCGGAGGCGCTGGAGGTGCTGCGTGAGACGGCGGCGCTTTTGCGCGATGAGGCGCAGGAGGTGGTGGCGACCTCGCTGGAGGTGCTGGTCATCGTCCTGATTGCCATCGAGCTGGTGGTGGCGCTGCTAGGATTGCACTGAACGACGTGGCGACACACTCTCGGCCATAAATGGCCGGAGTAAAGGGCGTATGGCCATTCATGGCCTTTTCGCTGTTAGGTGGCACGTCGGTCGGATACAACCCAAGCGGGCTTTCCAGCTTTCTGTTGTCTGTCGTCTTTTCTTCACGGTGGCCTTGTGTCCATGCGGCATATCGCGCACGCGTAGCTTAGGGTGGTTGCTGCGTCGAAGCCCTGCTATAATGGGGCGGGACTTCGTCAGACTCGCGAATCGGTCGCAAAGCGTGCTGCCATCTGCTGCCCCCGCGAAGGAGTTGCCGCTTGCATCGGCCCACAACAACCATCATCTTGCTCAATGGCATCTCGAGCGCTGGGAAGACAAGTATCTCGCAGGTTCTCCAGCGAACGCTGAATGAGC
>Ga0157369_10009365_pt1 | contig 11198 bp, 11 predicted proteins | sample C25metaG_FD_113461 | JGI IMG/M metagenome (GOLD analysis project Ga0157369, IMG submission 113461) | Corn rhizosphere microbial communities from Kellogg Biological Station, Michigan, USA - C2-5 metaG | ecosystem: Host-associated > Plants > Roots > Rhizosphere > Soil | place: USA: Michigan... | reverse complement strand
CCCGACCTGTACACGATGTACGAGAGCTGATCCGGACCGGGCGTAATTCTTAACCAGGACGGTTCTCTCGACAGCAGCACACGTCCGGCCCCGCGCCCCTAGCTGTGACGATTGGCGACCGCAGTACAACCCGATCGGTCACGGTCGCCGTGCAGTGACTCTGCTGACGTTGGTTTTACTGTCCGCCGGCGGATTTCAGGTCGTAGTGAATGGTCGAGTTGACCACGGCGCGCAGGCTCGTCAGGTCGATGGATCCGACCAGGTGCACCACGGTCAGCTCCTTCGGCTCGGCTGAGATCAGCAGAAATCCGGCCGGCTTGCCGTCCTGACTCAACATATAGATCTCGGTGCTTTCGTGCTCTTCCTTGACGTTGAGGACGCGCGACCACGTCGATACCTGTTTTCGTATGGCGTCCAGATCGGAATCCGAGTACTGTGTGGTGTTTTCGAATTCGTAGTGCCGGACCACCACGCGGCTTACGCTTGCGGCCGCGCCCTTGACCTTTTCCGGCGCCTGCTGGAGCACTTGCGCGAGCAGCGGACCTTCGAGCGTGATCTCGGCTTTATCTTTGGCTTTGGCGGCCAGCGCATCGAGGTTGATATCGACGCTTTGGGATCGTGCGGGGAGTGATAACGCCAGGCAAAACATGGTAGTCAGCAGCGTCCTCATTCTTTTTTTCCTTTCTTGTCGGGAACTGGAATCGATGGAACTCCGAGGGCTTTCAGCTTGGCTAGGTCGTTCAAGTTGATGGTCCCTTCGATCGCTACCACCGTCAGTTCCTTCGGCTCAGCGGCGATAATCGCAAATCCGGCGACTTTGCCCTGGTCGGTACGCATGTAGATCTCACTGGTCTCTTCCTTGCTTTGCGAAGAGATGATCTTGCTCCACCCAGGAGTACGAAGCTGGGCGCGAATCGGTTCCAGATCTTCCATCCGGTATTGGCCGGTTTCTCCAAACTTGAAGCTTTTAACTGTGATTGCTTTGAGCCCGGCGAGCAGTTGCTTGAGGGTCTCCGCGTCTTTGCCGTCTTTACTATCTTTACCGGCGCCGGCCAGAAAGCCGCCCGCCATTTGTAACAGGTTCGAGTCGAGCGTAATATCCGCGGATTCCTTAGCTTTGGATGCCAGGCCGTCGAGGCCCGTGATCCGCAACTGCAACGTCTGCGCGGGCGACTGTACCGAAGCGCACACCGCGATGAAGGCAACTAGTAAAATTCTTCGCATATCAATTCTCCAGCCTGACGACTTTCTCTCGCGCACTATTCAACTTATCCGCCGCGATTCGCAGCGCCAGCACTGCATCGCGGCCGGCGCGCTCCGCTTTCATTTGCCGAACCTCGTATGTGGCAGTCAATCCGATTATCAGTAGGGCCGCGATGGCTGCCGCCCACGCGATCCGGAATATTGGCTGATTTGACTGGGGCGTAGCCTTCGCACGAGCTACTACTCGCCTTGCAAGAACACGTTGTGTAAAATCCGGCGCCGGATCTTCCCGCCGTAAGGCCGCTCTTAATTCGTCGTCTAAATTCATAACCCAACTCCCTTGGTACGGGACAATTTTTCCCTCAGCAATGCCAGCGAACGTTGTAAATGGCTCTTGACGGTGGCGATCGGCATGTCCAGGGCCCGCGCGATATCCATTGGATCCAGGTCTTCCTGATACCGGAGGATCATCACCACTCGGGCGTTTTCCGGCAGCGAGGCGACTAAATCCCGAAGCATCTCGGAGAGCAGCGGATCGGAGCTCGTGGAAGTCGAATCCGCGGCGGCCGGTTCCGGAGCATCTTCCAGCGGCGACTGCGGACGGCGTTTCTCCTGCCGCGAATGGTCGATCAGCCGGTGCGCCGTGACCCATCGCAACCAGTGGAGGACGTGCTCGGATGATTCTAATGAAGGCAGTTTCCGGTACAACTGCAGAAATACATCCTGCGCGATCTCTTCGGCCAGCGCCCGATTTCGCAAGTATCGGCAGGCCATGCTGAACACCATGGCCTGGTGTTCCCGGACCAGCTCCTCGAAACGCTCGGGGTCGTCTGTCATTGCTCCCGATGTTTCTCCCGATCTCATCTTCGGAATGGCTCCGGCGATTCCCTGGGTGAACATGCGCTTCACTTACTAATACGCTGGCCGGGCCTCTTGAGGAGGCAAGTCTTTACTTCAATTCGATCTGGATCTCCACTGCTGTCCGATCCCCTACGTTTTCAGTGGTATGCCGATACGGATCGCGCCATGCCACTTCGCCTGGATGACGCGGGTTATCGACCTGTTTGCCGTCGGCCAGTGTCATGGTGGTGTGTAACTCGGTGAGATAGACGACCACGTACGATGGATGATCGTGGGTGGGACCTTTTAGATGCGGTTCAAGGATGGTCCGGAGCACGCGTACGCGAGCGTTCTCCAGCGGGACTTGCTCGTAAGCGGGCTCCAGCTTTACGGGATCGAGCTCCACGGGCCAGCCCTTGGCTTTGGGCGCTCCCGGTTTCAATTCCACCAACACGAGCTCCACGGGGTGGTCGGAACGATTATCCCAAGCGTCCCGGCCCGCCGGGAGCCAGCCAACGTCGCCGGCCTTGTGGTTGGCAAAATCGGTAAGGTACACGGCAACGCAGTCAGGATGCTGGCGCTCTGGCGCCGTCTCGTGAGGAGCCTGTTTCACGCGTAGAACGCGAACCCAAGCGTTATCGATTTCGACCGTGATCTGTGCGTAGGAGGAAGCCGCAGACACCAGTATGGCGAGGGAGAGCCGTGCAACCATACTTGTGATAATAGAGGGTGAGGAGGCCCTTTGAAACTGGCCGGAGTTTTTTTCGCGATATTTGCGATTTCCGCCCTGGCGCAATCCGCTCAGTACGGTACGCGAATCGGCCAGGTTCAGACCGTCTATCTTCGAGACATTCCAGTTACGCCTGGCCCCACCGTGCCTTTCGCGGGCCCCGCTCGCATCGGCGACCTCCCAGAAGCGGTCCGGGAGACGAGTGGAGCTCCGGCGGTTACCCCCAAGGCAGAATTCGAAACTTGGGCGGAGCAGAGGTTTAAGGACTACGCTGAAAGCGTCGTGACAGGTTCTACGGACATCGAACGCGCGCCTGGGAAGGCGACCATTCATCGTTTCGTGCGCGACAATTTCCGGAACCTCTACGTTACCTACACAATGACGTTTGAACCCATCGCCAGGACAGACACATTTCGAGTTACCTTTGCCGATTCGGCGGTTCCTTCTCCGGTTCCGCAGATTCTTCGCGATGGAGAAACAATCGCGCTCACTCTTGCCGCGGACGCGCGAACCGGCCGAAGACTGGTGGACTACGTTCGCGTTGGCACGGGCGTTATGCACTCGCGCTCGGGCGTCTCGCGGGATGTGTATGCGGAGGACGCGGAATTGACGATTGCGAAGCCGCGTCTGCGGACCAACGGAGTGGAACAGCGAGCCGCAAATCCTACGGCGACCGTGAGCGCTCCAGCGGTGCGGGTCGATATTCCCGGAGAAGGACGATACGACCTGTCGTTCCGGCCGCGCCCCGATCAGGGATTTGAACGAGCGGGTGAAGTTGCGGAGAATTCGCTGTGGTTTTCCTTGGGCGGCAACATCTTTCGGATCGACTGCGCCGACCGTATCGCCACCGGGTCGGGAACGTACAACATTTACGCTCGCAAAGAGCCGGTTGAGGTTCCCGCCGGTTCCGCGGGTTTTACGTTCGGTGCGCAGCGCTAGTAAGTTGCAGCCCGCAAAACGGACCGCGGTTTACGACCTACGATTGGCGCTCGGTTCCATGGCTCGCGGGTCCTTTGCGGGCTAAGCGCTTGACTCCCGATTCTCCAAAGCGCATGATGGCGTCTTATGAAGATTCGTGCGTCTGTTCCTATCCTGGTGGTCCTCCTGGTCGCGCTGCCGGCGATCCTGCCCGCGCAGCAGAAGGCTAACACCAAAGCTGCGCCGGCGCCCGCGCCGCGTAAGGCGAATGGCAAGCCGGATTTCGGTGGAGTTTGGCAGACCCCGCGCATGGCCGACGTCACCAAGGACGAAGCATGCTGTAAGGGTGTGAAGGATCTGCCATTCACGGCTTGGGGCAAGCAGCAATGGGAATCCTACGATGCGACAGCCAACGGCGATTATGCCGGCGCGTGCCTGCCGTTCGGGCTGCTGCGTTCCGTAGGTGGACCGCACCCCGTCCAGATTATTCAGGATGACAAGTACATCGCGATGATGTACGAGCAGAACACCTGGTTCCACGTCACGCCTATCGACGGACGGCCGCATCCCAAGGATATCGATCCCACCTGGTTCGGAAACTCGGTCGGTAAGTGGGATGGCGACACGCTGGTCATCGACACCATCGGTTTCAACGGTCGCACCAGGATCGACACGATCGGGCACCCGCATAGCGATCAGCTGCACACCATCGAACGCTTTCGCCGCACGGATCGGGACCACATCGATTACGTGATCACCATAGACGATCCCAAGACCTATACCAAGCCATGGGACAGCGTTCGCCGATGGACGCTTCGTCCGGAGTGGGAGATTATGGAATACTCCTGCGAGGAAAACAACAAGAGCTTGTGGGAAGGCCGCATCAAGGTGCCGCAGCCCTAAAAACACTCGGGGCGGCCATTTCTGGCCGCCCCACGACAAACCCGGAGTGTAATTCTCTTACTGCCGGGCCAGTGTCACCTTAGGTGTCGAAAGGTATCCAACCACTGAATCCTTCTTCACCTGATTGACGACGATTTCATACGGCTGGCGGTAGCCGGATACATATATCTGCACCGGCTCATTGATGGTCTTATCCTTCTTTTCGACGCGCTTGTCGTCGGCAAGAACTTCCATCGTGTAGCGGTTCCGCTTCAGATCGGCATTCTTCAGCTTGAGAGTCACGTTGCCGATTCGCTTCTCGGCTTGCTTCTTGCTCAGATCGAACTCGAAGTAGTTCCGTTCTCCGAGTTCACGCAGCGCTGCCAGATCTTTGCCGTTGGTCGCAATCAGGCCGCTCATCACGCCCATGTCGCCGTTCATTCTCTTGAGATCGGCGGTGGTCTTTTCGAGGTTCGATTGCGTGGAGGCAATATCCGCTTTCACCGCTGTCACGTCCGTCTTAACATTGCCTACATCGGAGGACACGGCACTAACCTTGGAGTCGACTGAAGTGGTGGCTTCTTTCAAATCGCCGATCTGGCTGGCCACTTGTTGCTGCTGCTCTTGAATCTGCTTGCTGAGCTCTTGCGATTGCTTCAGAGCGTCAGCCTGGGTGCGCCGGAGCGCGGCGGTAGTCGTGGTGCTCGCGCCTTTCATGGCCGCCGTCATCTCATCGTCGAGAGCTTTCAGGCGTTGCTGCAGGAGTTCCGTGGTGGCATCCCCGAGCTTGGTGATTTGTCCCTGCGTGTCAGTCTGCATCTGCGCTATCTGCTGGTTGGTGTCGCTGGTACGCTTCAGAAGATATCCATCGCCTGCCAGCGCCAGTACCAAACCTGCGCTTAATCCGATCACCGCTCCTTTAGCCCAGCGTCCGCTGTGATCCGGCGACTCGTCAAATTGCGAAGACATAAACGTATAGCCTCCTCGGTCAGGCTCACTTTTCACTGCGTGTCCTGTCGGAGAACGTAAGGAGCAACCGTGCTGCCAACCGCTGGTAAGCGCTCTGGGCCTAGCGTATTAACCTTATCTGGCATAGGGTTGGCGCGGGTCGGGTCCGGGGTGTAATACCTAGAAATCTCTCTAAAACAGGCGTAAGCTTTACCGTTCGGATAGGTTTTACCGGAATTTTCGGGAAACATCCGGGCGCGGGTTTGATTTAGGCGGGCGGGCGGCAAAACAGCTTGCCGAGATTCCGCGATTTGCTGCCGCAGTTTCACCTAAGAATATGGCACGTGGATCGCGTACAGTGGTCCCTAGTGCTGCTCGCCGCGATTCTGTTCTTGGGCATTCTCTCCATGTGGGTTCCAGCTCGCTGGGCGCTCAGCGCGTTTCAAATCGCGGTTTTCGCCTTGGCTGCGGCGCGCATTGTCCAGCGAAAGAGTCTGACGATTCATCCCACCGCGGTGCTTCTGGGAATGGCCGTTGTGTGGGGCTTGGTTCAGGCGTCCATGGGATGGAGTGTGGACCGCTATAAGACGCTGAACGAAGTTCTCAATTGGACGACTATCCTCGCGGTCTTCGGCCTGGGTCTCGAACTGGGAGGAAACAAGCAGAGCCGGGAGCGGTTCTTGAGTTGGTTACTGTCTTTCGGTACGGGGCTTGCGGCGATATCGATGCTTACCGTTTTTTCGTCGCCGGAGGGGGTCATCTTCTGGCTCTTTCACGCGGGGTCGGACCGCCGAACCCTGGGTCCGTTTGTCTATTACAACCAGTACGCGGCGTTTATCGAAGCCGTATTGCCGCTCGCGCTGGTTAGAGCGATCCTGGATTCGCGGCGTCGCATGCTCTATAGCGTCATCGGCGCGTTGCTGCTGGCTTCAGTCGTGGCGGGCGGATCGCGGGCTGGAACTATCTTGTGCCTGGCGGAAGTGATTGTGATCCCGCTCGTCGCCTTAGGGCAGGGAGTCATTTCCCGGCGAGTCGTGGCACGCGTGCTTCTAGCAAGCATATGTACGCTAGCCGTCCTCGGCGCCGTAGCTGGCTGGGAGGTTATCTGGAGGCGGCTCCAGGAACCGAATCCGTATGCAGTCCGGAAGGATTTCCTGCTATCCAGCCTGGCGATGATCCGGGATCGTCCGCTGACCGGATTCGGGCTGGGAACGTGGTCCGAGGTCTACCCTGGTTTCGCGCGCTTCGATGACGGTCTATTCGCCAACCAGGCTCATAATGATTGGGCCCAATGGGCCGCCGAGGGCGGCATACCGTTCTTCCTATTAATGGTGGGAGTCGTAGCGGGAGCAGTCCGGCCGGCGTTCCGGTCGCTTTGGGGGGTAGGATTACTAGCCGTGTTCGTACACTGCTTGATAGACTACCCGATGCAGCAAAGACCGGCTCTAGCGGCTTTCTTCTTTGCCTTGCTAGGGATTGCGATGGCCTCCGGGGACCATCGCCGCACCCCGCGCGCGGATGGACCTTAGAAGGCCCTAGTACCAACTGAGACCTTTCACGTAACCACACCTAATTCTTTTCTACTTCCAACCGATTGAGTCATATAAGGCCGGGAAATCCGGCATTGGAAAGGGACTCTCATGTCTTCGTCTCGCAACACGTCACTGTTGCTCACGATAGTGTTGACCACTTCGTTCTCGATGATCAGCGCCTTCGGTCAGGCCACGGATGGCAACCTCGTTGGAACCGTCTACGATACGAGCGGAAAAGTGGTTGCCAACGCCGGTGTAAATGCCCAGAACACCGCGACAGGAGTGATTGCCGAGACTAAGTCGGACCAGAGCGGCGCTTATCGCTTCAATAATCTTCCAGTGGGGAGTTACAGCGTTACTGTTTTCTCGATTGGCTTCGCGAAAGCGCAAATTAAAGACCTGAGTGTTGAACTGAACAAGACTGCCACGGCAAACGTCACGCTGTCGGTGGCCACCGCGACGGAATCAGTAGACGTAGTGAACTCAACGACGTTGATTGACACTACGACCGCGCAGATCGCCAACATCTTCGCCAGCCGGATGGCATCGGACTTAGGGATTGCGGCGGATCCCACGGGCGGATATCTGAATCTGTCTTTGCTGGGAGCCGGCGTTGCGAGTGCGGGCGGTATCGGTGCGGGAACCGGTCCTTCGGTGGGTGGACAGCGGCCGCGCAATAACAATTTCATGGTCGATGGAACCGACAATAACCGCAAGGACATTACGGGTCCCGTGGTCGCGCTGCCCAACGATTCGGTGGCTGAATTTAGCGTGCTGCAGAATCAGTTTTCCGCCGAGTTCGGACACTCCTCGGGTGGTCAGTTCAGCGCCGTGATCCGGCGCGGAGGCAACGATCTGCACGCAACGCTTTACGAGTACATGCAAAATCGCAATCTGGATGCTCTGGACCAGGCGTTTAAGCGGCAAGGAACTCTCTCGCAGCCGCGTTACGACAACAACGTGCTCGGCGGCGCGGTCGGCGGTCCTATCCGGAAGGACAAGATCTTCTATTACGGCAACTTCGATTACAATCCAACCGGCTTCAGCAGCACCGGTGGTTCGACGGTCTACGCTCCCACCGCGGCCGGGTACGCGACCTTGGGGGGGATGACGAATGTATCCCCAACAAACCTGAACGTAATGAAGCAGTATGTCGGCGCGGCGCCGCAGCAGACTAACAACTTCGCCACCACCGTCAACGGGACCTCCATTCCTCTGGGAATCGTGCCAGCGCTTGCGCCCAGCTATCAGAATATTTATCGGGGGCTGGTTTCGGGCGACTACAGCATATCCGATAGCGACCAGTTGCGCGTGCGGTACGTCGCGAACAACACATCGAGGATCGATACCGCTGCCGCCCAGTCGGCGTTCTATTACCTGCGCCCGACTGCAGCCAAGCTATTTTCGCTTTCTGAGTTTCACGCATTCCGCGCCGATTTGGCCAATGAAGTACGGCTTGCCTACAACCGGCTGAATGACAACGACGCTGTTCCCTCCACGCAGTTTCCCGGCTTGGATTCGTTCCCCAATCTTGTGGTGGGCACAGGCAGCAATTTGGGCGCGCAGATTGGCCCGGATCCTAACGCTCCGCAGCACGTGGTGCAAAATACGTACCAGATTGTGGATAACGTGACGTGGATCAAGGGTCGTCATAGCATGAAGTTCGGTATCGATGGACGGGACAATACTTCCCTCATCAACTTCATCTCAAATGTTCGTGGCAACTATCAATACAGCAACCTGCAACAGTATCTGCTGGACTTAACCCCCGATAGTCTGGCGACGCGCGCGGTCGGCGGCAGTATTCCGTATTCCGGAAACAACTATGCGCTATATGGGTTCGCCAATGACGATTGGAAGGTCACGCGAAACTTTTCCTTGAGCCTGGGCGTGCGTTACGAGTTTACGGCCGTACCCAGATCCATGCAGGAGTACACGATGAATAGTCAGGCGGACGTTCCGGGAGTGCTGACCTTCTTTGCGCCCCAGCCGCAGACTAAAAATTTCGCTCCGCGTATTGGATTCGCATATTCTCCGGGGAAGTCTGCGAAAACCGCGATCCGAGGCGGGTTTGGGATCGCCTACGATCAGATTTTCGACAACATCGGCCTCAATATTCGCCCTCCCGAGGTAAACTCGATCGTCACGGTAACGGGAGCCAACGCGCCGGGATTTCTTGCGAACGGAGGCATCCTGCCGGGTTTGACCTCTCCCACCCTGACCCCCGCCCAGGCTCGCGCGAGCACCACGGGCTGGCTGGACAATCAGAAACTGGGCTACGCCCTGAACTGGAATTTCGGCGTACAGCACTCTTTTGCAAAAGATTGGATGTTGGACGTCCGTTATCTGGGCACCAAGGGTGTGCATCTGCTGATGCAAACCCAGCTGGGGCGCACCGCGGTGGTGACCGATACGAACTTTCTGCCGACCTATCTCCAGGCGCCGACTCCGGACCAACTGAACGCGCTGCCGCTGACGCTCGCGCAGCTTACAACCGAGAGAAACACGCAGGCAAATTCGCTCGCGCAGTATGGATTCACTAATTTCTCGGGGATCACTTCGTACGTCCCGCGAGGGAATTCGGAGTACAACGGCCTGGCTATCGATGTGAGCAAGCGCCTATCGGGACATCTCACCTTCAAAGGTGGATACACCTGGAGTCACTTGCTGGACGACAGCACTATGGAGCTGAATTTCACGACCTTGACGCCGCGCCGTCCCCAGGATTTCCAAAATCTCGGACCGGAGTGGGCCTCGTCCGCTCTCGATCATCGTCACCGGCTCACGCTAACTTCGTTGTATGATACGCCCTGGTTTGAAAAGAACGACAACTGGTTTCTGCGTAACCTGGTGGGCAATTACCAGCTATCCGGCGTGTACGTCGTGGAATCGCCCGAGTGGGTGACCCCGCAGAGCGCCGTCGATTCGAATATGAACCTGGACAGTGCGGGCGATCGCGTGATTGTGAATCCGAACGGTATTTCGGGAACCGGGAGCGATGTCACCGCACTGAAAAACAGCGCCGGGCAGACCGTCGCATATCTGGCAGTAAATCCCAACGCTCAATTCATCAAGGCTGCGCAGGGCGCGTTGGCGACCTCCGGCCGGAATATTCTGCCCACGAATCCGATCGACAATATCGACTTCAGCGTGGCTAAGTCTTTCACGGCCCGCGAGCGCTACCATGTTCAGATTCGCGCGGATTTCTATAATGGCTTGAATCATCCGCAATACACGCCGGGCGCGCTGGACAGCGTGCTCGCGGTCGGCCATGCAGGCCAAACTAACTATCTCACTCCGGGGAATCCGCTGTTCGGAAAATGGGATCAGGTGTTCCCCAGCAACTCCCGAGTCATCCAGTTGGCTGCGAAGTTTAATTTCTAGTAACTACTCGCGCCCTGTGCGCTTCTGAGCACAGGTTAGTCCCGAACGTTGGCGGGGATCGAAAGGTCCCCGCCCTTTTTTTGTAAGCTCAGGGTATGCGTTCCCGCGTCGCGATCCCATTTCTTCTTCTGCTGGCCGGTTGCCGGCAGCCAAGTGTCACAGCAGTTAAAGAGGGAACAAAGGACGAACCCGTCAAGCAGTATCCGATGCATGGCGAAGTGCTTCGCCTGGATACGCAGGGCAAGATCGCCGCTATCAAGGCCGGGACGATCGGCGACTGGATGGAAGCCATGACCATGGAGTTTCCGGTGAAGGATCAAGCGGAATTTGACAAACTTCACACCGGGGAAAAGATCACTGCAACGGTCTTTGTGCAGGGCAACAGCTATTGGGTCGGCGGAATCCAGGAGGACGCGGCGCCCGCGCCGGCGTCAAAATAAACGGCGGGGCATGATACCCTAAAGTATTGCGCCCAGACTATGCCCGCGCAGGTGAGCGACACGTTCGTCCTGCGCACTTACCCCTACCGGGAAGCGGATCTCATCGTGAGTTTTTTTACCCGTGACCAGGGGAAGCTGCGGGGTATCGCGCGGCGAGCCAAGCGTCCGAAAAGCGCCTTTGGATCGGGTCTGGAACGGCTTTCCCACGTCCGGATGGCCTACTTTTTGCGCGAAAATTCCGAACTGGCGAACCTGTCAGGCTGTGAGCTGATCGAGTCGCAGTTCGCGTTGCAGTCCGATTACGGATGTTCTTTGGCGCTG
>Ga0157369_10009363_pt1 | contig 11200 bp, 10 predicted proteins | sample C25metaG_FD_113461 | JGI IMG/M metagenome (GOLD analysis project Ga0157369, IMG submission 113461) | Corn rhizosphere microbial communities from Kellogg Biological Station, Michigan, USA - C2-5 metaG | ecosystem: Host-associated > Plants > Roots > Rhizosphere > Soil | place: USA: Michigan... | reverse complement strand
GCAAATGGATCTTTTCTAAAATCAATCGCAGACCTTACAAGTTCATCTATATTTCCGGCGTCTTTTACTGAAAGAAAGTTTGTCAATTTTTTTCTGTAATTAAGCGATAAAGATATAATTATTTATAAGCTGACTTACGACACATCCGCTTCAGCATATTTTTTTGTAAGTGCGGCTACTTCTCCACGCAGCGCATTCAAAAATTTATCTGCATCAACCTTTGTTAGGGCAAGAGAAGGCAACAACCTTATTACGTTTGGCTTGGCTTCCCCGGTAAAAATATGATGCTTCATCAACAGGTTTTTTTTCAAGTCCTTTAATTCTGGCGGAACGTCAAATCCGATCATTAACCCTTTACCACGAAGATTTTTCAGCTCAGTGATTTTTTTAATTTCTTCAAATAAATAGTTCCCGGTTTCTTCCGCATTCGCCATTAAATTTTCAACATCAATTACTTCCAAAACGGCCAGGGCGGCGGCACACGCCAAATGATTGCCTCCAAAGGTGGTACCTAACATAAAATGTTTCGAATGGATATGAGGCGCAATTGAAATACCGGCAACAGGAAAGCCATTTCCCATTCCTTTAGCCATCGTATAGATGTCTGCGTCCACCCCTGCATAATCATGAGAATAAAATTTACCACTACGTCCGTAACCGCATTGCACAGAATCAGCAATAAAAACAGCATTATATTGATTACATAAATTCCTGATTAATTTCAGGAATGAATCTGTTGCAACGTTGATACCGCCGACACCTTGTATGCCTTCAATAATTACAGTGCTTACCTCATCTCCTTTATCGTCGAAATATTTTTGCAACGCTTTTTCATCATTAAATGGAAGGAAAACTACATTGTCGGTTTCATTGACCGGTGCCACAATAGATGGATTGTCTGTTGCAGCGACCGCCAGTGATGTACGGCCATGAAAGGCTTTTGAAAAAGAAATTATTTTTTTACGGCCATTATAAAATGAAGCAAGCTTCAAAGCATTTTCATTTGCTTCAGCACCGGAGTTGCAAAGAAATAACTGGTAGTTTTTTTTACCGGAAACTTCGCCCAATTTATCAGCCAGCTTTTGTTGAATCGGGATTTTTACAGAATTGGAGTAGAACGCAATTTGTTCTAATTGTTCCTCAATTTTCTTTACCCAATATGGATGTGTGTGGCCTATACTAATAACGGCATGCCCGCCATACATATCCAGGTATTCAATACCCTTCTCGTCCCAAACATAAGAGCCCCTTGCTTTTACGATATTGATATCATTGATTGGGTAAACATCAAACATTTTCATATCAAAATATTTTAAAAATAATTAGCCTTTAATTTTAGTCCAAGCATTTCATCGATCCCGAACATCAGGTTCATATTTTGCAACGCCTGACCGCTAGCGCCTTTCAGGAGATTATCTAATGTAGAATGAATTACAAGATTGTCCTTTTCTTTTTCAAGATGAATAAAACAATTGTTGGTATTAACTGCTTGCTTTAGAAATATAGGATCTTTACTAACTTTTACAAAGGGATGACCCTTATAAAACTCTTGAAATAATTCATACAGTTCTTCCAATTTTCTGGCAGACTTCAATTGCGAGGTTACAAAAATACCGCGGGCAAAGTCGCCACGCCATGGAATAAAATGTATGGAAGCTGAATTGGTACCCGATAAAAAACTCAATGATTCATTTATTTCCCCAAGATGTTGGTGAGTAAGAGATTTATACGCCTGTATATTATTTTGCCGCCATGAAAAATGAGACGTGGTAGAAAGCGATTGGCCGGCACCGGTAGAACCTGTAATGCCCGTTGTATAAACTTCATGAATCTCGTTCATCTTTGCTAATGGAAATAACCCTAGTTCGATAGTAGTTGCAAAACAACCGGGGTTGGCAACATAATTAGCACTCCTTATTTTCTCCCTGTTAATTTCAGGAAGGCCATATACAAACCTCTTACTTTTAAATACCGAATGAGCCTTTAACCTAAAATCGTGTGACAAAGAAATAATTTTGACCTGAGCGGGGATTTCATTTTCCTCCAGATATTTTTTTGAGTCACCGTGACCTGTACATAAAAAAAGTACATCAACATCATCATTGGCAAAGGCTGCAAACTGCATTCCAGTTTCGTTCATTAAATCGTGGTGAACAGCATGTAGAGGCTTGCCGGCATTACTTTTGCTGTGTACAAAAATCAATTCACACTTTGGGTGATTCTCCAAGAGTCTTATCAGTTCTCCACCCGTATAACCGGCGCCTCCAATTATACCTACCCTAATTTTCTTGCTCATCGGCGGTATTTTTTACTGCATGATAAATAGCAGTTTGGTTGCCAAAAATCTTGCTAAAACCTCTTACGTCATCACCACTCCAGCCGGTGTTCATCTCGCCATATTTACCAAATTTTGCACTCATTAAATCGTAGGGCGATTCAATGCCGGTAACCTGGTAGCGATAAGGCATTAGTTGGACAAATACATCGCCGGTTACGTGTTGTTGCGAAGAGATTAAGAACGCTTCAATATCCCTCATAACGGGGTCGAGTACCTGCCCTTCATGCAACCAGTTACCATAAAATTCCGATAATTGATTTTTAAGATTTAATTGCCATTTGGTCAGTACATGTTTTTCCAAAGCATGATGCGCTTTAATAATAACAACCGGTGCAGCCGCTTCAAAACCCACGCGGCCTTTAATGCCTATAATAGTATCGCCTACATGCACATCGCGTCCAATCGCGTAAGGGCCTGCCAGTGTTTGCAAATATTGGATGGCTTCTACCGGGTGATTGAATTTCTTTTTATTAATCCCAACCAGTTCACCTTTTTCAAAATGTAGCTTAACCTGCTGAGGCTTATCGTTAGTAAGTTGGGTTGGCCATGCATTTTCGGGTATCATACCGTTAGATGATAACGTTTCCTTTCCTCCAACGCTTGTTCCCCAAAGCCCTTTATTGATAGAGTACGCAGATTTTTCGAAATTCATTTTCACGCCTTTCGATTTGAGATAATCAATCTCTTCCTGCCTCGATAGTTGCATATCCCTTATGGGCGTAATAATTTCAACGCCCGGTATCATAATATGAAATATCATATCAAATCTCACCTGGTCGTTTCCGGCGCCTGTACTTCCATGAGCAACCGCATCAGCTTTCAACTTTTTCACATGCTCCGCAATATGCAATGCCTGCGAAAGTCTTTCTGCACTTACGCTTAACGGATAGGTATTGTTCTTTAAAACATTTCCGAAAATAAGGTACTTAATTATGGAGTCGTAGTAACTTTTTACTGCATCAATAGTAGTGTGTGTTTTTACACCCAATGCTTTGGCATGTTTTTCTATATCCTTTAATTCTTTTGTTGAAAAACCGCCAGTATTCACAATAATGCTATGTACTTCATAATTTAATTCATCTCTGAAATATTTTACGCAGTATGAAGTATCAAGGCCGCCACTAAATCCGATTACTACTTTTTTATTCATCACTTCCATTTAAAGATTGAAGAAAAGACTTAACAGCGATTTATTTTTATCCCCTCTTTTTTTTAAAAATTTTATAAGCCTGCTCTGTTTCAAACGCATAAATCTCTCGTATTGTTTAGAGTGCTTTTGAAATTCTGCAGCAGTTTCTTCAGGCTTATAATGATCGGCCGGATCATACAACATCGCAGTGCACATACAGTTTTTACGTTCCTTACTCATGAGGATATCATAGTTCACACAACTCTTACATCCTGCCCAAAAATTTTCATCATCCGTAAGTTCGGAATAGGTAACCGGCTCATAGCCTAAATCGCTATTAATTTTCATAACAGCCAGACCGGTAGTAAGGCCAAATATTTTGGCGTTAGGATATTTTTCGCGGGATAAATCGAATATTCTTTTTTTGATTTGTTTTGCGATGCCGGTTTTTCTGAAATCCGGCGCAACTATAAGCCCACTGTTTGCCACAAATCCTTCTTTACCCCAGGCTTCAATGTAGCAAAAGCCTACCCATGTATCATCGTTAGTAACGGCGATAACGGCTTTGCCTTCCTGCATTTTTTGTTGAATGTATTCTGTTGAACGTTTTGCAATACCGGTTCCTCTGGCCTGCGCCGATGTCGCCATCTCTTCAGTGATGGTTTGTGCATATTTGAAGTCTGAGGAAGTTGCAATACGAACAATTATATTTGATTGTTCCACTTTGCTTTTTGTTTAAATGAATATTTTTTGTGAGCGGGGATTTTTTTCACTGATAGGGACAATGTCAACTGCCTCGGCCTATCAGCATCCAGGTCGGAAAAAACAGCGAAGAGGCATTCTTCGTTCAACATGATTTGTTGAAACCAGAGAAGAAAAATTTATTGAATTAAGACCTTTCACTTTTATAGCATTTAATGAATTGAATGCAAATGTATATTTTTTTATTATTTATAAGGCAAAACGTTTCTAAGAATTTGTTATTGTTTGGACAGACGGCATTTTTACCCATTGTTGTAATTGATCGGCAATCGTTCTGTCGTTACTTAAACGAGGTACCTTATTTTGACCTCCAAGTTTCCCAATGCTTTTCATATAATTAATAAAACCATTTTTTTGAATTGGAATTATTTTCAATGGCTGGAGAATATTTCCTTTAATCAGATCATCGTAATATATATTTCTTTCCCTCAGGTTTTCATCTACTTTATGCGCAAACTGTTTCAAGTTACGTGGAACGTTTTCAAACTCAATGAACCATTCGTGGTAACTTTTATTATCATCCTGCGAAATTTTAGGAGCAACGGTGAATTCGATAATTTTTATGTTTTCGCCATCAACAGCTTTTAACAACGCTCCTTCCACTTCTTCGCCTATCACATGCTCGCCAAATGCAGAAATAAAATGCTTCACTCTACCAGTTACGACTATCCGATAAGGATTTAATGAAACAAATTTTATTGTATCGCCAAGATTATAACCCCATAAGCCTGCATTGTTGCTAACAATAAGAACATAATTCTCATTGAGCTTTACATCTTTTAAAGTAAGCCGTTTAGGATTTTTATTAAAGATTTCGCCAGCTGGAACAAATTCGAAAAATATGCCGCTATCGGTGTTCAACAACATTCCTTCTTCTTTAATATTATCCTGGAAGGCGAAAAATCCTTCACTTGCAGGATACAATTCAATAGTGTCAATCGGCTTACCAATAGTTTCTAAAAGCCTGGCTTTATAAGGTTCGAAATTTACACCACCTTGTACCAACACGCTAAATTCAGGAAAAATATCTTTGATCTTTTTTCCGGTCTTTTTCACCAGTGCATCGAAATACATTTGCACCCATGGTGGAATGCCGCTGATCAAAGTCATTTTTTCACTAACAGTTTCCTCGACAATCTTATTTACTTTTTCTTCCCAATCCTCAATACAATTAGTTTCAAATGATGGCATTTGATTGGTGCGTAAATATTTTGGGATATGATGGTTGACGATGCCGCTCAATCTGCCAGTGGGTATGCCTCCTACCCTTTCCAATTCGGGTGAACCACTCAGGAAAATCATTTTACCGTTTGCAAATTGTGCGTTACCTGTTTTCGCCATATAACAAAGCAGCGAATTTCTTGCCGTGTTGATATGGTTATCAATAGAATCTTTTGATATAGGAATATATTTGATACCGCTGGTTGTACCGCTTGTTTTAGCAAGATAAAGGGGAATTCCTTTCCATAAAATATTATGCTTGCCTTGCTTTATTTTGTCAATATATTTCTTAAAATCTTCGTATTCTCTTATGGGAACATTTTTTATAAAATCGTCGTGATTTTTGATTTTTTCAAAATGATGTTCTTTGCCAAATTCAGTTTTTAAACCAGTCTTTATAAGAGATTGAAAAACCTGCTCCTGGTCTGCGACAGCAGTGAGCATTGATTTCCGAATTTGTTTATATATGTATAGGGCAAAAGGCTTTGCAAAAAATGATTTTATCTTCATCTTCATTTTACAGGCTAATCTTTAGGGGTGCAAATTACATATAATTGATTAAAACTATATGCTAAATCAATTACAATTACATTGCCATTCATTATCAAGGTCTATGCAGGTAATCACAACCAGGCCGTCGCTTTCAGGTGCTACTACAATTCTCAAATGCTGCTGCTCATTACTATAACCTTCCAATGCATAGGTTTCATCGCCTTTTGATCCCGGGCCGCTCTTTGCTTCATTAACTTTGCCATCATGGATGATCTCTTTTATTTCATCTTCAGTAATGTGTCTGCAATCCATTCTGCATTTGGCGTGTTTGGTTAAAATAAGGTGCGATGTGTTACGGAATGAATTGCCATTAGCAGTATTTCCTGGAACATTTTGCTGTTTATGACTTACAATCAATTTTATCATAAACAACGCGACAAGCAACACAACCAGAATTATCGAATTTCTTTTCGTATTCACGTTAGGGGATTTTCCACAATATAATTTCAAAAAAACATTATTCTTTATTTTTGTCACATTATGTCAACCGCTAAATCTGTCGCCTTACATACTTTAGGTTGTAAACTAAATTATTCCGAAACTTCAGCCATTGAAAGATTGCTGGAGAATGATGGTTTTGTAAAAAAAGATTTTACCGAAGAGGCTGATATTTATGTAATCAATACCTGTTCCGTTACCGAAAATGCAGATAAAGAATGTCGCCATCTTGTTAGAAGAATACAACGCAATGCCCCAAAGGCAATGGTAGTAATTACAGGTTGTTATGCGCAGTTAAAACCAAAAGAGATTGCGGAAATTGACGGTGTTGACCTCGTATTAGGAGCGGCGGAAAAATTTAATATCACCAGCCATCTCCGGCAACTTATTAAAGGCGACAGCACAAAAATATGCAGTTGCGATATTGAAGATGTAAATGGCTTTCATTCTTCTTTTTCGATCAACAACCGCACACGGACTTTTTTAAAAGTGCAGGATGGATGCGATTATAATTGCTCGTTTTGTACCATACCGATGGCACGTGGAAAAAGCAGGAGCAATACTATCGAAAATGTTTTGACTGAAATAAAAGAAATTGCGGTAAAAGGTGTAAAAGAAATTGTGCTTACCGGAATTAATTTGGGTGATTTTGGAAAGGACGATAATGGAAACAGAACAGGCGAGAACTTTTATGACTTGCTTTGCGCTATTGAAAGAACTGAAGGAGCTACCCGCTACCGTATTTCTTCAATCGAACCAAATTTATTGTCTGATAAAATTATAGAACTTGTTGCCGGCAGCAAAAAAATAATGCCCCATTTTCATATTCCTTTGCAAAGCGGAAGTAACAAAATTCTGGCGTCTATGCGGAGGCGTTATAGGAAAGAATTGTATGCTGAAAAAATTGCCCTCATAAAAAAGCTTATTCCCGATTGTTGCATCGGTGTTGATGTAATTACGGGCTTCCCCGGAGAAACTGATGAAGACTTTAATGAAACCGTCAGCTTCTTGAAAGGGATGGACGTTTCTTATTTTCATGTATTCACCTATTCGGAAAGAACCAATACTTATGCATTAAATATCGAACCCGTGGTGCCTGTTGGCATTCGCAACAATAGAACAAAAATTTTGCGCAACCTATCGTATAAAAAATTAGGAGACTTTACAAAAAAACATCTTGGCGACACAAGAAAAGTTTTGTTTGAACAGCCAGATAAAAACGGCATGATGGAAGGCTATACTGATAATTATATAAAAATTTCTGTACCTTTTAAAAACGGATGGAGCAACAACATAATCGACTGGAAATTGCAATGAAAACTTTTTTGGTAAATATTAAGTTCGATTTCGTTAAGAATTTTATGGACTACGTGCCGGAACATCGCACCTATATCAATATGCTCATTAACACGAATGTAATTGAGAGTTATGCTGTAAGCATGGAAACCCACCGCTCCTGGATTATTATGAATGCTGAAACCAAAGAAGAAGTTGAGAAAATACTTGCCAAGTCCTCGTTATATCAATTTTGGACTTATGAAATCGACGAGTTATTTGTTTACGATAGCCAAAATTTTCGCCTGCCGAAACTTGAATTGAATTAAACTGATTTTTCTTCGAGTTCGGTTAATAAAGATACCTGCGCTGCATTAATTTTTTTCTTCGCCTCATTAATTAAAAACCATTCTCCTTTATCTATTTCTGGAAAGTTCTGAAGTTTGCCTGAACGGGGTGGCCATTCCATTTCAAAGTTGTTAGAGTTAATAGCCGCTGCATCAATATTTTTTTCTACCGCCCATGCCAATACTGTTTTACCCGATTTTTGAACAATGGGGCGTAATTGCATAAATCTGCCTGAAACGGTATTTCCCGTTTCTTCTGAAAATTCCCGGATGGCTGCCTGAAGTGGTTCTTCATTTTCATCTAATTCTCCTTTCGGTATTGACCATGCTCCGTCGTCCTTGTTCTTCCAGAGCGGTCCGCCGGGGTGCACCAGGAAGACTTCCAACATATTTTTGTATTTTCTGTAAAGCAATAAACCGGCACTTGTTTTCCTTGTCATAAACAAAAAAATTTGAAAACTGTCTTCAATTTCCCCACGTTGACTTATATTGTATGACACAAAACTGTAAAAAAATTTTAATTCGTGTTAAATACATTATTGTGACGCTATCGGCATAACATTTTCGTAAATACTTTGTTTAATTTACTATTGATATTAAACTATGAAAAATAAAACTTCTGTTCAATTTGTGATTCTTATTTTTTTTATGGGGATATTTATTTCCTGCAAGAAGAATAAAGACAACCAGGGCACCACACCGCCCACAGATTCTACTACTTTGGCAGCAAAAGCCAGGGATTCTGCGTTGATCGATGCCAAAGATTTTTACTTGTGGTATAATGATATTCCCTCAACTTTTAATGCGCAAAGCTATGCTGATCCCGGTGCAATAATGACGGCAATAAGGGCCTACAGTAATGAACCCGGATACACCTCACCTGTTGATAAATGGAGCTTTGGGGTATTAAAAACTGACTGGAACCAGCTTAGTGGCGGAATCGGGTCAACCGATAATGTTTCAGTAGACGGCGATTTTGGCTTTAGTGTTTTTTTCAGGGTTGACGGTGATCTGAGAGTAAAATTAGTGGAGAGGCTATCCCCTGCAGGGATTGCAGGTGTTCAAAGAGGTTGGCGGGTTACAAAAATTAATGGTAGCACCAATATTAATATTGCCAATGCCGATTATATTGTGAACAGTGTTTTTTACAGCGCCTCGTCTACTTTCACTTTTTTAAAACCCGATGGCACTTCAGTTGACATGACGTTAAATGCAACTACCTATCCCCAGCAAACTGTCTACCTCGATTCTGTTTACCACCTTGGCGGAAAAACAATTGGGTACATGGTGATGAATTCTTTTTTGGGTGATACCGCCCAAATCAATAGCGACCTTCAAAATGTGATGAATAACTTTTCCACCAAAAATGTGACTGACATCGTAGTTGACTTGCGATATAACGGTGGCGGTTACGTGTCGCTGCAGCAAAAGCTGGCTGATTACCTCGCTCCCACGTCAGCTAATGACCAGTTGATGATGAAAGAAACTTTTAATGATAAACACCAAAATTATAATACCTCCCTATACTTTAGTAAAGCAGGGCCTTTAAATCCTAACCATATACTTTTTATCGTTTCGCAAAGTACTGCCTCTGCCAGCGAATTACTGATTAACAATTTGAAACCTTACATGACAGTTAAGCTCGTTGGCCCAACCAATACCGATGGAAAGCCCGTTGGCTTTTTTCCTATTTCTGCCGGAGACTGGTATGTATTCCCCGTGTCTTTCCGCTCAACAAACAGCGCCAATTCGGGGTCCTATTTTAATGGATTTACTCCCGATGCAATTGTCGCAGACGGTCTCGACAAAGACTGGGGTGACACTTCGGAATCGTGTCTTGCAAAAGCGATTAAGTATATTACTACAGGCACTTTCATACTCCAGGGTGCACAACAAATTTTTAAAGAAGACGCGGCCGTAAGCGCTGCGAATAGTATTTTGGATAAGGCGTCATTCAAAGGAATGATTGATGCAAGAGGGATGAGATAACTGCATTCGCGATCTTATTGGCTCCTGCCTTAGTTTTACATTTTAGGGCAATTCTATCTCACAGGTATAATGTTACGTATGGTAAATAGCTTTTGGGGGTTTTATTTAGTTTTGCATTTCGTATGATCCGCGGATCTTAATTTGTAATTCTAACAATTATTAAATTATTGCTATGTCATATCTCCACTATTATAAACACAATTTTGCGCCGGAGAAAATTGATTTGCCATTTCAATTGAAAATCAATTTCAAAAAACTAATTGATTGGTGGAAAGACCAGGCTGCAGAACCTCATTCTTTCGAATCTGGCAGGGCCAAAGAAATTTTAAAGAGAATTGAGAAGATTCCGGAGTTGTCTGGCCCATTTGATGATTTCAACCTTATTGAAAAATACCAGGAGGAGATTAAACTCCTATTGTCGCCATTTTTTCCATCGCTTACTTCTACCAACGAAATTAAGGCAGCGGGTATTCCGTTCAAGCCTATGGTGTTCAACCTTACCAAACGTTTTACCAATATATTAGATAGCGCCCAGGGTGATTTTATTATACCCGAAAATGATCCCGACTTAATTTATATGTTTAGCTGTGTAACTGTTCTTAACGGTTATTATAAAGCTAACGTGAGCCTGATGCCCAATTTATTTTTTAACATCCGTAACAAACAAACAGGAATTATACACCGGTACAGGGCTTTTATAAATGTTGATTTCACCGAGGTAATTCCAGGCCCTGACGTTAAACCCCTCTCTGAAAAAGATATACTTGAATTAACTAACAACTTTGGAAATACGGAATTATGGAAGAAAAAAATTCCTCCAAACAGTTTTAGCTTTGAAGGGTTTACTATTTTAACTCTCTTCGATGTAACAAGGGATGAATCTGTTTCGGCTTTAAAATTTGATTTAATAAGAAAAGATTCATTAACCGAACCCGCCAACATTGAGCAAATTCAGGAGAACCTGGGAGCCATGCTGCACATACCCGGGTTACGCACTGGTTTTATTTCATTTAATAAAGACAGGGAAATGTTGCAATCGATAGGTTTTGGCAACAGCATTATCCTATCTGATAAAAAGAATATAAAAATTGACGATGCATTTTGCAATCAGTCGAACCTGTTTATGTTTGAAAAAAATCAACCACTTGT
>Ga0157369_10009362_pt1 | contig 11200 bp, 10 predicted proteins | sample C25metaG_FD_113461 | JGI IMG/M metagenome (GOLD analysis project Ga0157369, IMG submission 113461) | Corn rhizosphere microbial communities from Kellogg Biological Station, Michigan, USA - C2-5 metaG | ecosystem: Host-associated > Plants > Roots > Rhizosphere > Soil | place: USA: Michigan... | reverse complement strand
AAGGCCGCGCTCGACGTTCGTCAGGACCCCGATTTGCTCATTATTGCGCGCACCGACGCGATTGCGACGGACGGATTTGAGGCCGCGATCGAGCGCGCCACCGCTTACCACGAAGCCGGAGCGGACATGACATTCATCGAGGCCCCGCAGTCTCGCGCACAAATTGAAGATATCCCCAAGCGCCTGCCCTGGCCTCAGGTCATCAACATCGTCATTGGTGGCAAGACGCCCGAACTTTCCAACGCCGTGTTGAGCGAGATGGGTTACGCCCTCGTGCTCTACGCCAACGTCGCGCTGCAGGCATCCCTCCTTGGCATGCAGCGAGCGATCGGCCATCTCAAAAAGCATGGCGAGATGGGTGCCGAGGGCAATAAGCTGCTAGCGACATTTGCCGAGCGCCAGCGAATCGTCGATAAGCAAAAATTCGATAAACTCGAGATCAAGTATTCGACCAAGCATTAGGGCCATAGCCAAGCCCGATGGAGAAAGAGACGAAATCACGAGGCGAGTTTCTGCCCATCAGCCGGGCGGGGGATATGACGCCGGGCGAGCCGAAGCGCGACGTCGGAACACTCTCTGATCGGGCTTATGCGATCCTCGAGGAAGCAATCATTCGAGGCACGCTGGCCCCTGGGGCGCGTATCAAGGAACCTGTCCTTGCGGCCGAATTCGGAATAAGCCGCGGCTCCCTCCGCGAAGCCATTCGCCGCCTGGAAGGCAAGAGACTGCTCGTTCGGACCCCGCGTCATGGCGTGCGCGTATCGACCTTGTCGGCGCCGCAGGTGCTCGAGATTTATGAGCTCCGCGAAGCGCTGGAAGGCATGGCGTGTCGTCTCGCGACAGAACACCTGTCAGACGCGCAGGTCGAGCAGCTGCAAGCCTTGCTGAACGAACACCGTGACAGCGGCAGTGTCGGAGAGAGCGGCTATTTTCAGTCCGCCGGAGATCCGGATTTTCACTTCTTCATCGCTAAATCAAGCGGCAATAAGCGTCTCGAGGAGCTGCTTTGCGGCGAACTGTATCATCTACTGCGTATCTACCGCTTCTCGTCGAGCACGACGCCGGGGCGTTCCGCCTCCGCCTTCGTCGAGCACACGAAGATCGTCGAAGCAATTCGTCGGCGCGATGCTGACGAAGCAGAGCGGCTCATGCGCTATCACATCCGTCGCTCGCGGGAGAACTTCCAGCGGAACGCATTGGGAATCATCAGCGCGGAACATGAAGGCTTCCAGCATTAGCTTTGGAGGAAGAACGATGTCTGAAGCGATCGAATGCAAGCGCGAGCTCATCGTCAATAAATCGGCAGACGAGGTCTGGGAATGGATCTTGGACGTCCGCAACATAATGACCGCCAATCAGTTCCACGTTGCGGCCGAGTGCTCCGAGTCGGATGCGCGCAACCCGCGCGTCGGCCTCGAGGTGCCGATCCTGCATGAGATCCTCGGCCGGAAAAATCATCGGATGGCGCGGATCGCGAAGTTCGAGGACTATGCAATTTCATGGGGTGAACGACTTCTGAACCAAGACCGCGAGGATCCCTTTCCCCATAGTGAAGGGTGGCTGGTTGAGGCCCTAGGGCCCAACCGGTGCCGCATTCAGAATCATGCGCGCTTCCGCTTCATGGGAGCGGTCGGACAGCTTATCGGCCCCTATGTCTGGGATAAGTTCATCCCCGCGACACTGGAGAACGATCTCCAGGATGTTGCGTATGCGATTGGCGCGATCGATCGAAAAACGTTTGTCAATCCGCCTGCCGCATATTTCCGGCTCGTCGGTATCCGGGAAATCGATGGCAAGCCGGCCAGCGAGGTCTTGGATCTCTCGCAGCCCCTATTCAAACAGCCGAGTTGAGCATTCCAATGGCAGACAAGATCAGGGTTACGAGTTCCAACGGCGGCGGCCAGTGGTGGAAGTCGATCACCTGGGCGGCGAAGGCCTTCGAAAATAGCGGCTTCGAGGTCGAGACCTCGCGCTCGGGCGGATGGAACGATCCGCTTTATCGGGTCTCCAGCGGCGCGGCCGATGTCGCCGTATCGCTGACGGTCGGCGCAGCGATGGCGGCAAAGGCGGTCGGTCCGTACAAGGACGGCAAGGCGTCGCACATTCGCGCGCTGGCGCGCCTCGTCCGTCCCGATCAGCATTTCTTCAACATGGTGCGCGCCGATCTCGGCGTCCGGTCCTTTGCCGAGCTCGCGCAGAAGAAGCCTGTGCTGCACGCGTCCGTCGAGTTGACCGATTATGGGCCCGGCTACGTCACCGAGCTCTATTTGAGGCACTACGGCATCGAGCTCATGCGCGATATCGAAGCCTGGGGCGGCAGTCTGATAACCTCTCATCCGAATACGCTGCCGCGGATCCTCGACGGCACCTGCAATGCGATCTTTCGCACCGACACCTCGGCCGGGCCGGCCGGGATCGCGACGCATGTCGGCGATTGGGTGCTGCTGCCGCTCGATCAGGGCATCGCCGAAAAACTGGCGCGCGAATATTGCGCGCCGATGACGACGATCGCGCCCGACTTCATGCGCGGCCTCGCGAATACCGAGCCTTGCCTCACGCTCACCAATCCCGGCTTCGATCTCGTCATCAACGAGCGCCTGCCGGACGATTTGGTCTACCGCCTCGCCAAAGCGCTCAACGAGACGAGCGAGAGGGCTTGGGCGGCGCAGGATGTGTTCTACAGCGTCCGCCACGCCGCCGAGACTCCGACGCCGCTCCATCCGGGTGCCGCCCGTTACTATCGCGAGCAGGGCGTCCTTAAATAGGACACGGGTGGCTTTAGCCGTGTCTGGAATGACGTGAGGCTAAGCAATGCCGGTCTTCATTTCCGCCGGGGCGACTTCTTGCGGCCCGCGCGCTCGCCTTCTTTGCGTGCCACGAACAGTTTGGCGGCCTGCTGTGCTGCGGCCCGGTTTAGATAATTGCCGCATTCGAAGCGCTGCCCGTCGAACGTCACGGTAAGTTCGACTTTTTGCGGACCGACCTCGTGGATCTCGATCGTAGGTTCCACTCGATGGGCCATTGATTATTCCTGAAGCTGCGAAGAGAGAATCCTGTTCGATCTGTTACACGCGCTGCGTCAGATCATCTTCATCGCTTCACCCCGTCACTGCCGGAATGACCTGTTCCTTGAACAGACGGACACTGCGACGAAGCCGCGACGGGTTTTCGAGGTCGATGAGGAACCCGCAGACCATCACCCCCACACCGGACACTGCAAAAGCGCGCATCGCGCGTGCGACGGTGTCCGGGCTGCCGCAGATCATGTCATCGGCATTGCGCGCAATCGCTCCGCTCGGGTTCTTGATGAAATAAGCCTCGGCCTCCGACCTGGCCTGTTCGTCAGTCTCCGCCACATGCACCGCCTTCCCGACCGACGACCATGCCCGGGCGAGCGCGATCGTCTCCGCGTCGTGGCCGGAGGCCGCAAGCATCGCATGATAGCCGGCCATCCGCTCGCGCGCGGCCGCGGCGTCTTTGATCGCCGTGAACACCGGCCAGCCGCGCGCGGCGGCATCGGCAATCGACGCTTGATTGAGGGTCCCGCGTGCCAGGATGGGGCGCGGCTTGCGGAAGGACGAGGGGTTGACCGCGACATCGAGCCTTCCACGGTCTGCGCCGACCGTGAACTCCAGCGGTCCGCCCGTGCCGTCATAGCCCCAGATGTCGACGACCGTGCGCATCCCCTGCTCGAACAGTGCGTTGCGCTCGGCGAGGTCGCGCCCGAATGCCACCAGGTCGGTGTCCTTGAATCCCGAGCCGAAAACGACGACGAGCCGCCCGGCGTTCAGCTGGTCGATCAGGTTGCACGACTCGACCAGCCGCACCGGGTGATGCAGCGCCGGGTTCACCGTGGCGAGAATGAGCGTTGCCTGCGTCAGCCGAGGCGCGAGCGCGCAGCCGAACAAGAGCGAATTTTGATAGCCCTGGTTCTCGTGGAGGTGATGCTCCGTCAGGGAGATCGCGCCGAATCCACCGGTATCCGCCTCGAGCGCGAGGTCGGTCATGCAGTTGATGAGCGAAAGCTCATTCCGTTTGTCTTGGATGCGGGTGCTGAGATGCATACAGAACTTCATGGTAGTGCTCGCCGTCCTTTCTTCTTTGTCAAACTGAGGACAGCCGCGACTGCCGCTACCAGTAATGCCTCGTAGCGCCGGTATTATATCATAGAGGTTCCTTTTGCCAGAGACGGTCGGCAAGTGGCGCCGGCGTTTGCCGCGCGGCATCTGGACAGGTTGCAGGACGAGCCCCGCAAGGCGTCCTTAAATAAGCCCTGGCTTGAAATAGGCCCTGCCTTTGGGAAGCGGCTTGATCGAAGTTGGTCCGAACAGCCCGCGCATTCACAAGACGCCCTCGCGTCCGCTATCGTTCGGTTTATTCGCTTAACATTGGTCGATGAGAGGAGACGATGGATGGCTGATCTCGCCGAATTTGAGACGCCGGATTACACCGCTCATTTCGGCCGGGCGAAAACGCTCGACGAATTGCAGCGCCTGATCGAGCCGCTTAACGTGGTCACCGGCTGGAGGCGTGGTCACCAGACGCGCTCGGCCGAGCCGCACTCGCCGTATCTGACGTATGTATGGCGCTATGAACAGTGCCGCGCCGCGCTCGAAGCGGCTTCGAAACTGATCAGCTCGGAAGAGGCGGGCCGGCGCATCCTCAACTTTTGCAATCCGACGCCGGGCAATACGCTGGGCGCGGCGCGTACGCTGCTTCACGCCTATCAACTTGTGCTTCCCGGCGAGACCGCGCCGGCGCATCGCCACACCGCCCATGCGTTGCGCGTCATTCTCGATGGCCGAAAAATGTACTCGGTCGTCAATGGCGAGAAGACCTTGATGGAAACCGGCGATGTCGTCCTGACCCCCGGCGGGATGTGGCATAGCCATATCCATGATGGCGACGAAACCGCGTGCTGGATCGATGGGCTCGACGTACCCCTGGTGAGCGCCCTGCAACTCTCGACGTGGGAGCCGCACCCTGATCGCTACGAGCAGGTGAAGGCGGTCGTCGAGGACACCCCGATGCGCTTTTCCGATGCGACGATCCAGCACCGGCTCGATCAGGCGTCGCCCGATCCCGAGGAGTATTTCGGCAAGCGCATCCGCCTCGAAGCGCCGACGATGCCGACGCTCGGACTCACGATCCAGCGTCTGGAGGCGGGGCAAAAGACGCGTCGCTGGCGCAGCAATGCCAACACCTCCTTCTGCGTCATGGGTGGTCGCGGGGTGTCCTTCATCGATGACGAGAAAATCGAGTGGGGTTTCGGCGACATTTTCATCGCGCCGAGTTGGCGCTGGATCGAGCACCGGGCCGAAAAGGACGCGCAGATCTTTTCGATGTCGGACGAGCCGCTCTTACGCTGGGCACAGTACTATATGTTCCAAGGGGCGTGACGAAACTCCAACGGTCAAAACGCGTTCATGAGAATCCGTCTCGCGTTGCCCGATGCGGGGATGGACGAGTGATCGGGAAAATCTCGCGGGCATACGCGCGGAGCATCTCGCAATAGGCGACGGCATAGCGCGGCAGCGGACGGCGTTGATCCCATAACATGGCGAGCGGCTCGCGCAACGGTCTGCCGCGATACGTTATGCGGACAATTCTCACGTTATAACGGTCGGCTTTTAGCTGGGAGGGTATGATGGCCACGCCGTGACGGGCTTCGGCCAATGCCAGCACCGTGTGCGGCGCGCGGCTCGCCAAGCGAACATTCGGCGTGATTCCGGCGAGCCTGCAGGCGCCATCGAAGGCCCGGCGGACCATGAAGTCCGACGCCAGAAGCAGCAGCGGGATCGTCGCGAGCTTGCTGATGTCCATGGACGTGCCCCTGGCGAGGACCAGCGACGGATGGCTGGCCGCGAGCAATTCAACGGGTCCAAACGTGAGACTGGCGAAACGCCGGTCGTTCGGCTCGATGGCGCGAAGCAAGTTCTGCGCAAGGTGAATTTCGCCGCGTTCGAGCATGGCGAGGCTCTCGCTCCCCGCAGCTTCGATGACTTTCACCTCGACGTTGGGAAAACGTTCCGCATAGCGGTGTAGAAATTCCGAGAGCACGCTTTCGATATGCTGCGCCGAAGCGGCCACGATCAGCGTGCCCGTGTCGCCCTTGCGGAGGAGCTGCGCGCGCTCACCGACCGCGGTTGCGAAATTCAAGAGGCCGCGGCAGTCGCCGAGAAACTGTTCTCCTTCGCTGGTCAACACGAGGCGACGCCCGACCCGATCGAAGAGCTTGAAGCCGACTTCGCGTTCGAGATCGTTGATCTGCCGGGACAATGCCGGCTGCGCGATATGCAGTTGCTGCGCCGCCTTCGAGACGGTGCCGAGTTGAGCCACGGTGACAAATGTCCGCGCCCGCCGCAGGTCCACCAATGAGACCCCCTTATGCCGGATCGGCATAAATATTCAGAGTAAGTTTATATTGGACGCATCGAACGTTAGCGAGAGAAATTAGCGACCGCGCTGGCCAGCGACGAAAAGCTCTCCCACCGAGCGAAGGGGAAACCCATGGAATTTCGTCGCATGGAATTTCGTCGAATTGCCGCCCTGTCATATCTGTCAGTGTCGCATTCGTCAGTGTCGCATTCGTCAGCGTCGCGTCCGCCAGCCTGGAAATTGAAGCCCTGGCACTTGAAGCAAGCGATCTCAGCGGCTCTTCTGGCTTGCTCGCTCTCCCTGTTCGCCGCGACAGGTCACGCCGCCGCGATCAAAATTTTGTGCGACAGTCCCTTGGAACCGGCCTTGACCAAGGTCGCGGACCGTTTTCGCCAAGAGACGAACAATCAAGCGACGTTGGCGTGCGATGCGGGGCCCGCGGTCAGAAAGAGCATCGAAGACGGCGCCGTCGCCGACGTCGTTGTCGTCGAGCCGGATTTCGTCGAGGAGCTCACCAAATCCGGCAAGGTGCGTACCGGCGACCGGCCGATGGTCGGTCATGTCGGCGTCGGCCTCGGGAACCGCTTGGACAGTCCCGCCTATGACATATCGACCGTCGAAAAATTCAAGAACACATTGCTTGGCGCCGACATGGTCGTCTTCAACAGCGTCAAGTCGGGCGAAGCCTTCGCAGCGGTTCTCGCGCGGCTGGGGATGGCCGAAACGCTCAAACCCAAGATTGTGCGCACGGCGCCCCTCGACATTTTCAAGCCTGTGCTGAAGGGCGAAGGAAACGACATGGCGGCAGGCACGATCCCGCTCATCGCGACGACGCCGGGTATAAAGCTTCTCGGACCGTTGCCGGGTGATCTCCAGAGTTCGATCCCGTACACCGCCGCGCTGATGACGAACGCCCCGCAGCGCGCGACGGCCGAAAGCTTTATCAAGTTCTTGATATCGCCGAAGGCGAAGGAAACGTTCGCAGCGAACGGCGTTACGTGAAATAGCAATCGACACTTGAAGCCGGCTCGAGAAAAACGGCTCGCCCCGGCGGGCGAACCCCAGCGCGAAAAGCCCCAGCGCGAAAAGCCAGTGTCCGCTGATGCCCCCCAAAGCGGACAAACGTAATCAGCGCCACGCTGCCTATTTCGCTGTCGGCCCTCTGTTTCTCGATTGCGCGAAGTCGCAGTGGAAGCCATCCCGAACGCAAGCAGCGCGTCGCCGGCGCCAACTCGATTGCACGCCCCCATAAGTCTTACGTCCCGACCGTAAGGATTACACGAACGGCAAATCGCAATAAAGAATGTTGCTAATACTAAAGTATTATTGCCATAGACAGTGACTATTCAGTGACTTCGTCCATCGTTACAGTAACGCAGGCATATAATTTGAGAAATGCGCCATGTACGTGCTTTCGATGGGTTGCGCGGCGGAGCCGTGCTCCTGGTTGTCTTATTTCACGCCACAATGGGTCGCTTCGCCGGGGGCTTCTTGGGTGTGGATCTTTTTTTCGCGCTGAGCGGCTTCCTCATCACTTCCATTCTCGTCGACGAATATGAAAGCTGCGGCAGAATTTCCTTGAGCGCTTTCTATGCGCGGAGGGCATTGCGACTCGTGCCGGCATTGTTCGCGATGCTCGCGATCTATGTCGTTATTGCTCTTACCCTAGCCGAGCACGCGACCCAGCACCTCGCTGCCGCTGCCTTTGCCGCCGGCTACGTTATGAATTGGGTGATTGCATTCAATCTGGGACCCGTCGGGTTCGTTCCTCATACCTGGTCGCTCGCCATCGAGGAACAGTTCTATCTGCTCTGGCCGGCCCTTCTCCTCCTCGCGCTCGCTTGGGCCGGACGGCGGGGAGCCGCCGCCCTTGGCATCGTGCTGCTTGCGGTCTCGACGATCTGGCGCACATACCTCGCGGCGCATGGCGCGTCTTGGGACCGGATCTATTGCGGCTTTGACACCAGTACGGATGCGCTTTTCGCCGGCTGCGTGCTTGCACTGATCGATTTGTCGCCCGCAATGCTAAATTTCGTGCGTCGTTCGTGGTACATCCCAAGCGCCGTCGTCGCCGGATTTTTCATTCTCGCGGTTTCGGAAACTCACTGGATGGAAGTCTGGGGCATGACGGCTTTCGGCTTATTCGCTGCTTGGCTCGTTCGCATGCTCTCCGTTTCAGGCGCAAACCCCCTCAAGACGGCGCTCGAATCCACGCCGCTGCGGTTCCTTGGCCGGATCTCGTATGGTGTCTATCTCTGGCACGGGCTCATCCTTTGGCTGCTGCTCTTTGCCCATATGCCGGATCGTCTGATCATTTTGGCGCTCGCGCCGCTGTCGATCACGGTCGCTTTTCTTTCTTATACCGTCATCGAGCAGCCTTTCCTGAGAATGAAAGTCAGGCGGTTTTCGCGGCGCATCCAGTATGAAGCGGCCCCGGTGATTGCGTCCGCAAAAACATAGATGATCGGGCGACATCCGGGAGATGAGAGTCATAAGTCCGCTTGACCCCAAAGCGGCCATCGGCGGCCTGTCTCCGCTGTGACGCAACAATGAAACGGTCAGCGCGATCTTCAACGCGATTCTCGTGATGTATGCGATATCGCTCGGGCTCATCGCCGTCGCGAGTGCTTGTCGGTTGTCTGTCCGTGTCTCGACATTCACTCCGAAAAAAAAAGCCCCGCCGAAAAGCGGGGCTCAGGCATAACAGGAAGTTGTTCAGTCGGAGCGTGTTTGCCGCCCCTCTTGCCCGCGCCTTTAACGCGGCGGATAGGCATAGGAAGGCGGTGGAGGCGGCGGATAAGAAGGCTGTTCATAAGAAGGTGGTGGAGAAGAAGGCGGCGGATAATAGGCATACGAAGGAGGCGGCGGCGTGCTTGCAGCACCCGCTACACCACCGGTCGCGCCACCAATAATCGCACCTGGGACGCACCCGACGCCCAGCAGAGGTGCGGTCGCAGCCGCGCCAATTCCGCAGCCCACCGCGGCACCGCCGACAGCACCGCCTGTCGTATTGGCGGCCGGATCCGGCGTACAGCTCGCACATGCAAGCGCCAAGGCCGAGAAAAGCAAGCCTTTCATCATGATATCACCTATGTCGTGCAAGTCCCCTCGCACAAAACACGCGCCGCTCATTTGCGTTCCTGGGCCGAGCTTGCGCCAAAGTGAGCGTCGAGATCTTTGCCAGTCCCAGGGCGGTCGCCCTAGCGCGGCGCTCAAGTCAGGTTGAATCCAGAGAAGGTCTGTTCGTGGCAGCACAAAGCGGACATCTGGATTCGGCCCTCCAACGTCGGAATTTCGGCCGGGTCCGGTAATGGGTTTCTGCTCGTAAGAGCTCGGGCCTTCAGAACGCCTGCCCTCCCCCTATTGAAAGATCTCATTGAAGCGGGATTTGATCGTTCCCTCGTCGCCAGCTAAGGCGGCAAAATCGATCGCCATCAACTTCAGCGATTGAAGGGCCGGGCTTCCGCTTGGCGGCGGCGCATCGATTCGAGCGGCGTATATCCCTTCGTGCGCAAACCCATTTTGGACAGAATCGCCGATCATGAACTCGGCAAACGCCTTTGCGGCGTTCGGATGCGGGCTCCCTTTGATGATCGCGGTCGGGGATGCGATCGCGAACACACCGTCAGTCGGATAAATCGTCACGATATCGTGTCCCGCCTTGCGGTCGTCAGACGCATAGGAATCAAGTTCCTCGGCTGCGATCGGTCGCTCGCCTCGCTTCACCATGTCTTCGACCTGTTGGTGTCCCTGGACGATCATGATGTCGTTGCGCTGCAATTTTTCGTAAAAGTCCCACCCATATTTTTTGGACAGCGTTCCGACAGCGACGAGTTGGAGCGAGGTGAAAGAGGGGTCGGGCATAACCTCAAGGCTCTTGTATTTCGGATCAGTCAGGTCGGTCCACGTTTTGGGACGATCGGCGGCCTTGACGGCATCGCCCTTTACGGCAATCGCCAGCAAGTTGAGACGCTGGGCAATCCAGTAACCGCTCTCATCTTTCACCTCGGCCGGGATCTTCTCGAAATTCGCGGGTTTGAACGCGACGAAGATGCCGCGTTTGGCGAGCGTGGTCGCTGCGGCAGGATCGGAAGTCGTCAAGACGTCCGCTTGGACTGTGCCGGCCTTTAGCTCCTGCATGAATCTGCTGAGGACCGCGGAACCGCCGGAACGGAACAGCTCAACCTTTATGCCGGTTTCTTTTTCGAAAAGATTGGCGATCTTCTGCGCCGTAGCGACAGGCGTCGAGGTATACCAACGAACGCTGCCCTCGGACTTTGCAACCCCCATATCGACAGGATCGCTTGCCGCGCGCGCCGGAATACTGAAGGCTAAAAGAATTAGCACGAGGCCCATTGCTCTCATCGCATGCTCCCTGTCGGTTTTGTGAAGTTTACTAAAGTCCGCGATAGATCGCTGCGGGCTGGGTAAAAAAGCACTCGAGAATGTGATAGACGAGGCGGTAATTTTTCTGCTGAAAAGAAGCGTGCGCTATCCCCGGCATCACCGCAAATTGTTTGTCGGGATTAGGCAGCAGCTCGAAAAACGCGAGCAAATCCTCGAAGCTTGCGATGCCATCGTATTCGCCGCGCATAACCATTGTTGCCGCTTTGATGTTGCGCGGGTCGACGATCGGCAGCTTCGCGCACATATCGACATAGGTGCCGGTCGGCACCGAATCGTCGAGTGCCAGAATTGCATCGGCGAATGCTTGAACGGTGAGATCGTCGGCGGTACCCGGATGGTCGCGCGTAAAAATACTGTGAACGAAGGCGCGATCGATCGGCCGACGATTTACGCGCTCGTACTCAGGTAGCCGCTT
>Ga0157369_10009358_pt1 | contig 11204 bp, 10 predicted proteins | sample C25metaG_FD_113461 | JGI IMG/M metagenome (GOLD analysis project Ga0157369, IMG submission 113461) | Corn rhizosphere microbial communities from Kellogg Biological Station, Michigan, USA - C2-5 metaG | ecosystem: Host-associated > Plants > Roots > Rhizosphere > Soil | place: USA: Michigan... | reverse complement strand
GCGGCAGGTGGCCCCGGAGCGGCCCAGCACTACCTGGCCGGCCACGTCCTCCTCGGAATTGGCATTGGCCTGTTGATCGCCACCGCCCTCCGAACCGCAGCCCGCGTCCTCATGGCGCGGCCGGCCTCTCCGGTGCGCGTGGCTGCGGTGCCGGCGCCCGCAGTTGATACCGCCACTGTGACGGTACTGCCCGTGCGTTCCGCGTCCACCCTTCCGATGCGGGGCAGGCATGCGGCCTGAGCCGGAGAAACCGGCGGGACCCGCTCCGGCGGAGGCGTCCACTCCCGCACCCCGCCGCCGGGTCCGCGCCCTGATCATCCTGTGCTGCGCCGTGGTTGCATGCCTCGTCGCTGGCGCGGCAGCCGTCCGCCCGGGCGGCACGGACGACGACGTACTGCGAGGTTTCCAGATCCGCGTGCTGAGCATCAGCCAAGCTGCCTCCGAGAACAGGATGGACGGGGCGCTGGCCGCCCTGCAGGCGCTCGAAAAGGACCTTGGCGAAGCAGCGGCAGCAGGCCGTGTTTCGGCTGCCCGCTACCGCGGCATCGAGGACGCGCTGTCGGCCGTCCGGGCGGATATCGCCACGCAGGTGGCAGCTGCGGCCGCCACGGCATCGCCGGCCGCGGAGCCGGCCGCCGGCGCCCCGGCACCTGCCCTGGCAGACACCACCGGGACCGGGCCCAGCCCGGTGGCCCCGGTTGTTGAGGCCGTCGCCCCGGCCCCTGCCCCCGCCCCGGAAGCGCCCGGTTCAAAACGGTCGGACACCGCAAAGGAAGCCAAAGGCAAAGGCCGGAGCCAAGGCAAACCCTGACCCGGGCGGAGGAGCGCTTGCCCGTCAAGGCAGAATGGACGGGTGATCCCTCCTGACGGCAACCCCGCTGCCGGTGCCTTCGACCTTGCTGCCATCGGTGCCGGTCTGGCCTTCCAAGGCTCCCTGCCCGCACTGCAGCATGCGTTGAAAGGCGGCGCCGCCGTTGTCCAGGCTCCGCCGGGCACCGGCAAAACCACGCTCGTTCCGCCGCTGCTCGCCAATCTGTATGGCCGGTCCGGCCGGGTCATCGTCACCCAGCCCCGAAGGGTTGCCGCCCGGGCCGCCGCCCGCCGCCTCTCCGCCCTGGACGGCAGTGGCCTTGGCGGCCGCGTGGGCTACACGGTCCGCGGGGAACGCCAGGCGGGCCCGGCCACCCGGGTTGAGTTTGTCACCCCGGGCATCCTGTTGCGCCGGCTGCTGGCAGATCCCGCGCTCGAGGGGACGGCCGCCGTCGTCCTGGACGAAGTGCACGAGCGCGGCCTGGAAACGGACCTCCTGGTCGGCATGGTCGCGGAGGTCCGTGCCCTGCGCGGTGACCTCGCCGTCGTCGCCATGTCCGCAACGCTGGACGCAACCCGCTTCGCGGCGCTGCTGGCCGATTCCGACGGCGGCGGCCCGGCACCTGTGGTCGGCTGCGCTTCAGTGAATTATCCACTGGAAGTGCAGTGGCTCCCGGCACCGGCGGCGCGGCTGGACGCCAGGGGAGTGGCGCCTGCCTTCCTGGACCACGTTGCAGCGGCAGCGGCGGACGCCCATGCCCGTGCACTCACCGCGGACAACGCCGTGGATGCCCTCGTGTTCCTTCCGGGCGCCAGGGAAGTCTCGCACGTGGCCGCGGCGCTCCGCGGCCGACTGGGCCGCAGCGTAGAGGTGCTGGAACTTCACGGCCAGGTGGCGGCATCGGAGCAGGACCGGGCCGTGTCCGGGCGGAACCCCGGAGATCCCCCGCGGATCATAGCCTCCACCGATCTTGCCGAGTCCTCCCTGACGGTGCCCGGCGTCCGGCTGGTGGTCGACTCCGGCCTGACCCGGGAACCGCGGCGCGACTCAGGCCGCGGCATGAGCGGGCTGGTCACGGTCTCCTGCTCCCGGGCGTCGGCAGACCAGCGCGCCGGCCGCGCCGCACGGCAGGGTCCGGGGCAGGTGGTCCGCTGCTACACCCAGCAGGCCTACGGTGCGGCTCCGGCCCACGTCACCCCGGAACTCAACGTGGCAGACCTGACCGGCGCCGCCCTCACCCTGGCATGCTGGGGAGCGCCCGGCGGGAAGGGCCTCGCGCTCCCGGACGCGCCGCCCCGCCTGGCCATGGACGACGCCGTCGAGGTACTCCGCGAACTGGGCGCGGTATCGGACGACGGGCAGGTGACGGCCGCGGGCCGGGCCCTCGCTGCCATCCCCGCCGATCCCCGGCTGGCCCGGGCACTGCTCGACGGCGGCGCCTCCACCGGCCGCCGGCTCGCCGCCGAAGTGGTGGCCGCGGTCTCCGGAGACCACCGCGCACCTGGCGGCGACCTGCCCAGGCTGCTGGCGCAGCTCCGCGCGGACAAAGGCCCGGCGGGGAAGCGCTGGGCGGAGGAGTCCAGGCGGCTGGCTGCCATGGCGCAGCGGAAAGGCGAGGTCGCCCTGCCGGATTCCCCCGGCGCCGCGGGAGGCTCCGACGCCGTGGGCGCCGTCGTCGCCCTCGCGTTTCCCGACCGCATAGCCCGCCGCGTGCCGGGCAGCGAGGGGGCAGCACAGTACCTGCTGACATCCGGCACCCGGGCAGGCCTGCCCGCGGGCAGCACGTTGTCAGGCCACGAGTGGCTGGCCGTGGCCGAAGTGTCCCGGGCCTCGGGCCGGGACGCGGGGGGCACCGGCGCTGTGATCCGGGCTGCCGCACCCCTGGCCGCCGCCATGGCCGAAACGGCGGCGTCGCACCTGCTGGCAGACACGGTGGAAGCGGACTTCAGCGGAGGCCGGCTGAGCGCGCGCAGGACACGGCGGCTGGGTGCCATCGTGCTCTCGGCCACGCCGGTACGCCCCAGCGCCGAACAGGGACGGAGGGCCGTGGCGGTCGCATTGCAGTCCCAGGGGCTGGCGGCCCTGCCCTGGTCGACGGCGGCGGCTTCCTTCCGGCGCAGGCTCGCGTTCCTGCACGGCCAGCTGGGAGGGCCCTGGCCGGATGTGTCGGACACCGCGCTGCTGGAGCGGCTGGAAGAGTGGCTGGGGCCCGAACTGGAGGACCTTGCGGCCGGGAAACCGTTGGCCTCCCTGGACCTGGCGGACCCCCTGCGCCGCCTCCTGCCCTGGCCGGAAGCGGCCCGGCTAAGTGAGCTGGCCCCCGAAAGCCTTGAGGTCCCCAGCGGCTCCCGCATCCGGATCGATTATCCGGAACCGGGCGATGATGGTGCGGCGCCTGTCGTCGCTGTGAAACTGCAGGAGTGTTTCGGACTCGCCGAGTCCCCGCGGCTTGTGGACGGGCGCGTACCGGTCCTGTTCCACCTGCTCTCCCCGGCCCGGCGGCCCCTCGCCGTGACGGATGACCTGACCTCTTTCTGGTCCGGCCCGTACACCCAGGTCCGGGGCGAAATGCGCGGCCGCTACCCCAAACACCCCTGGCCCGAGGACCCCTGGTCGGCCCCCGCCACCGCACGCACCAAGCAACGCCGGTAGCCGTGCCCCGGCGCCCCTGTCATGCCACGGACCGGCACGTGCGGGGAGGGCCGGCTCCTCAGCTGTGTGCTGCGATGAATGCGGCCACAGGGGCCGCCAGGGATGCGCCCACTTCCCCGGCCGGCCGCTTCTTTCCCGCCACCGCGAAGGAGTGGTCACCGCCCTCCGCCCACTGGAGCACGGCGTTGGGCCCGATCCGGGAGACTACATCCTCAAGGATCCCCGGTGTGGCAAACGTGTCCCGGGTTCCCTGCAGGAACAGCATCGGGGCGCCCAGCCCGTACAGGTGTTCATCCCGGAGCTTCTCCGGCTTCCCGGGAGCGTGCAGGGGATAGCCCAGGTAGACCAGCCCCGCCACGTCCATGCCTTCGGCTGCAGCCATGGACGCCATCCTCCCCCCTAACGACTTGCCCGCCGCCCACACGGGGCCGCGGTCACCGTGGGCGTCTGCCTGCGCCCGCGCGGCGGCCATGGCGGCCCGCCAGGCGGCGATGGCCATGGGAGGACGGTCAGGGAACTTCCGCCCCGCCTCGCGGTAGGGGAAATTGAAGCGCAGGGTGGCCAGGCCCAGGCTGTTCAGGGCATCGGTGAAGCCGTGAAGGAAAGGGTGCTCCATGCCGGCGCCGGCGCCGTGTGCCACCACCACGGTGGCGGTGGCCTCTGCAGGGCGGGCGTAAACGGCGGAAAACGAGGCGTCCCCCACGGCGACGGTGAGCTGCTCATCGGATGCTGGCATGGGTCCATCATGCCGGAGGGTGGCGGATGTACCCATCCCTGCCGTTGGCGGGGTGTACGTTGTCCCCATGGCGAGTGAACAGACCACCATCACCGTGCAAGGCCCCAACGGACCGCGCGACATGCGCATTTCCAGTCCCAGCCGCGTTCTCTGGCCGGACCTGGGCCTCACCAAACTGGATCTGGTGAAGTACATCTGTGATGTGGGTGAGGCATTCATCGCAGCGAACGGGGACCGGCCCGTGGCGCTGCAGCGGTTCTCCGGCAACATCGACGGCGAACAGTTCTTCTCCAAGAATCCGCCCAAGGGCACGCCGGAGTTCATCCGCTCTGTCAAAGTGGTCTACCCCAGCGCGAGGTCCCACCCCCAGCTGGTCTTCGACGAGCCTGCCGCAGCTGTGTGGGCCGTCCAGATGAACACGGTGGTGTTCCATCCCTGGCCGTCGCGGGCGGAAAACACTGACAACCCGGACCAGCTGAGGATCGACCTCGACCCGCAGCCCGGCACCGATTTCGACGACGCCGTCCCGGCCGCCCAGGTGCTGAAGGAGGTCCTTGCCGAGGCCGGGCTCACCTGCTTCATCAAGACCTCCGGGAACCGGGGCCTGCACGTTTACGCCCCGATCGAACCCACCCGCGAGTTCCTGGACGTCCGCCACGCCGTCATTGCCGCCGCCCGGGAAGTGGAACGGCGCATCCCGGACAAGGTGACTACGGCCTGGTGGAAGGAAGAACGCGGCCGGCGGGTGTTCCTGGACTTCAACCAGGCCAACCGCGACCGCACCATCGCCGGAGCCTACAGCCCGCGTGCCCTCCCGCACGCCCCCGTGTCCTGCCCGCTGGGCTGGGATGAACTGGAAACCGCGGATCCGAAGAACTTCACCATCCTTACCGTGCCGGAGCGGCTGAAGACGGTGGGTGACCCGTGGGCGGACTTCAGTGCCGCGCCCGGCACCATCGACACCCTGCTGCAGTGGTGGGACCGTGACTGCAAGGCCGGCCTGGGAGAACTGCCCTTCCCGCCCGATTACCCCAAGATGCCGGGCGAACCGCCGCGGGTGCAGCCCAGCAGGGCGCGCAAGCAGGACTGACCCACCGCCGCGGCCGGCCGGTGGTCACTCGAAGCGGGACGGATCGCCCATGCCGCGGCGCACAACCTCGGCCACACCGCTGGAGAAGTCGACAACGGTGGTGGGCTCGGCGCCGCAGTCGCCGGCGTCAATCACGGCATCCACCTGGTGGTCCAGGCGTTCCTTGATCTCCCAGCCCACGGTCAGCGGTTCCTCCTCGTCCGGCAGCAGCAGGGTGCTGGACAGCAGCGGCTCGCCCAGTTCGGCGAGCAGCGCCTGGACCACACGGTTGTCCGGGATGCGCACCCCCACCGTCTTCTTCTTGGGGTGGAGCAGCCGCTTGGGAACCTCCTTGGTGGCGGGCAGGATGAACGTGTAGCTGCCGGGGGTGACGGCCTTGATGCTCCGGAAGACGTCGTTGCCGATGTTCACGAACTGTCCCAGCTGCGCGAAATCCCGGCACACCAGCGTGAAGTGGTGCTTGTCATCGAGGTGCCGGATGCTCCTGATCCGGTCCAGGGCCTCCCGGTTTCCCATCTGTGCCCCCAGCGCGTAGCAGGAGTCCGTGGGGTACGCGATCAGGCCGCCGTCGCGGATAATCTTCACTGCCTGCGCGATGGCGCGGGGCTGGGGGTCGTGGGGATGAACGTCAAAGAATCTGGCCATCCCCCGAGCCTACGTTCCCGGGGGCCGCACCGCACCATGTTCCGGCGCCCCCTGGCGTGCGGGGATGGGCGTTGGTGGGAGAATATGCGTCATGGCTAGGGAACGCATCGTCATCGGCCTCAACGGCAGCGACGACGGAGACCTCCTGGTGCACCGGGCCGCCAAGCTCCTTGAGCGGGCCGGCGGGGGCGAGATCCTGGCCATCCATGTCCGGACCCCCTCCGGTGCCGGGAGCGAATCGCCCCACGCACTCGAGTCCCAGCGGCGGCAGGTGGCGGAGCTGGGCGGGAGCTACCACGCGCTGACCGCCGGCGACGTGTCCGCGGCCCTCCTGGACTACGCCCGGGCTTCGCGCGCCACGCACATCCTTGTCGGGCAGAGCCGTCGCAGGTTCACCGTCCTGTCCGGTGGAAGCGTGGAAGCCAGGGTTGTGCGAGGGGCAGGGGACATCGACGTCCAGGTGGTGCCCCGGCCCGTGGCGGCCAGGACCCGCAAGCGCCGCACCGGGCTGGGACGGCGCAGGGTCATTGCCGGTTTCGCGCTCGCCGCCGTCCTGCCCGCGGGCCTGCAGTTGCTGCTCGGAGTCTTTGACCACAGCGTTGCCACGGCGGCACTGCTCCAACTGGCCGGCGCGGTGGCCGTAGCCCTGGTTGGCGGCTTGTGGCCGGCGGTTGCCGGTGCGCTGTGGAGCAGCCTGCTGGTGAACTATTTCTCCACCCCGCCGCTGTATGACCTTGCCATTCGTGACCCGCAGGATGTCCTGTCCCTGGCTGTATTCGCCGGCGTGGCCGTAGCGGTGGCAGGGGTGGTGGACCGCTCCGCCCGGCGGTCCAAGGAGGCGTCAACGGCGCGGGCCGAGGCAGCCACGCTGGCCGACCTGGCCCTGGCCGCATCCCGCGAGGAGGACAACCTCAAAGGGCTGCTCGCGGAAGCAGTCAGCGTCTTCGGTGCCGACGGTGCCGCCGTCGTCACCCGGGCCCCGTCCGGGGCAGACGCGGAGGGCGTGATGGTGGACGACGGCGGGTTGGCTGACGGCGGGTTGGGCGACGGTGGCGGGGCGGGCCCTGGGCGCGGTGCATGGCAGGTGATCGCCGCCGCGGGGGATGCGACCGGCCGGCCGGTGATGCCGGGTGGGCCAGGAACCACGGTTGAACCGGTGGACGGGGAAACGTTCCTGGTGCTGGCGGGCCGGGCGGTTCCGCCGTCCGGGCGGCGGCTCCTGGCGGCCTTCGCCGTGCACGTCAAAGCGCAGCTCGAACGCCGGCAGCTGGCCGCAACCAGGAATGAGATCCTCCGACTCGCCGAGGGCAATATCATGCGGACCGCGATTCTCCGGGCCGTCTCCCACGACCTTCGGACACCCCTGGCCGGCATCAAGCTGGCCGCCGGGGGACTGCTGCAGAACGGCGTCTCCTACACCCGCGCAGAGCAGCAGGACCTGCTGGAAACCATTGACGCCTGCACCGACCGGCTGGACCTGCTGGTGGGCAACCTCCTGGACATGTCACGCATCACCGCCCAGTCGGTGGAACCATTGCTGGGTCCGGTCCGCTGGACCGAGGTGGTGGATGCGGCCCTGCGCGGGCTGCCGGCAGGGGCGGTGACGGTGGCGCTGCCTGCGAACATGCCGCCCGTGGACGCCGATCCCGGCCTGCTGGAGCGGGTGGTCGCCAACATCCTGGAGAATGCGCTGAAATACGCGGCCGGAAGCCGTGTGGTGGTGGCGGGCGGGCCGGACGGCAGCGTCCTTGACGGCCATCCCTGCGGCGAACTGCAGATCATCGACCACGGCCCCGGGGTCCCTGCCCGCAAGGTGGTGGACATGTTCCGGCCTTTCCAGCGGCTCGACGACCGGTCGCAGTCCAGCGGGATAGGGCTGGGCCTGTCAGTGGCACAGGGCTTCATCCAGTCCATGCGGGGCACGCTTACAGCTGCCGAAACCCCAGGTGGCGGCCTGACAATGGTGATCCGGCTGCCCCTCTCCACCGGCATCCCGGCCGGTATCACGGCGGCCGGGTACCCCGGCGGCGGCGAGCCCACCACCGCGGCGGGCCAGCCATGACCGCCAACCACGCCGGCACCAAAACCGGAAACCTGCCCCCGGCAGCGCGGGTACTGGTCATCGACGACGATCCGCACCTCCTCAAGGCCCTTCGGATCACGCTCGCAGCGCACGGCTACGCCGTGGACACGGCCGTGGACGGCGCCTCCGCCCTCGCCGCGGCCTCGCGCCAGGCACCGGATCTGCTGGTCCTCGACCTCGGGTTGCCGGACATGGACGGGACCGAAGTCCTGCGGAACCTCCGCCGCTGGAGCGCGGCGCCGGTGCTGGTCCTGTCCGCCCGCCACGGGTCCCCGGACAAGGTGGGCGCACTGGACGCCGGCGCCGACGACTACATCACCAAACCGTTCGGGCTTGATGAACTGCTGGCACGGCTGCGTGCCCTGCTGCGCAGGGTGCCAGAGCCCGAATCCCGCCCCGTGGTCAGCTCTGCCGGGTTCACCGTTGACCTTGTGGCCCGGCAGGTCCTGCGTGCCGGGCAGCCGGTAAGGCTCACCCCCACGGAGTGGAACATCCTCGAAATCCTGGTCCGGAACCCGTCGCGTCTGATCTCGCAGCAGCAGTTGCTGTCCGAGGTCTGGGGGCCGTCCTACCGGAAGGAGGTCAACTACCTCCGCGTCTACATGGCCCAGTTGAGAAGGAAGCTGGAAGAGGACCCCGGCAACCCGCGGCACCTGCTGACCGAAGCCGGGGCAGGCTACCGTTTCGTACCCTGAAACGAGGGGTGAACAGGGGAGTCTTCCCCTACCCGCCCGCCTCCGGATGGGGCAGGATGTTGAGTGGCCGAGTCCCGGCCGAAGCAGTCCCGGCCCCTGTGAAGGAGATCCTGCCATGCCAACAATCCTCAATCCCTACATCAGCTTCCGTGACAATGCCCGCGATGCCATGAACTTCTACCAGTCCGTCTTCGGCGGCGAACTCACGCTCAGCACGTTCGCCGACTTCCAGGCCAGCGAGGACCCCACGGAAGCGCAAAAGATCATGCACGGCATGCTGACCACCACCCAGGGCCTGGTGCTCATGGGCGCTGACACCCCGAACAGCATGGAGTACCACCCGGGGTCCTCCATTTCCATCTCGCTCAGCGGCGATAACGAGGTGGAGCTCCGCGGCTACTACGAGAAGCTGAGCGGCGACGGGGGAGCGGTGACCGTCCCCATGGAGAAGGCGCCGTGGGGTGACGTTTTTGGCATGTGCACGGACCGGTTCGGCGTCGCCTGGCTGGTCAACGTCAACGCAGCGCAGCCGACGGCGGCACCCTGACCGCCGGGCGGGCTGACGGGACGGCCGCCTGACCGCCCGCCGGGCCGTCACTTGCTTTCCCGCGCCGGTCCCCGTCCGTCAAGGCCGGGCCCACTCCTTGAGGGAGGGGCCCGCGACTGCGAGGATTAAAGGGTGAGGTCCTTCATGGAGTTCCTGTCCGACAAATGGTGGATGTTTCCGCTGATGGCGTTCGCCGGCCAGTGGGCAGGCGGCTGGCGGCGCGCGGGAGAACGAACAGCCTACAAACGGGCCCGGCGTGAGCTGGACGGCCTCATCGTCCTCCCTGACGTCACCCCGGCGGCCCTTGAGGGGAAGATCGCCCCGGAACTGGATGCGGGCCCCCGCCCGGCACAGTTCCACCAGGGCTGAAGCTGCCGCGGGGCTGCGGCATGGGCTGCACGCTTTACCTGGACGTCGACGGTGTGGTCTGCCCCTTCGGCCCCCAGGGAACCACCGACTGGGGTTCCCCCTGGCAGCAGGCCGACGCCGGGCTGTTGCCCGTCACGTTCGCCGCCGAACTCGTGGCGGGGCTGAACACCCTGGCCCGGACGCCCGGGCTGCGTTGTGTCTGGCTGACCAGCTGGGAGGAACTGGCGCCCCAATACCTGTGTCCCGCCGTCGGACTGAAGGGCAGCCGCTGGCCGTACCTGAGCGCGGACGGGGCAGCCGGAGGGACCGGCTGGTGGAAACTCCGGGCCATCCAGGACGACGTCGAAAGCACCAGGCCCGAAGCCGTCGCCTGGGTGGATGACCAGTTGGCGTTCGAGGCGGAAGCGCAGCGCTGGGCACGGTTCCTGGGCCGGCGGATCCTTACCGTCTCGCCCCATCCCCGGCGCGGAATCACGCCCGCCGAACTGGAGAGGATCCGTTCTTTCCTGGCGCAGCCCGTGTTTTGACCTCATGCCGGGGACGCGTACGATCGATAAGGTTTCCCGCCGGTTGTGCCAACACCGCAAGTCATTCCACGCAAACAGCTGGTGAACTATGCTGTCCAAGGCAGCCTGGTACGAGAAACTGCTGAACGTCGACTCTGCAGATTGGGCAACAGGTGGATATCACCTTCATGGTGGCGCTGGTCATCGGACTGGCACTATTTTTCGACTTCACGAACGGCTTCCACGACACCGCGAACGCCATGGCAACGCCCATCGCAACGGGTGCCATCAAGCCCCGCACAGCGGTGGCCCTGGCCGCCGTCCTGAACCTGGTGGGTGCCTTCCTGTCCACCGAAGTGGCCAAGACAGTGTCCGGCGGCATTATCCGCGAGGGCTCCGGGGGAGTGCAGATCACGCCGCAGATCATCTTTGCCGGCTTGATGGGCGCTGTTCTGTGGAACATGATCACCTGGTTGAAGGGCCTGCCGTCCAGCTCATCGCACGCCCTCTTCGGCGGCCTGATCGGCGCGGCGGTTGTCGGGGCAGGATTCAGCTCGGTCAATTTCGAGAGCCTGCTGCAGAAGGTCATCCTTCCGGCGGTCTTCGCCCCCCTGATTGCAGGCCTCGCCGCCTATGTCTGCACCCGCCTGGCCTACGCCCTCACGGCACGCCACGATCCCGAGACAGGCACCAAGCTCACCCAGAAGCGCGGTGGCTTCCGTACCGGCCAGATCTTCACCTCCAGCCTGGTGGCCCTGGCCCACGGAACCAACGACGCCCAAAAGACCATGGGCATCATCACCCTGGTCCTGATCGCTGCCGGGAGCCAGGCGCCCGGCTCCGGTCCCCAGCTTTGGGTAATTACCGCCTGCGCCCTGGCCATCGCCATCGGAACCTACGCCGGCGGCTGGCGCATCATCCGCACCATGGGTTCGGGCCTGACCGAGGTTAAGCCGGCCCAGGGCTTCGCCGCGGAGACCAGCACCGCGTCCGCCATCCTCGCCTCCTCCCACCTTGGCTTTGCGCTCTCCACCACGCAGGTGGCTTCCGGCTCCGTCATTGGCTCCGGC
>Ga0157369_10009357_pt1 | contig 11206 bp, 8 predicted proteins | sample C25metaG_FD_113461 | JGI IMG/M metagenome (GOLD analysis project Ga0157369, IMG submission 113461) | Corn rhizosphere microbial communities from Kellogg Biological Station, Michigan, USA - C2-5 metaG | ecosystem: Host-associated > Plants > Roots > Rhizosphere > Soil | place: USA: Michigan... | reverse complement strand
TCACCACTACAGTGAATACTACTGTTTTTCATATCTTTATTTTTTTAATTAGTAGTGTTATACTCTTATTAACTTCATTTTATCCTAGAAAAGTTTGACTAAAAGAATACAGTTCACCGGACAGACTTTTATTTTCAATATTTGTTATCTATGGGTCTATACCTGAATCATTAACAAGTAGATTATTACGGAGTTCAGGTCCAAACCCTTGGGGAAGGCCATCTAGTAGAGAACAACTAACAATTTCCGAACAGGAAAGGCCATCTACTAGAGGACAAGAGCTAACAATTGCCGAACAGGAAGAACTCATAATAGGTAGCATTGGTGTTTGAAATAATTGACGTAGATATCAAAACAGAATGTCTATACCGGAACGGTTGGATCATCTTCAAGCTCATTTTGACAGAGCTATGGACGCATCTTTAGCTTACCCTACATATAGAAGTGCACATTTGCATAAAGCTCATCAAATAAAACTTGAGATGGAGCAACTAGGAAAACGACCTGTTCTAAGTTCATCACATCAGGAATACCCAGATATAACTATATCTCGTATGCATAATAATGCACAGACAGCCCACCAACTTCAGCACCAAAACCCACAAATAACCCACCAACTTCACCAGCAAACCCCGCAAACAGTCCCCCAATCTCAGGAGCAACAGATAGCCTCAACCCGTATAACGGTTAATTCTTTGCTTAATCCGCTAAATGTGGGGGTTTTTATAACTACTAGCACTTTTAAAGTTCCTTTATTTGTTAGAATTATGCTAACGAATTTAAAGCCTTTTTTCACTTCACTAATGCCTTTATTCTCTGCTGCTTTATTTATGCTTATTACAACTTTATTTATGCTTATTGGACCTTTCACCATAGAAGTTTATACTCTTTTAATTAACTTGTGCGGTGAACAGGTTAAGTATATTATTCTTATGTTATTTTATTTTCTATGCTTTTTGGCTAGATTATTACTTATGATTCGTAAAGCTCAAAAATTAACTGTTCAATATAATAAATTAATTGTTCAATATGATAAATTATTTTATTTTGCAGCTAATCATTATAAATCTGTAATAATATACTTTTTTATCCTTTTACTAAGTGTAGCATTAGTTTACCTTTGTATTTGTGATTGCAATTGTTTTTGTGAATGCAATAGTGTTGTGATGCAGCTAGAACTTTAGGTTATTTCTTAAAAACTAGTACTCTATCCTTTAATCGCATTTTTAGCCTTTCCCTAGCCTTTACCTAGCCTCCCCCCTTTTAAGAATAGATATTGGGGTAACTACTAGTCTTTTTCTAGAGTGGTAGCGAGAGGTATCTCTCTCTATTCTTATATGATTATAAATTCATTAATATTTTTACTTTAATCTAATTCAATTACATTAAGACGAGACAAATCTATTTTATATTCAAGAGTGCTAAATACTATTTTAGTTATCTCTTGTTTTATTGCATATGATAATTTATTTTTCCTATTTTTAAACAAAGGGATAATCGCAGAAAAAAAGACGATTACTACTAAAGTTTCTATAACAATAAAAAATATTTTTTTTTTCAAGTTCATTAAGTTTATCTATTTCTATAATAACACTTGTAGTAGCATTATTTATTTTTATACCAGAAGAACTCTTAAATTTAGCTAATATACAAGTATTAATCCAGAACAGCACTAATTACAATAATACAGCTAGTAGTAATACTAATGTTAGTTTTGACTGAGATAAGTATGACCCTATCTATGAAAAGTTTTCTAATAATACTAGTATTTCACTAGCTCATAACTATGAGGGAGTTATACATGAAACCAGAATCAGAAATAGTTGATATCCTTTCATAGTTGCTGAGATGTTATTTTAGAAAATGATTATTGACTTTATTGGGATTATGATCCTAAAAAGCTTTTAGCGCATGAAAATTACTTTTCGTAAGTTGTTAATACAGGTAGGAGAGCTTATGGTAAAACACTATTGTCCAGAAAAAATAATAGAAATTTCTTACTAGATAATTATCCAGTAAATTCTGTATTAACATGGGAAAATAATAGTGTTGCACCAATTAGAATTTCTTTTTATAATGGGGGGGTAATTAAAGAGTTTAAAGATATCTGTCCTTTTAACGATGCTATGGATGAATATTTACCATATTCATGGAACCTAGATGAATTAGTAAAAAATACTAACGTAATTAAAAAGCATGCTATAATGGAGAGAAGAGTTAAAAATAATTTTTCACAAAGATTTGCGTACAAGGGTATTAACTGCTAATAGTACTAGAAAATTAATATCTAGAGATGTTTATTTCAACCATGTGAGTGAACTAGTGACTCAACAAGGGAATAGTAATGTTTTTAAGGAGTTAATTGATAGGGTTTGGAAAAGAGGGATTTCTCATAAAAATGGTGTTGGATTCTATGCTACTCCTGTTATGATTATATATAGACAGCTGTGCGTAAAGTCTCAAAATGCTTTAACTGATGCAGAGATTTACTCATTGGTTCAAACCTTAGAAGCTAGAAGAGACCTGTTATAAACACAAACAATAGACCTAATACTTTTAATTTAAAGGATTTAAAAATTATACTGGTGGATAATTATCTGGTTACCGATCTGGCTGAGAACACCCAAAATTATTGACTTTTAGCAGGCTAGAAAATATTTACATTAATATAGATAATTATGTAGTAAAATCATTTAATAGAAGAAATCTGAATACACTAATTAAACATCTAAGAACTTACTTAAATATTGATAATTAAACAGTTGAAAAATTTTGGATTGTTCTCCTATTTCATTAACAATAATATCTTTCTAATAGATTAATTTTGTAAATAAAATAGGTATTATTTATAGATTTTTATGACAACTGTTATAAAATAGGTATTATTTTATAGATTTCTATTCCAACTGTTATAAAATAGGTATTATTTTATAGATTTCTATTCCAACTGTTATAAAATCCGTATGATTATTTTCTTCCATGGAAAACAAAAAATGTATGTATAGAAATTAACAGCATTGTATATTAGGATATATCTTGTATACCGAAATTTTTTAATGTAAAAATTAAAACACATAATTTAACCAATAAATAGAGAACTATTTCTACTTTAAATATCTAAGATCCCTTCACTTTAGTAGCCTATTGGTAAAAATTTTAATATCTAACAATACTGTAAACCCATTAATAAATTAAAAAAAAAAATAAAAAAAAAAATTAACTATAACAAAATGAAATTTTTTAGTTTTTTTTCAGTGTGACCTACAGCTAAACTCTTTAATTTTAATATTACAATGGGACATATCAGATTTTTTGTAGTAAAAATATTACTATTAGTAGGGTTTTTATGCTTTATTTTATTAATTATTAATGATCGTATATTTATTGTTACTCTTTTATCTTGTAGCTTAAAAATTCTATCTAACAGTGTAATGAGACAATTCTTGTTACTAGAATACGAATTACATTATAAAAAAGTAGCTATCTTATTTGGATTAACATCTAGATCAACTAGATTGAAATTGTTATATTTGGTTAAAAACTGTTTTAGCCATTTAATAAATAGTGAAAAAAGGTCATGTGTGTTGTAGTCTAGTGGTACAAGCTAGAGTTGATATTTTAGAATCAGTTAAAAAGAGTATTTCTAGTCCTGATAAACTAGTCTCAACTGCAGAAAAAAATATTAGACAGCGGTTTAGATTATCCTAGGAATGCACACTATGAAGATGCTTTAAAAAGTGAAGTTCTAGCTCTTACAAAGAAAAACCAGCTTGAGTTGGACCTTTTTTACAGAGACATTCAGAACCCGGCAACCCAAAAGCGTTTAGCTGCAGAAGTAGAGCGTACTAGCAAACAATACATAGATACTTATGCTAGCGAGGCTGATGCGCTTTATGATAAAGCCATTACCAAACTGTTACGATCTACAAAGGATCTTTATAAACAGTTATAGTAGTGTATATAGGATATATCTTATATACCGCATTTTTCTAATAGCACATTTTTCTAATAGCGCATTTTTCTAATAGCGCATTTTTCTAATAGCGCATTTTTCTAATAGCGCAATTTTCTAATAGCGCATTTTTCTAATAGCGCAATTTTTTAATGAAAGAATTAAAACACATAATTTAACCAATAAGAGAAAAAAAGAAATATTTTCAGTTTACCTATCTAAGATCACTTCACTTTAGTAGCCTATTGGCAAAATTTTGAATAGCTAACGGTACTGTAAACCCATTAATAAATTAAAAAATAATAAAAATACAATAAATTTAAAGAAATGAGATTATTAAAAATTCACCCTATTTTGAGACTTGGTAATGATTTCCTGGTAGATTCTCCACAACCAGTAAACTTAAGTTACATGTGAAACTTTGGTTCTTTATTAGCTTTCTCTTTAATTATACAAATTGTTACAGGTGTAACATTAGCAATGCACTATAACCCTAGTGTATTAGAAGCTTTTAACAGTGTTGAACATATTATGCGTGATGTAAATAATGGATGATTAATACGTTATTTACACAGTAATACTGCTTCAGCATTTTTCTTTATAGTGTACTTACACATAGGTAGAGGTATGTACTATGGATCATACAGAGCACCAAGAACTTTAGTATGAACTATTGGTACTGTTATCTTTATCTTAATGATGGCTAAAAATAAGTGGCCAAATTGAAGGTTAATTTCTCATAATAAACGTGTCCAATATAACTCATCATCTTATTTCAGTAAATCTAGAACTAAAGCGTTATATAGAATAGGTCCACATAATAAGGAGGTTTTATCTATAATAATATGCGGTATGCTTGGTGACTGGTGAGCAGACCAAATTAAGGGTCAAACATCTCCAAGTGTAAGATTTAGTATTGAGCAAGGAATAAATAATACAGCTTATATTCATAGTCTTACCTTATATTTTAATAAATTAGGTTATTGTTCTAATATCACTCCTCATCTTGTAAAGAAATTTGATAAAGATACTGCAATAGAGTTGCAAGATAGGTTTAATTACAGATTAACTTTATATACTTTTACTTCATTATTGTGAATTTATGATTCTTTTTATAAAGACGTAAACGGAAAAAAAACCAAAACTATACCTAACTGAATAGGAGAATATATAACTCCTATAGGTTTAGCTCATTGAATAATGCAAGATGGTTCTAGACAAGAAAAACAAGGTATAAGCATTGCAACTAATAGTTTTACTTTTAAAGAATGTACATTTCTATGTGATATATTAAAAGGCAAATATAATCTTGAATGTACTGTTGTAAAAACAGGATTTCCAGATCAATGAAAAATAAGTATTTGAAAACAAAGCATGACTGATTTAGTTGCAATAGTTAAACCTTATATAATAGATGAGATGAAATATAAATTTATTGGTTACATTTAATATGAAATTAAAAATCAAAGTCCGTCTCTAATAAGAGTATATGTAATATGTATATAAAAATATACTAGTAATAAGGTATTACTGTGAGATAGTATACCCTTACAGGGGTATAGGATAACTACTGGTTATCTGGCTATGCGGGTGAATACGGTTAAAGACTTGATATCTAAGTTAAGACCGTCGGTTCTATACAGGATCGCTACAGACTGGGTCACCTGTGGGTATCTGAAATGATATCTAATGTACAGTCGGAAATTTCTATAACAAATTTGTTATACACAATGCTTTAAATGAGAAATATTATAAAGAGATTTAACGTATCTCGGGATTAATATTTTGATAAAGTACAGGCGCGCCATTCAGATAAAATAAAAGGATAGTTAGCGGAAATTTAGACAGCTTTCTTGGGTTACGTTCTTCCTTATGGGCAAATGTCATTATGAGGTGCTACAGTTATTACTAACCTTATGAGTGCTATACCTTGAGTAGGTCAAGATATTGTTGAGTTCATTTGAGGTGGTTTAAAGATTGATGAACCACATTACGGCGACGTAGTGTTAAAAATTCTGCTTAATGCTGGAAAATCTCCCAATTTAGGATTTGCATACGATATATTACTTATGTTAACAACAATTATATACGTGAAAATTGCATTGACATGGAGACAATCAGCCGGGGTGAGAAGTATACATACTTCACAAGCCTCTCAGAGACTACATGCAGGAGATCTCTCATATGCCTATTTAGTAGGCTTATTCGAAGGTGATGGTTTTTTTACTATTACAAAAAAAGGTATATACCTAACATATGAATTAGGTATTGAATTGTCTATTAAAGACGTACAATTGATATATAAAATTAACAATCTTTTAGGTGTAGGTGTAGTAAGTTTTAGAAAAAGAAAAGAAATCGAAATGGTATCTTTAAGAATTAGAAATAAAGAACATTTAAAACAATTTATTATACCTATATTTGATAAATACCCTATGTTTTCTAATAAACAACTTGATTACTTAAGATTCAAAGACGCTTTATTATCAGAAATCATATATTCAGAAAATTTGGCTGAATATACTAGAAGTATTAAACCCATAAATTCTATAGAATCTATAATAAATGCCCCTTATTTTTCCGCTTGATTAGTAGGATTTATAGAAGCTGAAGGTTGTTTTAGTGTTTACAAATTACACGAGGATAAAGATTACTTAGTAGCCAGTTTCGATGTATCTCAAAGAAATGGAGAGGTACTATTATCTGCTATTCGTGAGTATTTATCATTCACTACTGCTATACACATAGACAAAACTAACTGTTCGAAATTAAAAGTTACAAGTGTAAGATCAAATGAAAACATTATTAAATTTTTACAAAGTGCTCCTGTAAAATTATTGGGTAATAAAAGATTACAATATTTATTATGGATTAAACAATTACGTACAATACCTAGATATTCAGAGAAAATTAAAATATCTTCCACATACTAAAGAGAGATCAAGATATAGTCCGATCAATGAAGAGATTTATTGAGTGTAACGATAGTTTGTTTCAAACGAAGTTACCAACACAAATGCTCAGTTAACAATGCAACATTAAACAGATTCTTTTCATTACATTTTCTTTTACCTTTTGTATTAGCTGCTTTAGCACTAATGCACTTAATAGTATTACATGATACAGCAGGATCAGGAAATCCTTTAGGTGTATCAGGAAACTATGAAAGAATACCTTTTGCCCCTTACTACATATTTAAAGATCTTATTACAATCTTTGCATTTATATTTGTATTATCTTTATTTGTGTTCTTTATGCCTAACGTGTTAGGTGATAGTGAAAACTATGTTATGGCAAATCCTATGCAAACTCCTGCAGCTATAGTTCCGGAGTGATAGAAATAAGATGTCACTTAATACCACTGTATGCTGGAAACTCCTAAAGATTTAAGTACTAATAACAATATTTTTTCTTAAAAATTGAACTTTTTTAGAAATTATTTAGTTAAAATTTTAAATATGTTACAATGGATAATCATCAGGAAACAAAAGTAATGTTTATTACAAGTAGGATCCTTAGAGACTATACGTGGTACATTGTTTTATATACAATGAAGAGATAGTCCGCCCGTTAATGAAAATTTACGGATTAATACGATTCGTTAGCTAGTATAGTAATCAATTCTACACGTTCTACAAAAGGTATTATTCGTTTATCTGCAGCAGAAAGAAAACTTATAGTAATGCCTGATAATATAAAAGACGTATTGATTGGTATAATACTAGGCGACGCCCACATAGTGAAAAGATCCTCTACAAGTAACGCTAGATTAATGTATGCACAAACAGCTATAGCTCATAAAGCATATTTCGAATATGTATATAGCTTTTTTCATTCTTTTTGTGCAAAAGATTACATAACCAAAGCTAAAGTTTCTAGAGACAAAAGAACGAATAAAATCTACAGTTCTATATCTTTTACTACTATGCAATTACCCTGTTTTAATGTATTCAGACAATTATTTTACGTATCAAAAGTTAAAACCGTACCTAATAACATTTACGAACTGTTAACTCCGAAAGGATTAGCTTTTTGAATAATGGATGACGGGAGTAAACAAGGAAAAGGTTTACACATAAGTGTTTACGCTTTTACTAATGAAGATGTAGACAAGTTAATGTTTGTATTACAAGATAAGTTTAATTTAAGATGCTCTATACATTATAATAGGGATAATAAACCTCGTATATTCATATTTAAAGAATCTATGGAAAATTTAATTACTTTAGTTAAACCATATTTTATAGGTGAAATGTTATACAAATTAGGTTTATAAAGCGTCCTTAAAACGAATCTATTATTTTTAGATCTTCTTCCTTTCTATGCTATATTAAGATCTATTCCTAATAAATTATTAGGAGTTATAGCTATGTTTGCTGCTATTCTTGCATTATTACTATTATCAATTACTGATGTAAGTAGATCAAGAGGTATCCAATTTAGACCTTTAAGTAAAGCAGTTTTCTTTATCTTTATAACTAATTTCTGAATATTAATGGAATTAGGTGCCAAACACGTAGAATCACCATTTATTGAATTTGGTCAAATAAGTACTCTTTTATACTTCTTATACTTTTTAGTGGTAATCTACGGTATTACTACGGTAGAGAACACTATAGTTGATACTTCTTTAAATATTAGCATAAATAAGTACTTCCCCTTTTTAATAGATGGTAACGAGACTACTATAGAAAATCGTCTAACGAGTAGTTTCTTAAAAAGTAGTTTCCTTACTCTAAATAAAAAATTTTACATTGGGTTAACTAGTGGTGTTGTAGGAGCAGGTATTGGTTATGGAGTAAAATTATTATTTGTTAGCTATATAGGGTTCGATATGTTCTCCGATACAGAGAACATTATGATTAGCTTAGCTTACTTTACTTCACTAGGGAAAATTACTTATGTAATTAACGGTTATCTTAATAATACTTTATTTATGTATTATTCTGGTGGTTCAGATGGTTCTTTACCCAGTAGAAGTAATTCTTCTGATATGAATTCTTTTGCTATGCAAAAGCCTAATAACCCTTCTTCAGGTAATGCTATGCAAAATCCTAATGACTCTTCTTCAGATAATACTATGCAAAATCCTAATGACTCTTCTTCAGGTAATACTATGCAAGATCCTAGTAACTCTTCTTCAGATAATACTATGCAAGATCCTAGTAACCCTTCTTCAGATAATACTACGCAAGATCCTAATAAACGTTCTATATGAAAAAAATTAGAGATTAGTAGAGGAAAGGAAAAATACTTGGACACTAAAATAACACAATTAGAGAGTACTATTAAAGAGATGGAAAAAGAACGAGATGAAAAAAGTAACAGCGGTGAATGGACCGTAATGGATGATGATAAGTTCGTTGAAAAATGTAAAAAGATTGCTGACTCAATAGAAACTTGAAGATCACATAGGGAGGATGAGAGACAAAAGATGTTCAATTTAGAAATGATGTTTAAAGGCAAAGAACATCTTATCAACGAACCATCATTATATCAACCGAATAGTACTAAAGGCAAAAACCATCCTATCGCCGAATCATCATCATCTCAATGGACTAGTACTCAAGGCCAAAACCACCCTATCGCAGAATCATCATCATCTCAATGGACTAGTACTCAAGGCCAAAACCACCCTATCGCAGAATCATCATCATCTCAATGGACTAGTACTCAAGGCCAAAACCATGCTACCGCCGAAGGACCACCACTTCCATCGGATGCTGCATTTTATAAATACATTATAGCAAAAAATAACCTTGAAGCTGCTAAGGAAAGAGAAGTTTATTATAAAAAACGTGAGGCAGATTTGGAAACAAGAAAACAGAATAGTGTAAACGAGCAAATGTGAAAAAAGATGATGAATATGTGGAACTGGAGAGATGAAGATAAATTTACCCGTGAGATGAGTAATTATAATAGGGATAAACAAATTATATCAAGGTTACGAAGGGCAGAAGGGAGAAGTGTTGAGAGGTTAACAGGAGAGATGGTCGATGCAGCAACCGCATCATCAAGATTAAATATAATAGATGGTTCTCAATATCCACCTATCGGGCCACCACCAGCTGGCTGGTTTACTACTACAGCTACACCTGATAATTCTTCTATGGCTAATGACAATTCTAGTACTACAGCTACATCTGATAATTCTCCTATAGCTAATGACAATTCTAGTACTACAGCTACATTTGATAATTCTTCTATGGCTAATAACAATTCTAGTAGCTCTAATAAAGGTAAAGGTAAAGCTATATATGATGATTCTTCTATGGCTAATGACAATTCTAGTAGCTCTAAAGGTAAAGGTAAAGCTATATATGATGATTCTTATATGGCTAATGACAATTCTAGTAGCTCTAAAGGTAAAGGTAAAGCTATATATGATGATTCTTCTATGGCTAATGACAATTCTAGTAGCTCTAATAAAGGTAAAGGTAAACGTACATCTGATAATTCATCTATGCCTAATGACAATTCTAGTAGCTCTAATAAAGGTAAAGGTAAACGTAATGATTAGTTCATTTATTTAGTTTAAAAACTGGTTCCCTTTTTTATAGCTAGCCCCTCCTAGAATTTTGTAGTTATATAGAATTTTGTACTTATATAGAATTTTGTAGTTATATAGAATTTTGTACTTTAGAATTTTGTAGTTACATAGAATTTTGTAGTTACATAGAATTTTGTAGTTATATAGAATTTTGTACTTTAGAATTTTGTAGTTATATAGAATTTTGTAGTTATATAGAATTTTGTACTTATATAGAATTTTGTACTTATATAGATTGTTAAAAACAATACTATAATAAATCCCAGCGATAAGAAAGAAAACTGTTGTTGGATATTGCTTTCTCTGTTACTTTTTTATATATATGTAATGTATTAACAAAAAAGTTAGCTAATGAGAGAGCAATGGGGAGAAGAGTAAATTTTTACTTAAAGCCCACTAAAAATAAACAAAACAATATTATAGCTTGTATAATAGTGAACTGATTCGTTAAAACACGGTGTAATTAAAATATGTGATATGATTCCTATATATTTATAATAATTCGTTAAAATACGCTAAAATTATGTGCAATTTTTTGATTATAACTTACTTTATCTATGTTATATATACCAACAATTATGTCCGTTCTTGAAGTATTGGCTGTTACTGTGCCAGTCTTATTAACAGTAGCCTTTGTAACAATAGCTGAAAGAAAAACTATGGCTAGTATGCAAAGAAGATTAGGGCCTAATGCAGTAGGTTGA
>Ga0157369_10009356_pt1 | contig 11206 bp, 11 predicted proteins | sample C25metaG_FD_113461 | JGI IMG/M metagenome (GOLD analysis project Ga0157369, IMG submission 113461) | Corn rhizosphere microbial communities from Kellogg Biological Station, Michigan, USA - C2-5 metaG | ecosystem: Host-associated > Plants > Roots > Rhizosphere > Soil | place: USA: Michigan... | reverse complement strand
GGATTTGCGGGCGGGCGAGGCGGATTGCGTCGGCAGCGGTGGGCGGGCCGACGCGGAGGATTTCCGCGGCGGGCCAGGTTTTCGCAAGCAGGGTTGCGGCTGAGTCGTCGCAGACTGCAATGCGCGCTGGAGCGGGGTGGAATGCGGCAAGCTCGGGGGCTCCGGCGAGCAGTTCGTTCCCGTCGGCGCACAGAAAAACCTCGTGCCGGTGGGCATCAAGGGCTGAGTCGGGCACTCCTGCCTTGTGGGACAGGACTTGAAGACGGGAGACGGCGAGCAGTGGCAGCCCGACACCTTCGGCGAGGCCCTTGGCGGCGCTGAGGCCGACGCGGACGCCGGTGAAGCTGCCCGGGCCGTTCACGATGACGATGCAGGCGAGGTTGCGCAAGTGAATGGTATGCGTGGTCAGCAGGCTTTCAACGGCGGCGATCAGGGTGGCGGAATAGGTGCGGCCTTCGAGGCGGGCCTCGGCGAGTGATTCGACAGCGGCGGGCGTGATGCGGGACAAGGCGACGGAGCCGGCGGGGCCGCAGGTGTCGATGCCGAGGACGAGCATTGCTACGGAGGTTTGGGGCGGGAGCATGGACACATTCAGGATGGCATAGCCGCGGGGCGCGGGGCGGAGCAGGTGGGTTTCCGGTAGTCTGATGGGAGCACTTCCTGAGCGATCCCAGATAGCTGAACACACGAGGAGCGGCCCCTTGGCGGCGGCAACGGCGACAGCACCGGCAGACCTCAGCTTCCACGACATCTGGCGGCCGCGCGCCAATCCGTGGGCGATTGCGATCACGGTGACGCTGGCGACGTTTATGGAAGCTCTGGACTCGTCGATTGCGAACGTGGCGATGCAGCACATTGCGGGCACGCTCTCCGCCAGCCAGGACGAGGCGACATGGGTGCTGACCAGCTACCTGGTGGCGAACGCGATGGTGCTGCCCATCAGCGGGTGGATCGCGAATCGCATCGGGCGCAAGCGGTTTTACATGACCTGCGTGTTCCTGTTTACGGTGTGCAGCCTGCTGTGCGGGCTGGCGCCGAGTTTGGGGATACTGGTGTTCTTCCGCGTGCTGCAGGGAGCGGCTGGCGGCGGGCTGCAGCCGAGCGAGCAGGCGATCCTGGCAGACACGTTCCGGCCGGAAAAGGGATCGATGGCGTTTGCGGTGTACGGGGTGGCGGTGGTGACCGCGCCGGCGATCGGGCCGACGGTAGGCGGGTGGATCATCGACAACTATTCCTGGCGGTGGATCTTCTTTCTCAATATTCCGGTGGGGATTATTTCGCTGTACCTGAGCAATCGGCTGGTGGAGGACCCGCCGTATTTGGCAGAGGTGCGCAAGAGGCGCGAAGGTGTGGATGGCTGGGGGCTGGGGCTGCTGATCGTCGCCATTGGCGCGCTGCAGATCATGCTGGACAAGGGGCAGGAGGACGACTGGTTCACCTCGCGGTTCATTGTCACGCTGGCGGTGGTCGCGTCAATTACGTTTGCGCTGTTTGTGTGGCGGCAGCTAACGGTGGAGCACCCGATCATCGACCTGCGGCTTTACATGCGACGAAACGTGGGCATGACGCAACTTGTGCTGTTCATGGTGGGGCTGTCGCTGTACACGTCTACGGTGATGATTCCGCTGTTTCTGCAGGAGCTGATGGGCTACAACGCGCGGCAGGCGGGAACGGCGGTGTCAACGGGTGCGATTGTGCTGATGTTCCTGTTTCCGGTGGCGGGGAAGTTTGCGCCGATGTTCGATTCGCGGAAGCTGGTGGCGATTGGATTCGTCATCACCACGCTGGGACTGATCCGGATGGCCAACCTGAACTTCGACATCACGTTCTGGCAGGCGGCGAGCTGGCGCGCGTTCATTGCACTGGGGCTGCCGTTCCTGTTCATTCCGATTAATACGCTGTGTTACGCGGGGATTCCGCAGCACAAGAACAACGAGATCAGCGGCATGTCTGCGTTGTCGCGAAACCTGGGCGGAAGCGTGGGAATCAGCGTGATGACCACGCTGCTGGCGCGATTGACGCAGAAGCACATGGCATTCCTGGGCGCTCACGCCGCGCCGGGGAGCGGGCCGTTTGAGCAGATGCGCTCAGGATTGGCGGGCGCGTGGCAGCAGAAGGGGCTGGCGAGACCGGACGCGATCTATCGCGCGGGAGCGCAGATTTACGAGATGGCGCAACGGCAGGCGCGGCTGCTGGCGTATGTGGATGTGATCTGGATTTTCGTGCTGATCACGCTTGTGCTGGTTCCGATGCCGTTTTTGATGAACAAGCCGAAGAAGGTGGGCGGGTTGATGGTGGGGCATTGAGGCTGGCGGGAAGTAGCCAGTCAAGTTGGACTGAGAAGCAGATCCTCCGCTGCGCGAAGGATGACAGAAAGAAAGGCTCAGATTCCTTCGTATACTCATGGCGATGAAGCACGAAACGGTTGAGACGGATGAGCAGATCGCGGAGCGGGTGAGGGGCGATGCGGCGAAGCAGGCGTTTCTCAAGCTGATTGGGGCGGAGCTGACGGCTGTGCATCGCGGATATGCGGAGTTCTCGATGCCGTATCGCGAGGAGATCAGCCAGCAGCATGGATTTGTGCATGCGGGCGTGATTACGGCGATTGCGGATGTGGCGGCGGGGTACGCGGCTTATACGCTGATGCCGCCGAATTCCGAGGTGCTGAGCGTGGAGTTCAAGGTGAACCTGCTGCGGCCGGGCGTGGGAGAGCGGTTCGTGGCGCGTGGACGTGTATTGAAGCCGGGGCGGACGCTGACGGTGGTGCAGGGCGATGTGTTTGCGATTGCGCACGGGGCGGAGAAGCTTGTGGCCAGTTTGCAGGGGACGATGATTTGCAAGCGGCATCAGGTGGCGAGCGAAGATTGAGTGCCGAATGGTGGGCTGCTGCAGAAGCAGATCCTCGGCTACGCCAAGGATGACAGAAAGAAAGCACGCGGGGGAGAGAAAGGGCGCGGCGGGGGCCGCGCCCTTCCTGTCTGATGCCGCGCCCTGCGTGTCTTCTGAGGGAACAATCAACCGTTGACCGCGTTGAGGTCGCTAGACTGCGGCGAGGGCCTGGTCGAGGTCGGCGATGAGGTCTTCCTTGTCCTCGATGCCGATGGAGAGGCGGATGCGGCCCTCGGTGATGCCCATCTCGACGCGCTCTTCGGCAGAGACCGAGCCGTGCGTGGTGGTGGCGGAGTGTGAGGCGAGCGATTCGACTCCGCCAAGTGATTCGGCGTTGAGGAATATCTGCAGAGCGTCGAGGAATTTCGCGGCGTTCTCGCGGGTGCCGATGTCGAAGCTCATCATGGACCCGAAGCCCCGCTGCTGCTTTACGGCGAGGTCGAATTGCGGATGCGACTTGAGGCCGGGGTAGGCGAGCTTGGTCACCTTGGGATGTTGCGAGAGGTATTCGGCGACGGCGCGGCCGTTTTCCTCGTGAGCCTTGATGCGCAGGGGCATGGTCTTGATGCCGCGCAGGACGAGGAAGCACTCGAAGGGCGACATGATGCCGCCGGCAGCTTTCTGAACGAGGCAGAGGCGCTCCTTGTGCTCGGGAGTGGAGCCGATGAGTGCGCCGCCGATGCCGTCGGAGTGGCCGTTGAGGTACTTGGTGGTGGAGTGCATCACGATGTCGGCGCCGAGAGCCAGCGGGCTCTGCAGGCAGGGCGACATGAACGTGTTGTCGACGCTGACTTCGATGCCTTTGGCGTGTGCGATTTCGGCGATGGCGGCGATGTCGCTGAGGACCATCAACGGATTCGAAGGGGTCTCGACGTGGATCAGCTTCGTGTTCGGCCGGATGGCTTTGGCGACGGCGTCGATCTGATCGGTGTTCACGTATTCGATTTCGATGCCGTAGTTGGAGATGAACTTGTTGAAGAGGCGGGCGGTGCCGCCGTAGACGTCCTTCGAGCATATGAGGTGGTCGCCGGCGTGGAGATGCGCGACGAGCGCGGAGATGGCGGCCATGCCGCTGGTGAAGGCGTGGCCGCTGTGGCCGCCTTCGAGCGCGGCGAGGGCGGTTTCGAGGCGGTCGCGCGTGGGATTGCCGGCGCGGGAGTAGTCCCAGCCGCGGTCGGTGCCGACGCCGGTTAGCTCGAAGGTCGAGGACAGGTAGACGGGGACGTTGACGGCTCCGGTGAGCGGGTCAGGTTCCGATCCGGCATGCACGGCAAGGGTCGAGTACTTGTACTGAGGCATGATTGCGGGAAGCTCCTGGGGTTCATCTATTAGCTTATCGTGACCGGGCGGCGCTGCGGCGGGACAGTTGCGTGGGGCGGGGGGACGGAATCAGCACGGTAGAATCGAACCATGATCAAGGGGATTTCCTTCATTCGCCCGACGGCGAATCGCGAGAGCTATGAGCGATTGGCGAAGTTCTTTGCCGCGCTCGGGTTCGAGGCGGGGCGCGGGTGGGACGAAGGGGATTCGAGCCGCGGGGCATCGTTTCTGGCCCCGCTGGGGAATCTGGAGTTTGTGGACGGTCGGATGCCGGGTTTTGCATCGGTTGCGATCGAAGTGACATCGCTTGATGCCGTGCACCAGGCGGCGGAGGCTTGGCTGCGGGGCGAAGCGACTGGGCCGAGGGCGACGATCTCGCCGATTAGCGATACGCATTGGAAGGCACGCTACTTCACGGTGGAAATGGAGCCGGGGCAGGCGTTTTCGTTCTGGGCCTGGACTGATCCGGCGAAGGGCAAGCCGGTGGCTGTGGAAGGCGATTTGAGCGCTGAGGGCATGCGTTTCGCGATCGTTGTTTCGCGCTGGAACGCGGTGATTACGGACCGGCTGCTCGAAGGGGCGCTTGATGCGCTGCTGCGAAGCGGTGCGCGACGCGAGGACATTGAGATTGTGCGCGTTCCCGGCGCATGGGAAATTCCCGCGGCGGCGCGCACGCTGGCGAATCGGGCTATGGGCGGGACAGTGAATGGCGCGGCTGCGCTGGATGCGGTCGTGACGCTCGGGTGCCTGTTGCGTGGCGAGACTGCGCATTACGAGGCCATCTACAACGAGGTGGCGCGGGGCATCGGTCAGTCGCAGCAGAAGACAGGAATTCCCCACAGCTTTGGCGTGCTGACCTGCGAGACTCTGGAGCAGGCGCTGAACCGGGCGGGGATCAAGGCGGGGAACAAGGGCTTCGAGGCGGCGGCGGCGGCGATCGAGATGGTGAGCCTGCGGCGCAAGCTGCGGGCCGGGGCGAGCGCATGACGGCGAGCACGCGGCGCAAGTCCCGCGAACTGGCGATGCAGATGCTGTTCCAGGCGGATATGGGCAAGCAGACACCGGATGAGGTGCGAGCGACGTTCTGGAAGGCAGGCGACGACGACGTGGGACCCGAGGTGCGCGGGTTTGCCGAGGATATATTTCGAGCGGCGACTGTGCATCAGGAGAAGATCGACGAACTGATTGTGGCGCATTCGAAGCACTGGCGTCTGGAGCGGATGCCGGCGGTGGACCGTAATTTGCTGCGCATGGCGACAGCGGAGATGATCGCGTTCAAGGGCACGCCGTTTCCCATCGTCATCAATGAAGCGCTGGAGATCGGGCGCCGGTATTCGGCGCCGGAGTCGATCAATTTCCTCAATGGGGTTCTGGACGCGATTGCGCGGAGCCTGATCGGGAAGTAAGCGGAAGCCCAAACATGCGCAGTTGCAACTCCCCCCGGGAAAGCGGCGTCCAACCCCGGAGATGGCAAGGCAGAACGCCCATGCCGCCCGAGGCGTCTGTCTGCCGGTGAACCAGTGTCTCCACGGCCGTGGATTTGCGGTAAGATTGGGATTCTTGGTTTTACCCGGCATTCTTCGGGCGTAACGAAGGGAGAATTCGTATGGCAGAGGACAGCAGCAATATCAACGGGTTTGCATGGTTTCTTGCCGGCCTCGGCGTAGGGGCTCTAGCGGGCATTCTTTACGCCCCCAAGAGCGGACGTGAAACCCGCGAAAACCTGGCGAACAGCGCTCGGGAAAGCTCCGAGTATATTCGCAACCGCAGCAAACAGATGGCCGATCAGATGGGCCAGATGGTGGACAAGGGCCGCGAGCAGATGGGCGAGTACGTGGATCGCGGACGGGAAGTGATGGACCGCGGACGCGGGCAGTGGGAAGAATTCGTGGAGCGCGGAAAGAGCCTGGTGGGCGAGCAAAGCAGGAAGGTATCCGAAGCTGTGGATGCCGGGCGGCAGGCGTTCCGGTCCACGACGTCGGGCAGCGCTGCGACGGGCACGACGGGCGGCTCCTATGGCAGCAGCGGGTCCGGCTCATCGGCTCCTACAACCGACGGCGCGGGTGTCTAATCGTCGCGTTTAGCAACACAAATGGTGGTTGCCGGCCGGCATGAGTCCGCAGGATGGAATCTCGCAGATCTGTGCCGGCCGGTGTTCTACTTTGAAGAGATTCACAAACGGGCGCGGATCCTGAGCAGCATGCAGTGCCGCACGTGAGGCCGACATGCCAACCATCGATTACATACTGATCGCCATCGCCATCATTCTTGGCGTGGCTGTCCTGCTGCAAGTGATTGTCTTGACCGCAGCCGGGCTCTCAGCGCTCAAGACCATGAAGGCCGCGCAAGAGATGGGAGACGAGTTGCGGCCGCTCATGCATGAGGCGAAGGAATTGATGCAGACCGCCGGGCAGATCATCAAGCGCATTGAGCCAAAACTGGACTCTGCGGCCACGGACATGGCGGAAATCGCGCGCACGGCCCGCGAGGAGACTGAGCGGATTTCGGTTTCGGCGGAGGAGATCAACCAGCGCATTCGCCGCCAGGCCGAGCGCATGGACAACATGACGACGAGTGCCCTGAACGGTGTGGAACAGGCTGGGCACTTGCTGAACGTGGCGGTGGGCACGCCCGCACGCCAGGTTTCCGGCGCGGTAGCAGCGGCACGCGCGATCCTGGGTGTCCTGCTCGCGCCGCGCCCGTCGCAACGCCGTAGAACGGCGGCGGATGAGCCTGTGCCAGAGCCTCCGAACGAGCCGCGCCGCTACGCAGGACTTTAGGCGCGAGTGGGCGTTCGCTTACCCTGTTTGCCGGAGGGTAAAGTGCGTTATCGTCTTCTCCTGCTCTTGTTCGCGGCTTCGGCGTGCGGTGTTGATTTGTATGCTCAGCCCGGTTCTTCCGCGCATCTTCTTGTCCTTTCAAAACAAGACCACACGATCGCCGTTGTCGATCCTGCGACTTTGAAGGTGCTGGGCAAGGCTCCGGTGGGCGACGATCCGCATGAGGTGGCGGTGAGTGCCGATGGCCGCACCGCATACGTTTCGAATTACGGCTTCGGGCGGTTCCACAGCATCACGGTGGTTGACCTGGTGAAGCAAAAGCAGGAGAAGGTCATCGACCTGACACCGCTGAAGGGGCCGCACGGATTGACATTCGTGGATGGCGAGCTTTGGTTTACGGCTGAGGTGAACAAGTGCATCGGGCGCTACGATCCGCGGAGCGGCAAGGTGGACTGGGTTCTCGGCATCGGACAGAATCGCACGCACATGCTGTACGTGTTTCCAGGCGGCAAGCGGATTGTGACCACGAACGTGAATTCGGGGACGGTGAGCATTCTGGATTTTGAAGAGGCGCTGGGCGGGCCGCCGCAGGGTGGGACAGGCGCGCCGGGAGGATCACCTTCGCAGGGGCCGCCGCCGGGGTTTCCGCGCGGGGCGATTCTGCCGCCGGGCGGCGACTGGAATGAAACTGTGGTGCCGGTGGGTACGCGCGACGAAGGGTTCGATGTCTCGCCCGACGGCGAGGAAGCGTGGGTTGCGAACGCTGGAGACGGCACGGTGTCGGTGGTCGATCTTACGGCGAGACGGGTGACGGCCACGCTGGACGTGAATGTGAAATCCGCCAATCGGCTGAAGTTCACGCCGGACGGCAAGCAGGTGCTGGTGTCGATGCTCGGGCAGGGCGACGTGGTGGTGATCGATGCTGCGTCGCACGAGGTAGTGAAGCGCATTCCGATTGGTCACGGGGCGGCGGGTATTCAGATGCAGCCCGATGGGGCGCGGGCGTATGTGGCGTGCACGCCGGATAACTATGTTGCTGTGATCGACCTCAAAACGCTTGCGGTGGTGGGTCGAATCGAGGCGGGCGGCAATCCCGACGGACTGGCCTGGGCTGCCGGCCATTGAGTTTTCGACAGGCGACTGTCGCCGGGCGAGAAGAAGCTGGTGCGAGAAGAACCTGGTGCGAGAAGAGTGGGCGAAACCGGAATTCGATTCGGGTGTGAAGTGTAGGCTTCGGAACGCAGAGAGATCGGTAATTCACTTGTGCGGGAGGGTGCTATGGAACGTCGGGTATTTCTCAGGCAGGCGGCGCTGACAGCGGCAGCGGCGGCATCCGCCTCTTCGCTCAATGCAGCCGCTGGGAAGGCATCGCAACCCATCGCGAAACGCACGCTGGGGCGCACGGGCGAAAAGCTTTCGATCATCGGGTTCGGCGGCATCGTGGTGATGGACGAGACGTCGGGCGCGAGCGCGAATATCGTGTCAGAGGCAGTGGATCGCGGGATCAATTATTTTGACATTGCGCCGAGCTATGGCAATGCGCAGGAGCGGCTGGGTCCGGCGCTGGCGCCATATCGGAAGAATGTGTTTCTGGCATGCAAGACGGAAGGTCGGACGCGGGACGAGTCGCGCAAGCAATTGGAGGAGTCGCTGCGGCTGTTGAAGACCGATCACGTCGACCTCTACCAGTTTCATGCGCTGACCAAGATGAAGGAACTCGACCAGGTGCTTGGTCCGGGCGGTGCGATGGAGACGATGGAGGCGGCGAAGAAGGAAGGCAAGATTCGCTACATCGGGTTCAGCGTGCACTCGGCAGAGACGGCCGTGGCGGCGCTGGATCGGTATCCGTTCGACACGATTCTGTTTCCCGTGAACTGGGTGCTGTTTTCGCAGGCGAACTTCGGGCCGCAGATTCTGAAGAAGGCGCAGGAAAAGGGAGTTGGGATCCTGGCGTTGAAGGCCATGGCGAAGACAACATGGCCGGCGGGCGAGAAGAAAGACCATCCCGAGCCGAAGTGCTGGTATCAGCCGGCGGCCTATCCCAACGAGGCGGCGCTGGGGTTGCGGTGGACATTGGGGCATCCGATCACGGCGGCGATTCCGCCGGGGGATGAGAAGTACTTCCGGCTGGCAATGGATGTGGCGCAGAGCTACAAGCCGCTGGAGCCGCACGAGGAGCAGGCGCTGCTGAGCGGAGGGAAGGGGCTGGAACCGATTTTTCATCTGGGGAATGATGTGTAGACCTGCGGAAGCCGTTTTGAATCTGCCAGGGTTTACCATACGGCGATGATCATTTCAGTCGCCCAGGCTGAAGAAGCGCGTCGCAACATTGCTTCGGTCGCCGTCCGCACGCCCCTCGTCAGGTGCAACACGGATACTCCCGCGGATTTGTACCTGAAGCTCGAGAACCTTCAGCCGATCGGGTCGTTCAAGATTCGGGGCGCAGCCAATGTGATGGCACTGACCCCGCGCGAACAACTCGATCGGGGAGTCCTGACCGCCTCTGCCGGCAACATGGCGCAGGGCGTGGCGTTCTGCGCGAGACGTTTGAGCATCAAGGCAACCGTCGTTGCTCCTGACACCGCTCCGGCAACAAAAACCCTGGCGGTCGAGCGCATGGGTGGGCGCGTCATCAAGGTCCCGTTTGCCGAATGGTGGCGCACCTTCGAGACCCGCTCCTACCCCGGCGTCGATGCCACCTTTATTCACGCCTTCGATGACCCTCACGTGATGGCCGGGAACTCGACCATCGCGCTCGAACTCCTGGAGGATTTGCCCGATCTGGATGCGGTGGTGATCCCATGGGGTGGTGGAGGATTGTCGTGTGGCATTGCAGCCGTCATGCGATCTCTCGCTCCCCGGGTGCGAATCTACGCCGCTGAGATCGAAACCGCCGCCCCGCTCGCGGCTTCGCTCGCGGCAGGCGAGCCGCGCATTGTCGACTACAAACCATCGTTCGTCGATGGCATCGGCAGCAAAACAGTATTCCGGAACATGTTCGAACATGCTCGCGGCCTTCTGACTGGTTCCCTGGTGGTGACGCTGGATGAGGCGGCCCAAGCCATGAGACTTGCGGCGGAACGGAACCGCGTCATCGTCGAGGGCGCTGCCGCGTGTGCCATAGCCGCCGCCCTCTCAGGCCGGGCCGGCTCGGGAAAAATCGTCGCCATTGTGTCCGGAGGGAACATCGATCTGGATAAATTCACCCAGCTGGTGGCCCGGGCCTGATCGCTGCCTGCCAAAGTTTTCCTGCAACAACGCCGGAAGGCACTCGTCCAACACCGTGATCCCTGCGAGGTGTTTTCAATGAATCTGAATCATCCGTTGATTCCGTTCCTCGGCCGCCTGCTGATTGCCTACATTTACCTCACCAGTGGGCTTGCCAAGGTGCTGGACTGGTCGGGTAATGTCCAGTACATGGCGACGCGCCACCTGCCGCTCATTCCTGTGCTGCTCGCAATTGCCGCTGTCATTGAGATCGGTGGCTCCATCTGCTTGATCACCGGATACCAGGCCCGCTGGGCGGCGTTGGTCATGTTCGGATACACGATTGTCCTGACGCTGCTGTTTCATAACTATTGGGCACATCCGGCGAGCGGCATGCAGGAAACGCACTTCCGCAAGAACATCGCCATCGCGGGCGGCTTGCTCGCACTCGCATACGGTGGTCCGGGACGCTGGGCCATTCGAGGTCACAGCGAATCGGCGGCGGAGCCAAGGTAGGGAGCGCGTTGTAAGGAGCGGGTTGGGAAGGAGCTACTTCGGCTTTGTTGTCGCCTGAACTGCTTTTCGGCGATCAATCTCGCAAGACGCATTTTCGTTCCCACTTCTAACCGGGTCGCACTAGCATTACGGACACGATGACCGAGCGCGTCACTTCCCTTCCTGCGTCTCAATCCGAATCCCATTCACTGCGCCGCCAGCTCGGGTTGGGCGACCTGGTGCTGACGCAGATTCTGTGCGTGGTGGGCTCGTCGTGGGTGGGCGTGGCGGCGGGCATGGGCCGTGCGCAGACGGTGCTGTGGGTGCTGGCCATGGTGCTGTTCTATTTGCCGATGGCCGCATCGGTGATCGAGCTGAACCGGCGGATGCCTCTCGAGGGCGGGCTCTATGTGTGGGCGCGCGAGGCTTTCGGCGACCTGGGCGGATTCCTGACAGCGTGGAATATCGGAGCCTACGGAATTGCTGTCACGGCCACCATTTTGTATGCCATCCCT
>Ga0157369_10009355_pt1 | contig 11206 bp, 10 predicted proteins | sample C25metaG_FD_113461 | JGI IMG/M metagenome (GOLD analysis project Ga0157369, IMG submission 113461) | Corn rhizosphere microbial communities from Kellogg Biological Station, Michigan, USA - C2-5 metaG | ecosystem: Host-associated > Plants > Roots > Rhizosphere > Soil | place: USA: Michigan... | reverse complement strand
GTTCCGCCCGGCGTCGAGATCGTTCGGCCATCGCGCTGTCGGCCAGGCGCAAGGAACGGTTAGCGCACAAGTGGTAAGTCGAGCCAGCTTTGGGCTTTGCTCCAGTCGATCGTCACTGTCGGGTCGCTGACGGTCGGGTAGGGCTTCGCGATCGCCCAGTCGAGGTCTTCGGTCTGGACCAGCAAGACGAGCTGGTGGCCTTTTCGCACGGTGTAGTCGGTGGGGAACAACGCGACGTTCGTGTCGAGTGGTTTGCCGGGTGTCGCGAGGACCTCGTGGTCGAGACCATCGCGATAACGCGAGTCGAGCCAACCGCGGGTCATCGCGACTGCGGCGCTCGTGTCGCTGGCTTGTGTCGCCGCACCGCTGCCTGAGTACTTCGCCGGATCGTAGTCGAGCAGCGACGGCGTGATCGTGACCCACTGACGCTGCGTGGTCGACCACAGGTGCAGCACCGGACGGCCGAACACACGCACATCGTGGGTGAGCGGCGCAGAAGCGAAGGCCAGGTAGTTGCCGCCGGCGAACGGATGCGTCGCTGCATAGGCCTCGGTGTTGGTGCCGGTCTGCACGAACGACGCGACGCTCGTACCTTTCGTCGCCTTGGGCGTCAGCATCCACGCGCCACCGACCGAGCCTAGGTAGAGCCGCTGGGTGACCGGTTTCGGTTCCGCACCGGAGATGTAGCCAATCGGTCCCGCGTCGTCCGAGGTCTCCGACGTCACTGCCGGCATGTTCTGAACGTCGTTGTTGACGCCTTTCAGCCAATGCGCGAACCAATGGTCGACGGTGTCGGTGTAGGCCTGGCCCGGCGGCACGCCGTGACCGGCCCAACGGGTGCCCATGTAGAGCTTGCGGCAGATCGAGTGGGTCAGCGCGTGGTAGGCGTCCCAACCGTTCTTCTGTTTGACGTTCCAGTCACCCCAGTTGCTCGCGACGAGCACCGGTATGTGCACCGTCGGCAACAGGTGCACATAGTCGCGGTCCATCCAGAAGCCGTCGTAGTCCGGCGTCAGGTTGTAGCCCTCGCCGGTGTGCGCGAGCTCGTCGCACGGCCGGATGGTCGATGCGACCCGCTCCTGCCAGTCCGCGTCCTGGACATCGGTCGGGGGCGGGATCGCGAAGCCGTAGTCGAAGCCGAGCGGCGTGTCGACGCCCTCGTCACTGGCAGCCCCAGGTCCTTCGTTGCCGAAGTCCTCATCGGTGTCGGTGTAGCGAATCCCACCGGCGTAGGCGTAGTCGTACCAACGGCTGATTGCCGCCTCCGGGACGATCGTCACAAGTCCCTTGGGGTGCGTGACGGCAGTTGCGTACTGCGTGGTGCCGTCGTACGAACCACCGAGCATGCCGACTTTGCCGGTGGTCCACTTCTGCCGCGCGATCCACTCGACGACGTCATGTCCGGTGCGCTTCTCGCGGTCGCCGCCGTAGTCGTAGCAGCCGCCGGAGTTGCCCGTGCCGATCACGTCGGCGTATGCCCGGGCATACCCCATCGGCACCCAGTGGCTCGCGTCGCCGTTTCGACCGAGCACCGAGTAGGGCGAGTAGGTCAGGATCACCGGCGCGGGCACGACGTGGCCGCCGGCCGTCGGCTCGACCACCTCGAGGTAGATCTGCGCATCGCGGGTCGGCACGATGTAGGACACCGTGACCGAGCCATCGATCTTCGACGGCGCAGCAGACGCTGGTACGACGATCGCAACGCCGGCCGCTACGCCCAGCGTCAGCAGGAGCCTCTTCATCACGGCGAGAGTCTTCGCCGTGACCGGTCGCAATCCTGCGCTGCCACTGCGCATCGAGCCGAAGTGGCAGGAGAGCAGCGCGCCGCGGCGAATCTTGTTCCGACCCAGCGTGAGGAGACTCCATGCGCCGCCGCATCGTTCTCAGTGCAACCGCAGCCGTGGCCGGCGTTGCGGTGGTCAGTGCCAGCACCGCACTCGCTTCGCCGGCCAAGCTCAAGGTGAAGAAGGGCAGCTACTCGGTCACGGCCGTGCCCGACCCGACCATGGAGGCGACCGGCCTCGCCGGCATGGAGTGCGCCAACGTCGACCCGGCTTCGGTCAACAACCACCTGATGAAGCTGCCGGGCAAGGGCACGTTGAAGATCGTGCTCGACAGCCCGGACCCGGTGCACAAGATGGACTGGGACCTGCACCTGCTCGACTCGCACGGCAACTTCATCGCCTCGTCGAACGGGCCGACCGCGCACGAGGAGATCGACGCGACCGGCGTCAAGGGCACCGTGACGATCCGTTCGTGCAACCTGATGGGCGAGCCGACGGCCAACGTCAGCTGGGTCTTCACCTACCGGTGATCAGTACTCGAGCAGTCGTTCGATGAGAGCATCCATGACCTGCTCGTCGGCCTCGGCGCCGGTCGCCACGACGGCCTCGGTCTCGTCGAGGAAACCGCAGATCACGTCCGCGTCGACGTGCACGCAGTAGGGCTTGGCTTCCCCGAAGAGCTCGAGACGGATCCGGCGCTTGCCGTTCGCATCCTCGCCGTCGGGTCGGATGCGCACTGCACCGTCACCGGTCGGCTCCTCGATCCCGTAGCGAAGGAAGTCGCGCAAGACTGACCACTCACCGCGGGGTAGCGCCGGATGATCTGGTTGCGCGGCAAGACTCAGCCGCACCGCGAGCGGGTCCTCGCGATGCCAGGTGAGACCGAGCACGGTCAGATGCCCTTGGCCACTCATGCCGGCGTCTTGCACGGCGACGTGGGCTGTGATCTCGCCCTGCATCGTCGGCCTCCGCGCTACTGGGAAACCAGAGTCGTCCATGCCTGCATGCAGCGTCCCAGATGACCGAATCCTGTCTGACACGCGGGCTAGCCTGGGAGCGTGGCAGACCCGGCGACTTACCGTCCCGCGCCGGGCACCATCCCCGACCAACCCGGCGTCTACAAGTTCCGGGACGAGCACGGTCGCGTCATCTACGTCGGCAAGGCGAAAAGCCTGCGCAGCAGGTTGTCGTCGTACTTTCAGGACGTCATCAACCTTCATCCGCGCACGCAGACGATGGTGCGCACGGCAGCCTCGGTGGAGTGGACCGTCGTCACGACTGAGGTCGAGGCACTGCAGCTGGAATACAACTGGATCAAGGAGTTCGATCCGCGCTTCAACGTGCGTTACCGCGACGACAAGTCATATCCGTGGCTCGCGGTCACCCTCGACGAGGAGTTCCCGCGCGCACAGGTGATGCGTGGTGCCAAGCGACGCGGCGTCAAGTACTTCGGTCCGTATGCGCATGCCTGGGCGATCCGAGAGACGCTCGACGCGCTCTTGCGTGTGTTCCCGATGCGCACCTGCAGCAATGGTGTCTTCAAGCGTGCGGGTCAAGTAGGGCGACCCTGTCTTCTCGGCTACATCGACAAGTGCAGCGCGCCGTGTGTCAACCGCGTCGACGCGGAACAACATCGGCGCATAGCGGACGACTTCGTCGACTTCATGTCCGGTCAGACGCAACGCTTCGTCAAGCGACTCGAACGGGAGATGCGCGACGCCTCGCGTCGACAGGAATACGAACGCGCCGCGCGGTTGCGAGACGACATCGGCGCGCTCAACCGGGCGATGGAGAAGCAGGCCGTCGTTCTCGGTGACGGCACCGACGCCGATGTCGTCGCCTTCGCCCAGGACGAGCTGGAAGCGGCGGTGCAGGTCTTCTACGTGCGCGGTGGGCGGGTGCGTGGCCAGCGGGGTTGGGTGGTCGACAAGATCGAGGAGATCGACACCGCCGGTCTCGTCGAACACTTCCTGACCCAGGCGTACCTCGATGAGCGCTCTGCCGGTTTTTCATGGGAAGTGCCTCGCGAGGTGCTCGTCCCGGCCTTGCCGGAGGACGACGACGTCGTCACCGAGCTCTTGGAGATCGTGCGCGGCGGCAAGGTCTCGCTGCGCGTGCCGCAACGCGGCGACAAGCGCGCCCTCTTGGAAACGGTCGAGCGCAACGCGAAAGAAGCGTTCACCCGGCACAAGCTGAAGCGCTCCAGCGACATCACGTCGCGGTCGCTCGCACTGCAGGAGCTGCAGAACTCGCTCGACCTGGCCGAGGCCCCCCTGCGTATCGAGTGCTACGACGTCTCGAACCTGCAGGGGAGCGACGTCGTCGCGTCGATGGTGGTCTTCGAGGACGGCCTGCCTCGAAAGAGTGAATACCGCCGCTTCGCGATCAAGGGCAGGGGTCGCGGAAGCGGAGCAGAAGAAAACAGAGCCGGGCAGGACGACGTCGCGAGCATCAACGAGGTCATCTACCGACGCTTCCGTCGCTACCTCGAGGAACGCATCGAGACCGGCGAGCTCGACACCGATGTCGATCCTGACGAAGTGGACCGGCCGCAGCCGATCGACCCCGTCACCGGCAAGCCGAAGAAGTTCGCTTATCCGCCCCAACTGGTCGTGGTCGATGGCGGTCCGCCGCAGGTCGCCGCCGCCGCAGCGGCGATGCGCAAGCTCGGAGTGACAGACGTCGCGCTCTGCGGGCTCGCTAAGCGACTCGAGGAGGTGTGGCTGCCGGACCGGGATGCACCGTTGATCTTGCCGCGCACGAGCGAGGCGCTCTACCTGCTGCAGCGCGTGCGTGACGAGGCCCACCGGTTCGCGATCACCTACCACCGCCAGAAGCGGTCGCGCTCGATGACGACGAGCGCCCTCGACGACGTGCCGGGGCTGGGGGAGGGGCGGCGCAAGGCGCTGCTCCGAGCGTTCGGCTCGGTCAAGCGGCTCCGCGCCGCGTCGGTCGAGGAGATCGCCGAGGTGCCCGGCTTTGGTCGGCGTACCGCGCAGTTGGTGCACGCCGCGCTGTCCGGCGACGCCCCGCGACCTGCCTTCGACCCGGTCACCGGCGAGGTCATCGACGACTCCGGAAATGAAGACGGTCAGAAGTCTGTCGACCTTCGGCCGGACACGGACGCCGTCGGAGTGGCAGGCTCGGACTCGAACCGATGACTCCCCGTGCCGCCACCACCGCATCCGCCCTCGACCTCGTCGTCATCACGGGCCTGTCCGGCGCGGGTCGGTCCACCGCAGCGAAGTGCCTGGAGGACCTCGGCTGGTTCGTCGTCGACAACCTGCCGCCTTCATTGATCGCGACCATGGTCGAGCTCGCCGGTCGGTCGCAGGGGTCGGTCGACCGGGTCGCGATCGTCGTCGACGTGCGCAGCCGCGGGTTCACGTCCGACGTGCGCGACGCTCTTGCCAAGCTCGATCGCAAGGGGGTCCAACCGCGAGTGCTGTTCCTCGAAGCGTCCGACGATGCATTGGTGCGTCGCTTCGATTCAGTACGCCGGCCGCACCCGTTGCAGATCGCAGGCTCGTTGACCGACGGCATCGCCCGCGAACGCGACCAGCTGCGGGACCTACGAGGCGAAGCCGATCTTGTCGTCGACACCTCCGACCTCAACGTGCACGAGTTGCGCGCCAAGATCGAGGCGGCGTTCGCCGACGCGTCGACCGGCGGCCTGCACGCGACGGTCATGTCGTTCGGCTACAAGTACGGGCTGCCGGTCGACGCCGACATCGTCGTCGACTGCCGGCTCTTGCCCAACCCGCACTGGGTCCCCGAACTGCGACCGCTGACCGGACTGGAACCGGCGGTGCGTGACTACGTCTTTGCCCAAGAGGGCGCCCGCGAGTTCGTCGACGCCTATGCCGATCTGCTGCATCGCTACGAGGAGGGCTACGCGCGCGAGGGCAAGCACTACACGACGCTCGCGGTCGGTTGCACCGGCGGCAAGCACCGCAGCGTCGCGATTGCCGAGGAGCTCGCCGAGCGGTTGCGGCGCGACGGAGTCGACGTCTCCGTGGTGCACCGCGACCTGGGGCGTGAATGACGTGAACGCTCCCAAGGTGGTCGCCTTCGGCGGAGGTCATGGACTCTCGGCTTCGTTGGAGGCCCTGCGCAGCCTGACACCGGAACTGACGGCAGTGGTGACGGTCGCCGACGACGGTGGTTCGAGTGGCCGGCTGCGCAATGAGCTCGGCGTGCTGCCACCCGGCGACCTGCGCATGGCTCTGGCTTCACTGACCGACGCCGATGACTGGCATCAATTGTGGGCCCGGCTCTTCCAGCATCGGTTCCCGGGCGAAGGCGAGCTCGGCGGCCACGCGGTCGGCAATCTCGTCATGACGGCGCTGGTCGATCTGTTGGGCGATCCGGTCGCCGCCCTCGATGCCTCGTCCCGGCTTCTCGGTGTCCGCGGCCGCGTCCTGCCCCTGTCCACCCAGCCGCTCGAGATCGTCGCCGACGTCGTCGGCCTCGACCATGACGATCCGGGCGCCGCGGTCGAGGTGCGTGGACAGGTCGCTGTTGCGACAACGGCCGGCCAAGTCGTGCGCGTGCGACTCGAGCCGGAAGACCCGTCGGGTTGCACCGATGCGGTCGAGGCGATCGGCGCCGCCGACTGGGCGGTGCTCGGTCCCGGTTCCTGGTTCACCAGCGTGATCCCGCACCTGCTGGTGCCGGATGTCGCGAAAGCCATCACGCAGACGTCGGCGCGGCGGCTGGTGGCGCTGAACCTGTCGCCACAGCCGGGGGAGACCGACGGCTTCTCGCCGACGACGCATCTGGAAGTGTTGGCCGCGCACGCCCCCGAGCTCGACATCGACGTCGTGCTCGCCGACGAAAGCTCCGTCGTCGCCGGCGAGGATGAGCTCCGCGACTGCGCTTCTGCGCTCGGCGCGCGGCTCGTCGTACGCAACATCGCTCGTGACGACGGCACGCCCCGGCACGACCCCAAGAAACTTGCAGTTGCGTACGACGAGATCTTCGTAACCGATGAAGGGGACAACGCATGGCGATGACAGCCGCGGTCAAGGACGAGCTCGCCCGGCTGACGGTGACCAAGCCCTGCTGTCGCAAGGCCGAGATGGCGTCGTTGTTGCGGTTCGCCGGCGCGCTGCACCTCAACTCCGGTCACGTGATGGTCGAGGCAGAGCTGGACGCCGGCGCAACCGCACGGCGCCTGCGCAAAGACCTGGCCGAGGTCTACGGGCACACGTCCGAGATGGCAGTTGTCTCCGGCGGTGGACTGCGCAAGGGTTCGCGTTACCTCGTGCGCGTCACGAAGGACGGCGACGCGTTGGCACGCCAGACCGGCCTCGTCGATGGACGCGGCCGACCGGTCCGCGGTCTCCCGCCGCAGGTCGTGTCCGGTGCGACGTGTGACGCGGCGGCCGCATGGCGGGGCGCGTTCCTCGCGCATGGCTCGCTGACCGAGCCGGGTCGCTCGTCATCACTCGAGATCACGTGTCCCGGCCCGGAATCAGCACTTGCGCTCGTCGGCGCCGCGCGCCGGTTGGGCGTCGCCGCCAAGGCGCGTGAAGTGCGCGGCGTCGACCGCGTCGTTGTGCGCGATGGTGACGCGATCGGCATCATGCTGACCAAGCTGGGCGCGCACGACAGCGTCCTCGCGTGGGAGGAACGACGCATGCGCCGCGAGGTGCGTGCCACGGCCAACCGGCTGGCCAACTTCGACGATGCCAACCTGCGCCGTTCGGCTCGGGCAGCCGTCGCCGCGGGCGCGCGAGTCTCGCGGGCGATGGAGATCCTCGGCGACGATGCCCCGGAACATCTGCTCTCGGCCGGCAGGCTGCGGCTCGAGCACGCGCAGGCCTCGCTGGAAGAGCTCGGCGCGCTGGCCGACCCGCCGCTCACCAAGGACGCAATCGCCGGCCGGATCCGCCGGCTGCTCGCGATGGCCGACAAGCGGGCCGAGGATCTCGGCATTCCCAACACCGAGGCCAACCTCACCCCGGAGATGCTCGACGCGGCCCTCTGATCGTCCTCGCGCCGAGCGGTCGATAGCCTGAGCCCGCAGACCACAAGTCTTATGGGAGTGAGCAACGTGGCCACTCGGATCGGGATCAACGGGTTCGGCCGGATCGGCCGAAACTTCTACCGGGCCGTCGCCGCCAGCCGGGCGGGCGAGCTGGAAATCGTCGCGGTCAACGACCTCGCCGACCCCAAGGTGCTCGCGCACCTCCTCAAGTACGACAGCGTCCTCGGCACTTTTGCGGAGGAGATCTCCGCCACCGACGACAGCATCACGATCGGCGGGCGCACGATCCGGGTGCTGTCCGAGACCGATCCGGCGGCGCTGCCGTGGGGCGACTTGGGCGTCGAGGTCGTCGTCGAGTCGACCGGGCGGTTCACCAAGGCCGGCGACGCGCGCAAGCACATCGATGGCGGCGGCGCCAAGAAGGTGATCATCTCCGCGCCCGCCACGGACGAAGACATCACCGTCGTGCTCGGCGTCAACGACGACTCATATGACCCGGCGAAGCACTCCGTCATCTCCAACGCGAGCTGCACGACCAACTGTGTGGCCCCGATGGCGAAGGTGCTCCTCGACTCCTTCGGGATCGTCAAGGGCCTCATGACCACGGTTCACGCCTACACGACGGAGCAGCAGCTGCAAGACCAGGTCGCGATGACCCGCAAGGGCACGCCGGACTTGCGCCGGATGCGCGCCGCCGCGCTCAACATCATCCCGACCAGTACGGGCGCGGCGCGGGCCACCAGCCTCGTGATCCCGGAGCTCAAGGGGAAGCTCGACGGCATGGCCCTCCGCGTGCCGGTGCCGGACGGGTCGGTCACCGATCTCGTGGTGCAGCTCGAGCGCGAGGTCACGAAGGACGAGGTCAACGCGGCCTACAAGCAGGCCGCCGACGGTCCGCTGAAGGGCTACCTCGTCTACACCGAAGACGCGATCGTGTCGTCGGACATCGTCGGATCGCCGGCGAGCTGCACGTTCGACAGCAGCCTGACCATGGCCAGCGGCGATCAGGTGAAGGTCATCGGTTGGTATGACAACGAGTGGGGCTACTCGTGCCGGCTCGCCGACCTCACTGCACTGGTCGCGGGGCGTCTATAAGTGACGGCTACTCTCGCCGACGTCGACAGCCTGGGTGACGTCGCGGGCAAGCGCGTGCTCGTCCGCAGCGACCTCAACGTGCCGCTCGACGGCGACACCATCACCGACGACGGTCGGATCCGCGCCAGCATCCCGCAGATCCGGGCGTTGCTCGACGCCGGCGCTTCCGTGGTCGTCTGCGCGCACCTCGGCCGCCCCAAGGGCTCACCCGATCCCAGATACAGCCTCGCGCCGGTCGCCAAGCGGCTCGGGGAACTACTCGGCCGCGATGTCGAGTTCGTCTCCGAACCCAATGGCCGCCCGACGAGCGATTTGGCGTTGTTGGAGAACGTGCGGTTCCATCCGGGGGAGACGTCGAAGGACGCCGCTGAGCGCGGCGGGTTCGCGGACCGGCTCTCATCGCTTGCCGACGTGTACGTCGACGACGCATTCGGCGCCGTGCACCGCAAGCACGCGAGCGTCTATGACGTCGCCAAGCGCCTTCCGCATGCGGCCGGCAAGCTGGTGCAACGTGAGCTCGCCGTGCTCCGCCAGCTCACCGAGGACCCGAAACGGCCTTATGCGGTGGTGCTCGGTGGGTCGAAGGTTTCCGACAAGCTCGCGGTGATCGACCATCTGCTGCTGAGCGTTGACCTGCTGTTGGTCGGTGGCGGCATGTGCTTCACCTTCCTCGCCGCCCAAGGCCACGACATCGGCGACTCGCTGCTGGAAAGCGACCAGATCGACGCGTGCCGGCGATTCCTCGACAGCGGCAAGGTCGTGCTCCCGGTCGACGTGGTGATCGCTGCCGACGTGACAGCTGACGCGAAGACAGAGGTTGTCGCCGCCGACGCGATTCCGGCAGGGATGAAAGGTCTGGACATCGGACCTCGCACCGTCGAGTTGTTCGCAGCGCGGCTGGCCGGTGCGCGCACGGTGTTCTGGAACGGGCCGATGGGCGTCTTCGAGTTGTCGCCGTTCGCTGACGGCAGTCGCGGCGTCGCCGACGCGATCGCCCGGCTCGACGGAGCACTGACCGTTGTGGGCGGTGGCGATTCGGCCGCGGCGGTGCGCCAGCTCGGCGTGGCCGAGGAGCGGTTCGGTCACATCTCCACCGGCGGCGGCGCCAGCCTGGAATACCTCGAAGGCAAGGCACTGCCCGGGCTCGAGGTGCTGGCCTCATGAGCCGCACGCCGCTCATGGCCGGCAACTGGAAGATGAACCTCAACCACCTCGAGGCCATCGCCTTCGTCCAGAAGCTCGCCTACACGTTGTCGGACAAGGACTTCGACAACGTCGAGGTCGCGGTGCTCCCGCCGTACACCGACATCCGCAGCGTGCAGACGCTCATCGACGGTGACCGCTTGCGCGTGGTCTACGGCGCCCAGGACCTGTCCCCGCACGACGCCGGCGCCTACACGGGTGAGGTCGCTGGTCCGATGCTGGCAAAGCTCGGCTGCACCTACGTCGTCGTCGGGCACAGTGAACGCCGGCAGTACCACGCTGAGACCGACGAGATCGTCAACTCAAAGGTGCGGGCCGCGATCCGCAACGAGCTCGTGCCGATCCTGTGCGTCGGCGAGTCGCTCGAGGTCCGGCGGGAAGGCGCCCACGTCGCGCACACGACCGCCCAGCTTCGCGCCGCGCTCGCGGACGTGCCGGCGGACGCTGCGCGCACGCTCGTGATCGCCTATGAGCCGGTATGGGCCATCGGCACCGGCGAGGTCGCGACACCGGGCGACGCCCAGGAAGTCTGTGCCGAGCTCCGTACGACGCTCGCCGACCTCTACTCCGGCGACCTAGCCGATGGCGTGCGCGTGCTCTACGGCGGGTCGGTCAAACCGGACAACGTCGTAGGAATCATGGCCCAGGCCGACGTCGACGGTGCGCTTGTGGGCGGCGCGAGCCTGAGCGTGGACGACTTCGTGGCAATCGTCCGGTTCCGGGTGCAGGATGGAGGCGCACAGTAACGGCCAGGTCACGATTCGGCGCCAGGGCGACGTCGCAACTGGCATCCGGACAGCGCTGCGGTTTAGAGTCTCCGCGCCGGTTGACCGTCGGGGGCGCGGACGGCGCGCCAAGACCGAGTGCGGAGGCAGCCCAGTGATTGACCCGGTCCACCTCGCGGACTGCGGGTCGCGTTGACCTCACCCATCGAGGTCCAAGGGTCGGCGACCGAGGCTCAACCCGAGGCCGTGCTCTCCGGCGTCGACGCGAAGGCGATCGAGGGTCGCTCGCTCGGGCAGATCGCCTGGCTGCGCTTGCGTCGAGACAAGGTTGCGCTCGCCAGCGCCATCCTGATCGTTCTCCTGATCCTGTTCGAGATCGTGATCACGTTCTACCAGATGTTCACCGG
>Ga0157369_10009354_pt1 | contig 11207 bp, 6 predicted proteins | sample C25metaG_FD_113461 | JGI IMG/M metagenome (GOLD analysis project Ga0157369, IMG submission 113461) | Corn rhizosphere microbial communities from Kellogg Biological Station, Michigan, USA - C2-5 metaG | ecosystem: Host-associated > Plants > Roots > Rhizosphere > Soil | place: USA: Michigan... | reverse complement strand
TACCTGACGCCTCAGCATATCTTGCTCGCCGGAGCCTCCGGCCTTACCGGCGAACACCTGCTCGATCGCCTGCTCAACGAACCCACCGTGACCCGCGTGCTCGCACCCAGCCGCAGGCCATTGGCCGAACACCCCCACCTGGAAAACCCGGTCGGCGACCCGGCGGTGTTCCTGCCGCAACTGAGCGGCCCGGTGGACCTCGCCTTCTGCTGCCTGGGCACCACCATCAAACAAGCCGGCTCCGAAGCCGCCTTCCGCGCCGTCGACCTGGACATGGTCGTGGCGTTCGCCAAGCGTGCGCGGGAAATGGGCGCGCGGCACCTGATCGTGATCAGCGCGATCGGCGCAGACCCGAAGTCTTCGATCTTCTACAACCGCGTCAAAGGGGAAATGGAAGAGGCACTCAAAGCCCAGGACTGGCCACAACTGACCATCGTGCGGCCATCGTTGCTGTTGGGGGAACGCTTGGAACCACGCCTGGCAGAACAACTTGCCGGCCCATTGTCGCGACTGATTCCCGGCAAATACCACGGCATCGAAGTGTGCGAACTGGCCCGGGCCATGTGGCGCCTGGCGCTGGAAGAACAGGATGGGGTGCGGGTGGTGGAGTCGGATGAGTTGCGTAAGCTCGGTAAATAATCCGGTTTAACGACCTGACAGACATCCAAGTGTGAGCGCGGGCTGGCTCGCGAAGGGGGCGTGTCAGTCGATGCATGAGCTGCCTGACCCACCGCATTCGCGGGCAAGCCCGCTCCCACATTTGATGGGGTTCACACCGCTCTAATGTGGGAGCTCCACATTTGATGGGGTCACACAGTTCCAATGTGGGAGTTCTACATTTGATGGGGTTCACACAGTTCTAATGTGGGAGTTCTACATTGGATGGGGTAGTCCACAGTTCCAATGTGGGAGTTCTACATTTGATGGGGTTCACACAGTTCCAATGTGGGAGTTCTACACTGGATGGGGTTCACACAGTTCCAATGTGGGAGTTCTACATGGGATGGGATTCACACAGTTCCAATGTGGGAGTTCTACATGGGATGGGATTCACACAGTTCCAATGTGGGAGTTCTACATGGGATGGGGTGCACACAGTTCTAATGTGGGGGTTCTACATTTGATGGGGTGCACACAGTTCCAATGTGGGAGCTCTACATTTGATGGGGTTCACACAGTTCCAATGTGGGAGCTCTACATTTGATGGGGTTCACACAGTTCCAATGTGGGAGTTCTACATTGGATGGGGTTCACACGGTGCCAATGTGGGAGCCGGGCTTGCCCGCGATGAGGCCAGCCCAGGCACTACACCTCTAAAGGCCACCTGTGGCGTTAAACCCAACGCCCAACACCGTCAACACCGACAGCGGTAACAACAGGGTATCGAGCAACGCACTCGCCGGCAGGTCCACTCCCGGATAAGCCGGCGCCTCGGCACCAAATCTGTCCATGGCGCAACAGCCGCCATTCATGGCATACAAGTCCAACCGCGTGCCGGCATACACCACCGGCGCGTTTGGTTTAGCTGCGTCCAGGGTGCGCGCGGTGGCGCAGCCCGTGAGGTGCAACGCCAACACCATCAGCAGCGCCTTATTCATCGCTGCTCAAATGGTGTTCGCCCCAACGTGGCAGCATGTCCTGTGGGATGTTCAGCAAGTTGAGAATGCGCGCCACCACAAAGTCCACCAGGTCATCGATGGTCTGTGGCTGGTGATAGAAACCGGGCGAGGCCGGCAAAATTGTCACGCCCATGTTCGACAGCTTGAGCATGTGCTCCAGGTGAATGCTCGAATACGGCGCCTCACGTGGCACCAGGATCAACTGCCGGCGCTCTTTCAAGGTCACGTCCGCCGCGCGTTCGATCAAGTTGTTGCAGGCCCCCGTGGCAATCGCCGACAAGGTGCCCGTAGAACACGGCACCACCACCATCGCCGCCGGCGCGCCTGAGCCGGACGCCACGGGCGACATCCAGTCTTCTTTACCATAGACCTTGATCTGCCCCGCCGCCGCACCGGTGTATTCGGTGAGAAAGGCCTGCATTGTCTGCACCTTGGGCGGCAACGCGACGTCAGTCTCGGTGGCCATCACCAACTGCGCGGCCTTGGAGATCAGGAAGTGCACCTCACGGTCTTCACGCACCAGGCAATCGAGCAGGCGCAAACCATAGGGCGCGCCTGAGGCGCCGGTCATGGCCAGCGTGACGCGCTCCGGGCCGCTCATTTCAGCGCCTCGGCCAGTTTGCCGTGCAGGCCACCAAAGCCGCCGTTGCTCATCACCACCACGTGGGTGCCCGGTTTAGCTTGCTGCTTGACGTGTTCGATGATGCCTTCGATGGAGTCACATACGGTGGACGGCACCGTGCACAGCGCGGCAATCCCCGGCAGGTCCCAGCCAAGGTTGGCCGGTGCGTACCAGACCACCTGGTCGGCGTCGTTGACGCTTTCCGGCAGGCCGTCGCGGTGGGCGCCGAGCTTCATGGAGTTGGAACGCGGCTCGACAATCGCAATGATCGGCGCGTCGCCAACCCGCTTGCGCAGGCCATCCAGGGTGGTGGCAATGGCCGTCGGGTGGTGGGCAAAGTCGTCGTAGATGGTAATCCCATTCACATCGGCGACTTTTTCCATGCGCCGCTTCACGCTCTTGAACGCGCTGAGCGCGGCGATGCCCATGGACGGCACCACGCCCACATGCCGCGCAGCCGCCAGGGTGACCAAGGCGTTGGCGACGTTGTGCTGGCCAGTCATGTCCCACTCGACAATGCCTTGGGCCTCGCCTTCGAACAGCACTTCAAAACGGGAACCGTCTTCGCTGAGCAGCTTGACCTGCCACTGCCCGCCCGCGCCGGTGGTTTGCACCGGGGTCCAGCAGCCCATCTCGATCACACGCTGCAGGGCAGGCTCGGTGGTCGGGTGGATCACCAGGCCTTCGCTTGGAATGGTGCGCACCAAGTGGTGGAACTGCCGCTCGATGGCCGGCAGGTCGGGAAAGATGTCGGCGTGATCGAACTCAAGGTTGTTCAGGATCGCCGTACGCGGGCGGTAGTGAACGAACTTGGAGCGCTTGTCGAAGAAGGCGCTGTCGTATTCATCCGCTTCGATCACAAAAAACGGTGTGTCGCCCAAGCGCGCCGACACCGAGAAATTCTGCGGCACGCCGCCAATCAGGAAGCCCGGGCTCATGCCCGCATGCTCAAGCACCCAAGCCAGCATGCTGCTGGTGGTGGTCTTGCCGTGAGTGCCGGCGACAGCAAGTACCCAGCGGCCTTGCAGCACGTGGTCGGCCAGCCACTGCGGGCCAGACACATAAGGCAAACCTTTGTTGAGCACATATTCGACCGCTGGGTTGCCCCGCGACATGGCATTGCCGATCACCACCAGGTCCGGTACCGGGTCGAACTGCGACGGGTCGTAGCCTTGGGTCAACTCAATGCCCTGAGCCTGCAACTGCGTGCTCATGGGTGGGTAGACGTTGGCATCGGAGCCGGTGACGTGATGACCCAGTTCTTTGGCCAGAACCGCCATCGAGCCCATGAACGTGCCGCAAATACCGAGAATATGAATGTGCATAGTCGACCTCGTAAAACATCGAGGCAGGTTAGCGCAGGGCGGGGGAAATCGCACTCTTTAGGTGAGCCGCCCACGCTATGCGACGGCTTGTTTATGCGGTGCTGGCACCTTCGTCAGCGCGTCACGTATGGCAGCTATTTTTTTCTCAATTGTATTCAGTCGATCCGCAACGCCGCCGTTGCCCTGACTGACGGAGGCTTCGTGTTTGTACGGTTTGAAAAAAACCTCATAAGCCTGTGCAATATCAATAGTGAGCTCCTCGAGCAACGCCAGGAAAGCCTCCAACTGGTCGACGACCTGCAGCGGTTCGCTGGACCATTTCGGGATGTCTACCACAACACCCGGCGCCAATTGCAACGATAACGTACCCAACTCACCGGCGCCCCGCGTTGCAGCGTCGAGACGAGCTCGAAGGGCAGGGTCAACGGGTGCAACTATCGGCCCCAGGTCCACTACTTCTACGTCGCCGGGGTTAACACCGCCGTCAGGTGCGGCAGGACGCTCGTAGTGTTTTTGGAAAGCAATTTGCGTCTCAATGACAGCAGCGTCTAAGCCAGCATCGGTCACCGCCTCAGTTACCCGGCGCTCGAACGGACCGACAGAAGCGGAAGGAGAGTGCCGGGCAAAGCCCTTCAATGGCGCGCCGTATGGCGTTTGAGTCACAGGGTCGAAGGCATACCATTTTCCGTTGCGCTCCACGGCGATGACGTTAACCGCATCGCCATTAGCGCCCAACGGCCTGTAGAGGCCTTCGGCAATCCCGTGATTGTTGCCTACTTGGGGAAGATCAAAACTGCCGCCGCGCCCGCCAAGACGGCTGACTTTTTTAAAGCCTGCCTTACCCAATTTAAATACACCACGGCCCACGTCATAAATATCTGCTAGAGGGTTAAGCGCCTTCACGCCGGCCTTGCCAAACCCCTTGATGAAGTTCAGCGTTGTACCCAATCCGGCTCTAACACCGTGTTTGACGCCTTGGAGCCCGCCTTTTAGCCCCGGAATAAAAAAGCCAAACAAATCCAGCACTAAATTGAAAAAACCTTCAGCGGGCCTGCCATTTATAAAACTTTCAACCGCATTGTAGAAAGGAATCAATCCTAAAAAGAACGCCTTGACGGACTCTGAACGCGCGCTTTCCCGCTCTTGCTCTGTGCTGCCATTGGCTGTTGTTTTCGCCTCATCCAAGCCTCGCGTGAAATAAGCACCGACAGCGGCTGACAGTTCATCGGTTTTAGGCGAAAAAAAAGTCGCCGGCGGGGCGGGATGCTTTCCGGGTATACCGGCCTCCAACGATTTGGAGGGGTAGATACGATAGGCGGAAAAGTCTACCGGGTCGTTTTTCGGCGATGTACTACCGACTGTGCTCCACAGGATAGTGACCGACGGTTCTTTACCGCCCGGCGAATCAGGCAGCGACATCGAGAAGTACAAACGAGAGCCTGGAAACTGCAGGCCAGGCCTGGAAGGGTCGGCATCCTTGATGATTCGGCCCATCGCCGGTGAATACAGATAATGACAAACCGTCCCATCACGTTCAGCCCTGATAATTACCGCGCCGCTGCGTATATACGCTTGAATTTTATGATCAACGCTGACAGGGCCCTGATTGGCATTGGGCTTCTGGAGGGTGAATGTTGTGACCTTGCCGTATTCAATCAGCCGCCGGTCATCGAGCGGGAGCAATGAGAGCTGATATTTGAACTGCGCGGCAAAACCGTCTTTGAGCCCTTGGGTGTATTTGTCGAAGCTTTCATCAAACTGCTGTTTGATGTTTGGCAACTTCGGAAAGCCTACATTCACTTTCACGGTATTGAAGTCAAGGTCGCTGGATATCCAGAAGTGCTTACCCAGGTCGCCTGACATGTAAATATCCAGCAGCGAATAGGCTTTTCGACCAGGCGACCCCGGTGGGATATTCGCCAGCAGCTTCTGCTCAAAAAAAGCTTCATTTTCGACGCCATACACGCGCCGCAGCTCAACGAGGGCCAACTCTCGTCGGGTTGGCATCGGCGTGGACAGCGCATCAATGGAATCAGCCAAAGCCTTATGCTGTGCTTGCATGGCCTTCAATGCGCTTTCGACTTCCTGGGGGGTGTACGCATCATCACTTTTTTCAACAATGACGCCGTTGGCAATACCCCAGTCGATAACGGCCGTCATCTGAGCGAGTTGTTGCTGACGCTTTTCAAGCTCCGAAACAGGCGCTATCTCATCGTCTTTCATGATCTGCGCATAGGTTTTCGTAGACGTCGATCCCGGGTCACTCGCCTCTTGGCGAGCCACCGCTGCACTGAAGGTGGCCCATTGGTGGGAACCATACACCAGCGCCGAGGGCAGATCCTTTACCAGAAACTCGGGGGCGGACACCGACAACAGTTGAAAAGCGATGATTTTGGCATTGGCTTCGCCGAACCGGGTGGCCAGATGCGCTTCAAAACGCGTGACAATTTGCGCAGCGCTGTAACCCCAGTTATCTGGCTGACGCAACGAGTACCCAGCCAGATTATTACGCTCCAGGCCTCCTGCCGAATCCACATCCAACAATAGCGCGCTAAGCAGTACTTCCTGCAGGCTGGTAGCCGTGGGTACTGCGTCGATGCTGTCCTGGAGTAACCTGGCCAACGCAAGACCTTCTGGAGAATCGAGAATGGCTTTAAGGGTTTTTTCAGGTTCATCCTTACCAGACCGTAAAGGTTCAGGAAGGGTAAGCCGCAAGCGTTCGATAAGGCTCGGCACACCGCTGGCATCATCAGTGCTTACTTTCGGTTGAGCGGCTTTCCAAGTGGCAACTATCTGGCGTAATTTGGCCTGGGCGTCAGCCGCCAAAGGGACGTCTTTAGTTAGCAGCCCACCATAATCAGCCACGTGTGAAGATGAAGAAGACGCCGCACTGCGTCGATAGCGTGAAGGGGGGGAAGTTTTGGATATATCGGGAGGAGTTGCACCCTCAAACTTATTATCTATCGGCGATTCAGACTGAGGGTAGAGCGACATAAAACGTGATGAATCCAGATGATTGGAAATCATAGCGACACCTCCGAAAGCGATTGCGCGTTACCGGGCAATGTTTCAGAAAAGCCTGTCACAGATACTCCATTCAGCGTCAGGCTTATCACCAATGACCGTCGACTATACCTCCCCTATCGACGCTGAGAAATTAACATGCACTGCAAAAGCCAACAGCGAAATCCTGCACTGAGCGGTTCACTCTTTACTGGCAGGCTTGTCCATTTTTAGCAAGATATCAGCCTGTGCCTTATTCAGCTTGGCTATTCGTGCCTCGAGTGTGTCCATACGACTTTCCAGTCCGTCAAGCCCTTGGGCAGCGGGTTCAATAGCCAGATGAGGTTTGAAGAAAACTTCATATTGGTTGGCAACTTCCTTCGTATGCTGTTCAGCGAAGTCCAATAGGTTCTCAAGTTGGCTCATGCGCTCAAGCGGATCTTTCGACCAGTTTTGATTCGGCACGAATCCCGTTTCGGTATCCCCAAACTTGAGCGCCATCGACTGATTGGACACCGTGAACGCCAGGACCTGAGCCTCATTCATTCTCGCATAGAGCTTATCGAGGTCAGGGGTCGCCGGCGCCTCTGGACGTTCGACCACTGACTTCCCGCTGGGCGTCGGCGGAATCATGGGTTGAGGCAGATACGAAGCCTTGATTTGTTCGGAAGCGGCCGTAGACCCAGCATATGCCCCAATGTTAATTGGCGCAGACACCACCCCAGTTATCCCAGCACTGATCGCTGCATCGCGCGCGACACGCGCCGCAGATGGCGACGATGGAATCACGCCCGACTTGACCATTTTTTCGGCATTCATCATCCGGGTCGTGGCTTCCGCAATCGTCATTTTAGGCGTAGCAGCGGGCGCTGGCACTTTGTTCTTCCAATCGAGGACCTTTTGGCTGATTGTGGGCGGAAGCAGATGTTCATGAGGTTCGTTATTGCCCTTGACGGCACTGGCCTTATCCCTTGCTACCTTGCCGTTCTTATCGAGCGGTCTTCCAGTGCTATCAATCAGAAACCCTTCTCGATTGACGCGCTTTCCGTCCCTATCGACCAAGTGCCCCTCAGTATTGACCAAGCGGCCCGAGTGATCGACCAAGCGGCCTTGGGTATCGACGAGTTGATTTTTCTCATTGATAAGCTTGCCTTGGGTATTTATCAAATGCCCCTTTTCATTGATCAAACGGCCCTTATTATCGATCGCCTGACCACTGTTATTAACCCGCTGCCCCTGTGCATTGATCCGCTGGTTACTCGAATTAATCAGATGACCTTGTTTATTAACCGCCTGCCCTTTGTCATTGAGTAACTGACCTTGTTTATTGACCAGTTGCCCTTGCTTATTATAAGAACTGCCTGGAGGCGCGTAATGCGGAATCGCTTTAGGCGGCACCGGCGGAGGTTTGGGCAAGTGAGCGGGGGGTGGTTTGATTAGCGGCATATCGTCACCTCATAATAAACAGGTATTAAACCTAATAGCGAAGCCTTATGACTTCTGTTCATTACGTGGTCACCGGCAGCAAAACAGTTCCCTGCAGCCTGTACAAGCCACAGCCTATTAGATAAATCGCCACTACCCGAGTTAGACAGCGTTACTTCAGGGCACACTTACATTAACTGGATACCGCCACAGGCCGTTTGATTTTATACTTGCGCAATTTCCTATAAAGCGTATTACGACTTATACCCAGCGCTTGCGCCGTGTACGTCATATGCCAGTGCCGTTGCTCTAATGCCGTCAGCAACGTCTGTCGTTCGGCATCATCGAGGGGTGACTCGCTGGCGTGTTGAACAGGGGGGCATTGCACCATAGCGGGCAGATCCAACAACCCTATCCGTCCGTCATCGCTGAGTGCCACCAGTGTGCGCAATACCGTGCGCAACTGACGAACATTGCCCGGCCAGGCGAAGGCCAGCAATGCCTCGCGCGCTGCGGGCTCCACACTGACCGGTTGCTCACCGGCCTCCTCCCCCAGCAGGAAGTCCAGCAGTTGCGACTTGTCACTGCGCTCGCGTAACGCCGGCAAGCCGATTTCCAGGCCGTTAAGCCGGTAATACAGGTCTTCGCGGAAGCTGCCGTCCCGCACGCGCTCATGCAAATTACGGTGCGTGGCGCTGATAACCCGGACATCCACGGCTTGAGGCTCGCCCCCGATGGGGACCACCAGGCGATCCTCCAGCACCCTTAATAGACGGGTCTGCAAAGCCAGTGGCATATCGCCGATTTCGTCAAGGAAGAGAGTGCCACCGTCGGCCTGTTGGAGCTTACCGCGCATGCCATCCTTGAGGGCACCAGTGAAACTGCCGCCACGATAGCCGAATAACTCGCTTTCAATCAGGCTTTCCGGAATGGCGGCGCAATTGAGCGCTACAAACGCTTTATCGGTGCGCTGACTGGCGCGGTGCACAGCCTTGGCGAAGGCTTCTTTACCGGAGCCGGTTTCGCCATTGATGAGCAGTGGCACATCACGCTCAAACACCCGTAGCGCTTTGCGAAAGTCATTTTGCAGCGCCGGATCGCCCAGGCAAATGCCGGACAACTGAGGCGGCACCGGCTTGGCCATGGGGGCAGGCACGCTGCGAGACTGACCGCGCAATGCGGCGAACAGTGGCCGTCCATCACGGGTGCGCAGCGGCCAACTGGCCGTGGCGTTGGCGCTGGCTCGACCGAGCAGTTGGTCCAGGGAGCAATCGAAAAACGCTTCCACCGGTTGCCCCAGCAAACCGCCGCGCAGTCGCCCCAGCAGGTTCATCGCGCTCTGGTTGACCGCGCAGATCCGGCCTTCACCGTCGAACGCCAACAGCCCTTCGCTGAACAACCCCACCGACTCGGCCTGCAAATGAAAACGCAGCAACCAGTGGTTTTCAAAATGCCGCAGGAAGTAACAACTCTCGATCATCTTCGCCGACAGATTGACCAGCGCCATGGTGTGAAACTGGCTCTGACGCGACACCGCCTCCCGTGCGGATGACACATCCAGCACCGCCAGCAAATCACCATGGGGGTCGAACACCGGGCTGGCCGAACAGGTCAGCCCGGTGTGCCGGCCACGAAAATGCTCATCACGGTGAATGGTCAGGGACTGGCGCTCCACCAGGCAGGTGCCGATGCCGTTGGTGCCTTCGCACGCCTCGCTCCAATCGGCGCCCAGCCACAGCCCGGCGCGTTCGAAGATCTTGCGCTCGGACGGCGCGGTGACACAGTTGAGGATCACGCCCCGCGCATCGGTCAGCAACACCGCATGGCCGGCGCCCGAGAGCTGCTGGTGCAGGCTGTTCATCTCACTGCCGGCGATATGCAGCACCTGTTGCAGGCGCTCGCGGCTTTCCAGCAGGCGCCCGTGTTCCAGCACGGTGGGGGCAATGGTTTGCGCAGGGTCGAGGTGATAGTCCTCCAGACAACGCAGCCAGGAGCGGGCGATGGAGGGATCGCTGGATGGGTCGCGACCATGGGCCACGGTGAGGACTTGCTGGGCATGGCGACTGAAATGATCGTTGTGCATTTCTTATTATTCTCCCTGCGTGAGAACGCCCAGCATCCCCCAGGCCTCCCGCCATTGCAATCCCGGGCAGACTCACCGGTCACCGGCTGTATCAAAGGTGGCACAAACTGTCACACCGCCTGTACCACCCTTGGTACAGCAACGCCTTGCAACAAACCCTAAACCCTTGATTTACCTGGCCCGCAAAGCAGTGGCCCAACCTTTGCTCTACGCTTTATAACGCGCTCGTTGCGCTGCACTCCCAATAAACATAAGAGCCAGGAGATACCCACCATGCGTTACGCACACCCCGGTACTGAAGGCGCCATCGTTTCGTTCAAGGCCAAGTACGGCAACTACATCGGTGGCGAATTCGTTGCGCCGGTCGATGGCAACTATTTCACCAACACCTCTCCGGTCAACGGCAAGCCTATCGCCGAGTTCCCGCGTTCCACCGCCAAAGACATCGACAAAGCACTGGACGCCGCCCACGCCGCCGCTGACGCATGGGGCAAAACCTCGGCCCAGGACCGCTCGCTGGTCCTGCTGAAGATCGCCGACCGCATCGAACAGAACCTCGAACTGCTGGCCATCACCGAAACCTGGGACAACGGCAAGGCCGTGCGTGAAACCCTCAACGCCGATATCCCGCTGGCAGCCGACCACTTCCGCTACTTCGCCGGCTGCATCCGCGCCCAGGAAGGCACCAGCGCCGAGATCAACGAACACACCGCCTCCTACCACTTCCACGAACCACTGGGCGTGGTTGGCCAGATCATCCCGTGGAACTTCCCGCTGCTGATGGCCGCATGGAAACTCGCCCCGGCCCTGGCCGCCGGTAACTGCGTGGTGCTCAAGCCTGCCGAGCAAACCCCGCTGGGTATCAATGTGCTGCTGGAAGTGATCGGCGACCTGCTGCCACCGGGCGTGCTGAACGTGGTGCACGGTTTCGGCAAGGAAGCCGGCGAAGCGCTGGCGACCAGCAAGCGCATTGCCAAGATTGCCTTCACCGGCTCCACGCCCGTGGGCTCGCACATCATGCATGCGGCGGCCGAGAACATCATTCCATCCACCGTGGAACTGGGCGGCAAGTCGCCGAACATCTTCTTCGCCGACATCATGAAAGCCGAACCTTCGTTCATCGAAAAGGC
>Ga0157369_10009350_pt1 | contig 11210 bp, 7 predicted proteins | sample C25metaG_FD_113461 | JGI IMG/M metagenome (GOLD analysis project Ga0157369, IMG submission 113461) | Corn rhizosphere microbial communities from Kellogg Biological Station, Michigan, USA - C2-5 metaG | ecosystem: Host-associated > Plants > Roots > Rhizosphere > Soil | place: USA: Michigan... | reverse complement strand
TCGAGCTTCTTGATCTCCTCGATCTTGCTGTCCAGCTCCTTGCTTTGCTTGGTCAGGTAGTTATTGCGCTCATCCTGATTGTCGATGCGCATGTTCATCCAGACCGCCCCCAGGATGACGGCGAGCACCGCAGCCACAGCCGCGCCGCCGAGCATGATGTAGAACTCGCGTTCGCGCTGCTTGCGTACAGCGGCGCGCCAAGGAAGTAGATTGATCTTGGCCATCAGTCGAAACTCCTCAGCGCGAGGCCGCAGGCGATCATCAGCGCCGGTGCGTCTTGCGCCAGCGTTTGCGCCTGGACGCGTGACGACAGCGACATGTTGGCGAGTGGGTTGGCGACCACGCACGGCACGCCAAGCTGCTGCTCGATCATTTCCGAGACGCCGGAAATTGACGCGCAACCCCCGGTCAACACGATCTGGTCGACTTTGTTGTATTCGCTACCGGCGAAGAAGAACTGCAACAGGCGGCTGATCTGCTGCACCATTGCTTCCTTGAACGGGTCCAGCACTTCGATTTCGTAGGATTCCGGCAATCCACCCTGGCGCTTGGCCAGACCGGCTTCCTCATATGACAGTCCGTAGCGGCGCATCACTTCGTCGGTGAGCTGCTTGCCGCCGAAGACCTGTTCGCGCGAATAGATCGTGCGCTGGTTCTTGAGCACGATTAGCGTCGTCATCGTCGCACCGATATCGGCCATGGCCACGACCGCATCTTTCGGCACTGCAAGCTGATCGGCGATGAGCTTGAATGCGTTTTCCATCGCGAACGCTTCGACTTCGATAACCTTGGCGGCAAGTCCACCAAGATCGAGCGCGGCGACGCGCAGATCGACGTTCTCGGTCCGCGACGCGGCGAGAAGCACGTTGACCATTTCCGGGTTGTCCTTGACCGGACCGATTACTTCGAAATCGAGGCTGACTTCCTCGATCGGATATGGAATGTATTGATTGGCTTCGCCTTGGATCTGCCCTTCCAGATCATCCTCGGACAGATCCGCCGGCATCGGGATCACCTTGGTGATCACCGCGGAGCCAGCCACGGCAGCGCATGCCGATTTGGTCTTGGCGCCGGAGCGGTTGAGCGCGCGCTTGATCGCTTCGCCAACCGCTTCGACTTCAACAATGTTCTTTTCGACGACCGCGTTCGGCGGCAGTGGCTCGACGGCGTAGTGTTCAACGCGATAGCGCCCGCCCGACTGGGACAGCTGCAACAGCTTCACGGCCGTTGAGCTGATATCGACCCCGATCAGCGGCGGCATTTTTGCACTGAGTAGGCCCACAAAACTCCCCTTCCCACGCGCCCTTACGAGCGATATATGCGCAACCACATTAAATACGATTCTTAACCAAATATCAACGGTTGCGCAAGTAGTTCTTAAAATCCATTGATTTGACAGGCCTTTGTCCCCAGGCCGCCTCATTTCCCGCGCAGCCTTTCTATCGGCTGATGAGTGAGAAGCACTATACTCTTGAACGCGATGAATAGCGCAAGATCGCGCTTTCAAGCTTGAGACAGCGATCACAATTCGCGCAGCGCATGAGAATCTTTCTACGTCTTCTTCGTTACAGCTTGATTTTATTCGTCTGTGGGGCTGCGTTTGCCGCCATCGGCATCGGTGTGGCCTATTGGTTGATCGCACCGCGATTGCCGTCGGTGGAATCGCTCAAGGACGTGCGCCTGCAGGTGCCACTGCGCGTCTACACAACAGAGTCCAAGCTCGTTGCGACGTTCGGCGAGACCCGACGTATTCCGGTCAAGATTGACCAGGTTCCGCAGCAGCTCAAAAACGCATTTCTGGCCGCCGAAGACGCGCGTTTCTATGAGCATCCCGGTTTCGACTGGCAAGGATTGGTGCGCGCGGCGTGGCATGTGGTCACGCACGGCGGTGAAAAAACGCAAGGCGCGAGCACGATCACGCAACAGGTGGCACGCAACTTCTTTTTGAGTTCCGAGAAGAGCTATACGCGCAAGTTGTCGGAACTGTTTCTCGCCCGGCGCATCGAAAACGCGTTGAGCAAGGATGAAATCCTCGAGCTGTATCTGAACAAGATCTTCCTCGGTAATCGCGCTTACGGGGTGGCTGCGGCGGCCGAGTTCTATTACGGCAAGACGCTCGACCAGCTCAGTCTCGGCGAATGCGCCATGCTCGCCGCACTGCCGAAATTTCCCTCCAGCAGCAATCCGCTCAGCAACCGCTCGCGCGCCAGCGAACGCCGCGGCTACGTACTGCAGCGCATGCTCGACAACGGCTTTATCAATGCCGATCAGTTCAAGCAAGCCAACTCGGAACCGGATCGCGCATACGCGCACGAACCGCCGATCGAAGTGGAAGCGCCGTACCTCGCCGAAATGGTGCGCCAGGATGCGCTCGACAAACTCGGCAACGAAGCCCTGACCGACGGTTACAGCGTTTACACCACCCTCGACGCGCGCGCGCAGGACGCTGCCAATCAGGCTCTGCGCGAAGATTTGATCGCCTACGATCAGCGCCATGGTTTCCGCGGCCCTGAAGCGCACGTGGAATTGAGCGCACATCCGCTGCCGGCGGAACTGGACAAGAAACTGGAGCCGTATCACCCGGTGGTCGGACTGATTCCGGGCATCATCGTCGACAGCGCCGAGAAAGAAGCGACCGTATATCTGGACGACGGCCAAAGCGTGCCGCTGGATCTGGACGCGGTGAAATGGGCGCGCCGTTACAAAGACGAAAGTCATCGCGGCGGCGAACCCAAGCGCGTCGATGACGTGCTGAAACCTGGCGATATCGTGCGCCTGGCGCGCAATGCCGAAGGCAAATGGAAGCTGTCGCAAAGTCCGAACGTGCAGGCAGCGCTGATCTCGCTCGATCCGGAAGACGGCGCGATCCGCGCCGAAGTCGGCGGCTTTTCCTACGCGCGCAGCAAGTTCAATCGTGCCGTACAGGCCAATCGCCAGCCCGGATCGAGCTTCAAGCCGTTCTTCTATGCCGCCGCGTTCGAACACGGCTTCACTCCGGCGTCGATCGTCAACGATGCGCCGATCAGCCTGCCCGATCCGTCGAAACCGAGCGGCGTGTGGGAACCGAAGAACGACGACGACAAATTCGAAGGCCCGATGCGCTTGCGCGAAGCGATGGTGCAATCGAAGAATCTCGTCTCCGTGCGCCTGCTCGATGCGATCGGTGTGCGCTACGCTCGCGAGTACGTCACACGCTTCGGCTTCACACCGGACCAGATTCCGGAAAACCTGTCGATGGCGCTCGGCACCGCATCGGTGTCGCCGCTGACGATGGCGCGCGCCTACACGGTGTTCGCGAACGGCGGTTTCCTCGTCGATCCATATTTCGTGCAGCGCATCGTCGACCGCGACGGCAAAGAGGTATACAAAGCCAATCCCGTGCTCGCCTGTCGGCATTGTCCGCAGCGCATGCTCGAAGACGCGCGCCTGCAGGCCGCTGCCGACGCCGTGAAAAATGACGCCGGTTCGATTCCGCTCAAGACTTCGTTGTCGCCGATCAAGAGCGCGCAAGCCGTACCCGCCACCGCAGCAGCCGACTCGAGCGTGCCGCGTCTCGCGCCGCGCGCGCTCGACGCGCGCGTGGCGTATCTGATCGGTTCATTGCTGCACGATGTCGTACGCCGCGGCACTGGCCACGATGCCATGGTGCTCAAGCGCAACGACCTGGCCGGCAAAACCGGGTCGACGAACGATCACCGCGACGCCTGGTTCAGCGGCTACAACGATGCGCTGGTTGCCAGCGTGTGGGTCGGCTTCGACGATTTTTCCTCGCTCGGGCATGCCAACGGCGTCGGCGAATTCGGCGCACAAGCCGCGCTGCCGATGTGGATCGCCTACATGCGCGAGACGCTCAAAGGCATACCCGAGAAACCCTTCGAGATGCCGTCCGGCATCAGCACCGCGCGCATCGATCCGGCCACGGGCGAGCTCGCCACCAGCGGCGATTCGCACAGCATGCTCGAGGTGTTCAAGACCGAAGACATTGCGCGTCTCGCCTCGGGTCCCGGCCCGGCCACCGAGCAGGAAAAGAAGGTCCAGCAGGACGCTTACGGAATTTTCTGATGCACGCGCCGGGCGGTCAGGTTTCCGCAAGAGTCCGCAGCGAGCTGCGCCGGCGCATTGCCCTGGAAGCCGCGCGCCTGATCAGCGAAAGCGGTATTCGCGATTTCGCAACGGCCAAGCGCAAGGCCGCCGAGCGCCTCGGCGCATTCGATGAAGGCAGCTTGCCGAAGAACATCGAAATTGAAGAAGCGCTGCGCGAACACCAGCGCTTGTTCCAGGCCGACGAGCATCCGCAGCTCGTGCGCGCATTGCGAGAAGCCGCACGCGAAGCGATGCAGTTTTTTGCGCGGTTTGATCCGCGTCTCGTCGGTGCCGTACTCGAAGGCACCGCCGATCGTTACTCGGCAGTGTGCCTGCATCTGTTCGCCGACACGCCGGAGGAAGTCTTGCTCGCGCTCGACGAGCAAGGCATCGACTACACGGAAAGCGCGCGCCGCCTGCGCATGAGCCGCGATACCCAAGTGGAATTTCCGGTGTTGCAAGTCGCGCGCGACGGCACCGCATTCGACCTGACGATCTTCCCGCGCGATGCAATTCGCCAGGCGCCCCTTGATCGCGTCGATGAAAAGCCGATGCGGCGCGCCTCGCTGGCCGCGCTCGACGAATTGCTCGCGAGCGCGTCCTAGCGTTTTTCGATCGGCGCGTAATCGCGCTTGACCGCGCCGGTGTAGATCTGCCGCGGCCGGCCGATCTTCGTTTCCTTGTCGTTGTGCTGTTCGAGCCAGTGCGCGACCCAGCCGGCGGTGCGGGCGATCGCAAACATCACGGTGAACATCTCGGTCGGAATCTTCAGCGCCTTGTAGATGATGCCCGAATAGAAATCCACATTCGGGTACAGCTTGCGCTCGACGAAGTACGGATCCTTCAGCGCCGCCTGCTCCAGCTCCAGTGCGATGTCGAGCAGCGGGTCCTTCACATTCAAATCGGCGAGGACCTTGTGTGTCATCTCGCGGATGATCGTCGCGCGCGGATCGAAATTCTTGTAGACGCGATGGCCGAAGCCCATCAAGCGAAAGCCGGAATTCTTGTCCTTGGCACGCTCGATCGCCTTGCCGACGTTCTTCGCGTCGCCGATCTCGGCGAGCATCTTCAGCACGGCTTCGTTGGCGCCGCCGTGCGCGGGCCCCCACAGCGCGGCGATGCCGGCGGCGACGCATGCATACGGGTTGGCGCCAGTCGAGCCGACCAGACGCACGGTCGAGGTACTCGCGTTCTGCTCGTGATCGGCGTGCAGGATGAACAGCAGGTCGAGCGCCTTGGCCACGACCGGATTGATGTCCAGCGGCTCGCTCGGCACCTCGAACATCATGTGCAGAAAACGCGTGCAATATTCGAGGTTGTTGCGCGGATAGCGGATCGGCCAGCCGATCGAATAGCGATAGGCGGCGGCGGCGATTGTCGGCATCTTCGCGATCAGGCGAATGGCGGCGAGGCGACGCTGCTCCGGATCGTTGATGTCGAGCGTATCGTGATAGAACGCCGACAATGACGCGATCGATCCACACAGCATCGCCATTGGATGCGCGTCGTAATGAAACCCGTGCAGGAAGTTCTTCAGTGACTCGTGCATCATCGTGTGATGCGTGACTTCGTCGTCGAAATAGGTGAACTGATCCTTGGTCGGCAATTCGCCGTTGATCAGCAGGTAAGCCACTTCGAGGAAGTTCGATGACTTGGCGAGCTGCTCGATCGGATAGCCGCGATACAGAAGCACGCCGGCATCGCCATCGATGAAAGTGATAGAACTGCGCGTAGCCGCGGTGGAAATGAAGCCCGGATCGAACGTGAAGTAGCCAAAATCCTTGTACAGCTTGCCGATGTCGATCGCTGGCTCGCCGAGGCTGCCGCTGAGCAACGGCAAGGTACTGGATTGGTTCGACGCGCTATCGGTCAGCTGGACGGTCTTGTCGGACACGGCGGGCTCCTGGTGTTGTTCGGGTTCCGGTACAAACCGGTCGGCGGACGCAAAGACGTGCCGCGAAGCGCGAATTATCGCACAAGCGTTTGAACAGCTGCGAGATCGGAACACACGCGCTCGCAGGAAAGCGAGCGCATCGCGCATTGGCGCACTGCGATCCCGGCCGATGCGGCCGGGATGCGGGAATTACTTGGCCGCTGTGCCGTAGCGCTTGCGGAACTTGTCCACTCGGCCGCCGGCGTCGATGACCTTGTGCTTGCCGGTATAGAACGGGTGCGACTGGCTGGAGATTTCCAGTTTGATCAACGGATATTCCTTGCCGTCTTCCCACTTCATCTTGTCCTTGCTGGTCATCGTCGACCGGGTCAGGAACGCGAAATTGGAGGAGACATCCTGGAAGATGACCGGCTCGTACTTGGGATGGATGTCGGCTTTCATAGTTAACCCCGTGAAAACGTGCAGAAAAGACGACTATGTTATCGTGTTGGGCTGCTCACGCGCAAGTTCGACCGGCCTGAAATCCAGGGAGATCCGCAGAAAACGTGCTTTTTCCGACTCGCAAATCCGCATTTTTGTGCTGTTTGGCGGCCTTGGGCCTGTCTGGGCTGCCCGGCGCGATACTGGCGCAGCCCAATTCAAAGCCTGCAGCTGCACAGCCGGCCACTCCGAACCTGCCCGCGTCGCAGGCGAGCGCCGCAGCGGCCGCGCTGCAGGCGCTGCCCAAGCAGAGCGGCTTGGATGCGCAGACGCGCAAGCAGGCCGAGGATCTGCTGCATCAGGCGCTGGATGATGACAGCCGCGCCGACCAGCTCGTCCAGCAATGGCAGATGCTGAACCAGACCGCCGCGAACGCCGAGACCGATGCGCAAAAACTCGAAGACGCGCTGACCCGCGATGACAGCGCCGCGCTCGCTGCCTGGCGCGGCGGATTGCCGGAACGCGCGACCGTCGAACAACTCGAAGCGCTCGCCGCGCATGAGCGCAACGCCGCTGCGGATGGCCGCGCGGCGGTGAACGCGATCGAGAACGAACTCGCACGCCAGACCACACGTCCGGCACAACTGCGCGATGAACTCGATGCGGCGCACGCTGCGCTCGATGCCAATTCGACGCTACCCGCCGCCAGTGGCCCGCTCGGCCAAGCGCAACGCCTGCGCGTGCAAGCCGCGCAACGCCTGGCGACGATCCAGATCGCCTTGCTCAATCTGGAAAACCGCAGCTATGAGCCGCGCATGCGTCTGCTTTCGGCGCAGCTGCGCGAGCGCCAACGCGCCGTGGTCATGGTCGGCCAGCATGTGGCCCTGCTCGAATCGCTGTTGCTCGATCGCACCGGCGCGGAAGTGGACGCGCTGAGAACGCGCGTCACGCAGGAGCTTGCCGAAATCGATCCGCGCGCACATACGCTGATCGAAACCGCCAACACCAACGCCGAGCTGGTAGCGCGCATCGGCGACACCGTGCACGCAATTGGCGAATTGCGCACGCGCAAGCAAAGCTGGGATACGAATCTGCACGACACGTCGCAGGCGCTGAAGAACACCGAGGAACGCGTCGCGTTGGGCGGCAGCAGCGAGGCGCTAGGGCTGATCCTGCTCGCGGAAAAACACAAGCTCAAACCGCTGCCGCTGCTTCGCCACGAGCTGATCGAGCTGCAAACCGATTACGCGCAGACGCGAATGAGCCTGATCGACGTGCGCGAACAGCAGAATGCGCTGTCGGATCTTCCCGCCGCGGCCGCCAATGCGATGGCGCGTCTGCCCGACCTGCCGGAGGAGACCGCGAAGAAAATGCGCGAGGGCTTTCAGCGCGTGCTCGCTACGCGGGCGCAAATCCTCGTGCAGCTCGGCGCGCTGCAAGGCAAGCTCGCCACGACGCAAGGCGAGGCCGAGCCCGCGCTGCGCGGTCTGATCGAAGCAACGAGCAAGCTCAACCAGCTGCTCAACTCGCGCCTGCTTTGGACGCCGAGCCACACGCCGGCGGATGCCGACTGGCTAGCCGGTTTGCGCGGCGACAGCGCGAATCTGTTCGTCGCCTCGCGTTGGCAACGCGCGATCGGCGGCGCGTGGAATGCCGCAACCGCCGCGCCGTTGCGCAGCGTCATTGCGCTCGCCGTGTTCGCCACCCTGCTGCTGTTGCGTCGGCGAATTCCGGCGCAATTGGCCGCGCTCACCGAACCGATGCGCAGCATCCGCAGTGATCGTTACCGCTTGACCGGCGCGGCGCTGCTGTGGACTCTGCTCGCCGCGACGCCCTGGCCGTTCGCACTGTGGCTGCTCGCCAGTGCTTTCGAACGCGTCGTACCTCCCGGCAATATATTTGCCAACGAAATCGGCTTGGCCATCGGTCAACTCGCCACACCCGCGTTTGTGCTGGCATTTCTGCGCACGCTGACATTGGAGAGCGGACTCGGCCAGCAGCACTTGCGCTGGCCGCGACCGCGTCGCGAAGCGCTGCGCGCCACGGCGCCGTGGTTGACGCTGATCCTGCTGCCGGCACTGTTCCTGATTGGCTTGAGCATGCTGCGCGGTGACGCGGCGGCAATCGACGCGCTCGGTCGCGCCACGCTGGTATTCGCCCTGCTCGCCTGCGGCGCCGTCGCATGGTGGCTGCTTGCGCCCGGGCGCTTGTGGACGGCGCGATATGTCGCCGTGAAAGAACCGTCGCGTTTGCGCCGGCTCGCGCGCGTGGGCGCGCTGGCGATTGCGATCGTGCTGGCGCTGCTCGCGTTACGCGGCTATTTCGTCACCGCGCTCACGCTCGGCGCGCGCATGCTGCAGTCGTTGGTCGCGTTGCTCGCCGCCAATGTGCTGTATGGGCTGGCCGCGCGCTGGCTTGTGCTCGGCGAGCGTCATCTGGCGCTCAAGCGCATGGAAGAAAAACTCGCCGGCGACAGCGAAAGTGCGCCGACGACCGGCGGCGAAGCGCAACACGAACCCGAACCCGAAGAGATCACTCTGGCCAGTGTCAGCGCGCAAACGCGACGTCTGCTGCGCATGCTGATCGTGGTCGGCGGCGGCGCGTTGCTGTTGTGGATCTGGTCCGATGTCGCGCCGGCGCTGAATCTGCTCGGCGACATCGCCGTGTGGAATTCGAGCGATGTCGCCGACGGCAAGACGATCGCGATCTCGGTCAGCCTGCGCGACATTCTTGAAGCCGTCGTCACTTTCGCGCTGACCTGGGCGGCCACGCGCAACCTGCCGGGCTTGCTCGAGGTCGGCGTGCTGCGCCGTTTCGACATCGACGCGCCGACGCGTTACGCGATCACGAGTCTTACGCGCTACGTCATCGTATTTGCCGGCGTGCTCGTCGGCATGTCGATGCTCGGCCTGCATTGGAGCAACCTGCAATGGCTGGCCGCCGGCTTCTCGGTCGGACTCGGTTTCGGCATGCAGGAAATATTCGCCAACTTCGTTTCCGGCTTGATGGTGTTGTTCGAGCGCCCGTTCCGCATTGGCGACGTCATCACAATCGGCAACACCGAAGGCACCGTCGCGCGCATCCGCACGCGCGCGACGACGATCGTGGATTTCGACAACAAGGAAGTGATCGTGCCGAACAAGAGCTTCATCACCGAACGCGTGGTGAACTGGACCTTGTCGGACGCGACGACGCGAGTGGCAATCGCCGTCGGAGTGGCCTATCGCAACGACCCGAAGGTCGCGCGCGACCTGCTGCTGCAGATTGTGCGCTCGCATCCGCTCGTGCTGACCGAGCCGGAGCCGACGTGCTGGATGAGCGGTTTCGGCGATAACGCGCAGAATTTCGACCTGCGCTTCTGCGTGGCCGAACTCGGCCAACGCAATCCGGTGCGCACCGAAATACAATTCCGTATCGCGCAGGTCTTTCGTGAGCACGATATCGAAATCGCATTTCCACAGATGGATGTGTGGATCCGCTCGCAGCCTCAGCCGCCGTCCAGCGCCGAAGCCACCAGCGCCTCGAAGCGAGCCTGATCCACGGCCAGCACGATGCGTGCGTTCGCCGCGTGGCCGCTGCGATTTTCCCAGTCGACGACCGTGGCGCCGCGTGTCAGTCTGCCGTCGAGTTCGATCGCGATGTGATGATCTTCGGCGCGCGTGACGAGGTCCGGTTGCAGTGCGACCGCGATCGCCAATGCGTCTGCGACGAGCAGCTTCGGGCGTCCTCGCGTGCGCGTCCACGCGCGGGTCTTGCGCGAGATCGCCGCGAAAAATTGCGCGCGTGGATTGTCCGCCGCAAGCCAGCGCTCGACGACGTCGAATGCGATACCGTGGCGCGTGACCAATTCCCAGTCGATCAGCTCGATGCGCGGCCACGCCGAGAACACGATGTGCGCGGCCTCCGGATCAAAACCGACGTTGAATTCCGCGGACGCCGACGTATTGCCTCGCCCGGTCACTGCGCCGCCCATGATGACGAGTCGCGCGACGCGTTGCGGCAAGCCCGGATCGAGCCTCAGCGCGAGCGCCAGATTGGTCAGCGGCGCCATCGCCACGAATACCAGTTGGCCCGCATACTCATGCGACAAACGCAGGATCGCCTGCGCCGCGTGCTCGCGTTCGGCGCGCCGCGCACTCGGCACGTAAGCGGTATCGCCGAATCCGTCGAGGCCATGCACGAACGCGGCATCCTCGGCAGCGCGCACCAGAGGCGTCGCACAGCCGGCAAAAACCGGCGTAGCCGCGCCGATCGTGTCGACAAGTTTCAACGCATTGGCGACCGTGTGATGCAACCCGACGTTGCCCGCGGCGACGCTCAAGCCGAGCACGTCGGCATGCCGATGCGCCATCAGAATCGCTAGCGCGTCATCGACGCCGGGGTCCGTGTCGATCAAGAGTTTCAGATGTTCCATTCACGCTCCCGCATACTTCATGCTGCCGCCGATCCAGCGCGCGATCAACTGATTCACTAGCGGCGCATGATCGCGCAGAATCACTTCTCCCGCGCGTTGTACCGCGGGTAGCAGCGCCGCGTCGCGCGCGAGGTCGGCGATGCGCAATTGCAACTGACCGGTCTGGCGCGTGCCGAGCAGTTCGCCGGCACCACGCAGCTCCAGATCTTTTTCCGCGATGCGAAAACCATCGCTGGTCTCGCGCAGGACGTCCAGGCGCTGGCGCGCCATTACCGACAGCGGCGGTTGGTATAGAAGTACACAACTGGAAACCGCGCTGCCGCGCCCGACGCGGCCGCGCAGCTGGTGCAACTGGGCCAGCCCCAGGCGTTCGGCATTTTCGACCACCATCAAGCTCGC
>Ga0157369_10009348_pt1 | contig 11212 bp, 5 predicted proteins | sample C25metaG_FD_113461 | JGI IMG/M metagenome (GOLD analysis project Ga0157369, IMG submission 113461) | Corn rhizosphere microbial communities from Kellogg Biological Station, Michigan, USA - C2-5 metaG | ecosystem: Host-associated > Plants > Roots > Rhizosphere > Soil | place: USA: Michigan... | reverse complement strand
GCGGTAGTCGCCGCCGGTGCGGCGCGCGAGGACATCTGCCGGATGACGAATGGCGTGGCGAGCAGCGCGACGAAGAAGACGGCGACGAGCGCGCGGCGTGCTGCAATGGGTGTGGCGCTCATGGCAGCGGCGCGCTCGCCAGCGCGCGACGGAAACGGTCGGCGGTCACGTAGCGCGTATGCCAGTGCTGCCAGTCGTCGGGATGCGCGCGAAACGCCGGCTCGTCTTCGAGACGGCCGGGCATCTCGGTGTATTCGCGTCGCGCATGATGCGGCAGCGGCTGCACGGTGCGCGAGAACGTCGAGTTGTAATCGCCGTCCTTGATCCAGCCGTCGCCCGCGATCACGAAATCGCGCACCCACCCATCGCGCGGCGTCGGTTGCTCGGCGAACCGAAGCGACATCTCGTCTCCCGAATTCATGATGACATACCGGTCGTCGATACCCTTCAGCAACTCGCGCACGTCGCCGAAGCGCGTGTAGTAGCCCTCGAGATCCCGCCAGCGCTGCGTCGTTCCCGCGAGCCGGTTGTAGTCGGGCACTTCGGGCGCCCGTGTGCCGGACGTCTCGATCACCGAGTAGCCGCGGTAGTGCAGATCGGCGAACGTGGGCTCGAGGCGCGTGATCGAAAGCTGTGTGTCCGGGAGCCCGCGGGCCCACGCGATGCTGTCCCAGTAGATTTCGAGGTTCGTGCGCAAGCGTACGCGGTGCGGCGTCCCCGGACGGAAGACGTTCGTCAGGTCGACGAGTATCGTCTTGCGCCTGCCCGCCGGGAAGCCCAGGTTGCCCGTGCGACCGTCCATCCGCCGCGGCCGTCGGGCACGTCGAGCACGAGCCCGTGCGCACGCCAGCGTTCGCCCTGGCTCAGGGCCACGTTGAGCGACGAGTCGGTCGGATACACGGAGCCGTTCGCAATCAGGTAAAGCGGGCCGCTTGCCGGGACGTCGTCGCCGAGATCGAGCTCGAGGTAATGCTCGCGCGCGATGCCCTGATATTGCCCGGGTTCGAATCCCGCAACTGCCTTGCCGTCGCGCGCACGGAGGAGCGCGGTCACATCGTGGCCCGCATCATCGATCGCATGCACGAGCGGACGAGGCGTCTCGACCGCCGTGATGGCGAGCTTCGCCGGCGGAATCACGAAGCGCTCGTCGACGAATACTTCGGTCCCGGCCGGATGATCCACGGTCATCAGCGCGAGCTGGTCGTAGTAATAGACTTCCCACAGTTCGCCGGTGATGCGCAGGTCGTAATAGCCGTCGTGCGGCACGAGCGCGTCGCGACCGATCCTGTACCACTCCTCGGTGGCGGCAACGGCCGCGGTGCCGAGCGTGTTGATGCGTAGCCCGATCGCCGAGCCCCATGGCACGGCATCCTTCACGAACGCGATCTCCTTGCCGTTCCAGGCGAACAGGAACGGGCACGAGCCCTTGAGCCGCTGCTCGGTTTCGATCGACTGATCCGACTTGACGTCGAACTCGGCGCGCACGGTGCCGTTGGGCCACAGCACGCGAACGACGTCGGCCTGCGTCTCGTTGCCGAGGCCGAAATGCACCTGCGGTCCGTCGATCGGCTGCCTTTGCAGCAGTTGACCGGCCCGGATTTCGATTTCACCTCCGACCCCGAACGGATTGATGCGCTGGTCGCCGAATGCCTGCGCGGCACGTGGCCGCACGACCTGCCAGTGGTAATTGCGCGTGCCCGCATTCAACCACGAACGCGCGCTCCCGTCGCCTGCGAGCGCGAGCAGGTCGAGCTTGCCGTCGCCGTCGACGTCCGCGATGTCGAACACCGGCGGCAACGCGTCCGAACGCTCGACGAGCGTGAATCGTCCGGGCGTGTCGCCCAGCCACACGAGCGTGCGGCCGGGTTCCGAGCCCGACGGAAGCTGCGAAAGCACGAGATCGATCGCGCCGTTGTTGTCGAGATCCGCCGCGCGCAGCCGCACCTCGCCGGCGAGCCCGCTCGTCGCATTCGGCACGCGTGCAATTTGCGCCGCATTCCAGCGTTGCGCATCGCGTGCCGACGAAATGCGCAGCAACGTGCCGTCGTCACGCACGGTCACGAGATCGAGCACGCCATCGCCGTCGATGTCGGCAACCGTCATCGCCATGGCCGTCCGCGCGTCGATCGGCAGCGCCTGCTCGTGGAATACTCCCTGCCGCGCGTTGACATACAGGTGCAGATGACCGACGGCATCGATCATCGCCGCATCGGGATTGCCGTCGCCGTCGAAGTCGGCCCAGGCGAACTGGCGCAGCCCGTCGATGCCGTCGAACGGGTGAATCGCGGTGAAGGTGCCGTCGCCGTTGTTCTGCAGCACGATCGGCGGGCCCGCGTGCGCGCCGAGCACGATGTCGAGGTCGCCGTCCGCTTCGATGTCCGCGGCCCATGCACCGTCGTAATGCGCGTCGACGATGGCGCGCGGCAGCCGGGTTGCGGCGGTGACCTCGTAGAAGCTCTCCGGCGACTTCTGCCGGAACCATCGCACGCCGCCCGCACCGGCGAGCACGAGGTCGGTCTTGAAGTCGTAGTCGAAATCGATCTGCAGAATGCCGGCAGGCGAGGGCTGCGTGTCTGCGGCGCCGCCGGGAAACGGCAGCGCAGGCCCGGACGCGAGGCGAACCTCGTGTGCATTCGCCACGGCGACGACCGGCGCGCCTTCGCTTGCGAGCTGCAACGCGCCGATCCAGTTGAAGCGCTCGCCGGGCGTCGCGGCCGAGGACGTGCCGGTCAATGCAACCGGCGACGATTCGAAGGCGATTGCCGTATCGGCCGGCGCGGGCATGACGAGTGGCGGCGCCAGCCGCACGAACTGCGTGAACGGCGCGGCCTCCTCGCCGGGTGGTGCCTTTATTGCCTCGAGACCGTCGCGATACGCGGGCATGCGCACGAGCACGTTGCGCAACAGCGTCACGCGCGTGGCGGCAGTGCGGGCGTTCGACGACGACGCGGCGGCGCTTCCCGCGGCGGCCAGTTGCGTGCGCACGTCGTCGGGCCATCCAGGCGATGATGCGCCAATGCGGGCGAGTGCCGCCGAAAGTGCTGTGCGGTCCCCACGCTTGGCGCTGACACGCGCAAGTTCGAGCAGCGCAGCCAGATTGGCGGGTTGCACGGCGAGAATCTGCTCGATCTGCCGCTGGAATTGTTCATCGGCGGCCGGCCCTCCCTGGCGCTCGATCTCCTGCGCCAGCGCATATCGGCTGCGCAGGTCGCGCGGATCGATGTCGACGGCCTTGCGCAGTTGCGCGAGCGCCTCGGCTGCTCGGCCGCGGTTGCGCTCGAGGATGCCCTGCAACTGGCTGACGTGCGCGTTCTTCGGCACGAGCGCCTGCGCTCGGTCGAGGCGGACCGCGGCGACGTCGAAGTTTCGCTGGCGCAGCGCCAGCAGCGCCCAGTTCGCCCATCCCGCCGGCTCACCGGGTGCCAGGCGGGTGACCTCGGCAAGGTGGCTGTCGGCGGTGGCGTCGTCGCCGACCTGGAGCGCCGCGACGCCGACATGGAACGCGGCCACCGTCTTCCGGTAATCGGCCGATGCGGGATCGGGCAGCGACCTGTGCGAGTCGCACCCGGCCGTCATCGTCATGACCGCGCCGGCCAGCGCCCCCGCTGCGATGCGCAGGATGCAGCCGAAGCGCGTGTACGGGCAGGCGGTCATCGCGGCGCGTCGTGGCGTATTCGAGCGATTGCGCAACGCCTGAAAGCAGACAGGACGAAATCGAGGCGATGGAACCGGCGCAATATACCGCAACGCACGCAACGCTTCGCGGCGGCCACCCGATGGTCGCATAATCGTGCCGAACGGCGCGTCCGCGGCGGACCGGGAATCGATGGCAAGAAGGCGAAAGAAGGGGGGCAGCACAAGCGCCGGCGCTTCGGGCGTCGCGGAGTCCGCGCGGAATGGGCCTGCGCGCGAAGCGCCTGCCGATGCCGAGCGTCCGCGCGACGCGCCGCCGCCCGTTGCGCACGCGCGCCACGAGCGCCCGGAACGTTCGCTGCGGGCATCGCACCGATCGCGCACGGCGATGTGCGTCGCACTGGTCGGTGTCGTCGTTGCGGCGATCGGCCTCGCCACGGCGATCGCCTACCACCGGCAGCATCGCTACGACATGGTGCGCACGCTCGCGGACATCGCGCGCAACGAAGGCGCCTGGGACAATCCCTGGGACGCGCAGAGCAAGAAGATCGCGAGCCTCCAGGACGACCTCGCCAAGACCGGCGACCCGATCAAGCGCCTGATCCTGCGCCGCGAGCTCGCGCAGCAATATGTGTACGCCGGCGCGGCCGAACCGGCGATCGCGACGCTCGAGCAGCTCCTCGTCGATTACAAGGGCATGTTGCCGCCGCGCGACGTCGAGACGCTGAAGAGCGACATCGCGTTCGCGTATTTCAGGCTCGGCGAGCTTTCGAATTGCACGTGGAATCACAATTCCGATGCGTGCATTTTCCCGATCGCGCCCGACGGCGTGCACAAGGAGCAGCTCGGCGCAACCGAGGCGGCGAAGCGCTACGAGGAATTGCTCGCCGATCCGGGGACCGATGCCGACAACGCGCTCGTGTACCGGTGGCTTCTCAACCTGAGCTACATGGTGCTCGGCAAGTATCCCGGCGCCGTGCCCGCGCAATGGCTGATCGCGCTCGATGGATTCAAATCCGACTACGACATCGGGCTCTTCCGCGACGTGGCGGCCACGCGCGGCGTCAGCCTGCTCGGTCGTGCGGGCAGCGTGGCGATGGAGGACTTCGACAACGACGGCCACCTCGACCTGATGATCTCGCGGATGGGCGTCGACGATCCGGTCGAGTTCTATCGCAACCGCGGCGACGGCACGTTCGAGCGGCGCACGAAGGAGGCGGGACTCACCGGCATCGTCGGCGGACTCAACCTCGTGCAGGCCGATTACGACAACGATGGCTGCATCGACGTCTACATCCCGCGCGGTGCCTGGTACCACGACAAGGGACAGTATCCGGCGTCGCTGCTGCACAACAACTGCGATGGCACGTTTACCGACGTCACGGCCCGCGCGGGCGTGCTGAACGGCTATCCGTCGCAGGTGGCCGTATGGGCCGATTTCAACAACGACGGCCTGCTCGACCTCTTCGTCGGCAACGAGATCGTGCGCGACAAGATCGACTGGCCGGCCGATGCGAAGAATTTCCGGCTGTACATGAACAATGGCGACGGCACGTTCACCGACGTCGCCGCTCAGTCGGGCATTGCGCTCGACGGGATGATCAAGGGCGCGACGGCCGACGACTACGACAACGACGGGCGCATCGACCTCTACGTGTCGGTGATGGGCGGGGCGAATCACCTGCTGCACAACACGGGCACCGCCGGAAAGGTCCCGCAATTCGTCGATGCGACGACGAAGGCCGGCGTCGCGGAGCCGCGGATGAGCTTCACCACGTGGTTCTTCGACTACGACAACGACGGCTGGCCGGACATTTTCGTATCGGGCTACTGGGCGACGATGCCGAACATCGTCCGCGAATTCCTGGGCGAGAAGGACAAGGCCACCGGCGACCGGCCGCGGCTTTACCACAACAATCGCGATGGCACGTTCACCGACATGTCGCGCGAAGCGCATCTCGACCATCTGCTGCTCACGATGGGCGCGAACTTCGGCGATCTCGACAACGATGGCTGGCTCGACTTCTACGTCGGCACCGGCGCGGCGCCGCTCACGAACATCGTGCCGCATCAGATGTTCAGGAACGACGGCGGCAGAACGTTCCAGAACGTGACGACATCGGGCGGCTTCGGGCACCTGCAGAAGGGGCATGGGGTCGCGTTCGGCGACATCGACAACAGCGGCAATCAGGACGTGTTCGAGGTGATCGGCGGCGCCTACGTGTCCGATCGCTTCTACAGCGCGTTGTTCAAGAATCCAGGGCACGGGAACCACTGGGTCAAGCTGCGCCTTGCGGGCACGAAGTCGAACCGCTTCGCGGTCGGCGGGCGCATCCGCGTCCGCATCACCGAAGACGGCCAGGCGCGCGACATCTTCCACACGGTCAACAGCGGCGGCAGCTTCGGCGCGTCCAGCCTGCGGCCGCATATCGGCGTGGGCCGCGCGACGACGATCGACAGCATCGAGATTCGATGGCCGGGCGGCGCGGTACAGCGGTTCGATGGCCCGATCGCTGCCGACGCCATCTACGAGATCCGCGAGGGCGACGCACGGCTCGTGCGCGCACCCGCCACGCCCCGGCCGGCGCCGATACCGCAGCGCCCGACGCAGGCGTCGCGCTGAACAAAAATGGGGTCAGAGACGATTTTCCCGGCTCCAATACGCGAATCGCACCGGCCGTTCTGGAAAATCGTCTCTGACCCCATTTTTGGGAGCCGGGAAAATCGTCTCTGACCCCGTTTTTGTCTGGTAGACCGGGCACCGCCGGCGAGCGCGTGCCACGCGACGCTGACATAATGTCGCCCGGTCGCAACGACCTTCGCGTGCGAATGCGATGCTGACCAGCTGGGCCCTTTTCACGATCTCGACCGCGTACGTCGCGCTGCTGTTCGCGATCGCGTACTACGGCGACCGCCGCGCCAGGCTCGTCGGCGCGCCGCTGCGCAAGCCGTGGATCTACAGCCTGGCGCTTGCCGTCTTCTGCACGTCGTGGACGTTCTATGGCGCCGTCGGCCATGCCGCGACGAGCGGCTGGGACTTCCTGCCGATCTACCTCGGGCCCATGCTCGTGTTCGTGCTGTGCGCGCCGATGCTGCGCCGGCTCGTGCGCATCTCGAAGCGGCACAACATCACGTCGATCGCCGACTTCGTCGGCGCGCGCTATGGTCGCCACCAGCCGATCGCGATGCTGATCACCGCCATGGCGGTGATCGGCGTGCTGCCGTACATCGCGCTGCAACTGAAGGCGGTCGAGTTCGGCTTCGCGGCGCTGTCGGTCTCGGTGGCGCCGTCGGCCGGCGGGCGCCTCGACAACGCGTTGCTCGTGGCGGCGATGCTCGCGGCATTCGCCATCCTGTTCGGGACACGCGAGGTCCTCAGCACCGAAAACCATCACGGCATGGTGCTGGCCGTCGCGTTCGAATCGGTCATCAAGCTGCTTGCTTTCGTCGCCGTCGGCGTCTACGCGGTGTACATTCTGCGCAACGGCTTCATCGACGCGTACGCGCACGCGATCGTGCTGCCGCAGGTGCGCGACACGCTGGCCGATCCGCAGTGGCGTGCCGGCTTCGTCGCGCAGACGTTACTCGCCGGCGTCGCCATCTTCTGCCTGCCCCGCCAGTTCCAGGTGGTGGTCGTCGAGAACACGTCGATCGGCGACCTGTCGACCGCGCGGTGGCTCTTTCCGACGTACCTCGCGATCATCTGCGTGCTGGTGATGCCGATCGCGGAAGTCGGCTTTCTCAAATTCGCCGGCACGGGGACCGAGGCCGACACGTACATGGTCTCGCTGCCGCTCGCCGAGGGGCATCCGATGCTCGCGCTGGCCGCGTACATCGGCGGCTTCTCGGCCGCGACGAGCATGGTGATCGTCGAAACGATCGCAATATCGACGATGATCTGCAACGAGCTCGTGATGCCCGTGCTGCTGCGCTTCGGTGCGATCGGCCGCGTGCCCGGGCAGGACGTCGCGCGCGTCATCCGGCTGATCCGGCGCAGCGCGATCGTGGCCACGGTTGCACTCGCCTACCTGTATTTCCGCCTCTTCACCGGGCCAGGGACGCTGACGCAGATCGGCCTGCTGTCGTTCGCCGCCGTTGCGCAGTTCGCGCCCAGCATCGTCGGCGGCGTGTACTGGAAGGCGGGCCGCTATCCCGGCGTGATGGCCGGGCTTGCGGTGGGCACGGCGACGTGGTGCTACACCCTGCTGCTGCCGGAGTTGCTCACCACGCAAAGCATGGCGACGTTCGCCGAGCAGGGTCCGTTCGGCTTGCGCTGGCTCGCTCCGCACGGCCTGTTCGGCTTCGGCGATCTCGGTACGATCGCGCATGGAACGCTGTGGAGCCTGGGCCTCAACGTGCTCGCCTACGTCGGCGTGTCGCTCCTTTCGAAGACGTCGCTGCACGATCGCCTGCACGCGGCGCGCTTCCTCGGGCAGGCGGCGCAGGCGCCGGAGGTGCGGCTGCCCGAACCGCACAGTGCGGCGACCGTCGCCGACCTGCGCGAGCTTCTCGAGTGCTTCGTCGGCCCGGCGCACGCGCGCAACCTGATCGAGGGCTTCATGGCGGGCGGCGGCAAGGCGGGCCATTCGCCGCACGAGCGCGCCGACCCGAGGCTCGTGCGCATCGTCGAGCACGGGCTCGCAGGTGCGCTGGGCGCGTCGAGCGCGCGCCTCGTGATGGCATCGATGCTGCGCGGGCGCGACATGCAGCTCGAGGAGGTCGTGCGCCTGCTCGACGAGACGTCGCACGAGATCAACTTCAATCGCGAGCTGCTGCGGGCGGCGCTCGAGCACCTCGCGCAGGGCGTGAGCGTCGTGGATTCGGAGCTGCGCCTGGTCGCGTGGAACCGCCGGTACATCGACCTCTTCGACTACCCGCCCGCGCTTGTCGTCGTCGGCCGGCCGATCGAGGAATTGATGCGATACAACGCCCACCGCGGCCTGCTGCGCAATGCCGACGTCGAGAACGCGATACGGCGACGGCTCGACTTCATGCGCGCCGGCAGCGCGTACACGCACGAACGCGACCTTCCCGACGGCACCGTGCTCGAAATCCGGGGCAACGCGATGCCCGGCGGCGGCTTCGTATCTACGTATTCCGACGTGACGCTGCGCAAGCGCTCGCAGCGCGCGCTCGAGGAGGCGAACGAGCTGCTCGAGGCGCGGGTCCTCGCGCGCACCCGCGAGCTGACGGCGCTGAACCTGGCGCTGGCCGAGGCGAAGTCCGACGCCGACCGCGCCAATTTCTCGAAGACGCGATTCCTCGCCGCCGCATCGCACGACCTGACGCAGCCCATCACGGCGGCGCGCCTGTTCGTGACGTCGCTCGACAGCGCATCGCTCCCCGGACACGCCGCCACGCTGATCCGCGGCGCGGAAAGCGCGCTGACCACGGCCGAGGCGCTGCTTGCCGGCCTGCTCGACATTTCGCGGCTCGATGCCGGCGCAGAGGAGGTACGGGTCGAGCATTTCGAGTTGCGCGCGCTGCTCGAGCCGCTCGTCGGCGAGTTCCGCCTGCTCGCGCGCGAACGCGGCTTGCAGTTGCGGTACGCGGCGAGCGGGGCGATCGTGCACACCGATGCGCGGCTGCTGCGTCGCATCCTGCAGAACTTCCTGTCGAACGCGGTGCGTTACACACGGTTCGGCACGGTGTTGATCGGATGTCGCCGGGGCAGCGGCGCGCTGCGCATCGAGGTGTGGGATTCGGGACCCGGCATTCCGGCCTCGCGGCAGCGCGAGATCTTCGAGGAGTTCCGGCGCATCGAAGCGCCGGGTGCGGACACCGAGCGCGGGCTGGGCCTCGGGCTTGCCATTGCCGAGCGCACGGCGCGGCTGCTCGGGTGCCGGCTTTCGCTGCGCTCGTGGCCGGGTCACGGCAGCGTGTTCGCAATCACGGTTCCGCTTGGCCAGCGTGCAAGCATCGACACGTCCCCCGGCCCGCGTGCCGGCGACGGCGATCGCGTGTTCGGCGCGGTCGTCATGTGCGTCGAAAACGAGGCGGCGGTCCTTGGCGGCGTTCGCGCGTTGCTTTCGCGCTGGGGATGCGAGGTGCAGACCGCCCGCGACCGCGACGCGGCGCTCGAGGCGATCCGCTTCGCCGCCCCGCCCGATCTATTGCTCGTCGACTACCATCTGGCGGGCAACGTCAACGGCGTCGAGCTCGCCGAGGAGCTGCAGTCGAAGCTTTCGCGTCGCATCGCGTGCATCATCATGACGGCCGACCAGACGCAGCAGTCGAAGCGCGACGCGGCCGCGCACGGCTTCCAGATGCTGCACAAGCCGCTCAAGCCCGCGGCGCTGCGCGCGATGATGAATCGCATGCTGGCGTGGGGCGACAGCGAAAAGTCGCTCGATCCGCTCGCCTGACGCGCGCGGGTGTCCCCGAACGCGATTGCGACACCCGCGCCCGGCAGCATCGACCAAGCGTCAGTCGTCGTCGTCGGTCTCTTCCGGCGGAGCGCTGTTGGCGGGGTCGGTTGCGAGCAGTCGTTGCGCGAGGAGCGCCGCCTGCGTGCGCCGTTCGAGGCCGAGCTTGCGCAGGATGACGGTCACGTGCGCCTTGACCGTGGCGACGACGACAGCGATGTCCTTCGCGATCGCGCGATTGGAATAGCCGCGCGCGAGCAGCATCAGCACGCGATACTGCTGTGGTGTCAGCGCCGACACCGCGCGCGCGAACTTGCGCTCGGCCGCTTCGTCGCCGGAAACTTCGGCGAGACCTCGCGGCGCGACGACCTCGCCCGCGAGCAGCGCGCGCAGCATCGCGCCGATCTCCTCGATGCTCGCCGACTTCGGGATGAACCCCGAAGCACCGCAGGCGATTGCCTTGCGGGCGATCGTTGCACTTTCGACGGCCGATATCAGCGCCACCGGGATTCCCGGATGGCGAATGCGCAATTCCATCAGCTCGGACAACCCGTGCACGCCGGGCATGCGCAGGTCGAGCAGGATCAGGTCGGCGTCGGGATGTGCGTCGGCGGCTTCTTCGAGTGTCGCGACGGACCCGGCTTCGATGATGCGGGCGTGCGGCAGCCAGCGCGCGACGGCATGGTGAAGCGCCTCGCGGAACAGCGGGTGATCGTCAGCAATGATCAATGTCGTTGGTGCCGACATCGCGATGCCTGGTAAACGAACGGGAGATGACGAGATCTGCATTTCCGCGACCCGACGTGCCGGGCATCGGGTTGCCGATGCTCCTGGCGGTGCCCGGTAATCCGATCGGGATCGACGATCGGAGGGGCGGGATCCGGCGACGTTCAGGTATGGCCGCCGGGCGGCACGGCGTGCGGCAGCTGCGAAACGAGGCGCGCTAATGCACGGTGAGTTCCTCCGTCGGCTGGCCGGGAATTCCGTGGCTTTGCAGATAATCCTGCATGCCGAGCTTGCCGATCCGCTCCATCTCGGGCGTCATCCACGCCGGCCTCGCCGACGCCACAGCGGCGCGGTTGCCCCCGGGAGGATCGGGCAGCACCGATAGCTTCGCGATGCGCCTGCCCTGCGCACAGTGTACGTCGGTGGCTTCCTCGAGGCTGAAGTTCATGTTGCGCGCAAGCGTGCGCACGAGGTCGGTGGCCGGCGAT
>Ga0157369_10009347_pt1 | contig 11212 bp, 8 predicted proteins | sample C25metaG_FD_113461 | JGI IMG/M metagenome (GOLD analysis project Ga0157369, IMG submission 113461) | Corn rhizosphere microbial communities from Kellogg Biological Station, Michigan, USA - C2-5 metaG | ecosystem: Host-associated > Plants > Roots > Rhizosphere > Soil | place: USA: Michigan... | reverse complement strand
GCGATGGCTTTTATTTGATCTATTTTGAAGGGCTTAACGACATAGTCATACGCCCCGATCGCGGTCGCGTCGAGCGCCCCTGCCGCCGAACCCTGGCCAGTCATAAGCACAAACCGCCCCGGATAATCTCTCTCCCGAAAATGCTTCAGTATCGAATACCCGTCGGCATCACCCAGCATCACGTCGCAGAAGACCAGGTCCCAATCCGATCGCGGCAAAAGATCGATGCATTCGGCCTCGGAATGCACTTCGCTAACTGTCCAGCCGTAAGAGCGCAGTATTTCACCAACCAGACCACACACCTGCGGGTCATCATCAACCACCAGCGCTTTGAGCTCCCTTTTCACGGAAGGAATTGTAACATGCGGGTCAGAAGGCCAGGGGTCAAACATTATGCACCTCGTGCCGATCACAGCAGCTCGCAAGTTGGGTGAGATCGGGTTTCGAAAGTATTTAAGGCATGAAAATGTGGCAGTCAAGGAACGAGCCGACCGATCTAAATGCGGCGATGAGCTTTTTCCAAAGATAAGATATCCATTTCGCCCTGAAGTTCGCCAGGGCCTTTAGTCCTGTGAAACAACATGGCAATGAATGTGCCAAACCTATCGACGGATAAGAAGAAACATTAAATACCCGTTCAGACCAGAGTTTTCGACCGCGTCTTCGACTTGAACCTTGGCCCGCGGGCCGGGCAAATCGTCCGAAGTGAGGAGATAATGACGGGAGCAATTCCGCACCGACCGATCACCCGCCAGAAGGCTTTTAGATCAGTTTTCAACTGGGCGAGTAAGGTGAAATGCCCGTAACACCTCAAAACCTCACGATTTTATCGAGATCGGTGGGTCGTTTTTGCGTGATCGCGAATTGTGGAACGCAAGGTGCAAACTCGACACCCCGGCAACGAGGTATTCAAATGGCAATAAAGATCTCATTCGCTGACGAAGGCCCAACCGAGGGTGACAAGACCATTCTTATCGTCGATGACGAACCCGGCATTGTTCACCTGCTGCGCGACTTTTTGTCAGATCGTTATCGATGCCTGACGGCATTTTCCGGACCCGAGGCTTTACAGCACTTTGAGTGTAATGAGATAGCGGTCGTCCTGAGCGACGTTCAAATGCGAGACATGAGCGGGATCGAACTCCTGCCGCAGATAAACGCCATCGCACCGAACACCGTATGCGTCATGGTCAGCGGCGAGAATACGATGGAGACCGCGATCGGAGCCCTTCAGGTCGGCGCGTTTGACTTCGTTCGCAAGCCGTTTGCGCTTGCCGATGTAGATTCGGTGGTCGGCCGCGCCATAGAAAAGCATTCCCAATTGATCAGAAAACGGTCGCGCGACGAACAGTTGGAGGAGCTTCTTACCCAGCAAAAGAATCAGCTTGACTATCTCAGGCTTTACGATCGGGTTACAGGGCTCGCCAATCGTGAGTCTTTCCTTAAAGCAGTCGTTCAGGCCATCGCGGCATCGGACAACAACTCAAGCGGCGGAACGCTGGCGGTCTTTTCGCTCGACAGGTTCAAAACCATAAGCCGAGCGCTCGGTAGCGAGGAGTCGGACAATGTTTTGCGGGATGTGACCGGGCGTTGGGTCGCGGCCCTGCCACCCGAGGCGGTTCTGGCCCGCTTTGAAGATGATGAGTTCGGGCTGTTGCTGCCGTCGATGAATTGCAGCAGCGACTCGATCGAAGTGTTGAGGAAGCTGAATCATATCTCGAAAGAGGCGGTTTTTGCCGGCACACACAAATTCCATTTCTCGATCTCCGCTGGAATAAGTATCTTCCCGAATGACGGAACGGATGCAGCAAGTCTGGAAAGGTTTGCCTCTGTCGCCTTGCGCCAGTCAAAAGACAACGGCGAGTCGATCAGGTTTTACAAGCCCGAGATGCACAGTCTGGCCGAGCGACGGATCAGCTTGGAAAACGGCTTGCAACAAGCTCTGCAAACCGGCGAGATCATGAACTTTTATCAGCCCAAGATCGATCTGAACTCGGGAAAGATCGTCGGCATGGAGGCACTCGTTCGATGGAACAGTCGCGAGTTCGGCGCCGTTCCCGCAAGCGAGATCGTCGAGATCGCTGAGGAAACGGGTCTGATCGAGCTGTTGGGACTACAAGTGCTGGAAAATGCTTGTCACGACACAAGCCGGCTTAATAAGGACGGCTTTGACCTCCAGGTATCGGTCAACTTATCGGGCCAACAGTTGTCCAATGACTGGTTTCCTCAAGCAGTAAAAAACGCCGTTTCCATTTCGGGCCTCGCGCCTGATCGTCTCGAGCTCGAGATCACGGAAACGTCGCTGATCCAGAATGCAGACACCGCGGTCAAAGCTCTCGACATGATCAGGTCGCTCGGTGTCAGAGTCGCTATCGACGATTTCGGGACCGGGTTTTCGTCGCTGGGTTATCTAAAACGCTTTCCTCTTGACACGCTAAAGGTCGACCGAATGTTTGTCCGGGATCTCGAATCGAATGAGAACGATGGAGAATTTATAAAAGCGATCGTCGCACTCGCGAAAAAGCTCAAGCTTCGAACCGTCGTCGAAGGGGTCGAGACTACCGAACAACTCGACCTCTTGCGGCCAAGCGGGTGCGACGAATGGCAGGGATATTTGTCAAGCAAACCTGTGCCGTTTGCTGATTTTCGAGATCTGATCCGTTCGGCTGCGAGAGCCCTCCCGCCTGAAGCAATGGACAATTTCGCCAGAAATTAACGGACCTACTTTATTTTCGCGTATCGCGGCACTTCCGCTTGATTCGGGACCCAAGGCGCAAAATGAATGAACCTCAACTCGCCGCCGCGGCATGATCGATCGGTGTAGGTAGGATTTCACGCGCGACGCCGCTCGATGTAGACTGCGTCGCGAAATTCAATGCAATGTCGCCTTAAAGGCACCATTTAGGCACCAAAAGAAGAACGGCAGGCGCCCGCCTGCCGTAAGTGTTTGATTCTATTGGTGGCGGGGGGGAGGATCGAACTCCCGACCTTGGGGTTATGAATCCCACGCTCTAACCATCTGAGCTACCCAGCCACAGCGAACTTTCGATTATAAGATCCTAAATCGGAAAATCAAGGCCGATTCGGTTATTCTGTAGCGATTATATCATCTCACGTCGCGACGAATGGATACACTGATCTTCGAACAAATCGTGCTGCTCGCGGCTATCGGGGCCATTGTCGGCATCGTCGCTCGACGGTTGCGGCTGCCGTACATGCCCGGGCTCGTTATTGCGGGCATTGTTATCGGTTTTTTGCCTTGGCAAGTCTCAGTTCCATTCAATAAGGACCTCTTGTTTGATGTTTTGTTGCCGCCGCTGATATTCGAGGCCGGTCTAAATATCAAATGGCGGGAGCTGCGCCGCGACCTCCGCGTGGTCGGCATATTCGCGGTGGCCGGTGTCATGATCTCGGCGCTCGTGACTGCCGCGCTTATGCATGTCGCAGGCGGATGGGTATGGCCGGCCGCGATCCTTTTTGGTGTGCTCATCGCTGCAACGGACCCGGTCTCGATCATAGCTACATTTAAGGAGGCAAATGTCGTAGGACGCATCAGGCTCCTGGTCGAGGCCGAGAGTCTTTTTAACGACAGCACCGCCGCAGTCGGTTTTGCGGTCGCTCTCGCATTTGCTACTGGCGAGAGTCCGGGTTTGGGATCGGCGATCTGGCAGTTGGCCCTCACCGCAGCTGGCGGCGGCATTTTTGGTCTTCTGATCGCTGTCATCGCGTTACTTGTCATCGGTCGGGCCGAAGACGAACTTGCCGAACTTGCTCTCACGACATTGGCCGCGTTTGGCTCATTCTGGGCCGCCGAACATTTCGGGTTTTCGGGCATCCTGGCGACGACGGCAGCGGGCTTGGTAATCGGTAATCGCGTTGGTGGAAAGGCAAAGGTCGAACGCAGCGAAGCAGTGATGCTGCATTTCTGGGAATTCGCGGCCTACTTGGCGAATGCGATAATCTTCATTCTGCTCGGAATCGCCCTCGCAAACCAGAATTTCGGAAGCTCACTCCTTATTGTGGCGTTCGCCATCGTCGCCGTTCTTGCCGGCCGGGCATTGGCGGTTTACCCATTGTCGGCGATCTTTAGCCGCTCAAGCCAGCGGGTGCCAGTCGCATCGCAACACACATTATTTTGGGGCGGCTTGCGAGGGGCGCTTGCTCTTGCCTTGGCTCTTGCCGTGCCGGAATCGCTTCCGTACCGCCAGGAGATATTGATGGCGACCTTTGGTGTTGTGGCGTTCTCAGTATTCGCTCAGGGCACAACAGTCACGCTAGTGATGCGAAACTTGGGTGAGCTTCCGACAAAAAACTCTAAGCGCCGAGGTCGAGTGTAGTGATAAAATGCGATTTATCGTTCGATCATGCGTGGAATTTCGAAGGCACTTGTAAGCGTCACGCTGGCGGTCACTCTGGGAACACTTGCGCCGAGGGTGTTGAGTCAATCAAAGACGCGAAGCTCAACGCTGACCGTGGTCAGCGAACCAGGCGCGGCCGTTTGGATCGACGGTATTCGTTTTGGTAAGACCGACCCGAGCGGCAGGCTTTTGATAAGAGATCTCGGCGGCGCACGCCATATGGTGCTCGTCCGCGCGGACGGGTTCAAGGAAGCATCGAAACCTATCACGTCTCCTCAAGGCGAAGTAAAAGTCGGTCTTGTGAAAACGGCCGATCCGGCCGATTTGGCTTTTCAGGATGCGGAACGTCTTGTCTCTCAAGATCGGGGAAAAGCCGCGGCTGCATACCGTAAAGCCATAAGCCTTCGTCCAACGTACACCGCCGCCTACATCGGGCTTGCCCGAGTGCTTTCGGATAGCGGCGATAATGACGGAGCGTTAAAAGCTATTCGCGATCTCCGGCGCAATGCTCCGCAAAATGCCGAGGCAGCGGCCGTTGAGGGACGCATCTACCGTGAAAACGGTGACGACGAGAAGGCGATCGCGGCGTTCAAACGAGCGATCGTTATTGGTCACGGATTTCAGCCCGAGGCGTATACCGGTCTCGGCCTTTTATATAAGGAGCGAGCTGAATCGGCCGGTGCGGCCGGAAACTTCGCTGATGAGACCGCCAACTACAACGAAGCGACAAAAGACCTGGCCGCCGCACTCAAACAGCTTTCCGGTGCTCCGGATGCGATTGTCCTCTATCAACTTCTCGGGCTGGTTTATGAGCGGCAAAAGAAGTTTAGCGACGCCTTGCGTATTTATAATGAATTTCTTGAACGCTTTCCGAACAGCAATGAGGCTTCGGCGGTTCGCTCATTCATCGAACAGATCAAAAAGCAGACGCCGTAACAACCACATTCATTTAACTACCCCGCGCTTTGAGGTCTCGATAAAATCGATCAACACTTCCACCTCTTTACAGTCGCCCACCTCATCGCGCATTCGTTCAACTGCCTGTGTTGTGTTTAGTTTTGCCGATAGGTAAAGATGGTAGGCATGGTTGAGCTTCTCGATCGTTTCCTTTGAATATCCGCGGCGTCGAAGACCAATTCGGTTCAGCCCATAGCACTTTGCATGGTTGCCCTGGATGATCGCGAATGGCGGTGCATCTTTAACGACGACGGAATAACCGCCGACAAACGCCTCATATCCGACTCGGCAAAACTGATGCACGCCCGAATAGGCGCCCACGCTCGCCCGGTCGGCGATCTCGACGTGACCGGCAAGCGTCGCCGCATTCGCCATAATGATATTGCTGCCAACCTGGCAGTCGTGCGCGACATGGGCTTGGGCCATTAATAGATTATCGTTTCCGATCCGGGTCACGCCGCCGCCGCCCGCTGTACCGCGATGGATCGTGACAAACTCGCGAATATGATTCCTCTCACCGATCTCGACCGCCGTCGGCTCGCCGCCGTACTTTAGGTCCTGCGGCGCAAGGCCGATCGAGACAAATGGGAAAACGTGGGTCTCGCGACCAATGCTCGTCGTTCCGTCAATAACGACATGTGAATCCAGCCGAACGCTATCGGCGAGCGTCACATTCTCACCGACGGTACAAAATGGGCCGATGTAACAGTCTCCTCCGATCTCGGCACCCTCGCCGACGATCGCCGTTTCGTGAATAAAGGACGTCATTTAATGAAAATTATTCGGCGGCGGGAGCGGCCGGCTTCTTATAGATCAGCCAAACATATACAGCGACCGCAATTATTGCAAAGAGAGGTGAAACAACTCCCGCGATTATCGAAACTAAGAGACCGTAGTTCGCAAGGCTGATTCGCCCGCGGCGTCGGCCGAGGAAAAATGGGATCAATCCCAGAAGTGTGCCGACGATCAACTGGGCGACAAAAACATAGACGAGGAATCGATACAAAGATATTTCCATATTTAGTGCTATGCCTTGCGATCGGCAATTATCGATAAGATCTCAGCTTCGCAGGCAACCTGACCGTCAACCGTTGCTACGCCTTTCATTCGCTGAACTTTTGACCCCACTCTAAGCGCCGTTACCTCGAGCCGTAATGTATCGCCGGGAACGACCGGTCGTCGAAACCTTGCCGATTCGATCCCGGTGAAGAACGGGATCTTGCTGTTACGGTCTTCAAATTCGCGAAGGGCAAGGATCGCGCCGACCTGTGCCAGCGCCTCAATTTGCAGAACGCCAGGCATGACGGGCGCACCCGGAAAATGGCCCGCAAAGAATTCCTCGTTGATCGTGACCTGTTTGATGCCGACAATACGCACCCGCGGCTCGAGCTCAACGATCTTGTCGACAAGCAAAAACGGATAACGGTGCGGAAGGATCTCCTGGATCGCGTTCGAATCGAGCACGCTCATGTCTATTGACCAATTGAAAATTTAAAAGCCAGTAGAAGCATAAAACTTCAACTGGCTTCTCACAAAATGGTGATCGTTTTTAGATCTTCAGACTATGGCCGCTTTGCCGGCACACCTGCCGGAGTGGCTGCAGCCGTCGTTCCCGCCGTACCGCCGGGGCGTGTGTTGTAAAACGTGATGAAATCCTTGGTCACGTCATACTTGTCGTCAAATCCAAGCAACACGCCGGACTGCTCTAATTTGGCACCGTCAAGGATCACTGCATAACCCTTTTGCTTCGCGTAGTCATTGAGTGCCTTGCCAATGTCCTGGTTGATCGGGTCCGTAACTTGCGCCATCCGGCGCTCATATTTGGCCTTGGCATCTTCCTGCTTACGCTTGATGGTCGTTTGCATGTCCGTGATAGCGGAAGCCTTTGCATCGAGGTCGGTCGGGTTTGCGGGAACAGTTGCGCCCTTCAGCTTATTGTACTCATCGACCTTCTGCTGATACTGAGTGCCGAGCGTTGTGAGCTCGTCATTGACGCTCTTAAATTCAGCGTTCACGCTGTTGACCGCGTTCTTGAGCTTCGGAATGCCCGCGCCCGGTTTGTCGTCAAAAAATGCTCCGGTATCGATCAAGCCGATCTTGCCGATGCTGGTCGTTTGCGCCGCCGCGCCCTGGGCGAATGCTGCAACCGCAAAAAACGCCGTCAAAAGCAAGCCGATGGCTAGAAAACTGGATCTTCTCATTACTTTATAAAACTCCTTAAATCTCGAGCGGGACCAAAATGGTCAAAAGACTTATTGCTTTGAAACAAATTACCTCAATTATGTTGCCTGCCGGATATGCTGGCAAAAGAAAAGAAATACTATGGTATCGAACCGTCAAAGTCAATAAAGATCGCAATGTTTCGACGGCCCGATGGCAGACGTTCGGTCGCCCATTGGGGCAACTAAAATGTTCGCCCGACCGTAAATTTCACACCGCTTCGTTTGCCCGGCAAAAAGATGCCCGGCAGCTCATCCGTAAACCCGAGTTTTGCGTTCGGATTGTAATAATAGATAAGGCGAAACGGTACATTTACGATCGGCACCTGCACCCGCAGCTCAACACCGACGCTCGAGCGAAAATCGCCGATCTTCGAAAACCTCGCGTCATCCACCCGCAGGAGCGAGTTTTGCTGCGCATCACCCCTGATCTGCAGCGGGAGCACTCCGTCCGGCAAGACGAGGAATGGACATCCGGGAATTCGCGATTGGTCGCACATAGTGCGAATGTCGTTAGCGCCGAGCAGTCGATCGTTAAAAAACAGCAGCGAAGGTACGCCCGCGTTGATCGCTGGATTGTTTCTCAGCACAAGCTGAGTCAGTGTTCCCGCGCCGAGGAATGTATCGTCCGCAAGGAACGCGCTGTTGATCTCCTGCGTTCCGGTCTTATGCAGGTTGAAAACGGAGCCGACATCCGCGAAGACGGCCATCGTTGCCGGCCCAAAGATCGGGATGCGGTATTCAAAATTTCCCAGCAGCTCAGTGTCGCCGCCGATGAAACGGAAATTACTGCTCAGCAGGGCCGGGTTCGTGCCCCCGGTTCCGGTAAGCGTTCCGAGCGCTTTGAGCTCGTTGATAACACTCTGGCTGAGATTTGTCGGCACGGCGGTCCCGGCGGCATTGTCCGCCACGACCACGTTCCGCGTCGTTACAAAAGTATCGAAGGGCGCGATCGGGCCGATCGCTCGCGAGTCGTATCCGCGGATGTCGTTTTCGCTGCCGAGGAAGTATCGCTGATAAATCGGTATTCCTCCGACAAACGCGATGGAGTTTGCATTCTTGATCTTATCGATGATCGACCAGCTTCCGATCGTGCCGGCCTGAAGACGAAAAGCAAAAACCTCCGGGTCCTGCGATTTCTTGCGGCGGACCGGAAGAAAGTGTTCGTAACTGACGTTTGGCTGATATGTCCGTACGTCGCCGCCGAGCCCCGCAAATCCAAGCGAGACGGCCAACTGGCTGCCGCGCAAGGTATCGATGCCGTTTTTGGCGGGCTGGCGCGTGTCATATACGAACGACGCGGTTATCTGGCTCGTCAGAATGTTTGGCTGCGTGTACAGGACCGGAATGATCTGTGTCGGGTCGTTCGTCTGGTTGACCTTCGGGTCCTGAATGCTGGTGGCCGAAAGCTGGTATGTCAGGCCGACACGCGAAAACTGCGTAAATTTTCGCTTTTTAAAGAACAATTCCGACAAAGGCGCGGTCGCGAAGATCGTGCCGCCATAGGTCGACTGCGTAAACAGGTTCTCCGAGTTGGTGGTCAACTGTGCCGTCGGGTCGAACAGCAATTGGTTGATGAGGTCGGTATTCTGTGAAAGGAATGTGCCCTCACCAAAGAATTTATACTTCGTCGCAAATAGCGAGAATCCTACCGAGATCGGCCGATTTCTGAAATACGGCTCCTGATACGAGAGTTGCAGGCTAAGCTGGCGATTGCCCCATCCGGCGTTGACCGAAAGGATTTCGCCCTTGCCCATCAAATTGTTCGTCGAGTATTCAAACCCAAAGAACGAACCGCCGAGGCCGCCGACACCGCCGTTGAATGAGATCTGTTGGCGTCCCTTTTCCTTGACCTTGACGATCAGGTCGACATCGCCGGCCTCGTCATCGACGCGTGTCTCGACGTCTTTATCTTTATCGATCGGATCGAAATACTGCAGCTGATTGAGTCTGACGACCGAGATATCCAGATATCGCTGGTTATAGATATCGCCTTCGTTGAGCAGAAACTCGCGACGCATCACGCGGTCACGGGTAAATGTGTTTCCGGTAAACTCCAGCCGGCGGAGCGTGAACTGCTTGCCCTCGGTGATGCTGATCGTAACGTCGACAATACCCTCATTCGGGTTGCTGGGATTGTCCTTGAAGTCCGGAATAAATTCCGCGTCATATTGTACAAATCCCTGATTGCCGTATGCCTTTTTCAGATCTTCGTAGACAGCGTCCTGAAGCCGCTTGCCGTCGGCGATCTCACCTTTCTTCAATCCGACGAAACTGAGGATCTGCTGTTCGGAAAAGATCGAGTTTCCCTCGACCTTCAACTCGCCAACGCGGTAAACCTTGCCCTCGGTGACCGGGATGACGATCTTGAGCGTCTCGTCCATTGTCGAGATCAGCGGCAGCGGGATCGTGACAAGCGGCAGAAAGTCCGTCCTTTTAATTCCTAATCCGACGACCTGAGGCTCACCGATCCGGGCCTGGAAATAGCCCTTCGAGAACATGTATGAGCGAACATTTCTCTGAAGATCAGCCTGGAGCTTCTCCATGTCTAGAATGTCCTGGCCCTTCACACGTGAGATCAAGCCGGTCTCCTTAACATACTGCATCGCATTTTTAAGCTCGCTGTTCTTAAAATGCTCGAGGCCCTCAAATTGAATATCAATGATCCTGGAACGCGGGCCCTGGTCGATATTAAATGTCACCGCGATCGAGGTCGCAGAAACTTCTTCTTCCGTAACGTCTATCTTCGCGTTGGGATAGCCTTTTGATGCCAGCAGTTCTCTGAGAATCCGGATCGCTCCGCGCGCCTTTACGGGGTCGTAAACCGACTCTTTCGACACGCCGGCCCTCTGTTCGCGAAACGCCTTTAGAATGTCGGATTCCTGTACGGCCTTTGCTCCCTTAAATTCAAGGTCCCGAATGATCGGTAGTTCTTTTACCTCAAAGATAACGTTCACGCCGCCCCGTGCGCCTGCTTCGGTCAGAACGCGTGTCGCCGTCTTATCAAAGAAATTGAGCGACAGCAGCTCTTTCAGATCGCGCTCCAGCGCGGCCGGGTCGTAGACGTCTCCAGGCCTTGTCTTGATGTAATACAGGAGGTCCTCATCTCTGAGTCGCCTGTTACCCTGAATATCGACACTCTCTACTATCTGCTGAGGTGTTTGCCCGACGACAATTGGCGCCGCTAAGGCCAGGACAGTAAAGCTTAAGATCGCGAGGCCAAATGCGCGAATATTGTGCATAAAAGCGGTCATTCGTTATAAATGCAAAAATTTATAAAAGCTTCTCTGGAAAGCCAAAAAATCACCAGCCGCAACCGGACAAAGGCGTATCGGGGCGAGGCAACTGGTTTTGACGGACTACAACGAGAAGTTGGATTCTGACCGCCAGGACCAGGTTGCTTTAGAGCGCTTTCCTACCAAACTCACAGATTATACTAATTGTGGCGGCAAATTAGAAAATGGCGACTCAAGCAATGCCGGGGTCATTTGGACGCGGGCCCGCTTGATCTTTCTTCGTGAACTTTGTGTCTGCCCTCCGTGCCCTTTGTGAGAAACCGTTTTTTTTCTCACAAAGCACGCAAAGGTTTTACAAAGTTCATAAACGGAATTCGAAATCGAGCCGATACTCGTTATATCGCTCATTTGCGTTGGCTGCGCGGCGGCGGCTATCATTTTG
>Ga0157369_10009346_pt1 | contig 11213 bp, 12 predicted proteins | sample C25metaG_FD_113461 | JGI IMG/M metagenome (GOLD analysis project Ga0157369, IMG submission 113461) | Corn rhizosphere microbial communities from Kellogg Biological Station, Michigan, USA - C2-5 metaG | ecosystem: Host-associated > Plants > Roots > Rhizosphere > Soil | place: USA: Michigan... | reverse complement strand
TGGAATCGGCACACCTACCAATGTTGGGCTGGCGTCCGCCAGGCAAATCCGAAATGGAATCGGCACACCTACCAATGTTGGGCTGGCGTCCGCCAGGCAAATCCGAAATGGAATCGGCGCACCTACCAATGTCGGGCTGGTGTTCGCCAGCCATATCCGAGATGGAATCGGCACACGCTTAGTGCTTCGGTAGGCGTAGGCGGGAGCAGATGGCTTTGTAAAGGCGCGCATGACGGAACGATTGCTGTGGCGCACGTGATTTCACGCCAGCCGTCGTAAGATTCGTGTGACGGAACGTCGTATCTGTACGGCTAAGAAAATGATCGTTATTCCCACTCCGAGATTGCAGCTCAGCCAGTTTCAGATCACGGACGCAGAAGAAGTTTTCGCGTGCATCACGCCCGCGATCACCAGGTTCATGCGATGGGAGCCGCCAACCTGGAGCGAATACCTGGCGCGCTGCGAAGAACGAATGCGGGCTCCGAATCCGAATACGTTCTCCTTCGTCATCCGGCGGCGCGACAATCATGAGTGCCTGGGCATGACCGCGTTGGAAGACGCTGACCAGCCATCGCCGGAACTGGGCTTGTGGCTGAAGGAGAGCGCGCACGGCCAGGGCTTTGGCCGGGAAGTGGTGGCTGCGCTCGCCGGATGGGCGCATGAGAGCCTGGGCAAGGAGAGTTTCATTTACCCCGTAGCAGTGCAAAACACCGCGAGCCGGCGGATAGCCGAAGGGCTCCAGGGCGAGATCAGTGGAAGCCGCACGAGTCCGAAATACGATTCCGTCGTCTACAGAATCCCGTGGAAGCCTAAGCGTTAAGGCCAAATGTGAGCGCGAAGGCAGCTGGCCGAGGCAGCGCGGCAGCGGCAGTTCTCATCCCAGAAAAGAGCGGTGAACCTGCCGCGATTCCCCGAGGTGAACAGAAATATGGGCTCCATCTTCCACTCTCTTCTCGTCATCCCTTTGGTTGGCTTTGTGGCTGCGGTCGGTACCGGGATTGTGATTCGCAAGCGCAGCATGAAAGAAGACCAGCGGTACCGCGACCTGAAATTCAGTAGCTAGTGGTTAGTGGCCAGTGGCTAAAAAGATCTAGATCACGGCGACGGCGGAGTGTTTCTCAAAGCGCTCCGCCGCGGTTTGTTTGGGGCCTTTATGGGGCCCTCGTCGCAGCGATCCCGCCATCGAAAATTCGCCCGCCAATTCCGGTCTGCCGGAAAAAGTCAACGAAGAAAGAAGTGAGCGGGAATTCCTGCGCGAATGTGAGCAGCATCACTTGAAGGGCAATGAGCGGGGCGGTATGATTCGCCTTTGGCGACAACAAGGGCGGAGGGCTCGTGCCGCAGAACTATATTCCTGCGTTCATCTTTATAGGGTTTGCCCTGCTGTTTCCAGTGGTGACCCTGCTGTTTGCCAAGCTCGTCCGGCCGGAGAACCCGTTCAAAACAAAGCTGATGCCGTATGAGTGCGGCATCGATCCGGTGGACAACGCCCGCGGCAGATACACGGTCCGGTTTTACATTGTCGCCATCCTGTTTGTTGTCTTCGACGTAGAAACAATCTTTCTGTTTCCGTGGGCGGTGCAGTTCCGCGCGTTACGAATGTTTGGGTTCGTCGAGATGCTCGTCTTCCTCCTTATCCTGGTAGCGGGATACGTTTGGATCTGGAAGAAGGGCGCCTTGGAATGGATCTAGACTCGAGCGCAGCCGGCAGTGAGTTCGACCGAGGGATGTGAGTTTCGACGGCCGGGCGGCGGGAGCGGTTTGTGCGATTTGGACTGTTGAGAAATTCAACAGTGACGTTGCCGAATACAGTTAACGAGCATGGACGAGACCAAGAAGCCGAACGAGAAGATTCCGGAGAAGCCGTCGACCTTCGAAGGCCAGAACATGGCGCCCGGCAAGACGGGTGATCGGATCGAAGGGAAGGATCCGGCGAAGGCGCCTGCGGAACCGTCGCAGGTTCCGGCCCAGGATCCGGCGGCCATCGAGGCATTAAAGAAGGAAGCGGAGATCGCAAAGTCCGCGCCTCCGAAGCCTCCGACCGGTGCCGCGCCGCAGCCATCGAAGCCGGCGGCGGCCCCCGCAAGTGCGGGCGCGACGTCTGATGCGGCAGGGAACGTGAAGCCTCCGGCGGCAAAGCCGGAAGCCGCTCCTCCGAAGCCGACCGGACCGACGCCACAGCCCTGGGATTCCGAGATGGTGCAGCGTTTCAAGCAGCGCTACGGCTCGGGGATACAGGAAGCTTCGACGTATGTGGGACAGCCGTACATCGTGGTGGACTCCTCGATCGCGCGCGACGTCCTGATGACGATGCGCGACGCGGAGCAGTTCGACTACTGCGTGGACGTCACCTGCGTGCACTGGCCGCAGCGCGAAAAGCCGTTCGACGTGGTGTGGATCCTCTACAGCTTCCCGCGCAATGAGCGCGTGCGGATCAAGACGATGGTCGCGGAGAACCAGAGCGCGCCCAGCGTGCAGGACATCTGGACGACGGCGAACTGGCTGGAGCGCGAAGCGTTCGACATGTTCGGCGTGAAGTTCGAAGGGCATCCGGACATGCGGCGCATCCTGCTGCCGGAAGACTGGACCGGGTATCCGCTGCGCAAAGATTACGGAATCATCCAGCAGGATCAGAAGTGGGTGCAGATTCACTTGGGAATCGAGTCAGGACAATGAGCGACGACATCAAGACGACTACACCGCCGTCTCATCTGGATCTCGACACGCCGGAAGCGGCGCTCTATCCGAAGCAGGCGATTCCCGACGAAACCGGCGGCCGCACCTTCCTCGATACCAACGAGCTCATCCTCAACATGGGACCGCAGCATCCGTCGACGCACGGCGTGCTGCGCGTCATCCTGAAGCTCGACGGCGAGAAGGTGATGGGGACCGAGTGCATCATCGGCTACCTGCACCGCGGTGTGGAGAAGATCGCCGAGAACCGCACGTACGCGATGTTCAACCCGTACGTGGACCGCATGGACTACGTGGCGGCGGTCTCCAACGGCCTGGGCTACTGCGAAGCGGTGGAGAAGCTGCTGGGCGTCGAAGCGCCGCCGCGGGCGCAGTACATCCGCGTGATCCTGACGGAACTGAACCGGATCGCGTCGCACCAGCTGTGGCTGGGCACGCACGCGCTCGACATCGGCGCGATGACGCCGCTGTTCTACACCTTCCGCGATCGCGAAGAGATCCTGAAGATCTACGAGAAGTACTGCGGCGCGCGCCTCACGACGCACGCGTTCCGCATCGGCGGGTGCCTCTACGAAACCTACGACGGCTTCGAAGAGGACGTGAAGAACTACGTGAAGTACCTGCCGGCAAAGATCGACGAGTACGAGCAGCTGCTTACCACCAACCGCATCTGGGTAGAGCGCACGAAGGGCGTCGGGTATCTCTCGGCGAAAGACGCGATCGACCTCGGCGTGACCGGGCCGGTTCTGCGCGCCAGCGGCGTGAAGTGGGACATCCGCAAAGCTCTGCCGTACTCCGGCTACGAAAAGTTCGACTTCGAAGTCCCGGTCGGCGAGAACGGCGACACGTATGACCGGTACCTGGTGCGCATGGCGGAGATGCGGCAGTCGCTGCGCATCTGCCAGCAGGCGGTCGAAGGGCTGCCGGAAGGCCCGATCATGGCGAAGGTGCCGAAGATCATCAAGCCGGGCATCGGCGAGGTGTATCACTCGATCGAAGCGCCAAAGGGCGAGCTCGGGTACTACATCGTGAGCGACGGATCGACGCAGCCGTACCGCTTGCGCGTCCGCCCGCCGTCGTTTGTGAATCTGCAGGCGCTGGACAAGATGGTGAGAGGTTCGCTGATTGCTGACGTTGTGGCTGTCATCGGCACGATCGATATCGTTTTGGGTGAAGTGGATAGATAGTTCTTTGATTTGAAAAGCGAACCACAGTGGCCACAGTGGTAGCACGGAGGGCACAGTGGAGGTTCTTGAAGGCAAACGGCGGCTGACCACAAATCAGGTCACCGGTGCCATCATCTCCGCTGCAATGAAGGTCCATTCGGCGCTTGGCCCTGGATTACTGGAAAGTGCTTACGAGGCTTGCCTCGTTCAGGAATTGAGGCTTGCTGGCCTCGAGGTTCGCAGCCAGGTTCCATTGCCGGTCGTGTACGGCTCTGTGAAGCTGGAGATCGGCTATCGAATCGACCTGTTGGTGGAAGGTCGGATAGTGGTAGAGATCAAGAGCGTGGAAGGTGTCGCTCCTGTTCACCACGCGCAGGTGTTGTCATATTTGAAGTTGAGCGGGTGTGCGGTTGGACTGCTCATTAATTTCAATACGGTCCATCTGCGAGATGGAATTAAGCGTTTCGTGATCGGAAAGAGTTGGCAACAGTGACCTCTGTGTGGCCCCTGTGCCCTCTGTGGTGCGCTTTTCGATAAAAAGCAATGGCCGACTATATTTTGGGATATCTGAAGCAGAACATGACGCCGGGTGAGGCGGGGAACGCGCTGTGGGCGTTCATCTACATCCTCATCATCTTCGGCGGGGTGTCGACGGTCGTGGCCTCGATGTCGTGGATCGAGCGCAAGATCCTGGCGCATATGCAGGCGCGCCTGGGCCCGATGCGCGTGGGCCCGCACGGGCTGATGCAGGTCGTCGCCGACCCGATCAAGCTGCTTATCAAGGAAGACATCATTCCTGACGAGGCGGACAAAGCCGTCTTTTACCTGGCGCCGATCATCGTCGTGATCGCGGCGTTCACCACCATGATCGTGATCCCGTTCGGTCCGACGCATGCCGTCACCGACCTGAATATCGGATTGCTCTTCATGCTCGGCGTTTCATCGCTGGGTGTGCTGGGCATCATCACCGCGGGGTGGGCGTCGAACTCGCACTATCCGCTCTTAGGCGCTCTGCGCTCCAGTTCTCAAATGGTTTCCTACGAAATCGCCATGGGACTGGCGGTGATCTCAGCCGTGCTGATGACGAGCATGCAGACGGGCGTGGGCACGCTGAGCATGATCGGGATCGTCGAGGCGCAGAAGGTCCAGGGCGTCTGGTTCGTTTTCAAGTGGTTCCCGCTGGGCATAGTGGCGTTCTTCATCTTCGCAGTAGCGATGGTCGCGGAAACCAACCGCACGCCGTTTGACCTGCCGGAAGCCGAGTCGGAACTCGTTGCCGGTTTCCACACCGAGTACAGCGGCTTCCGCTGGTCGTTGTTCATGCTGGGTGAATACGCAGCGATGATCGCGGTCTCGTCGATTGCCACCACGCTGTGGCTGGGTGGCTGGATGCGTCCATTCGCGAGCTGGCATGGACCGGTGATCACGATTCCCGGGCTCTGGGATCATCCGGAACTTGGTGCCGTGGACTTCGCGTTCTCGCTCGTTCCCGCGGGCGTGTTCTTCCTGCTGGCCTTCTTCGCGCTGTGGGGCACCGCGAAGATGCCCAAGCATCCGATCTTCAAGATCCAGACGCTGGGTCTGGGCGCATTCGGTTGCGCGCTCGGATTTGTGGGCCTCGTGCTGCTGGCGCCGCCGGTGCGCGACCGCATCCAAGACATCTTCTGGTTCTGCGCCAAGATCGCGTTCTTCCTCTATATGTACATCTGGTATCGCGGCACGTTCCCGCGCTACCGCTTCGATCAGCTCATGAAACTAGGATGGAAGGTGATGATCCCGCTCGGACTGGGCGTGTTGGTTCTCACCGCGCTTGTGGGGGTTTTGGTATGACTGCACGCGAATTCGCGCGCAAGATTTTCCTGATCGACCTGCTTTCGGGCCTGTCGCTGACGTTCCGCTATCAGCACCCGAAGGAGATTTACACCGAGCAGTATCCGCTGCAGCGCCCGGAAGTGGCGGAGCGCTATCGCGGAGCTCCGCGGCTGAACGTGAACCCGGAGACCAACGAGACGCTGTGCATCGCGTGCGACCTGTGTGCGCTGGCCTGCCCCGAGCACCTGATCGTGGTCACGGCCGAGCGCAACGCGGCGACGCGGCGCAAGGAACTCACGACTTTTACCTACGACACCAGCCGCTGCATGTTCTGCGGCTTGTGCGAAGACGCCTGTCCCACCGACGCGCTGGAGCTGACGCAGGACTTCGAACTCGCCGGCTACACGCGCGAAGGCCAGATCTGGGACCGGCAGACACTGGAACACGGGCCCTCGCCGACGATTTATCCGAAGTAACTGCCGAACTGCCGAACTGCGGAACTGCCGAATTGGAAAGCAGATCACAGAGGGGCACGGAGGTAGAGCAGAGGCCGATCAAGCGGCACAGAGTGCGGATTGAAATCTGCAATCTGAAGTCAGAAATCTGAAATGCTATGGCACCTGTAGCCACACCGTTCTTCTTTTACTTTCTGTCGATCGCGGCCGTCCTGAGCGCGATCCTGGTGATCACGCAGCGCAACGCCGTTCACTCGGCGCTGGCGCTGATCGTGACGCTGCTCTCCCTCGCCGGCCTCTACCTCATGCTGTACGCGCCGTTCGTCGCCGGCGTGCAGATCATCCTGTACGCGGGCGGCATCATGGTGCTGTTCCTGTTCGTCATCATGCTGGTGTCGATCGAGAAGGCGTCAAGGGAAGACCAATTCAACCATCAGTGGGCGGTGGGGCTGACAGCCTCGCTGGTGCTGGCGGCGCTGTTCCTCTACGTCTATACGAAGGGGCCGTCGATCTTCCCGCAGCGCGCGGCGGTGCTGCCGGAATCGCTGAACACCCAGCAGGTCGGACTCTGGCTGTACGGGCCTTATCTGTTGCCGTTTGAAGTGGCGTCGCTGCTGCTGCTGGTGGCGATCGTCGGCGCCGTAGTGATGGCGAAGAAAAGAATCTAGCTATGGAAATTACGACACTTCACTATCTCGTCGTGGCGGCCGCGCTGTTCTGCATCGGCGTGGTCGGCGTGCTGACCCGCCGCAACGTGGTCATTATCCTCATGTCGATCGAGCTGATCCTGAACGCCGTGAACCTGAACCTGGTGGCGTTCTCGCGGCTCTACGGGCTCCACGGACAGATTTTTGCAATCTTCGTGATCACCGACGCCGCCGCCGAAGCCGCGGTCGGACTCGGAATCCTCATCGCCTTCTTCCGCAACAAGGAAACGGTGAATGTGGATGAGATCGATCTGTTGAAGTGGTAACGCGTCATTGGTCTTTGGTCGTCGGTCGTTGGCCAAGGACGAATAAACAACTGGTGAACGCAGACAAACGCGGATCTGAATTTGCCAACGACCAAGGACCAACGACCAACGACGTAGCGGTAACCGAGAACTGAGAAATGTTCTTCTTAGAAAACATTTGGATCATCCCGCTGCTGCCGCTCTTCGGCGCGGCCATGATGTTCTTCTTCGGGCGGCAATTGGCGGGCATCGAGCCGCTGAAGCCGGCTTATGTGGCTCACGGCGGGCACGACGACGCGCACGACGATCATGGTCCGAGCCCGGCTGTCACACATCATGACCCGCACGCCGCGCATGGCCCGGCCGATTCGCACACGGATGACGCGCACGCGCATGCGCCGCACGAAATCCACACCTGGACGAACGCCATCTGTGTCGGCGTGATCATGATTGCGTTCCTCTGGGCGTGCCTTGCGGTCTGGCAGTACACGAACTACGCCGCCGACCACCACAACGGCCCATACGAAAGGGTCCTGTACACGTGGCTGGGTTCGGGCGACGGCCATTTGAACTACGCGAACCAGCACGGCGGCTCTTCGGCGTTCAGCGCGGAAGCCGGCTTCCTTCTCGACCCGCTGAGCAGCATCTGGCTGCTGTTCGTCACCGGCGTCGGCATGCTGATCCACATCTACTCGACCGGATACATGTCGCACGAAGGCGGTTATTACCGCTTCTTCGGATACCTGAACCTGTTCATGTTCTCCATGCTCACGCTCATCCTGGGGAACAACTACGCGCTGATGTTCGTCGGATGGGAAGGCGTGGGATTGTGCTCGTACCTGCTGATCGGGTTCTACTTCCACCGCCACTCGGCCTCGACCGCCGCGAATAAGGCGTTCATCACCAACCGCGTCGGCGACGTTGGGATGATCCTGGGGATGTTCACCATCGCCTGGTACTTCGGCTCGGTGAAGTTCACGACCGTGACGGAGATGGCGCGCAGCGGGCAGTTCCACATCGGCGACCCGATTATCACGTTCGCGACTCTCTGCTTGTTCGTCGGCGCCTGCGGCAAGTCGGCGCAGCTGCCTCTGTATGTGTGGCTGCCGGACGCGATGGAAGGCCCGACCCCCGTCTCCGCCCTGATCCATGCCGCAACCATGGTCACGGCGGGCATTTACATGGTGGCGCGTTCGAACGCGCTGTTCGCGCTGGCCCCCACATCGATGAAGACGGTTGCCATTGTTGGCGCGCTGACGGCGATCTTCGCCGCGTCGATCGGCCTGGTGCAGAACGACATCAAGCGCGTGCTGGCGTATTCCACCGTCTCGCAACTCGGATACATGTTCCTGGCGCTGGGCGTGGGCGCGTGGTCTGCCGGCGTCTTCCACGTCTTTACGCACGCGTTCTTCAAGGCGCTGCTCTTCCTCGGTTCGGGCTCGGTGATCCACGCCATGTCCGGCGAGCAGGACATGCGCAACATGGGCGGGTTGAAAGAGAAGATCCCCGTCACGTATTGGACGATGCTGATCGGCACCATCGCCATCGCCGGCTTCCCGCCGTTCGCGGGCTTCTTCTCCAAGGACGAAATTCTCTGGCAGGCGTGGTCCAGCGAAGGCGGCGCATACCGGATCCTCTGGTACATCGGCTACGCCACCGCGATCATGACGGCGTTCTACATGTTCCGCCTGGTCTCGCTGACGTTCTGGAGCCCGAAGCGCATGACGCCGGAGGTTGAGCATCACGTTCACGAGTCGCCATCGTCGATGACGCTGCCGCTGGTCGTGCTGGCGTTCTTCTCGATCTTTGCCGGATTCCTCGGCGCGCCCAAGGCGCTTGGTGGATCGAACCGCTTCGAGCACTTCCTGGCCCCGGTCTTCGAGAGCGAAGCGCAGACTTACGAGAAAGTGGGCGAGGCGAAGCAGGTTGCCGCGGGACAGAAAGAAGAGAGCAAGGAATCCGGAACTGAGTACGTGCTGATGTTCCTCTCCGTCGGCGCGGCGTTTGCCGGCTGGGTCCTGGCCAAGCGCGCCTACGACAAGGCGGAGCGCGGATACAAAGAGCCGATCAACGAGGTCGCGCCGCCGCTCTACAACGCGCTGCTCAACAAGTGGTACGTGGACGAAGTCTACGACACAGTGTTCACCGGGCGACGGCCCATCGGCGGAGTTCGCCTCGGCGCGCAGGGACTCGGCACCGCGCTGTGGAAGTTTGACGCCAACATTGTCGACGGCACGGTCAACGGCGCGGGATGGATGACCAAGCTCACAGGCACGATCTCGAGCTGGTTCGATAAGTGGGTGATCGACGGCATCGGCGTGAACGGCCCGGCGCTGCTTACGCGCATGCTGTCGTACCCCGTCCGCCTGGTTCAGTGGGGCCTGGTTCAGTTCTACGCGCTGGTGATGGTCGCCGGCGTTGCCGGGTTTGTCATTTATTACGTTTGGAAGTAGCGATGAAAACTGCCGAACTGCCGAACTGCCGAACTGCCGAATTGAACCGCGAAAGCAACTTCTCCATTCAGTTGCAGAAGCGAACTAAGGCATTCTCTGTGCGGCTGATCAATCTTGCGGATGCACTGCCGAATAAGCCGTCGGCATGGGTGGTCGGCAAGCAGGTCTTGAGATCCGGCACTTCAGTCGGCGCAAATTACTACGAAGCGTGCAGGGCGCGCTCGAAGGCAGAGTTCATCGCGATCATCGGTATCGTTGCGAAAGAGGCTGCGGAAACGATCTACTGGCTGGAAATTCTCGGCGAGACCGGAATCGTGCCCCCGCATAGGCTGCAGGACCTTCTGAAAGAAGCTCGCGAACTGACCGCGATCTTCACCGCGTCTTATAACACCGCTTCCGGAAAGACAAATTCGGCAGTTCGGCAGTTCGGCAGTTCGGCAGTCGTAAAGGCTTAGCAAACATGTCTAATCACATTTTGTCGATAATTCTGTTTACACCGCTGGTCGGGGCGACGCTGCTGCTCTTCATGCCGCGCGAGAACAAGAATGCCATCCGCTGGGTGGCGAACATCTTCGCGCTGCTTGGGCTGGCGGTTTCCATCCCGCTCGTGCCCATGTTCTGGGCGGTGAAGGACCAGCCGGGCTTCAAGTTCATCGAAGGCACGCCCGGCAACTGGATTCCGTCGATCGGCGCCGGCTATGTGCTCGGCATCGACGGCATTTCCTTCCTCCTGATCATGCTCACGACGCTGCTGGGATGGATCTCGATCCTCTCGTCGTGGACCGCGATCGAAGAGCGCGTGAAGGAATACTACGTCTGGTTCCTCATACTCCAGGCGGGCATGCTCGGCGTCTTCATGTCGCTCGACTTCTTCCTGTTCTACGTGTTCTGGGAAGTCATGCTCGTCCCGATGTACCTGCTGATCGGCATCTGGGGCGGCCCGCGTAAGCTTTACGCCGCGATCAAGTTCTTCCTCTACACCCTGGTCGGCTCGGTCCTGATGCTGCTCGGCATCCTGTTCCTATACTTCCATCATTTCCAGGTCACGCACCAGTACACGTTCAGTATTCCAGCGCTGTACCAGACAGCGCCGCAGATCCCGTTCAACACGGCCATCTGGCTGTTCCTGGCGTTCTTCATCGGATTCGCGATCAAGGTGCCGATGTTCCCGTTCCACACGTGGCTGCCTGACGCACACGTCGAGGCGCCGACCGCGGGCTCCGTGATTCTGGCAGGCGTCCTGCTGAAGATGGGAACCTACGGCTTGATCCGCTTCTCCGTGCCGTTCTTCCCGGCGGTGGCGATGAACGAGAAAGTCCGCGGATGGATGATCGGCTTGTCGCTGGTCGGCATCATCTACGGGGCGCTCGTGTCGCTGATGCAGAAGGACATGAAGAAACTGGTGGCGTACAGGTCGGTGAGCCACCTGGGCTTCTGCACGCTGGGCATCTTCGCGCTGAACCCACTCGGGCTCAGCGGCTCGGTGATCCAGCAGATCAACCACGGAATCTCCACCGGCGCGCTGTTCTTGATCGTCGGCATCCTGTATGAGCGGCGGCACACGCGCGAGATTTCCGAGTACGGCGGCATTTCGAACGTCATGCCGGTGTACGCAACCATCACCCTGATCATGTTCATGTCGTCGATGGGACTGCCGCTACTCAACGGGTTCGTCGGCGAG
>Ga0157369_10009345_pt1 | contig 11213 bp, 9 predicted proteins | sample C25metaG_FD_113461 | JGI IMG/M metagenome (GOLD analysis project Ga0157369, IMG submission 113461) | Corn rhizosphere microbial communities from Kellogg Biological Station, Michigan, USA - C2-5 metaG | ecosystem: Host-associated > Plants > Roots > Rhizosphere > Soil | place: USA: Michigan... | reverse complement strand
TCCCAAACTAGGCGCTAACCGGACTTGAGGATTCAAGCGAAGATCTCCAGAAAACGAGAGGAAACCGATCCTGGCGCACCGGGCTGGAACACTGGCTTGTGTCATAGGAGAAAATCGATGTTTACAAAGTAAATAATACGCATATTGGAAACATTTACATGGTGAAGTTTGTCTCTCCAGATAGACCATTTGTGGGGTATGACAGGCAAGTGGCTCAAAATCAAGTGAGAAAGAAATCACCCCCACTACAATAATTTGGCCTCCGTCTTGCTCAGATACGGTCAGCATTCTTAGCAGAGTTCCACTTTTTTAGAGCGCGCAGTCTGTCGTCTGCGCATTTCGGGTCTCAACGAGACTCGCCGCCTCAGGGCGCTCAATCTCAGCTTGGCCACCGCTCTCCTCGTGAATGATTCATGCCCGAAGGAGGACTTTGGTCCAACTGCCGGCCGCGTTCGATCAGCAATACTCGTTGAACACACCCAAAAGAGGTGCTTGATTAATTGTTTGGAGAGAACCAGTAAATGTACGAAATCGATATGCGGCCATTTGGCCCAATAACTACTGTGGACCTGTTTTCTAAATTCAACCGAGATTCGAAGTTCGATCATCTAGCAACTGCATTCATCGTGATTTGTTTCGCCTGTTTCGGACTTTTGGGATGCGGCGGTGTTGTTTTCAAAGGATCCTCTTCTGGCTCTTCAACGGCGGATGGCATCTTTTTGGTCACCTCTCCCTCGTCAATCGACTTCGGAGATGTAGGCGTTGGGAACTCTTCTAATCAGGCTCTTTCGGTTTCGAATACTGGATTGACGCCAGTTGAGGTTTCCCAGTTGTCTTTTTCCAACACTGCATTCAGCGTGGATGACCAGAGAACTGTTCCGTTTAGTCTCGCGGCTGGTAGCAGTCTCAGCCTGAAAATCAGCTTCAATCCGAAGGACAGTACGGATTTCACCGGCCAATTAAACATCATGACCAGCTCTTCCTCCGGACCAGCTGCAACAGTGAAATTGCGTGGGAGCGGTGCGACCAAGACTGCTATTCTGAGCCAGCTGAGCTGCTCCAAATCGAAAATGACAGGAGCCGGTACAGACACATGCACAGTTTCGACAAATGTTGCCGCTCCGTCGAACGGGCTGTTGGTAAGCCTGTCGAGCAGCAGCGCCGCGGTGACCGTGCCGCCTTCGGTTACTGTGGCAGGCGGCAAGACCAGTGTCACGTTTGTGGCAAACGTCTCATCGGTTAGTGCCAATGAGACGGTGGTAATCGCAGCCACTCAAGGCAATGTTGTTCAATCCTTCTCAATTCTATTGTCGCCATCAGCAAGCACTGTGGCGCCGACGGTGAGTGCGGTTTCGTGCAGCAGCACCTCGATCACCGGATCGCTGGCTGATGCCTGCACCGTGAGCTTGACTGGTTCCGCACCGACCGGGGGGGTCAGTGTATCCATTGCGAGCAGCAGCAGCGCAGTCACCGTGCCAGCCTCGGTCACCGTGCCCGCCACGGCAACCAGTGCTGCGTTCACCGCCAATGTCGCTTCCGTGACCAGCGCACAATCGGTGACGCTGACCGCAACGACCGGCAGCACTGCCCGCTCCGTTGCCCTGCAGCTCAATGCTGCCACACCGGTGCTGAGTGTAAACGCCACCAGCATTCCGTTTGGAAGCGTGGTCGTCAACACGCCTACCACGCAGAGCGTTACACTGACTTCCAGTGGCTCGGCGGCCGTGACGGTGAACTCCATCGCAGTCAGCGGCAGCGGATTTTCGGTGTCCCAGATCGGCTTGCCTTTAACCCTGAACCCTGGACAGGCCACGAGCATTACATTGACATTCGATCCCACCTCCGCAGGATCGATGACGGGCCAGCTAACCATCAGCAGCAACTCGTCGACCAATCCGACATTGACGATACCGCTCAGCGGCACCGCCACATCGCCGTCCTATCAGGTAAACCTGACCTGGCAGGCACCCACAACCTCAGTTGCCGGTTATCACGTGTATCGTGCGCCGAGTGGAACTACTTCATACGCGCTGCTCAACTCGGCAGTGGATACACAAACCGTATACACAGACCCGAACGTGCAAAGTAGTTCATCCTATGATTATGTAGTGAAGAGCGTCGACACCTCCGGCGTAGAAAGCGCTCCTTCCAACATCACAACGGTCAATATCCCCTAGGACTAACTTTGGATGGCGAAGCCGCAACAAGCTGCAGAATTAATTCTGCAGCTTGCGCGGCTTCGCCGCGCCTTCCGGAATAGCAATGAGCGTCGCCAATGGCTCGAAGGAATACATCGAGCAACTGTGGAGAACCTGCCATTTCGTGAGGAGTGTTCCGCAGCAGCGACAATATTGCCTCACCTTGCGTGATCTCGCGCACCTGCCAAGTTTCTCTCGGAGCGTAGTCGAGGACAAATATCCACCCCAATGCCGCGGTTTGAGCGAAGCTCGCATTGAGCTCTTCAGGTAAGACAAGCGACTGCCGGGGGCGACCGTCACGAAGCAACAGCGGCCGAGGGTAGGAATGGATTTGTCCTTCGTTGTCTACGAGAGCATATTCGTCAGAGAAGCAAGATGCACCTCGACGTAGCAGTTCGGCAACAAGAGAAGACTTGCCAGCATGCGAAGTTCCCGGCAGCAGCAATGCCCTTCCCTCGATGAGCACAGCGCCTGCGTGTACGGCACAATAATTTCTCATCCGATGCACTATTGCGTCGTCTAAAGCCTTAACGGCAGCGAGCACGGCACCGTTTAGCGAGATTACAGATGCCACATACCTTCGATCGAGCATGACTCGAAAACCCGCAGCATCCTTATCGATTTCTAGGAATATGTCCTGGGAGGATGGCGTGGGACTCAGACGAGCCACTTGCGGGAGCACATAACGGTTCATCATCTCGAAGATTTCAGAATCGCCGCATTGAACAAGAACTATGGAATCGAACGCGTCAATACTGAATACGAAGTTGCTGGAATATGTCATTGTTTAGAGAATGAACCACGCACACTTCAAGCACGACAGCCATGCTAGCATCTGCCCTATTAATCTGCGGAATTTGAACACACTCCAGCCCGTGGAGGATCAAATCTTTACCATTCGACCCACGAGCCCTGCGCAACTGAGACGGTGCGCGTTAGAAACTGGGCTTCCCGTGATGTTTGGGTACGCTGGCGTGCGGCCTTTCCCAGTCTTTGTCGTTGGATCGAGCGTTCGACGCGTGAGCCCTCTGCTCGCCAACAGTCAACGAGACGACGAGTGGCAGTGCGACAGCGCCCAATCCGGTGAGTACTGATCTACGAGTGAATTTTGGAGCCGAACCTGTAATGCCGATCAGGCTCTTCTCTTGGAACTGAAGAATGCATGCTTCGGCAAGTTCGTCGGTAACTGCAAGGTCGAATGAACGCCGCATTTCCTCAGCAACTCCTGCGATCGTATTTGCAGATGAACACGCATCCCAGGCCGCACCAGCAGTCGCATTCAGAGCAAATACTGTCTCATTCTCAGAATTGTGGATGACTCGCGAACCATCAGGCATCGAGTTGACTATTAAAGATTCCGTATTTAAGCGATGAAATTGCATCGGTTTCTCCTCATTGCAGTTTGCGATTCCTGATTCCTGCAATTGAAACACGTGAGAAGAATAACCAACGTACACTCAGGCGCAATACCACTTATCTCCGCCCCTGCACCTCTCGCGTAATGCAGATTGTTGGATTGGTAATAGGAGCGATACGGTACTTTTTGGGTACATGCCACAACTTCGGATTCACAGTGAACACGGAGAATTGAGCCGGATGATCTAAGTTGAGAAACAATGCTATAAGGGAAGTTCCTTTCACGTAATCTGCCTAAAAGGTGATATGCGGCCTCTCGATCACAATAGCGGTAATCTGCTGAGGGCTGTTGTACGACCTCCTTCAGCCGGCTCCGACGAGACAATCGCGAACGCGATAAAGGAAGTCACCTGCTGGGAAGATACCATCGCGTGGGCACTTCAACACGGAGTTTTGCCTAGACTGTACTCCCGTCTAGTCGCAAGCAAAGCGTTCATTCCTCCAGGGGTACTGCAGCAGGCTCAAGTCGCGTTCGAGCGCAATGCGTTTCATTGCCTGGCCAATGCTGCCGAATTGCTGCAGGTTCTGGCCGCATTCGAGTACGCGGGAATCAAGGCGATCCCCTTTAAAGGAGTGGTGCTGGCGCAATCCGTGTATGGCGACATCACTGCGCGAACTGCTGGGGACTTGGATGTGCTGATCTTTTACAGCGACCTGATGCGTGCAACTCAAGTACTGAGAGAGCGCGGGTACGAATTGAAGACGAAGACGCTGGAAGATGGTTCGCCTGCAACGGAGAATTACTTCGAGTATCATTTCGAGCGCGATCGTGACGGAATGGTATTGGAGCTTCGGTGGAGACTCGAACTGACCCAGCCGCGCTACAGGTACAACCTTGGGATGGCTTGGGCCTGGCCGCGGCGAACGTCAATGAAGTTTTCGGGAGCGGAGGTGTGGAACCTCGATCCGGTCTCGTCATTGATGATCCTCTGCATGCATGGAACCAAGCATCGTTGGTCGAGGCTTGTCTGGATCTGTGACGTGGCAAACTTACTGGAAAGCGAACCACGGCTGGATTGGGATTTTGTTCAAAAGGAAGCCAGACGAGTGGGACTCTGGCCCAGTTTGGCGCTCGGCGTTTTGCTTGCATCGCGAGTTGCTGGAGCAGAGGTTGCCTCGGGCGTCTTCCATCGATTCGAGAGCAGCAAATATATGCGGAAGCTCGCACAATCCATCGATCATAATCTGTTCGATGAGCCGCGAATAATCCCAGATGGTTGGATTCCTTACAATCTTAAAATCCTTGGATTCTGGGACCGATTCAGATGGCTACTTTCTCTTGAATTTCTAAGACCGAACTCGCGGGACCGCAGAGTGATTAGACTGCCAAAGTCTTTGGATCTTCTTTATTACTTGATACGCCCCTTTAGATTATTGTTGGATCGAAGTGGGCGTTAGGCGCGACTGCAGTGCCATGTCACCCTGTAGAAAATACAGGACTATGAAAGATTTACAACCGTCAGCCAAATGTGCACGGCGTTCGCCTACTGTTGAAAACTAATTTTGGTTCTCCTAAATCCATTGAAAGCCGTTAGCTACGAATCCCCACCGTGACGGTGTTACTTTGGTTCCTCCATTGCTAACACCCTTCGTGAAGCTTAACTATGGTCCGCACAGTGCGTTTTGCTGAGGCCACCACAGGGGATGTTTCACCGACGATTGCGGGCTGCAAGTCGACCTCGCGATCTCTGAGGAGAAGCCCTCCGACAATTGAGCGATGTCTCAGCTAAAAGAGTTGAGCTAGCCGGGGCCAACTACCAAGGGTGCGTAAGCACTTCATGCTGAGGAGAAGTAGATGTCGCAGTTTCGTACAAGGGTCCAACTCTGTCTCAACGGTTTCGCACAGCGGCCAGAACACAAAAAAGAAAAATCAATCAGAATCCCGAGAAACTTCACATTTGCAAAGCGCGTTGGCGTATTGCTGGCGGTATGTGGTGTCAGCGCAGCTCTGTGTGGATGCGGAGGGGTGACTTTTGCTTCCGGCAACTTGGCTAGAGCTACCTCCGATGCGACGACGCTCGCATCTCTGAGCAAGGTCTCATGCGGAACCCAGTCGCTGACCGGTCCGCAGACCAAGGCGTGCTCGGTTTATCTAACCGCGGCGGCCTCGAGCTCGACGGTGGTGACACTGAAAAGCAGTAATGTGGCGTTGCGCGTGCCCTCATCTGTCACAGTTCCAGCAGGTGCTATGACCGCTGGCTTCAATGCGGTGTCGTCTTCTGTGAGCCAGACCGTAAGCGTGACGATCACGGCCGTAGCGGGCGGCGTCACTAGAACCGTCGTGATATCGGTTTACCCGGCCCCGACCTCTGCCATAGTACCGAGCAAACTCTCATGCGGTACTCAGTCGTTGACTGGTCCAACAACAAAAGCGTGCTCGGTATATCTGAGTGCACCAGTGAAAACCACCACGGCCGTCTCACTCTCGAGCAGTAGCAGTTCCCTTACCGTACCTGCACAGGCCACAGTGTACGCAGGGTCAAGTACCGCTGGGTTTACTGCGACGGCCTCGACAGTGACCTCTTCCAAGACAGTGAGTTTGACAGCAACGCTAAATGGCGTCTCGCAGAGCACCTCGATTCAACTTCTCGCGGCGACGAGCACATCCACATCTACTTACAATGTGAATTTAAGTTGGGCGGCTCCAGCCATTACAGGAATAGCAGGATATCGCGTGTACAGAGAATCCAGCGGTTCAACCACCTTTCAAGCACTGAACTCAGCTCTAGACACCCAAACAGCCTACGTTGACTCATCTGTTCAAAATGGGCACACCTACTATTATCGAGTGACAACTATAGATAAGTCCGGATTAGAAAGCCCGCCATCGGGAACAATCAGCATCTCGGTACCTAATTGATCCTCACTCCTGACGGGCGCATCTTGAATTCGAACCAGCACCCCACTTCGGGCAATGCTGGCTACCAGTTCAGAATTCGCCGTAGAACGGCAGATATTTTTGATCAATTGATGGGTGAGTTCGTTGATGCCATAATGCGAGGGCTAGAAGGAACAGTGGGGTATTTCTTTTTAATCATAAACGGAACCAGAATCATTTCGGCAATGGATGGTAGCGGATCGTGCCAATCGAAAACTGATTCCACGCGTGTGGCTCGCAGGGAACGGATGTATTCGGACATACTCATACTGCCATGCGCAAAGTCTGAAATAGCAGTAGGAACATCAGTGATCAACCTGAGCCAGCCAATACCAGGTCTGGCGCTGGCCGGATCCATGGACTTACCAAACTGTTCAGCATACAGCAGATATGGAAAATCAATTCCGCAGGCTGCTCCGATCCCATGAAATCCCCAAGCACGCGCGTTTACGTCCAACAACTTGAACTTACCATCGCGATAGTCACGCTTAAACTCGATCTCAATCAATCCGTGATAACTGATCGCCTGTAAAAATCGCTGGGATAGTTCCTCAATCTCAGGCACGTCAACAGTCTCGACGTAGGTCGCCGCGCGTCCAAACTCGCGAGGATGCTGCCTTATACGCCGCGCCGTGAGCTTGCTATGAGGCTGACCATTGCGAGCATAGGCGCAGTAAGAATACTGTTCCGAGCCATCCCCGGGGATTATCTCTTGAAGCAAGATCTCTTCGGGTGCGATTTGAGCGGAAGCCTTCTCATAAAGAAGATGCAGTTCTGCAGCCGTGTTGGCCCGCCACGCCTTCGCACCAGTTGCATAAAAGAAATGCTCTTTGATCGCAGGTTTGATAGCGAGAGGCAGGTGACGGTATAGCGATGGCAACTCTTCAACTGCGCTGACATTGAATGTCTGCGGACAAGGGATATCCAACTTCGACGCAAGTTCATAGGTCTTTTTCTTATCCCAGGCCCACTGGATGCTATCCCATTCACCCGTCGTGACCCGAAAGAATGATGTGAGTTCATCGCGATACCGTGAGAAGGCAGCAACCGTCTCATCGCGAGTCGGAATGAGCACCCAACCTCTCAGATTGAACAGCGATCCGATGTGCAGCACCGCATCGACAGTTTTGCGTTCGTCGAGAATGTCTTCGACAAGAACAACCCGAGTAGCATATCGAGACCAGGACGAAATACAACGCTTGTCTTCAATAACGATCACCGGAATGCCACGACGCCCGAGGCTGCGGACCACCGCCAGACCTGGATGGTCGCCACCGATGACGATGGCACCTACAGACATAATGTCGGCTGGTGCCGAGCTTTCATTTGGCTTTGCTAACAAATGTACAACCCCATTTGCTTCATTCATCGGCTGATCCTCAGTGACCATTGCGGCCCATGTGAGCGGCCAATTCCCTTGAAGCAAAATCCGTGCCTGTTACGAAGTACATGAGTGGGCCAAGATTTCGGGCAGCTGTCGCCCCGATGAAATGGAGTCCTGGTACTGAACTCGCAAATCCAGAGGTGATCTCCGGATATCCATCGAGTTGGCGGACGTCATTCACGAGTTCGGGCGTTAGGAATCTGTATTGAGAAATATCAACCCGATAACCTGTGCCGAGAAGCACGTGGTCCACTCTTCGTTCGCTCTGGTCGTCCAGGGTGAGTTGAACCTCATCGCCAACAACCTGTGCAGAAACGATACTTCGTCCCAGCGTTACCTTCACGTCGCGCAGTCGCGGAATCAGCCACGGTGCGCCGGCGGAACGAATTGCCCGAGCACGTATGATGTCCTTCGGTCCCATCGGGAAGAAATACATCAGTTTTGGATAGGCCACGAGACGACTGATCCCAATTGGACCTACATCATGTTTGGAGTAGAGCACCTTGGAAATAGGACCCAACTGGTGCAATCGTTTATGCATTCCAATCCAGCGAAGGTTGGGGATCCTTGCGATAACTTCAACATCTTTGCCGAGTTCATGAAGTATTGCGGCCGATTCCAACGCGCTCTGTCCGGCACCGATAACGGCTACGCGGTTCCCCAAAGTCTCGAACGGGCGGCCCTCGTAGCAGTGCGAGGCGTGACTAGGATCGAGGTTGGAGAACTGCTTTGGCAGCTTTTTGAAAGGGCCAACTCCCGCCGCTACGACCACGCGACGACTTGTGACAATCGCACCGTCAGACAACGTAAGTTCGAATGCTGAGTTCTTCTTGATTACCTTTGCTACCTTTCGGCGGTCAAGAGTATGAATCAACTGTTTCTGGTACCATCTCCCGTAATTCACAAAAGTTTCCCGTGGAACGCGCTTCACTGGCTCGATTCCAGTAGCAGTTTCATACGCTTCCAGCGTGAAAGCTGATCTTGGATCGGCAATGGTGGAAGCTTCCCGCGGGGAGCGCAGGAGCATTCCTTGCGGCATTCCATTGGCCCAGAATTCCATTGGCTCCCCGAAAATCCGCACATCTCTTCCTGAGGCGGTCAGGTGGGAGGCAGCCGACAAGCCATACGGGCCAGCTCCGATGATTGCTACCTCGCAGTCGGTTGAGTCGTGAACCATTGCGTCTCTACACACCCTTTCGAAGGAATAGTCAAAGCTTGAATCCGGACGACCGTTCGAAGAGACTAATCCCCGCCATGAATTGCTGCCGCGGGATTCAAGGATGCAGCGTCAACCGTTTCTGTGTCCGTCTCGAAGTGTATTGATTCCGACGAATCTTCAAAGCTAACGATCAGGCGGCCATCTTTCTGAGTCGCATAGGCGATTCGTGCGCGTTCACTGCCGCTGCCCTCGAGCTTCCAACCTTGACCACTGCGGATGAGCTTCATTGCTGCTCTTTGGCGCCACCATCGGTTAACAGCTCCCGGCGTGGTTATCCAGACGTTGCGTTCTGCCCGCAGATGACACAAATGCGACAGTAGCTGTTTGTAAACTGTCTGCTCACGCGGTTGCGTAACATAGTCGGGATGCACTATGAAATTCATACACCCGTGTTTCTGCAAGATGATGTCGGTCTGTTGTTTCCAGATGTCGATTGTGTAGTCGTTTAGGATGTTGAAAAGAGTGTAATCTTGGACTGCCGTGACCGGGATTTCAACTAGATCGCCTATGAAATAGGGCATAACAGTGCAGCATCCGCCACGCTGCGGATCTAGGTGGGCGACGTTGGGAACCGACATATCGTAAGAAAATTTCAGCGCGTCAAACCATACCTGCTTTCGATATAGGACAGCTGCGCGGAAGCCCTCTGAACCATATTCCCTCCCATAGGAATTGATCTGTTGGGCGCGCGCCAGAAATTGTTCTCGATTCTTAAAGAGGTGCCCGTCGTGGTTCAGATCATGAACTGCAATTTCAAAACCGCGGCTTCGAATTAGTTGCAGGAGATCCGATCTGACCAGGTAGCGATCTTCGGGGATGATCTGAAATGATGCCTTGATTCCGAAGGAGTCGTCGATGTCTATGAGGGCGGGACAAAAATCGCTGCCTTCCCGAGTCTCCACATCGTGGGTCATCACTGCGCAGGCGCTGGCGCCCTCGGGCCAAAACCAGATAAATGGAATGCGCTCAGCCTGGCTGGCTTTGAGAGACAGCAGGAGCAGTTGCTCGTGCAGATTGTCTACAGAGCAGTCGATAGGCCACTGCGGGAAAAGGATACGGGTCCATTTCCTGAGATGAAATTTTTGCAACTGTTTTCGGATCGTCACCGAGAGGACGGGTCGGACGAAATAGTACAAATCTGAAAGAACCGAGAACGGGCCACTGCGCCAGTTCTGCACGTAAAGTTCATTCTGAAGGTTACAGGCGACCTCACGAGGATTGAAAGGCAGATCTACGGTGCCGTTTCTAACCGTAGTTTCGGCAAGTGCGTCAGCTAAACGATGTAAAGGGGCCGGTTTCGAAGCAGCACGGGAATATCTTCCGTAACAAGTGATATCCCCCCCAAATCGAAAATATCCGGTGCGGTCAGACGAGATTTCACTCGACGCGAAGGAGGCGAACTCTTCAGGGCACCGATAATACTCGACGAAAAGCTCGTTCATCTCTGTTTTGCTGCCGTCCAAATCCGGTTAGTTTAGCCTGGGCGAAAGTGGTAGGTTGAAGTTGCTTGAAGGGCGCTGCCGTCTGACGGGTATGTGTACACGTTATTATATTCTTGTGTGAATCAACCTCACTTCCCGGGCAGCCCTCACATATTACTTTCGGGGCATCTAAACGCCCAAAGATCCGCCCCCTACCCTTCCGCGCAGGTATAATCTATTTGTCGAATCAGGGTCAGGGAACGTCGGTTTGCGTAGTCTAGCGACTCTGCTCGGAGGCCATCTTTCTGTTGAGATAGATCGTCACTCGAAGATTCCTGACAATTTAGCGCATCCTTGGCAACTTCTAAAGAATAGGGCGACATCTTAAAGCTTAATCCCGGGACCTCATCCAAGACAGGGAGTGATGAGCGATGAAGATCTTTCGATTTTTGGCAATACTCTTTGCAGCTCTACCTGCTGCTGCTCAAAATCACTACTACACGACGACTTTCCCGGCTACAGAGAACCCCATCTGCCAGAATGCGGGCGGTGGCTGCGTCTGGACAAACGGAGGAAAAACAGGCATAGATTGGGGCGATGTACAGACCAAATTGAACCTCGCTTTCGGCGCCTCTGAGCCAAGCCAATACGGAGATCCAAGCGCTGCCCTTACCGGCACATGGACAGGCGACCAGAC